>CZLA01000140.1_pt1 | contig 33349 bp, 29 predicted proteins | sample 1122381 | NCBI WGS metagenome assembly CZLA01 (sample SAMEA3539301, study PRJEB10725) | soil metagenome | biome: tundra; feature: field; material: soil | place: USA | collected 2010-05 | depth 0.15 m
GATGTGGCGGAAGTTCAAAGGCTTGAACCTCTAAGGACACGAAGGATGCACGAAGGAAACCCTTGAGGCTCCCGTTTTGCAGGCACCGCGAAATGATTTAGACTTCTGGTACAGCCCGGTCGTTCAACGGTAGGACTGCAGCCTCTGGAGCTGCGTATCGGGGTTCGAATCCCTGCCGGGCTGCCAACCTTTGCAGCATCAAAACTCCCTCCGTCAAACCGGTGGTGGGTGACACTCTTAATTCAGTATTAGTTCAGAGGCGCAGCGGAGGGGTCGGTCAGCGCGATTAATTTTCCAACCGGGTACTCGGCTTGTGTAAGAGGAGTGTCAGGCTCCGGGTTGATGATGGTCAGGACACCGCCGGTGAGGATTCCGCGGATCACAAGGCGGTCCCCATCGATGGCGACAACCCGGTATTTCTCGCCGAAAATTGACGTCCCTTCTTCCATTGTCTGACGCCCTCTTTTTCAGGTAGTGATTGGATGCGCAATTTCAAAGGAGCGATTCTTACCTGCGCCGCGGCACTGGCGGGAAACGAGTTCCACTACTCTACGAGAATGCCTGATTCTGACGTGAAGGCACTGGTCACAATTGACCAGCTTCTTTCCGGGCTGTACTGCATTGTGGAGTTATGAAAGCCGAAAAGGAACCAGCCCTGGCCGTTCGTTGCCCGACTTGTGGCGCCAAGCGGCGAGAGAAGTGCGAACTAGGCACGGGACAGCCCCGCACCGAGTCGCATCCCGCCCGGCGCCTGGCGGCTGAGGAAGAGTAACGGCCGGGCTTGCTGGGTGCGACGGGTCTCCCGTGCAACCCATGAATGATGCAATCCGGTTCCCGATCTATTTCCAAATCTATTTCCAACTTTGGGCGCAGAATGCGCTCAACCTCTACCCCATGCCGCATCTCGCTCGGACGATCGCCGGAGTTCGGCGTCATCCAGGTAGCAGCTTTGTTGGACATGTCGCGAATGGGCCGACACGATGGTATAGGGCAGGCCCAGCAAACGCTTGGCAACGATTCCGGTTACTTCGAGGCCGTTGCAGTGCGGCTGACTTACTTTGCCTAAAATCCGATTTAGCGCGTTCTGGATTTTATTCGCTCCCAGCGCGCCAAAAACATTACCTTCACTTCCGCCGCGATAAAAAAGAAATTCCATCCCGCGGCGTGAATCTTGCGATCAAGAGCGAAGGCACCGAGCGCCTTGACCACGCTCCAGTGCCCCGAGTAGGGCTCACTCTCCAACCCGGGGAGCGGCGGCCATTCCGACATCAGGATCGTACCAACTTGAACTTCTTCTGGCATGAAGGACTCCTCCCGCGAACCCGCCTCGTCGGGGCAAGCTCTGGGCTCTGCAAGAGATGCAAGCCGCCCGGTTGGACGGACCCACTGCCCCTCGCTGCCTTAAGGCTCGTTGATTTCGGTTCGAACTGTGCACAATGGTTCACTTCCAGGACCCGGGCCAAGAAGAAATTTTGGCAATCCGGCGTCAAAAATTCATAGGACAAATAACCCTTTTGGACTAAAATTGCAGCTGATGGGTTCCTCTGCACTAGCGAATCATAAGAAGGGGCGCGAGTTCGACCCCAAGACCTTCCTTGCAACCATTGGCGAGGGTAGGAAGAACCTGACTATCGCCAAGAAGCAGGGAATCTTTGCGCAGGGGGACGCGGCGGACGCGGTCTTCTATATCCAAAAGGGGAAGGTGAAGCTCACCGTCGTCTCCAAGACCGGCAGGGAAGCGACCATCGGCATATTAGGTGAGGGAGACTTCTTTGGCGAAGGGGCGCTGGCAGGGCAGACTCTACGCATGGTATCTGTTGCTGCCATGACGGATTGTGAACTGCAACGGATCGACAAAAAAGCGATGATGAGTGCGCTGCACCGCGAACACTCGTTTTCCGATTTGTTCGTGGCGTATCTGCTGGCGCGGAATGTCCGCTATGAAGAGGATCTGGTCGACCAGTTGTTTAACTCCAGCGAAAAGCGGCTGGCTCGAGTCCTTTTGCTGCTGGCTCATTTTGGCAAGGAAGGCGTGCCCGAGAGTGTGGTCCCGAAAATCAGTCAGGAGAGTCTGGCCGAAATGGTCGGGACCACTCGTTCGCGGGTGAGCTTTTTCATGAACCGGTTCCGGAAACTGGGTTTTGTGAATTACTCGGGCGGCCCGGAAGGCGGCTTGCAGGTCCACAGTTCGCTGCTTAGTGTAGTTCTGCACGACTAGCCGCGCTGCGCGCAGCAAATTCCCATGGATGACGATCGCGAGGACGTGAAATGAAAATGTTGCTATTTGCAGGTCTGCTCCTGGTTGTGCTCGGCATCGCTTCCCTGGTCGTGCCCATCCCCCACACCGAGAGGGAGGGCATCAAGGTCGGGAATACGAATTTCGGCGTTCAGACGAGTCACAGTGAGCGGGTTTCGCCGATCATCAGTGTTGTGTTGATCGCGGGCGGGATCGCACTGAGCATCGCTGGGACGCGATCACGAAACTGACGCGCGCTCGCACGCCGCTAGTCCGCGTTACACCACACGCCGGCCGCTCACGAGGTTAATGACCAGTATGACCAGCGCAACCACCAGCAGCAAATGAATCAGACCGCCGGCTATATGAAGGGAAAAACCCAGAAGCCACAGAATCAGAAGCACCACGAAAATTGTCCAAAGCATGTTGCTCTCCTCGGCGAATTTGAGCGTTCTGAAAATAAGCGTCCCGCAAACTCATCTATCTCTAAATCTTTATTTTGGCGTGGCTGGAGCGAGGGACTTTCCGCACTCCAGGCAAGACGTCTTCGACCGCGAGGTGATGAGGCCGCAAAAGGGGCACATCCTTTGCGATGCGAAACCGCGAGCCGTTGGCGTAACGGATGCAAACAGCTTCGAAACCGATGCCTTGATCCGGGCGAGCCGTCTTTGAAAACGATCGCGGAACTGATAGAGAACGGGTTGCATCGGTAATCCACCTTACGTTCTTTCTCCTCATGGACGGAGTTCGATCGACGTACCAGGTTCCGTTATGAGGCAAATGGCACAACTGCGTTTCAAGAGGGTCTCCCTTTTCGCAACTTCGCCAGCTTGACGATGACACGACGAGGCTCATGATTCTGAGCAAGATTGCTCACACCGGTATAAAAAGTGTCGTTCCGGCATGGCGAAATCCGCAATCCGCTGGCGAATCGGCGAAAGTGAGCAATGTAGACCAGTTACCTCTCGCCCGGTTGAGCGATCATGATGGCTGAGACGAATACTTCCTCTCTCTTTCAGGTTCTCTGAGCTAAGTCAGTTCATCTGAAGTCTTTTCCTCTTAGTTCCGGAGACCTGTTCCGCAGATCTCGAAGGAGCAATTCATGAAAAAGATAATGTCTTTGGTGTTGATGAGTTTGATCGGTTTGGTTGGAACCCTGGCGTGGGCAGGCTCGGCGCGTGAAGATACGGTCGACCGCCTGCAATCGTCCGTCGAAGTTCTGCACGCCATTATGGCGACCCCGGACAAAGGTGTCCCGGAAGAAGTGTTGACAGGGGCAAAGTGTATTGTCGTAGTGCCGAATCTGATCAAAGGTGGTTTCATCTTTGGTGGCAAGCACGGACGCGGTGTGGCTTCGTGCCGTACGTCTGAAGGCTGGAGCGCTCCCGCATTTATCTCGGTGGGTGGTGGAAGTTGGGGATTGCAGATCGGAATCGAAGACATTGACCTGGTCATGCTGGTCATGAACGACCGTGGTCTGCAGCATCTGCTTTCCAGCAAGTTCGCCCTGACGGGTGAAGGATCGGTGGCAGCGGGCCCGGTAGGCCGTCATGCATCGGCTGGAACCGACTGGAAGATGAACACGGAAATGCTGACCTACTCGCGCTCGAAAGGCGTGTTCGCCGGCTTGACACTCGAAGGCGCAGTGGTGGAGCAGGACAACGACTCCACGAACGCCATTTATGGCAAGCACATGAGCTTCCGAAACATTCTTTCGGGCAAAGCGTCAACTCCTGCGAGCGCAGACGCGTTCTTGAAAGCTGTATCCGAGGCAGGCCACCAGGCTCGCGTCGCGGAACTCAATGAAGACAAGAAGTAAGTTGGTGAGCACCTGCGAGTAAGACATGATTCGCGCTGGCCGAGACCGCGTACCGGTTTCGGTCAGCTTTGTCTGATTCCCGGAGGTGCAGACGATGGTGCAGGGCGCGCGGGTTCACCTGCGGTGGCCTCGCCCGGGGCACTGCCATAGAAGAGACTGCGACAGCCGCATCTTTGACGCCCGGCTCGCTCCAGCGTCGGCATTGACGTTGTTGGGCATGGCTGCTAGTGGAGAGCTTGACAATGGCAGTGCAGAAGCCTACGATTGATAATGAGCAAACACCTTTTCTTACTCGTTTCAGGTCCTCTAAGTTAGCCTATCTAAAGATCGTCTTTCTCTTCGATTGCTCGGAGGAGTGAGAGGCACGACCGTACTGATCCGCTGGGGATCTTTCCGACACCAAACCCAAGCCGATTCAGGTGCGCGTTGGCAGCGATAAGAAGATCTAAGAACCTGGAAGGAAACATGAAAAACATAAAGTTTGTAGTGAAGGTCAACCGCGGCGGTGCGCATGCCCCTCAATACGTCCTGCGGATTGATCGGCTTCCCATCCAGACAACAACCAACCGCAAGCTGGCCCTGGTGATGGGGAGATTTACAGCGGAAGACGCGGTCAAATCCATGCAGAATTCCCATTGCAACCCGGAGTTAGTATCGGTACGGGTTAGCGCCTAGCATTCTCTGAATGTAATGTGTGGCACGGGTGCCCCCGCCCGCGAAAGCTTGGCTTGAGAGCTTCAGGCTTGAGCTATGGATTCAGCAGAATCCACTGGTTGGCTTTGGTTCAGATGGGCCGGTGCAGACTGTGCATGAGGGCGACGTCCAACCAGCACGGGGTTACCGCGCCGGGCTAGCCGCAACCGCCGGACCCGGGGTCAGCGCCTTCAGTTGGTCCAGTTCGGTCAGCACGTTCTTCCAATCGTTCTGGTCTTTCTTTGTCTCGAACGAAGCCGCCAAGTCGGAATAAAAGTCGAGAATGTTGGCCCGCAGCTCCGGAGTCGTCCGCTCGAACTTGTGGCTTGATAGCTGCCCCAGCAACTTGGCATAGGCGTCGTCGGTGAGCGAGTATTCGGCCGCCTTGGTCGGTTGACCAGTATCAAAATCACAATTGGGAAGTACGAGTGTGTCCGTGCGCACTTGTTCGAGGAAGGCCCGGTATTGATCGACGGTCGTATTGATGCTCTTGATATACATATCCTCGGTTTGCGGGGTCGGGTTATTGAACGCCAGCCCTTTGAAGGGACCGATTTTCGGCATATATCGTAAAAGCACGGCCAAAATCCGGCTACCCACGCCCGGCCTCACGTAGTCCTTTCCCCACTCTTTTTCATAGCTGGAGCGCGAAAGACGGTACAGGAACTTCTTTTTCGAGAAATTCGGGGTTTCGCGCATCAGGTCCTTCTTATGGGTCTGCAGCGCGACTCGGGTCATTTGCGGAATCAGTTCGTTAACCGAGAAACGATACGAACCTACCGCCAGATCCTCATGGGTCAGCACGTCTTTCAATTCGACTCCGTAGACGACGGGAAAGGCGCGCTCTAGCAGGGGCTTGGACACCAGGAATCCGATGAAGTCGTGGTACTGCTGCGACGCATAACGATTCTTCGCGACCTGCAGCGTGTCGAATCCGAACTCGGTTTTCAGATGCGCCGTCTTGTCTTGCGCGTACCGGACTGACTGGCCAAACTTCGCTCGCAGCTTCGGATACGCGACTGCGACGGCTTGGTTGACGGCTGGGTGACCCGCGATATCCGAGGCATAGTGCGACAGAGCGCCGAGCGCGAAGGCGTACTCGTTGGCATCCTGGCTTTCGAGCAGCAGCTCGCGAACAAAGTCTCCGCTACGGACGTAATGCACCAGGTTGCTAAAATCCTTGCTGCCGAACGGGTAGTACCCCAGATCCTGGATGACGGCGCCTCCGTAGGCGTAGGCATGGGCCTCCTTGATCTGGTCCTCAGAAAGCCCGGGGTATCGCTTGAGCAGGAGGGGGCGAATCTCGTCAGACCAGAGCAGGTCCACGATTTCCTCGTGCGTCAAAACGGAGTAAGCGAACGAAGCGCTCGTGCCCATCACCACGACGAGCAGAAGTGTGACTGCGCGCGTAGCCAACCATCGCCAGCGGGCGGCGATGGCGCGGAGCGACGGCGATGAGTGCCTGGGGCTGGTCAGACCAGAGCTTGGCATGGATTTCGTGTACCTTCCAGCGATTCAGATGTCCAGTAACAGTGTGGCATTGATCCCCCTGCGATTCTGGTCAAGAGTGCACACATCCGGCCGGCCGTCTGGCGTTATGCCAAGCGGGTATGCGCGTGCGAATGCTAGTTGTTCTACTCTGTGCCAGTTGGTTATCCTGCGCGCGGCAGCGGACTGCGGTTTCTGAGGTGCTCACAACAGCCGCTCCGGCTCCGATGGTTCGTTTCGAACACGTATTCGTGGTTGTCGAGGAGAACCAAGACTACGACGAGGTAATCGGCAACACAAAGGACTTGCCGTATCTGAACACGCTGGCTTCAAAATATGGCGTGGCTACGAACTATTACGCGAATGCCCACCCCTCAATCAACAACTACTTCTATTTGACCGCGGGTCGGAGTGGCACCAGATCGCCTTGGATCGGGGATCTAGCCGACAAATTCCCCGGGGAAGTGGCGGGAGACAACATCGCCAGCATTCTGACGGCGAACGGCAAGACTTGGAAAGGCGCCGACCACTTTCCCTATGTAAAACGGCACAACCCGTTCGCGTATTTTGAGAGCGTCCGTCGGGGCCACGTTGCGCCGGGGCAAGCGTCACCAGCAGCCAATATTGTGTCTTTTGAGAATTTCGCGCGTGATTTGCAGCACGACAGTCTCCCCGATGACTCGTTTCATCGTGCCCAACCTGTATAACGACGCGCACCACAATGCGGTGACACGGCAGCGGGCAGGCAGTGGAGATCATCGAGCCTTGCAAGGAATCGATACCTGGCTGAAGGCCAACATGGAGCCGCTGATTGAATCGGCAACCTTCAAACGCGTCGGGTTTTTAGTGATCCTGTTTGATGAGGGATGTGGGACGGGCTCGAAAGCAGATTCGAGGTACGATCCGAAGCGACTTGAACTTGAAAGGCGGAGGCCGCATTCCCGTGCTGATCGTTAGCTCACGAACTCCCGCCGGCACTACCCGCGACGAACTCTATCATCACGAAAGTGTTCTGCGGTTCAGCCTGAGAGCGCTCGGAGTGGAGCAATTACCCAGCGCTGCTAAGAGGGCTCCCGACATGAACGGGTTCTTTAGCGCGACGACAGAATGAGGGTAAACTAAGCGCGCCTGTTAACAGGTTCGATCAACTGGACTCTTGTGATCGTCTGCTGCACCGAAGAAGCAGCGCGAGCCCTGGAGTGGGCTCGCGCCAAGATCGACCGGCGATGACGACCTACGCAAAGGTCAAATCCGACCGAGGACCAGGAGAATGACAACGATGCAAAGGATAAGTCCCAATCCTCCGGACGGAGCATAACCCCAGTCTCGACTATGCGACCATCTTGGTAGTGCACCCAAGAGAGCTAAGATCAAAATTACAATCAATATAGTTCCAAGCATGTTTTGCTCCTTGTCATGGATTCGTGATGGGCGCAGCCTCTCTCGAAACTGCACCGGGTAGAACATCTACATCGAGATGCGTATGGCAATTCCGACGTTGGGATACCTGCGGTCGAACAGATAATAGCCATTGTCGACGTAGGCAACATAGACGTCGTCGGTGTCGTACCAGTCATTCGCCCAGTATTCCGGCCACGGGTCAACCATGCTGAACCAGTAGCCTTCGTATTGGAAGCGGGGATATCCCCCCTCAACCATGAAGGGGAGGCCGTAGATGCGGAACCCATGGCCCTCGCCAAAGTATCCGCGGAAGCGGTCGTCAGGAATGCGGTATCCGTTGTAGCCACCGCGTTGTTGCCAGCTGCGATGGTCGGAATCCCAATGTTGTGAGCGATGCTGCTGCCATGCGCTCTGCTCAACGCGCTGCTGTTCCTGAGTGCGCTGGGGGTGTTGATTGTCCCGCTGCTGTTGCTGGGCGCGCTGCTGCGTCTGCTTGTTCTGATCCTGCCGCTGCTGTTGCTGGGCGCGCTGCTGTGTCTGCTTGTTCTGATCCTGCCGCTGCTGTTGCTGAGCACGCTGTCGGGTCTGCTTGTTCTGGTCCTGCTGCTGTTGCTGAGCGCGTTGCTGTGTTTGCTTATTCTGATCTTGCCGCTGCTGTTGCTGGGTCTGCTTACTCTGATCCTGCTGTCGCTGTTGCTGGGCATGCTGCTGTGTCTGCTTATTCTGATCCTGCCGTTGCTGTTGCTGCGCCTGTTGTTGCTGCTTGTTCTGGTCCTGCCGCTGTTGTTGTTGAGCATGCTGCTGCTGGGCCGGTTGACGTTGCTGCTGCGCATGCTGCTGTTCCGGTTTCGCTTGCTGTTGCTTGCTTTGTTGTTGGGGATGGTCCTGCTTTTCGCCCTGCTGCTCGTGCTGCGCGTACGCAGGAGCCGCGATTCCGAGAAGCAAACACAGAAGGGCTGTGCTGGTGAGTCCAATTATTTTCATAGTGTCTCCAATATTTACGGTTCGCTACATAGCCTTGCTTTAGCGCGAGCTTCCTGTGGTCGCGTTGACCGGGCTGTCGATAACTTTGCCGGACACAAGGAGCTCAGTTCTCCGGTTCTGCTGGCCCCTGGGAGAGTTGTTTCCTCTTAGGTGCCAACGTGGATACTGGAAAGCGAATGAAAGAGTCCAAAAACATTCAGGAGCCACAGCACCACGGCGATGACCACGACGCCGTTCAAAATGGACTTAATGGTCCCCTGCATGGGAATGAAGCGATTCACCAGCCACAGAAGGACACCCACCACGATGAGAACTTCGAGCAGTTGAATTAGAGGCATGAGTTCTAACCTTCCTTGTTTCGCGGGCTAACGCCTCTGATCCGCCCGGAGGTGTTGCCCTAATTTCAATGTGCGAGTTTAGGGTCGAATCGCGTTTCGCCGGTTCGTGCGGCGTACACACGGATGAAGAATGCCGAATTGGATGGGTGTGGTCGCTCTTCGGTGAACCGATGACCTGACCTACGAATCAGCGTTCGCGGCTCCGTCCGCACACTCAGCAGAATAAGAATGACAGGTGCGGACTTGTGCGTCTGAGCAAGATAGCTCACATGCCGAAACTACGATTGCGAGGACTGGGCCGCGATGAAAATCAACGCGCTAGTGTTTCAGCGCGTGGAATGCGAGTCAGGACGCATTGGAGCTATCCGCCACGCTCGATCGTACGGAGTGCATCAGTGCCCAGGAATAGTCAAGTTCCATTCCGCAGTTCAGGCAGACTTGATAGGTCCGGTTCTTGATGGTGAACACAGCACTGCGGTGGCGGTGACGACAGCCGAAGGTAAACTGGAAAATCGAAAGCAGCGGTTTCATAAATCCTCGGCGCGCTGGCGACGCTCGCAACTTCCGTTGGCATCGAGCCAAGCGAGTAGAGAGCGCACGCTAGCCCGAGCCAGAGCAATGGCGCAGTCCGCTGCTCCGTAGTAAATATTGATGGTGTCGCCATCGGCGTTCATCGTGTAACCGCAGGGAAAAACGACATCGTCGACGTCGCCGTGGCGTTCGTAGTCCGCCTCCGGGCCAAAGATCCACGAATCTCCTCGCGACAGGCATTTTTCCGGGTTCTGAAGATCGAAGAGGGCCAAACCCAGTCGATAGAGACAGCCCGAAGGTGTGTGCCGCACTCCGTGGTAGAACACCAGCCATCCTCGGGAAGTCTCGATCGGCGGCGGCGACAGGCCGATCTTGTTGGCGTCCCACCAGGCGCCGCGGCGCGCTTCCAGCATGAGCCGGTGCCGGCCCCAATAGCGCAGGTCGGGGGAGTAGGAAATCCACATATGCGATCCGAGGGTGGTCATGGGGCGATGAATCAGCGCCCAGTAGCCACCGATTCTGCGAGGGAGAAGGGCGGAGTCTTTGTCGTCCGGGGGCATGATGACGCCGTAGCGCTCAAAACTTCGGAAGTCTTTGGTGAGGGCGAGAGAAACTCCGGGGCCGCCGCGGGAATAGGACGTGTAAGTGACCACGTATTGCTGCAGTTCAGGCACGAACGTGATGCGCGGATCTTCAATGCCCCAGATTTCCTCGGGATATTGCTGCGGGCTGGGCATCATGGTTGGTTCAGGATCAATCTGCCATCCATCAACTCCGTTCTTAGAGCGGGCGGCGGACAGATGGGACAAGCCACGGCGGTCTTCGACGCGGCATAGGAGCAGCGTCGTGCCATCCGGTAGTAAGGTTGCGCCGGCATTGAATACGCTATTGATGGAATACGGCCAATCCTTGCGCGTGAGGATGGGGTTGCCCGGATGACGCAGAAGCAGGGGCGCATAGTGATTGCTTTCGACGTTCAAGATGGTTGTGTCAGGAGCGGTCATGAGCGGTCTGGTGTCCTTTCGAGCGGCCTTTCAGATTGTTGCAGCGAGCGCATTTCGAGGAGTGCCATGAGGAAAGACAGCGTTGATTCCGCTCCCTGATTTTCGTTGGGGCGGTCGGGATGCAGTCCGTCCCGGCAGCCACCGGTGACGGCATTATAGAGAGGAACCTGCAAATCGTTGTCGCCGAGGAACCAGTTGAACGCCGACCAGGCTTCGCGGCGCCAGTGGCTGTCGCCGGTTGCACGGTACGCTTGGAGACACGCGGAGACCGCGCCGGCGGCTTCAATCGGCTGCTGATCGAAGCGGGCTTTTTCACCACCCTGGCGATAAAAGCCTTGCGATCCTATGGGAACAAAGTGACGGCTGGTTTCGCAACGCTGCGTTTCCGACAACCAATCGAGTGCTTCGAGACCGGCGGAAATCATACGATCATCCGCGCAAGATGCGCCCACGAGCAGCAGGGCTTGGGGCAATCTCGCGTTGCCGTACGCTAGAACGTTCTCGAACCACTTCCAGTCCGGGCTGCGAATCGACTCGTACATTTCGAGCAAGCGCTGGCTGAGTACGGATCTTACTTTCTGCGCGTCGCGATCTCCAGGATACGAATTGAGGTATTCCTGAATTCCGAGTAGGGTGTAGGCCCAGGCGCGAGGGCTGCTGAATTCCAGAGCCGCGGGGAGGGAAAACTCGAACAGACGCCCGGCAGCACTTCGTAGTCCCTGATCTTCGGAGCGCCCTAAAACGGTTCCCAGGCTCCACAAGGCGCGGCCATGACAGTCTTCAGAGCCAGCGGCTTCGTTCCACCGGCGATCATAGGCGAGAAAGTTTCTGAATCTGCCGTTCGCCGGATTGAACCCATGCTCCAGGAACGACATATAACGGAAAGGCCAGTCGGGGTTGGCCGATTCGGTTTTCGTGGACTGCTCCGTACCCAGTTGCGCCAGGAGCACAGTGAAAATGAGCGCGCGCGCGTTGTCGTCGGTGGTATAGCCCTCGGCTCGATTGGGAATGGTGAAGATCGCGTGCTGCAGCATTCCCGTATCATCGGTCAGCGCGTTCACGTGAGTGAGTTTTAATGCGGGTAGCTGATTAAGCGATTTCGGGGCGTTGCTAGCCGAGAACTGGACGCGGGGACACTCCATGCGATCACTGCGTATGCGGGAAAAACTTTCCATGTACCCTTGCGCCACTCTTTTCCAGACCATATCGCGCGCGAACAGGTAAGCGCGTTTGCGCATGGAGTGGCGGATCGCGGGCGTGTTCAAGAGCTCGATTGTCTTCTGTGCGATCGCGTCGGGATTTTGGAAGGGAACCAGCGCGCCCCGGCGGTCGTCCAGCAATTCAATGGCGTGCCAATAAGGAGTCGAGATGATGGCCTTGCCCGCCCCGAGCGCGTAGGCAAGGGTTCCGGAAACGACCTGCTCCTCGTAGCGATAGGGAGTGATATAGATATCGGCGGCGCCAATGAACTCGGCCATTTCTTCAGGGCTGACGAAGCGGTCGTGGAAGATTACCTGGGATTCGACTCCCACTTCTTTCGCCAATGCTTGCAAGCTGGCTCGATACTTGTCGCCCTCGCGACGGAGGATGTGAGGGTGGGTCGCGCCCGCGACGATGTAGGCAACATTGTTGTGTTTCGACAAGATCTGGGGCAGCGCTTGAATGACATTTTCGATTCCCTTGTTTGGCGAGAGCAAGCCGAAGGTGAGCAGCACCGCCTTGCCTTCCATGCCAAAGCGGTCCTTATAGAAATTGGGATCAAGAAAGGGCATGTCCGGAACGCCGTGCGGAACCATGTCGATCTTGTTGCCGGGCACCTTGAAAATCTCTTGCAAGAACTGGGCCGAGAGCTGGCTCATCACGATGAGGCGATCGGAAAGCTCCGCGATCTCTTTCATGACCGTCATTTGGTCAGGGTCGGGCTCGCGCAGAACCGTGTGCAGCGTGGTCACGACAGGCATCTTCAGGCCGCGCAGCAGATGCAGAATATGGCGTCCGGCTGGACCACCGAAGATTCCATACTCGTGCTGCAAGCACACCATGTCGATGTTGTTGAAGTTCAGGAACTCAGCGGCGTCTTGATACGACCTTACGTCGTCCTGGGCAAGCGACCACCGCACCCGCGCGGGATAATCATATCCTTGCTCGGTGTCGTTTACTGGGAGCGCCAGCAATCGGGCGGATCCGTACTCCGCGGATATCGCTGCGCAGAGGTCGGTGGTGAACGTTGCAATTCCACATTGTCGCGGAAGATAGTTCCCGATCACCGCGATTCGACTGGGTAGGGACGGCTTCGAGTAAATTCTGGTGCGGGCCGCTGGAAGTCCTTCCAGTACCAAAGGGCGTGGGGGGACTACTTCCAATATTCGATCCGAGAAAACGGTGATTGGCAGCGACATTGGTCCCTCACTTGAGTACGGGTATTGAAAGCAGGCCGGTTTGCAGACGAGCCCCGCCGGATTTGCAGGCTGAGTTGTTTCGTCCAACAAGGAGTTGCTTCTACTTATGTATGCAACGAAAGAGGACTTGGAGACTGGTCAAAATTGACCAGACGTACCGTTTGGCTCAGTTCATGAACGCGTACATTCCGCAGTTTTCAGCGAGATAGGGGCGGCGCGCAACCGACGGTCAATATTGACCAGTTCTTTCCGGATATCTGTGCCATAGTCATACGAACGGGGAAGCTGCAGCTGGGCGACCCATTTTTTGACGAGGGCTATGCAAAAACGTGAATGTTCGGACTGCGGTGGTGAGTTGGTTCTGGCGGTGCGTGCGAACCAATCCCAGACGACGAGTGATGGGACAAGTCTGGTGACCAGCGCGTTTACAAGTTGGAGATGCGGCACTTGCGGGTCCACTTTTACAGCCGCGCAACTTCGCGAAGACAAGCGCGGACGGGCAAAGGCAGTCGAACAGGTTTGAAGTGTACGCTGGCGGACGGGCGTCTGGCGCTTTCGCGACGGATTCGTCCAGCCGGGCGGGGACGCCCGCCGCTCCACCAGCAAGGTCGTCGAATTAACGTTGCAATGCCGGCGACGTCTTGCGGATTATCTCCAAGAGAAGTACCCGGTCAGGCTTGAGCAGTTCGGCGACGCGTTCCCTGTTGACTTGTGCGACGATGATTTGGCCAATCTCGGTATGCACATCCGAGAAGATGCCCACGCTCTTCATCCTTTGGGTCTGAAACTCGTTGTCCTCGGTCGGGGTGACGTAGTGGACCGAGCTGGCATTGTAGCGGTGGATGAGGAACAGTTGGGCAATCGTCATCAGCCGCTTCTTGCGTACGGGCGCGAGCGTGTTTTGGTCGCGAATCGAGAGGATGCTGCGCCCGCGACGATCCAGAATGTAGGCGAAGACCACGTTGGCGAGCTTCTCGCCGCTGGGCTGGTTCAGCACACTCAACTCCAACAGTTCGGAGCCGGACGTGTGGGGACGTAGCTGGACGCGAATTTTCGCGGCGTAGTCGTTGTACTTACTCCACTCCGCTAGCCAATCTTCCAGCAGTTTGGTTGGGACCTCGGTCTGAACCAGGTGCTGAAACTGCGTCGATCCCTTGCCCATCGCCTTGGTCGCAGCGGTGCGTCCCGACGAAGCCATCAATGCGGCGTCGAGGCGGGGACCTCCTACCAGCGTTTGCGGGGTGCGATAGGGCGACTCGATCAGTCTGAACTTGCGCTGCAAACGGGCCAGCGCCAGCATGCCGTCCTGCTTCAATGCGGTCGCGAACTCCTCGGCAGCCAAGCCGTCGATCTGGTGGCCACCGTAGGTGATGAAGTTGAAGACGTAGCCGAGTCTCCCCAGTTCCTCGGGGAAGCGCTTCATCTGCTCGTCGTTCATTCCCGTGGTGTCCCAGCTGAACGAGGGCGACAGGTTGTAGGCCAGCATCTTGTCGGGGAACTGCGCATGGATGGCCTGCGCGAACTTCTCGGCATCCTCGAGATCCGCCGTCTTGGTCTCCATCCAGAGCACGTCGGCGAAGGGCGCCACAGCCAGCGACTTGGCGATGGCGTAATCGATCCCGCCTTGGATCTGATAGAAGCCTTCGGGAGTCTTGGGCAGCTCGCAATCCCAGATGACGTGGAGGCCCATCGACTTGGCTCGCTCGCGTGCCTCGTAGAAAGAAGCCCGTTTTGAGAACGCCAGCCATTGCTCGAGAGTCATGTCGAAACGCTCGCCTTCGGCCGCGCGGAACTCCAGCACCTCGGCGACCGCGAGACCATAAGTCTTCATCCCCGCTTCCGCCTGCCAGGTTTCCACATAGCGCGTGTCGATCTTGTCGAGTGCCGCATCGAGCTCGGTTGCGGGCATATCCCTGAGAGCCGGGGCACGCTCGGTGATGATGGACATGAGCCCCACCCGCTCGAACCAAGCGTAGGCCGCCGAGTACTCGGCCTCGGACATGGCAAAAAGCAAGTGACCGCGGACCTCCTCGACGCCCAGTTCGAAGAGCTTCCGCAAGATGGCCAGATAGCCGGCCTTGTAGCTGGGCAGATCGACGCTGGTCGCGCCGAGGATGAAGGGCTGGTCGCGCTCGTCGCTCCTACTCTCGAGGAAGGTCGCGGACTCGGCATCGGTGCGAGCCACAATGATGCCTGGGACGCGCATGATATCGAGCTGCAGGCGGGCAGCGTTGAGGCGCTTGATCTGCTCGTCGCCGGCCACCAGCACCTTGCCGCCCTGGTGGCCGCACTTCTTGGCTCCCGGCTTCTGGTCTTCGATGTGGTAGCCCGGCACTCCGACCTCGACAAAACGGCGGATCAGATTGCGGACATGCGCGTCTCCGCCGTGACCGGTATCGGCGTCGGCGATGATGAAAGGCCGAAAATCGATGACCGGTGTCGTCCTGCGCTGTTCTTCGGTCATACGCATGCGCGCGAAGTGCTGGTTCTTGTCGGCGGTAAGAAGTGCCCGCACCAGTCCGGCGGCCTCGTCTGGCACCTGGCCGAGCGGATAGCTGGCGAGGTCGGGACCCGGATCCTCGGCCAGCGATCCCTTGGCGGACGTGGCCCAGCCGCCCAGGTAAATGCCTTCCATCCCAATCCGCTTCATCATCACCGCCTGGCCTGGCGAATAAGGACCGAAGGTCGTGATCTGCCTGCGCTGATCGAAAAGCTCGCGCAGCCGTGCGTAGAACTCCTCAGCTGCCTGTCGCGCTACGGTGTAGTCGCCGGAAAGCGTGCCTTGCTGCTCGGCCACCTGGCGCGGGGAGTAGAGACGGACGATCCCGTCGAATCGGGGGCTCGCGAACCATTCCTTCGCGGCGGTGACCTGTTGGTCGAACATCGTCGTAGTGGTTTCCTGGCTCTCAGCGCTGATCAACATTTTCCGCCTCCATGGACAATCGTGTCCTTCGCTCCATCAGTAATGCTACGCCGTTCCTCATCTTCCAGCACCACCGGGGATCGCCTCTATGGAACAGCCGTCCTGCCAATCGCAACCAGGGCGTTAGGGTCGTATGGGTGGGAATTACTCTGACCGGGAATTCCCTTTTCGACTTCAATGGATATCGCGTTGGGTTCACGGACGCGGGATGCCGCGCCACCGAGGGATGGTTTGCCAGTTGCTGGTTTGTCGTCTTGGAAAGTGGCGCCGATGCCATAAGGATCGGCGCAATCCGGTACTAATCGCCCGACGGCAGCAGTTCGTCGTCCCAGCAATTCCCGATCAACGACGGATAGTACAGAGCCGCCGAGGTGGTAATGCCGTGGCTGTGTCCTGCCTCCAAGACTGTGTCGTCGGTATTGCTGGCGTGGCGGTTGGAAGTTGAAGTCGTCATCTATTTATCCCCACTCAAAAATTTGCGTCCGGAGTTTGCGTCCATGTGCAGTAGACGCCGAATTGCATTTCTAGACAAACCGCGCTGTCCGCCGGGACCCACTAGGACAAAATGACCCAGTGCGAAGGACTTGCGCCGGAAGATAGCTATGATGTTGACTTATGAATGCCATGACTTCTCTTCAGAACGATGCCCTTGAGAGCCAGACTCCCAACCAGGTCGAGACCAGCATCCTTACCGCGGAAGCCCGCGCGTTCTTGTTGAAACTAGCGGCTCGGTTCGAGTCCCGGCGGCAGGAACTGTTGGCGCGGCGGCGAACCGTGCAGCGGGAAATCGATGCCGGCAAGTTTCCGGACTTTCTGCCGGAGACGGCCGGAATCCGCCAAGGCGACTGGAAGGTGGCGCCGATCCCGCAGGATTTGTGTGATCGGCGCGTGGAAATTACCGGGCCGGTCGATCGCAAGATGATCATCAACGCGTTGAACTCGGGGGCCAGCGTTTTCATGGCCGACTTCGAGGACTCGAATTCGCCGACCTGGAGTAACAATATTGAAGGCCAGCAGAATCTGCGGGACGCGATTCGCGGCACGATTCGCTACGAGAGTCCGGAGGGGAAGCAGTATCAGCTTGGGTCTAACCTGGCCACGCTGCTGGTACGGCCGCGGGGATGGCACCTGAACGAAAAACACTTTTTGGTGGAAGGGAAGCCGATCTCGGCGTCGCTGTTCGATTTTGGCCTGTTCTTTTTTCATAACGCCGCGACCTTGCTGAGCAAACGTACGGGCCCTTATTTCTATCTGCCGAAGCTGGAGAATCACCTGGAAGCGCGGCTGTGGAACGACGTGTTCTGCTTTGCCCAGGATGAACTGGGCATTCCGCGCGGCTCGATTCGGGCCACCGTGCTGATCGAAACCATTCTCGCCTCGTTCGAAATGGACGAGATCCTTTACGAATTGCGCGAGCATTCGGCGGGACTGAACTGCGGGCGCTGGGACTACATTTTCAGTTTCATCAAGAAGTTTCGCGCGCATCCTGAATTCGTGCTGCCGGATCGATCGCAGGTCACGATGGAGGTGCATTTTCTGAGCTCCTACGTCGAATTGCTGATTCAAACCTGCCACCGGCGCGGCATCCATGCCATGGGTGGAATGGCGGCGCAGATTCCCATCCGAAATGATGCGGCAGCTAACGAACAGGCGCTGGAGAAAGTGCGGCGCGACAAACTTAGGGAAGTGAAAGCGGGCCATGACGGCACCTGGGTGGCGCATCCTGGCCTCGTTCCGGTGGCGAAAGAAATTTTCGATACCTACATGCCCGCACCGAACCAGATTTCTCGAGCGCAAGAAACAACACAGGCAGTCAGCCGGACGCTGCAGGGGCAAGATCTGCTTGCGGTTCCCAAAGGCGATATCACTGAGGCAGGGTTACGTTGGAACATCGACGTGGGATTGCAGTACCTGCATTCGTGGCTCCAGGGATCGGGTTGCGTTCCGATTTACAACCTGATGGAGGATGCGGCGACCGCGGAAATTTGCCGCGCCCAGGTGTGGCAGTGGGTGAGGCACGGCGCACATCTTAAAGATGGCAGGCTGGTGACGGAAAGCATGGTGAGGGAGATCATCCATCAGCGAGCGGCGGAGTTGGGCGCGCAGTTGGGCAACGATGAAAAGTTGCGGCAGGCGGCACGAGTCCTCGAAGACCTGACGACGAGCCATGAATTTGCGGAGTTCCTGACACTTGCCAGTTATGACTTATTGGATTAGAAGTTCAATTGATGGGCGCACGCAGAAGTACTCCCGCCAGCCTGCCGATTGACGCGGGCTTTCTCGCGCAGTTGCGGAAACATGTTGCCGCGCGTGAAATCGAGCGCGGGATTGCGTGTCTCCGGTCGCACCAGGATCTGATCGCCCAGTTCGATCCCTCCCAGGAAAATGCCGCTCGTCTGCTGGCGCAACTTGCGATATGGACGGATATCGGATTCAAGGGGCCGCCACTTCAGGAACTTCTACAACGCTTTAAACACTCAGCGCCGGAATTGCGGTCGAAGCTCTCGATTGCCGACTACCTGTGCCTGCGCCTGGCCGAGGGCATGGCCGCGATGGTGGAAGAGGCGATGGAAACGGCGATTGCTCATTTTGATTTCGTCCTGAGCTTGGGGGAAGAGCTGGACGACCGGTTTCTGCTGGCCATCGTTTATTTCTGGAAAGGCCGCTGCCTGCGGAGAAGAGGCGAGTACGACGAAGCTTTGACCTATACCAGCAAAGCAAAAGATCTGGCAGTTGGGCTGGGACATCTGCGCATGGCGGCGGTGATGCAGGTGCTGGAGAGCTGGCTTCTGTTTCAGCAGGGCAAAGGGAAAGAAGCGGTGCGCATGTCGCAGGCGGCTGAAACTGCGCTCCGCGAGACCGATGACTATGTGACGCTCGGCAACATTCAATCGTTCTACGGGCGCATGGCGCGCCGGGAAGGCCGATTCGATAAGGCGATTGAGTTTTTCGAAAGTGCCATTCGCCATTATGGAAAGCGCGATCCACAGCATCCGAACCTGGCGCGATCGCTTGCCAATATGGCACTCGCCAAGCGCGGGATCGCCCTTCAGTTGCAGAAACGAATTGACCGCGATGTTCAGCGGCGCCGGAAGAGCACGGCCAGCCGCGAAGTCAAACCGAGCGCAACCAGCTTCGATTCTCGAAATCAGGACTCTCGAAATCAGGACTTTCGAAATCAGGGTTCGCGCCAGCATGACTATCGTGGCCGCTTGGCCCAGCTTCGCCGCGAAGCGCTGGAACACCTCGATGCCGCCCGGGCCATCTACCAGCAGCGCCCAAATCATCACGGAGTCGGCACGGTTTACCTGAATGCCGCTTACATCCACCTCGATGGCGGAGACTTTCAGCGTGCCGAGGAAGAAGCAGCTTCGGCGTACACCATGGCCGAACAGAAGCAGGACTACATTTTAATGGGCCGGGCGCGGATTCTGGAGTGCATGATTGAAAATGCGAAGGTGGAGGAAGAGATTGGTGAGGGCGCCGATCCGGGAAGCCATGCCCGCCGCGCACTCGAGTTCAGTCAAGATGCGATTGATCTGGCGAAGCATACCCAGCACCATCTGCTGCTCGCGAATGCCCATCTGTGGCAGGGATTGACGCAGTGCAATTCGTTTTTCGACAATCCGGAAGCGGCGCGCGAGTCTTATGATCTGGCGCGGGTGTCGTGTGGAGCGAATCCTCCCGACAACATGTGGCAGGATCTGCAGACGCTGGGCGCGAAGATTCTGCGCAAGGGAAGTGTTCATCCGGCGCTGAAGGCGTGGTCGCAGGGTGCGGTGGGCGAAAAGACATTCCGGCAAATCAGCGAAGAATTTGCGGAGATTGTGATTGCGCAGGTCTGGGAACGCGAAGGCCGCAAAGTGTCGCGAGTGGCGGCTCGGCTCTCGATTTCTCCCAAGAAGGTGCGGCGCATTCTGGCTCGGGTGGGACGCCGAAAGCCGCGTCAGCGCTAGGCGGCTATGGCGAGGGACAGCCGCAGGAGCTATACCACTTATGTGAGGGATGAACTGTGCGATGTGTCTGCGTTTTCAATAGATGAGTATAGTAGTAGAGTTAGTCGTGTTTGCTCGGGGAAGATCCGAAGTACTGCTGGTTCCAAGAATCGAAGAATCGAACCGGCAAGTCTGGGAATCGAAAATCTATGAAAATCGCAAAGGATGTGACGGAACTGATTGGCCATACGCCGCTGGTGCGGCTGAACCGGGTTACGCAGGGCGCGGTTGCAGAAGTCGTGGCGAAGCTGGAAAGCCAGAACCCCCTGGCCAGCGTAAAAGACCGCATCGGGGTGAGCATGATTGACGATGCCGAGCGTGCCGGCCGGATCCAACCCGGGAAAACCATTCTGATCGAGCCGACCAGCGGCAACACCGGAATCGCTCTTGCCTTTGTGGCGGCCGTGAGGGGCTACAAGCTCATCCTCACCATGCCCGAGACTATGAGTATGGAGCGGCGGGTGCTGCTGCTGGCTTTGGGCGCCGAGATCGTTCTTACGCCGGGCCCGCGGGGAATGAAGGGAGCGATTCTGAAAGCCGAGGAATTGCTGGCCACAACTGCAGACGGCTACATGCTCCAGCAATTTGACAACCCGGCAAATCCAAAGATTCACTTTGAAACTACCGGTCCGGAGATTTGGGAAGACACCGACGGGCGCGTCGATTTTCTGATTTCCGGAGTCGGCACCGGCGGAACCCTCACCGGCATCTGCGAATACATCAAGCCCAAGAAGGCGTCGTTCAAGGCAGTGGCCGTGGAGCCGGCGGATAGCGCGGTGCTCTCCGGGGGAACGCCGGCGCCGCACAAGATTCAGGGAATCGGCGGCGGATTTATCCCCAGTATTCTGCGCCGGGATTACATTGACGAGGTCATCACCGTAAGCAACGACGACGCCATCGACATGGCGCGGCGGCTTCCGCTCGAGGAAGGTCTTCTGGTCGGCATCTCTTCGGGAGCGGCGGTGGTTGCGGCGTTGCAAGTGGCGCGCCGTCCGGAAAATGCTGGGAAACTGATTGTTGTGATTCTGCCGTCGTTCGGCGAGCGCTACCTCAGTAGTATCCTCTTCGAAGGACTCCGGAACCAGGCGTTGCAGATTCCGACGTCGCAAGTTCCGGCCTGATTTCATGCCGCATCTGTTGTCGCTAATCCGCGAGGACGTTGCCACCGTGCTGGAGCGCGATCCTGCGGCGAAGTCGCGCCTGGAAGTTTATCTCTGCTACTCCGGCCTGCATGCGGTTTGGTTTTATCGCATGAACCACTGGTTGTGGAACCACAATTTCTTGCTGTTGGCGCGCTGGTTGTCGCAGGTGGCGCGCTTTCTCACCGCCATCGAAATCCATCCCGGCGCGAAAATCGGCCGCCGGCTCTTTATCGATCATGGTATGGGCGTGGTGATTGGCGAGACTGCCATTGTCGGCGAGGACGTCACGCTCTACCAGGGCGTGACGCTGGGTGGAACCGGCAAGGAACATGGGAAGCGGCATCCGACGCTGCTCGACAACGTGGTTGTCGGCGGAGGCGCAAAGATTCTGGGCAACATTACGGTAGGAAGCAATTGCCGCATTGGGGCTGGATCGGTTGTGCTGCGCAACGTGCCTGACGACTCCACCGTGGTGGGCGTGCCCGGACACATTATTTTTCGAGAAGGCAAGCGCGTGGTCATCACCGATCCCAAGCAGATCAACGATCCGCTTTCGGAGGCCTTGGCCGCGGTCGCGTCTGAAGTGAACAGGTTAGCGGAGCGAGTGCGCCACCTGGAGGGCACGGGCGGGCTGGAGCCGGTTTCAGAATCTCTGCAACGGATTATTGAGGATATCGATTACCAGATCTAGAGCATTCACCACCAAGGACACGAAGGTCCACGAAGGAAACCCTATGGATTTATCCTTCGTGGACCTTCGTGTCCTTTGTGGTAAACGAATTTACCGCGCGACCCAACAAGTTAAACTCCGGTTTCGAGTGGGTCCAAGTATGATTGACATACATTTTCCGGGTCGAACTTTCAGCGAATGAAATACGGCTTTGTAATCGATAACCGCAAGTGCATCGGTTGTCACGCCTGCACGGTGGCGTGCAAGACCGAGAACCAGGTGCCCTTGGGCGTGAACCGGACCTGGGTCAAGTACGTGGAGAAAGGCGTTTTCCCCAACACGCGCCGCGTATTTCAAGTCACGCGCTGCAATCATTGCGAGAAGCCTCCCTGCGTCACGATCTGTCCCGTGACCGCGATGTATCAGCGCAAGGATGGGATTGTCGATTTCAATTCTGAAAAGTGCATTGGCTGCAAAGCCTGCATGCAAGCCTGTCCGTACGATTCGATTTATATAGATCCGGACGATGGAACGGCGACGAAGTGCCATTTCTGCGCGCATCGCACGGAAGTCGGATTGGAACCTGCGTGCGTGATCGTGTGTCCTGAACACGCCATCATTGCCGGAGATCTTAGCGATCCAGCAAGCGAAGCGGCGCAACTCGTGGCGCGGGAACCAGTGCGCGTGCGCAAGCCTGAGCAGGGAACTCAGCCCAAGCTCTACTACATCGATGGGGATGAAAGCGCGATTGTTCCAACGGCGGCGCGGCATGAATCGATTTACATGTGGTCGCAGCGGAATGAGGCGGTGCATGGTGGCGGCGCTGTGTATCCGCTCGACAGCCCCTTGCTGCAAGAGAACGCTCTCGCGGCCTATGACGTTTCGCATGCGCGGCCGTGGGGATGGCAAGTGCCGGCGTACTGCTGGACGAAGTCGATCGGTGCGGGCGCTCTGGCTGTGCCGGCCATTGCGATGGCGCTCGGAAGATTGTCGGGCGACCGGGTCCGCGATATTGCAGTCGCGAGCGTCGCGTTGTTGTTCACAGCTTTAACTACCGTGCTGCTGGTTTGGGATCTCGATCATAAAGAACGTTTTCTGCGGGTGGTGTTTACGCCGCAAAGTAAATCGTGGCTGGCACGGGGGGCGTTCATTCTGATCGCCTACAGCGGGTTGTGCGGTGTGTTCTGGCTAGGTGCGGTGGCTGGATTTTCGGGCGTTGCCTCGATCTTGTTGTGGCCGACGGTGGTGGTTGGCTTTTGCGCCGCCGCCTACACCGCGTTTCTCTTCGGACAATGCGAAGGGCGCGACCTGTGGCAAACGCCGCTTCTGCCGGCACATTTGATCGTGCAAGCATTACTCTGTGGCTCGGCGGTGCTAGCGTTGCTTCCGGATGCGATCGGCGGTTCGGCGCAGGCATTATCCATCGCGGTCCCCACATTGGTCATCAGTTTAGTTTTGCATCTGCTTATGCTGCTCGGCGAGGTTGCAATGCCGCATACGACCGACAACGCACGTTACGGGGCTCGACTGATGACTCATGGGCCGTTCGCGCGCGCGTTCTGGGGTGGCGCGGTTGTACTGGGCGGAGTTGTTCCCATGCTGCTTCTGTTGGTTGGTTTATTGTTTGCGCCCAACCGCGTCGCAGTTGGGCTCGCGAGCGTAATGGCGCTGGCGGGGCTTCTGACTTTTGAATGGTGCTTCGTGATGGCAGGACAAAGCGTGCCGAATAGCTAGTGGGCGCGGGTTGTTTTGTGGAGTGACGGACGTCTCGCCCGTCGGGCCGGGCGGGGACGCCCGGCGCTCCACTAGTAAAGGCATATGGAGATTTCACAATGACCGAATTCAAGCGCGACGGCAGCCATCTTTCTTATTGTCCGCCGGTCGAGAAATGGGACGATTGGGTCGAACTCGATGCTGGGGCGTGGCCTCGGCGCGTCGAGAAGCATTACCAGCTTGTGCCCACCATCTGCTTCAACTGCGAATCGGCCTGCGGACTTCTTGCCTACGTCGATAAGGAAACTGGACAAGTCGCGAAGTTTGAAGGCAACCCGAAGCATCCCGCGAGCCGGGGACGTCTTTGTGCCAAAGGCCCGGCTACGATTACTCAAATTCATGATCCCGATCGCATCCTTTATCCGATGAAGCGCTCGGGGCCGCGCGGCGGCGGAAAATGGACCCGGACTTCGTGGGATGAAGTGTTGGAGACTTTCGGAACGCGCATCAGGAAAGCGATCCAGGAAAATCGTGGCGAAGAAGTTATGTACCACGTGGGCCGTCCGGGACACGACTTTATTATGGAGCGCACCTTGCAGGCGTGGGGCATCGACGGTCACAACTCCCACACGAATGTCTGCTCGTCTTCGGCGCGCCTTGGTTATCTGCTCTGGCATTATGCCGACCGGCCTTCGCCCGATCATGCGAACGCGCGCTTTATTCTCCTGCTCTCGGCGCATCTGGAGTCGGGTCACTATTTCAATCCTCATGCCCAGCGCATTATCGAAGGAAAGATGGCGGGAGCGAAACTTGCCGTCATGGACCCACGGCTTTCGAATACGGCGAGCATGGCGGATTACTGGATGCCGAGCTATCCCGGTACGGAAGCGGCGGTGCTGCTGACGATGGCGATGGTCATGCTTGGCGAAAATCGGTTTGATGCCACGTTCGTTAAGAATTGGACGAACTGGGAAGAACTCGAAGTCGATGGCTTCTCAGCCAAGGGCCAAAGTTTCTCAGCTCTGATTGAGGCATTGAAGCGGCACTATGCGAAGTTCACGCCGGAGTTTGCGGAAAAAGAAAGTGGAGTGAAAGCGGAAATCATCGTCAAGACGGCGCGCGAGATCGCGACTGCCGGTAGCCGCTTTGCGTCGCATCTATGGCGGGGCAGTGCGTCGGGCAATCTGGGCGGATGGCAATCGGCACGGGCATTGATGCTGCTGCACGTGCTGACCGGGTCGGTGGGAACCCCGGGGGGACATAACTTGAATGCGTGGAATAAGTTTGTGCCGCGTCCGTACAAGAACCCGCCGCTGCAGAAACGCTGGAACGAACTGCTCTATCCGCAGGAGTGGCCGCTGTGCACGCATGAAATGTCGCCCCTGTTGCCCCACTTTCTCAAGGAAGGACGCGGACGTATCGAGGCTTATTTCACGCGCGTGTTCAATCCGGTGTGGACTTACCCCGACGGATTTTCGTGGATCGAGATGTTTCGCGACGAAGAAAAAGTTGGCTTGCACGCGGCTTTGACGCCGACCTGGAACGAGACGGCATGGTTTGCGGATTATGTATTGCCCATGGGCTTCAGTTCCGAGCGGCACGACCTGATGAGCCAGGAATCTTACGCGGGAAAGTGGATCGGCTTTCGGCAGCCCGTGTTGCGCGTTCTGCAGGAACGAGAAGGAAAGAAATTCGACTACACCTATCAGGCGAATCCTGGAGAAGTTTGGGAAGAGGACGAATTCTGGATCAACCTCTCGTGGGCGATCGATCCCGATGGTTCGATGGGAATTCGGCAGTGGTTCGAATCGCCGTATCGTCCCGGACAGAAACTGACGGTTGACGAATACTACGGCTGGATTTTTGAAAATTCAGTTCCGGGTTTGCCTGAAGCCGCGGCTAAAGAAGGATTGAAGCCGCTGGAATACATGCGGAAGTACGGCGCCTACGAAGTGACCACCGACGTTTACAAGTTGAACGAGAAGCCGGTGGCTTCCGCCGATCTCTCCGGATCGAAAGTTGAAGCGAATGGCGTGGTCACGAAAGAAGGCAAGGCGGTGGGTGTGATGGTCGACGGCGCAGCGGTCGTCGGCTATAACACGCCATCGCGAAAGCTGGAGCTGTTCTCGAAAACGATGGTGGACTGGAAGTGGCCTGAATTCGCGCTTCCGGAATACTATCGCAGCCACGTTCATCGCTCGGCGCAAGCGGCGTCGCTGGGAAAGACCGCGGAAGAATTTGATCCAGATTTCGATCCCCGATACATGCCGCTGGTGGAATGGCCCAAGGAGTCGAATGGCCCGGTGTACACGCTGCTGCCGATTTTCCGGTTGCCGCATCTTATCCACACGCGCTCGGGGAACTCGAAGTTTCTATACGAGATTGCGCACAAGAATCCGCTGTGGGTGAATCCGGTGGATGCCGCCAAACTCGGCGATATCCGCACTGGCGACTTGCTGAAAGTTCATACCGAGATTGGTTTCTTCGTGTTGCACGCCTGGGTCACCGAGGGGCTGGCGCCGGGCGTGGTTGCCTGCTCTCACCATATGGGACGCTGGCGTACGAATAAGGAAGATCAGTTGGAACGCATGTCGAGCGCGTGGGTCGATCTGAAAGAAGTTGGCAAGGGACAATGGAAGATGCGTCAGCTTTCGGGCGTGGAGCCTTACGAAACGACTGACCCCGACACCAAGCGCGTGTGGTGGAGCGACGCGGGCGTACACCAAAACCTTACGTTCCCGGTGCATCCCGACCCGATCACCGGCATGCACTGCTGGCACCAAATGGTGCGCGTGGAGCGGGCGGGCGCTGACGACCGCTACGGCGACGTCTTCGTTGATACGAATCTTTCGTTCGCGGTGTATCAACGGTGGAAGGCGCTGACTCGTCCCGCTCCGGGGCCTGGCGGGTTGCGACGGCCGCTGTGGATACCGCGAGTCGTGCGTCCGGAGGACGCGGCGTTCTACATCCCTGCGAAGAAAGCCTGAGCCCACGGCTCGACGTTGTAAAATAGCCCAATGCCGTTACAGACAGGAAATCCTAATTTTGGCAAGAAGCGTACTCCGCCTCCGGACGAGACTTTTGAAGAAGCTGCCTATCTGAAGGCGCTCGGAGAAAAGCAGAAGGTCGTGAGCTTGAAGCTGGCCGACGGCGAAGTAGTACGCGGATGGATTGAGTACTACGACAAGAACATGGTGCGCGTGACGCGCGAGGACGGGCCCAATCTTTTCATCTTCAAGCACGAGATTGTGTACATCGCGGAAGACAGCAAGAAAAAGTAGCCAGTTGCCAGTATCGTGTCAAGATTTGCCCCACAAGTTTGAACTGTCATCTTGAGTGAAGCGAAAGACCTGTGCATTGCCGCAGCGTTCAAATCCATAGTCCTTCGCTCAGGATGACAATGTGTGGATAGATCAGCGCTCAATCCCGAAATGAAAGTCCTCGTCGCATGACATCCCAGCAATCTTTGGAACTGATTTCTCCGATGCAGGCTATGGCGCGTGAAGCGGGCAGCCTGCTGATGGGCTACTTTCGGCAGCACGTGAAGATTGAATATAAGGGCGATGTGGATCTGGTCACGGTGGCCGATCGAAAGTCGGAAGCACTGATTCTGGAACGCATACGCAAGCAGTTTCCGGCGCATGATGTGATGGGTGAAGAGGGAACGCGCATCGAAACCGGCAGCGATTACAAGTGGTACGTTGATCCGCTCGATGGCACCACAAACTTTGCGCACAGTTATCCGGTGTTTTGCGTTTCGCTCGCGGTGGAACGATTGGGGAAACGGATTGCGGGAGTGATTTACGATCCGACTCGCGACGAGATGTTCTCCGCTGAACTGGGTGGTGGGGCGCGGCTGAACGGCTTAGCGATGCATGTTTCGACGACGCCGAAGTTGGGAGAGTGCCTGATCGCCACTGGTTTCCCCAGCCAGAAGCGGCACAAGAATCCGAACATTTATTTCTATCACCAACTCACGTTGCGCACCCACGGGGTGAGGCGGGCGGGGTCAGCCGCGCTTGATCTGTGCAACGTCGCGTCAGGACGGTTTGACGGCTTCTGGGAATTCAATCTCAATCCATGGGATACGGCGGCGGGCGTGCTGATTGTCCAAGAGGCTGGCGGGAAGGTTACGGACTTTTCGGGCGGCGAATTCCAGATTGCGAGCCACGAGACGCTGGCGTCGAACGCGCTGGTGCACGATGCGCTCTTGCACGAGTTCGGGGAGATAGTCGCAGGCCGAGGATTGGAAGAGTTGGCCAGTCCGGTCAGCTACGCGAAGGATCGAAGACTCTAGTGGAGCGCCGCTCCACCGTTACCGTGCAGGCATTACAATTACCGACGTGATTTCGTCTCTTCTTGAACGCAAGCTTGAAAAGCGCCCCAACAAGGTGCGGCTGCAGGGACGCATTCTGTTTCTCACCGAAGACCCGGAGTTGATCCGGAAACAGTTGACGGGTTGGGATCTGCCCTGGGATACGAAGAATTCCGCCAACAATCCCAAACTCCGCGACGACATTTCTACCGACGAGATTACTCCCGCGCACTACTGCTTTTACTTTGATCGGACGCTGGGCGAGATCCCATATGTTGGTTTGCGCTGCGGTGACACTCTGCCGATTGGGCGCGGCGATGTGAAGAAAGGCGGTTTCGTGTGCTCGGTGAGCGGCAAGCGGCGCGGCAAAGGCTCTAGTCGCGAGCAGTCGCCCTATGCCGAGATGTGCGCCGGGATTCAAGTCGCGATTGCGGAGAATATTGAGCGCATCTACAAGCAGAACTGCCAGAACCTTGGGTTGCTGACTTCGACTGTTTTTTCTTTGATTGACCGGATTCGCGCCGGAGAAGAAATTTTGCTCCGTGAATTCACTGTCGGGGAAGACGAGATCACGAAGCAGGTGATCGAATACGGCGGGCTGTTTCCTTTCAACGTGGCGCGGATGCAGGGGAAGGTGTTTTTGCCGTCGATAACGACCCAGGCACGTGCGATGACTCTGGCGGAAAAAATCTTTGCGGCGCACATGGTCACGCCGAGATTAAAGGCTGCCGAGTTGCGGTCGGCTTGGACGGGGCAGAACCCCGTCGCCACACGTTACGTTCAGCCGGGCGACACCGGCTTTACTCGCGTCGATCTGCGCTTTAGTCATGAGTACGTCACGCCGATGGCGTCCATCTTCTACGAGCAATACGTTGGCAAGGATGTTCCGGTGAACGATGCTTCGAGCATCCGTTTTTTTCGCGACCATCTCACGTTTCTTGATGAAGTGATTTCCGAAGAAAAGAAAAAAATGGGCCTGCTCGACTTGGCCACGCAGCTCAAGCTGAAGCAGGAGGATTTCGCCAAGCAGCAGGGAATCAAGCTGCACGGCGAACTCACCGACCGGAAAGGCTCGGAGGGCATCTGCCACTCGGTGATGCTGGAGACTTATGCGCTGCCGGGGCAGGTGAACGTCGGTTCCGATTCGCACACGCCGCACGTGGGCGCCATCGGGTGCATCGCGTTTGGTATCGGGACGACCGACGTATTCAACTCCTGGATCACGAAAGACGTTCGCGTCAAAGTGCCGGAGTCGGTGAAGATCGTCATTCGGGGCAAGCGGCATGCGAATGTTACGGCGAAAGATTTCATCCTCAAGATTCTTTCCCTCGATTATGTGCGCAGCGGCAAGGCGCTCGCGAGAGTGATGGAGTACGCGGGCGAAGCGGTCGTGGCGCTTTCAGTGGACGAGCGCGCCACCATGACGAATATGGCGGCCGAGATCGGAGGCTTCACGGGCATCGTCGCTCCCGATGAAAAGGTGGTCGAATTTCTGGTCGAGCGACGGGGTATGAAGCGCGCCGAAATTGAGAAGATGATCGAAGGCTTGCAGAGCGATCCTAATGCCGACTACGCGCAGGTGATCGAACTCGACGCGGCGGAGATCACGCCCATGGTTGCTACTCCGGGCGATCCGGGAAATGGCAAGTATGTCCGCGAACTCAGCGCGCGCGTGCCTATTGAAATCGCTTATGGCGGAACCTGTACGGCAGGGAAGAACGAAGATATGGATATGTATGCGTCCGTCCTTGCCGACGCGCTGAAACAGGGCAGGCGAATTTCGAAGAATGTCGAGTTCTGGATCCAGTTCGGTTCGCAGGAAACGCGCGAGTACTCGAAGCGCCGAGGCTATCTGGAAATCTTTGAGCAGGCGGGCGCACATGTGATCGAGCCTAGTTGTGGCGCATGCATCAATGCGGGGCCGGGAGTATCGACTCGTCCCGACCAGATCGTCATCAGCGCGCAGAACCGAAATTTTCCGGGACGCAGCGGGCCGGGGCAGATGTACCTGGCGTCACCGCTGACGGTAGCCGCGAGCGCGGTGGCGGGGTACATCGTGGAGTACGAACCGAGCGAGGAAAGGGAACTCACGACTGCCTGAGCAGCCCGTGTTGCTCACCAAAACGATTTGAAGACGTCTACCTGTGCGGGGTTCTCCTATGCAACGGTCCGGTTTCCAATTGTGCTTCTTGTTGGGCGCGCTCCTTTCGTTTGCCTTTGCTCTTCTCGCGGCCGCTCTGGGTTCGTCGGCCCCGGGATCACTGACATCCGGTCCGCCGATGCTGGAGCCCCGCTCCGGGCATTCCGCAACGCTCCTGCCCGACGGCAAAGTTCTTATCGCCGGCGGCATGCGGCGGAATCAGGATTTCTACAAATCCGTCGAGTTGTACGATCCGGCCACGGCGAGGTTTGAGCGTGCGGGAGACATGACAATTGCCCGAGTGGGACAGGCTGCCGTGCTGCTGCCCTCGGGGAAGGTGCTGATAGCGGGAGGGTGGTCCGGGAAGGAAGCTACGGACTCGGCTGAACTGTACGACCCTGCAGCGCGGCGATTCACGGCGGTCGCCAAGATGACTTCGCGGCGGGACAACCCGAGCGCAACGCTGCTGGCCGATGGAGATGTCTTAATTGCGGGTGGGGCTGACCATGATACTCCCGGAGGAATTTCGGCTGCGGAGGTTTTTCATCCGGCCACGCTTTCCTTTCAGGCGATTAGCCCCATGCACTACGCCCGCATTTCGCACACGGCAACTTTACTGAAGGACGGTCGAGTGCTGATTGTGGGCGGACGCGGAGAAACGCTGGCGGCGGTGGCCGAACTCTACGATCCGAAGACGCGAAAGTTTGGCGAGACGGGGCGGTTGATGACCGCGCGATACAAGCATACGGCGGGTTTGCTTCCGGATGGACGTGTACTGATTGCCGGAGGTTCGGACGAGCGCGATTGGAAAGGCAAATTCAACAGCGCGGAAATCTATGACCCGGTGGTGGGGAAGTTCTCGGCCACAGCGGCGATGAGCGACGCACGCTTCAAATTGCCGGAGACGACGGTAGTCCTCAACAACGGCGAATTACTCATTGCCGGCGGCAGCCGAGAGGTGGAGATCTTTGATCCCGCTAGCGGTAAGTTCAAGGTTGCGGCAGGGAAGATGCGCGACCTGCGCCACTTCATGACCGAGACGAAGTTGAAGGATGGCAGCGTGCTGTTGGCCGGTGGCTATCCGAATGACGACTTCGGGACTTCCGAAACCTGGTTCTTCAGACCATAAACAAGATTCTGGGATACACTGATCGGATGCGAACCCCCGAACGTCACGGTAACGCCCGATTCCCAATCCGGGGCGGCTCCAGCGCGAATAATCGGCCAAAGTATACGAGCGCACGGTATACTGTACGCTAAGGTATATTCAAACGAACGTTTCCAGACTACTAAGCGCCAGAGAACCCCGCCGCGCTGGCGTAGTGGATTTCTTCCTTTACTCAAGCAGTCCGCAAAGCAGCGCTTTGCAGAATCGCTAACCCCCCTATGAAAATTCTGCTCTATAACCCCGACAACGGCGTCACCCGTAATTTCATGCCGCATCTATGGATGTTTCTGCTGCAGGCGCTGACGCCACCGGGCCATGAGGTGCTGCTCGTGGATGGCAACGCGCAACCCATGGATGAAGCGGGGATCGCGCAGTATGTTCGCGACAACAATATTGGACTGGTCGGCATCGGCGCCATGACGCGAATGATTGCCAAGGCGTATCGCATGGCGGACGCGGTCCGGGCGACGGGAGTTCCGGTGGTGATGGGTGGACCGCACGTGACTGAGATGGCCGACGAGGCACTTGGTCGCGATGGTGGGCCGCGCCACGCCGACGCTGTTGCCCTGGGCGAGGCGGATGCGACTTGGCCCCAGATTGTGAATGACGCCGCACGCGGTCAGCTTAAAGATGTCTATGAGCCGGTGGATGCCTTTGGCCAGGAAAGCAAGCCGTCGCTGAAGGAATACCCGGTGATTCCGTGGCAGTCGATCGATCTCAAGCAGTTCAATCTGGTGCCGAAGGCCGCGACCGGCCTGCTGCAGAAAATCGGAGAGGGCTGGGGATCATTCCGCATTGTTCCAGTCGAGTCCGGGCGAGGCTGCCCTTACGGCTGCGAGTTTTGTACGGTGACCGGATTTTTTGGCGACTCGATTCGCTTCCGCACCAACGAGAGCGTCGTCAACGAACTGCTTTTGTTGAAGGCCCGCGCCCGTACTGAGAAGGGGCAGATCGCCGTCTTCTTTATTGACGACAATTTCGCGATCAACATCAAGCGGACAAAGTCGCTGCTGCGCGACATCATTGCCGCCGGCGCGCAGTGCCACTGGGTGGCGCAGATCAGCGCCAATTTATTGCGCGACGAAGAACTGGTGGATCTGATCTCGGCTTCCGGAGGCAAGTGGATCTTTATCGGCATGGAGTCGATTGATCCGGCCAATCTGAAAGACGTGAACAAGGGATTCAACAAGCCGGGTGAGTATGCGGCGGTGCTGGAGCGGCTGGCGGAACGCAATGTGTACGCCATTACGTCGTTTATTTTTGGCATGGACAACGATACCGTCGGGGCCGCCGAGCGAACGCTTGAACAGGTTCGGACCTGGCCTCCGGGTCTGCCAATCTTTGGTCTGCTCACTCCTTTGCCCGCAACTCCTCTGTACAAACGCCTCGAGAAGGCGGGCCGGCTGACGCGGCCCAAGCACTGGCAGGAGTTCATCCCGTTTGCGATGGCTCACACGCCGTTGAAGATGACCATCGAAGAAGCTCATGCCGAAGTGCTGTACGGATGGGAGCAGGCTTATAGTCCGGAGGCGCTGGCACATGCGGTCGAGTCGCTGAACGATCAGCCTCTGGGGTATCGCATCAACATTTTCCTTGCGCGAATCTGTTTCCGCGGCATCTATTTCCCCATGATGGGGAAAATGGCATGGCTGAAGGTGATCGCGCAGAACCGGAAAACCATCTTCAAACTCGTGCGGGAGGGGTTCAAAGCGGGTGCCTGGCTTGGCGCGCCGGCGCGGATTCCCGCGAGTCCAGTGCCGCAGGTGGAGGCGGGCGAAGCGACCGCACAAGTCGCGGAGGGCTGAGCGGAGGGGGACGGTGTTTGCCCTTTCCGTCAATTGAAAGTCGCCCAGGCACTTTTCGACCTTGGAAAGCTGCTGCTGAGTGGGGCTGCCTGTACCGACAGCTGCGTTCTTGCTAGAATTACGAGTTCCATCACCCTCCCTGGAGCCCGAGGAGCATGAGAGTTTATGGCCTACGTAATTGCTGAGCCCTGCATCGGAACCAAAGACACCGCCTGTGTTGACTCCTGTCCGGTGGATTGCATTCATCCCAAGAAGGACTCCGACAAGTTCGGGACCGAAGAGATGCTGTATATCGATCCCGTGGAATGCATCGACTGCGGCGCCTGCGTTCCGGTGTGCCCGGTCTCGGCCATCTTCGCGCTCGACGACCTGCCCGAAAAGTGGAAAGAGTACACCGAGCGGAATGCGAAGTACTTCGGGCGGTGAGGCAGTTCTCAGCCGTCAGCCATCAGCCGTCAGGAAAACCGGTTCGGCATTCGGCATCGAATCCAGAGGCGCACGCCAATAACGGCGTGCGCCTTTGGCTTTAGCTCACAGCTGTCAGTTCTTAGCGGCATCTGATTTTGGCTGATGGCTGATGGCTGA
>CZLA01000010.1_pt1 | contig 33067 bp, 38 predicted proteins | sample 1122381 | NCBI WGS metagenome assembly CZLA01 (sample SAMEA3539301, study PRJEB10725) | soil metagenome | biome: tundra; feature: field; material: soil | place: USA | collected 2010-05 | depth 0.15 m
ATACAAGTTCAGGCCGCGGCACATCCGGCGGCGGCGGGCGGGTTGCGCTCGACTTCTTTTTTGGCGACAAGACTCCCGAGTTCTTTGCCAAAGAGGCTGCGCGCCAGGCAATTCTGCAACTCGACGCGCGCGAAGCTCCGGCGGGAGATATGGAAGTCGTGCTCGGTCCGGGATGGCCCGGCGTTCTGCTGCACGAGGCCGTGGGCCACGGACTCGAGGCCGACTTCAATCGCAAGAAGACGTCGGCATTTGCTGGCCTGATCGGCAAACGAGTGGCCAGCGAAAAGTGCACCGTGGTCGATAATGGCACCATGCCGTGGCGACGCGGGTCTTTGAACGTGGACGACGAAGGCCAGCCCACGCAGGAAACCGTGCTGATCGAAAAAGGAATCCTGAAGGGATATCTCAGTGACAAACTCTCTTCAAAGCTGATGGGCCTCGCCGATACGGGCAACGGACGCCGCGAGAGTTATGAACACATTCCGATGCCGCGCATGACGAACACATACATGCTCGCGGGAGAGGACGATCCCGGGGACATCATTCGTTCGGTGAAGAATGGCGTTTACGCGGTGAATTTCGGTGGCGGACAGGTGGATATCACGAACGGAAAATTTGTTTTCTCGGCGTCGGAAGCGTATCTCATCGAAAACGGACAGATCACCGCTCCGATCAAAGGCGCAACCCTGATCGGCAACGGACCCGATGTGTTGACCCGGGTTTCTATGGTGGGCAACGATTTGAAACTCGATGAAGGGGTGGGCACCTGCGGCAAAGATGGACAGGCCGTTCCAGTCGGCGTCGGTATTCCGACCATTAAGATCGACCGCCTGACCGTCGGGGGAACCGGAAAGCGGGAAACTGGCGGATTCATGCAGTAACACCCACCACAGAGTCACGGAGACACAGAGAAAACCAGACCAAGTTTTGTCTTTCTCCGTGTCTCCGTGAAAAATTCTGATTTGAAATGACGACAACCCTGGAAAACAGCGAAACGAAACTCGCAACCGATCTCAAGCAAATCGCCACCGACGTGATCAGCCGCGTCATGAAAGCCGGCGCGACGGCGGCCGAGTGCGTGGTCCGCGAAGGCGACGAATTTTCTACCGTGGTGCGCCTGGGCCAGGTCGAAACGCTGAAAGAATCGGGCTCGCGCGCCATCGGCGTGCGCGTCTTTTTCGGACAGCGCGCGGCCAGCACCTATTCCAGCGATTTTTCCGCTGCCGGCATCGAGCGCATGTTGAAGTCCGCGCTCGAACTGGCGAAGATCTGTTCTGAAGACCCCTACGCGGGAATTCCCGACGCCGGCAAGCTCGGATCGCTCTCCGGCGACCTCCATCTTTATCACGAGGACGTTTACTCGCTGCCCGGCGCCGAGCGCATTGAGTACGCCCGCCGCGCCGAGAAGGCCGCGCTCGACGCCGATCCTCGCATCAAGAACTCCGAAGGCGGATCGTTCGACGCCGCCACCGGCAGAAAAGTGCTGGCCAATTCTCACGGCTTCGTCGGCGACTACCGGCGGTCGTATTGTTCGGTCGCGGTCGTGCCGATCGCGCAGGATGAAAACGGCCTCATGCAGCGCGATTACTGGTATTCCGTGGCGCGCAGCCTGGCGAAACTCGACTCGGCGGAGGAGGTTGGAAAAGAAGCGGCGCGCCGCACGCTGCGACGCCTGGGCGCGCGCAAGGTGAAGACGGCGCATGTGCCGGTGGTGCTCGATCCCATGGTCGCAACCTCGATGCTCGAGCACATTTTCGAAGGCGTGAATGGCGACTCGGTCTATCGTGGAGCCTCGTTCCTGGCGGGCAAACTCGGAGAGAAAATTGCCGGAGCGAACGTCAAGGTCGTCGATGACGGCACTATGCCCGGCGGTTTCGGCACCACGCCCTTCGATGGCGAAGGCATTCCCACGCGCCGCACGGTCGTGATCGAGAACGGAATTCTGAAATCGTATCTGCTGAATACCTACACGGCAAAGAAGTTGGGCCTGGAGACGACCGCCAACGCATCTCGCGGACTCGCCGGGACGCCCGGGATCGGGCCGGGAAATTACTTCCTCGAACCGGGCACGAAAACGCCGAACCAGATTATTGCGGACATCAAAGACGGCCTCTACGTAACCGAATTTCTCGGCCACGGCGCTAACTTAGTAACCGGCGATTACTCGCGTGGCGCCTCCGGCATGTGGATCGTCAACGGCGAACTGGCCTATCCGGTCGAAGAGATCACGGTAGCCGGCAACCTCAAAGACATGTTCTGCAACATTTCCGAGATCGCGAGCGATCTGGAATTCCGCGGCAGCGTGGCGTCGCCGACGATTCGCATCGACGGCCTCACCGTCGGCGGAGAGTAACAACCCTCGCGTAGGGACAGCCGCCCTCGGCTGTCCAAGCGGAGCGCAGCTCCGCAGTTCGTGTGGCGCGCGCACTCTTGGCCATCTCAGCCCAATCTCCGCAGCGCCCCCAGCAATTCCTCAATATCCGGCAACTGGTCGATCGGATAGACCTTCGCAAAGACAATCTTCCCCGCCTTATCCACAACGAACGCCGCCCGCTCACTGATGCCGGCCACTGGCGGGCCTTCCCGCAGGATGCCGAACTTGCGCGTCACTTCGGCATGGGGATAGAAATCGGAGCACAGCGGAACCTCCACGGGGCCAATTTCCTGCTGCCGCCATGCGACGTGGCTGGGGATTGAATCTACGCTGATGTCCATGACCTGGGCATTAAGCGCCGCGAACTCTTTCTTTCTGGCGTCGAGTTCCGGCACCTGGACTGCTCAAGTCGGCGTCCAGTCCAGCGGGTGAAAAGTGACGACCAGGTTCTGGCGGCCGAGATAGTCACGCGAGCGCATCGTGGTCTGGCGCTCTCCGGCAACCGTGGTGAGTTCAAAATCCGGCGCCGGATCGCCAACCTTCAAAGGCATGATCGTTCTCCAATCCAAACAGAATTGTAATTGAGATTGCCGGTGTGAAAGACTCTCCAGCCAAGCGATCTCACCCGAATTGGCCTTGCGTTAACATTCCCTAGCCACTAACATTTCCCGCATGTCTGAGCAGCCGTTGCACATCGAAGACCTTCCAGCCACGCGGGATGGAATCCGCATTCTGCGCCTGGTGGGGCCTCTGACGCTTCCCAATCTATTCGGTTTTCAGTCCAAAGTGCGAGCCGACACCTCGCGCGCTCTTATTCTGGACTTCACGGGGGTTCCGCATACGGATTCAGCGGGAATTGGGGCGCTGGTCGGAGCCTATGTCACTCGACAAAAAGATGGACGCAGCTTGCGGTTGGTGGGCGTGAATCAGCGGATCCACCAGTCGCTGGAAGTCACACGGGTGGAAAGCTTCTTTCGTTTCTTCGGAACGGTCGCCGAGGCGGAGCAGGCGGCGTGAAGTGGAAAGCCGGGCGTCCCCGCCCAGGCACGATGCTCTAGCCGGCCGAGACGCCCGTAGCTCCACGAACCCAATCGTGCGCCAAAAAGAAAAGCGGCCTTTGCGGGCCGCCTTCCTTTCCCGCTTTTGTTGGCAGCGTTCTTTTCTTTTGCATGGGCCGAGGAGGTGATTCCCTCATTTGCAACTTCACAGAGCCTCCTTCATCATCGAGTTATGGGTACTCGAATATGGAAGTGGGGGATGTTATGCGCCGGGATTCTTCTTTGGGTTGCTCCCCTATGCGCCCAAGCCGACTTGATCGGGGATGTTCGCGCCCAATTGGCACAGAACTCTTTTTCCCCGGCCGAGTCCGAACTCCGCGCCTATAAGGCGCAGCATGGTGTCACGCCGGAATATCTCGAAGCGTTGTCGTGGATGGCTCGCGCGGCAGCCTCGATGAAGCAATGGCAGCAGGCCGCCGCGTATGCCAGCGAAACGCGCGCCCTCGCGGAGCAGGAACTAACGACAACCAAGCGCAAGGTGGACGGCGAACCTCATCTGCCCATCGCTCTCGGCGCCGCTTACGAAGTCCTTGCCCAGGGAAGGGACGCGAAAGGACAGCACGCGCAAGCGGTCCGCCTGCTGCGTTCGGCGTTGGCGCACTATGGAACCACATCCATTCGAGCGCGGCTGCAGAAAAATCTCAACCTGCTGGCTCTGGTCGGTCAGCCGGCGCCGCCTCTGCAAGTAACTCAGTATCTCGGGCCGAAGCCGCCAACTCTAACGTCGCTGAAAGGCTCCCCCGTTCTTTTATTTTTCTGGGCGCACTGGTGCGCGGACTGCAAAGCGGAGGTCCCCGTCATTGTCCGCTTACGGCAGGAGTTCGCTCCCGAAGGCCTGGTCGTTATCGGGCCGACGCAACTCTACGGCTATGCGGCGCAAGGGGCCGATGCCGCGCCCGATCGGGAGCGCGCCTATATCGAATCCGTCCGCGCCCGCTATTACGCCGGCCTGCGGGACATGCCCGTCCCGCTGAGCAAACAGAACCTGAATGTTTACGGAGTCAGCACGACACCGACTCTGGTCATCCTGAATCGCGCGGGGCAGGTGGCGATGTATCATCCAGGAGCGCTTTCGTATGACGAACTGCGCTCCGCTCTACAGAAGGCAGTGGCTCGTTAGCTCGTGGAGCGACGGGCGTCCTCGCCCGCCCAAGTCGAGCGCAGCTCGGCCGCTTCTGAGCCGTTGCCGAAGGCTACAGCGCCGCAGCCTGTTCCCGCCGTCGCCCCTGAATCTCGATATATACGTTGATCAGCGAAACGGCCGCTGGCGTCACGCCGGGAATGCGCGAGGCCTGCCCGATCGTCTGGGGGACGACTTTGCCCAGCTTCTCCTGCATTTCGCGCGACAGCCCGCTGACCGCCTGGTAGTCGAACCAATCCGGAATGCGGCGCTGCTCGGCCTTCTTCAACCGATCGATGGCGCGCTGCTGCTGGTCGAGGTATCCGGCATATTTAATCTCCGTTTCGACGGACTTGAGCTCGTTGCGGATTTCCGACGAAAGACGAACCTTAGAAACATTAACCGCGGAGGCCGCCGAGTTTGCGGACGAATCTCTTTCGAAAAACCTGGGCACTAGATTACTAAGCACCGGCGCTAGTTGCTCGATGGTAATCTCGGGCCGCTTCAGCAGTTGCGCCAAGGGCTGCCCCACCGCCGAAGTCAGTTCGTGTAGCGCGGACACTCCTGTCCGCGAACTCTCGCCAGCGGCCACGGCAGCCCGCTCAATTTCCTCTGCCATCGCTGCCGTCACTCTCGTCTTCTCGAGCACCTGCTTCACTTCCTCCAGCCGCTGCTGCTTCGCCTCGAACTCCGCCCACGCGTCATCCGAAATCAGCCCAACCCGCCGCCCGTGCGGAGTGAGCCGCCGGTCGGCGTTGTCGATCCTGAGGTGCAAGCGAAACTCCGCGCGCGACGTGAACATCCGGTAAGGCTCGTTGGTGCCTTTGGAAATCAAATCGTCGATCAGAATCGCCGTGTAGGCTTCCGTGCGATCAAGCACCAGCGGAGACTCTTTCTTCACTTTCAGCGCCGCGTTGATTCCCGCCATGATTCCCTGGCACGCCGCTTCTTCGTACCCGGATGTCCCATTGATCTGCCCGGCGAGAAACAGTCCGGCAATCTTCTTCGTTTCCAGCGTGCGATTCAGTTCCGTGGGATCGATCGAGTCGTACTCAATGGCGTAGCCGGGCCGCATCATCTCGGCGTCTTCAAGCCCCGGAATCGACTTGAGGATCGCCAGTTGCACATCGATCGGCAGCGAAGTGCTCATGCCGTTGACGTAGATCTCGTGCGTGTTCAGCCCCTCAGGCTCCAAGAAAAGCTGGTGCGTGAGTTTGTCGGGAAACTTGACGATCTTGTCTTCAATCGAGGGACAGTAACGCGGTCCCGTCGATTGAATTTGCCCGCTGTACATCGGCGAGCGATGCACGTTCTCGCGAATGATGCGATGCGTCTCTTCGGTGGTAAAGGCGATGTAGCAGGGCACCTGCGAGTCGTGATGCGCCACGCGCCGTGTACGAAAGCTGAAAGGAGTCGGGTCCAAATCGCCCGGCTGCCGCTCGAAGCGCGACCAGTCAATGCTGCGCCCGTCAAGGCGCGGAGGCGTCCCGGTCTTGAGCCGGCATCCGCGCAGGCCAAGCTTCTTCAGCGCTTCGCCCAGCAGAACCGCCGCCGGTTCTCCCGAGCGTCCCGCCGGATACTGCTGTTCGCCACAATGAATCAACCCGTTAAGAAAAGTTCCGGTAGTGATGATGACCGCCTCAGCCGAGACGCGGCGGCCATCGCGCAGCAGGATGCCGCGAATAATGCGAGAAGCGTCGTTAGTCGCTGGTCGTTGGTCGTTGGCAACGTCGTTCGCTGTTCGTCGTTCGCCGTTCGCAACTGCAGATCCCTCGCTTCGCTCGGAGTGACAATTCTCATCGTCATCGGAACAAGCGAACGACGGACAGCGAACAGCGAGCGACTCCACAATCACATCCGACACCTCGGCCTGCTTGATCTTCAGGTTCGGTTGCGATTCCAGCACTTCGCGCATCTTCAGGCGATAAGCCTGCTTGTCGCACTGCGCCCGCGGCGACCAGACGGCGGGTCCACGAGAAGTGTTGAGCAGGCGAAATTGGATTCCAACGGCGTCGGTGATCTCGCCCATGATGCCGCCAAGAGCGTCCACTTCGCGCACCAGATGCCCCTTTGCGATGCCGCCGATGGCCGGGTTGCACGACATTTGCGCGATCAGATCGACGTTCAACGTATAGAGAGCGGTCTTCAGCCCCATGCGAGCGGCAGCCATCGCGGCTTCGCAACCGGCATGGCCGGCACCGACAATCACCACCTCGAAATGTTCGTCAAATGTCTGCATGTGCGCTGGTTCAGAACCCGTCACAACGGAGGGAATACTGCTTGGGTAATTGTAACAACGTTCTTCGTTCGGATGGCTTTGGTGGCTTGCGCGCAGAAAATTCTAACGGCATCACCCCCACCTGGGGATAGAATACCGCGTTGGAGGACATGAATATGGCCAGCTTATCCCAGCCCGAATTCCATGACCCCTATTCCTCAATGCGCGACCAGAAATGGTCGGCGAAAGAAAAAGCCATCGCCCGCAAGGCCTTCGAACGGGCGCTACAGCGTGATCTGGAAGCGGTTATCCGGCAAGCAAAGGAGATCGCTGGGAAGATCGAGCAGCCGTCCGGCCTGTGGGAGTTGGAACGTTATCTCACCCAGCGCCGCCAAGAAATCGACCGCCAATACGACTACCGCTATTCCGTTCTCCCCGTAGTCTTCGCCGGCCTAATACAGAAGGGCCGCCTCCGCGAAGAAGACTTACACGGCCTGGCAGAAGAGAAGCTCGAAGACATCCGCCGGATGGCCCAAGCCTTGAAGTGAGTGCGGCTATGCGGCCAAGCTACGCCGCACTTTCTTCCAGACCCATCGCGCCGGGAAGAAAAGGATTGCACCCCATAGCAGCAGGCTCGGCCCGGTCGAAAGCAGGAACAGGGCCAAGCTCACAACTCCGTCCGCCATGCTCCGATATCCCTCGACGGCGGCGTTGCTGAGACGGGTCGTGGTCGAAGGCGGCACGACTTGCAACTGGGCTTTGTAGTCTTCCGAAATGGTCGCGTTCAACGTGGCGTAGCTCACCTGGTTCGCCATATTCTGTCTTTCGGCTTCCATCTGTTCGATTTCGCCGCGGACGCGATCGACTTCCTGTTCAACTTCGAGCACATCCGATAGCTTCCCAGTGCGATTGCGAAGCAGATCGGTCAACCGCTGTTCGGTGTTGAGCGCATTCGAGAGCCGCGCCTGAAGATCGACATATTGTGAGGTCACGTCCTGCCCGCTCTGCGACTCGGATTCCACCCGGCCCAGCGTCTTGACCTCGGCGAGCGTGGCGTCGAGTTGATCGGCTGGAACGCGCAACGTCGCGGTCAGAGTGCGCCCGCTGCCCGTGCTGCCCCCAGTCTTCAGTTCGCCGACGTAACCGCGATGCCGCTTGAGAATCGTTTCGAGGTTCGCTCGCGCTTTGTCGAACTCCTGGGTGACCACGCTGAGCTGCGCCGTGCGAATGATCATCGGGCCGTTGGCTAGTAGATTATTTTCCACTATGGCATGGTCCGATTGCGGGGCGGTGGAGCTTACCGGTGGAGCGGCTCGCAACTTTGCGAATTGCTCAATCCTGTCGAATTGCCTTCCGTTCATTGGTGCGGCTGACGGCGCCGATGGAGATAGACGGACGACGTCGCGTTGATCGAACGCATTGATCGCCTTGCGGGAGCGCATCAAGTTCGGTGTACTGACTGCCGCCAATAAGAGAATTGCCGCCACTCCTCCTACCCACGCAACCGTCAGCCAGCGCTGGCTCAAAACCTCTCGCCAGCTCCGCCGCCGCGCAGGGAAAACTCTCCGCGATGCCGGTCGATTTTCCACTAGCGCAGTTGCGATTGCCGCCGGCATCGTTGACTCCAACGGCTCAACTTCCCAACTCTTCAGATCCTGAGAAACCTTTCGCAGTTCGGAAACCAAACCTTGGCACTCTGCGCACTCGCCCAAGTGAGCCGCAGTAGCGTTTACCCGATCGGTCGTGAGCTCGCCATCCAGGTAGGCCATGAGTTCTTCGGGTTCGATGGGATGAATAATCTTGTTCATATGGCCTCGCCTTCTGCCCCGGTTAGTTTCATGCCTTCCGCCACTTCGCCTGCAGCCCCAGCGTCACCAGTTTTTCGCTCCGGCTCCAGGTGGCCCTTCAGCGCCACCCGAGATCGAAACAGCCGGGAGCGGACGGTATTCACCGGCAGCTTCAGCAACTCCGCAATCTCCGCGTAACTAAGCTGCTCATATTCGCGGAGCATTAGAATCTCGCGCTCGCAATCGTCTAACTTGTCGAGTGCCTGCCGGATCCACAGAACGGAATCGGGCGCTTCTCGTGTAGCCGGTTCCGGAGACTCTCTCCCCGGCGGCGAGTCCTTTGCGCGTCTGCGCCGCTCCGCCGCCAGCAGGTTCATCGCGATGCCGTATAGATAGGTGCGAACCATCGCGCTCGGCGTGTAGCGCTCGGCGGCGCGGATCACGGCCAGGAAAGTTTCCTGCGTCAGATCCTCAGCGCGTTGGTCGCCATTCAGCCTGCGCCGGAAGAACCCATAAAGCGGCCCGCGATAGCGCGAAAACAGTTCCTCAAATGCCTGGAGCGAACCCCCCTGGAACTCCAGCATCAAGGCTTCATCGCTGATCATTGCCGGCGCCACATTCCTCCCGAACCGCGGTCCTGAAGTCTCTTTCATAAGCTGTAATGTCGCAAGCCGCTAAAAAGTTCCCAAAGCCTGCAAATTCTCAGGAACTAGTCTGTAAGTCATTGAAGACACAGCCTCCATGTGCGCGGACCATCGCTGGTAACTAGCCTCCTTGTTCTCCTCCCGCTCTGTCCGTATAGTGGAAGGGTCCCGAGGTAATCATGGAAACGAAGGCATTTTTGTCTCTACTCGAAGAACGCATTCATCAATATGACTTGCTCTGTCATCCGTTTTACAAGGCGTGGTCGGCGGGCGAACTGACGCGCGACGATTTGCGCGAATACGCCGAAGGTTACTACCCGCACGTGGATGCATTTCCGGGCTACCTGGCTCAGCTTGGCGTCCGGCTGGAAGAAGGCGAGCTGCGCCGCGCCGTTCTGGCGAACATGACCGACGAGAAGGGCGGCGAAGATTCCTTTGGCGAGCCGGAACGCTCGCACTCCGAACTGTGGCTGGATTTTGTGGAGGGCGTGGGCGGAAGCCGCGTTCCGAAGCGGCGTCCCGTTGGAGAAGTTCGCAAGCTCATCTCCTGGTTCCAACGGGTCTCGAGCGAGGGCACTCCGGAAGAAGCGCTGGCGGCTTTCTATGCCTACGAATCGCAGGTGCCGCGCGTAGCGCACGAGAAGAATCGCATCCTGCGCGAACGCTACAGCGCCGATGAGAAGGCCCGCGGTTATTTCACTTTGCACGCCACCGCTGATGTGCATCACGCGAAGGTGTGGCGCACCCAACTGGAGAAGCGGGTCAAGGCCAATCCGGAGACTGCCGAAAAGGCATTGGCTGCCGCCGAAACCGCGGCCAAAGCTTTATGGACCGTGCTCGATGGCTTCGAGGCGCGGCGTATGGAACGGACGGCGGCTTAGGTCTGAGTCGTTCCCCAAGGTTTGACCCTGTTTTCCATGATCGGCAAAGCGGCGTCTGAGACCGGGTTTTGGGGACAATATTTCATGGTGCTGGCCCTGATCGTGATGCCAGCCCTAGGAGTCGCCAGCTACATCCGGATCCGCAGCGGGAAGCCGCTCCCTCCTAAGGCCCGCCGCTACCGGTCCATGATCGCATTCCAACTGCTTCTTCTGCTGATCACCGTCCTGGCCGCGCGCGAGGCAGGCGTGACGCTGCTGGGCAGCCAGTTTCCCGGCCCGGTCGCCTGGCTGATTGCCGGCGTCTACTTCATCTTCCTGGCGCTGCGCCTGCGGCGGGTCTGGCCGAAGCTGAGTTCTGAGCGCCGGGAACGCGCGAGAATTGTTCTGCCCGACCACCCATCCCTGATGCGGATGTGGGTGGTCATTTCAGCGTTGGCGGGCATTGCCGAAGAATGCGCTTATCGCGGGCTTGCGTTTCGGTTCCTTACTGCAAACCACGGCTCGGTCGCGCTCGCTCTGCTGCTTTGCGTTGGATCTTTTGGTGCGGCGCACCTGGCGCAGGGTTGGCGCGGTGTGCTGGGAACTTCTGTGATTGCGGTCGCCATGCATGCAGTTGTGTTCTTGACCCAGTCTTTATATTTGGCAATCGTTATCCATGCTGCGTACGATCTAATGGTAGGAGTAATCGCCATGCCAATTCTCAGCCAGGACGTAAGCCGCCAGGATCTTGCCCAGGCAGCGGAGACATAGCACTTGGCTCGATCGATCCCCATTGGCACACGCGGCGCGGCGGCCGAAACCGTTGAGTCGAAGCACACACTCGCCGCACATCATCCGGAATTGCCACCGGTGTATTCGACTCCCGACATGATTCGGCTCATGGAAACGGCCAGCTTCCATGCGCTGCAACCGTATTGCGATGAGGGCGAAATCACTGTAGGGATCTCGGTCCACGTCGAACACCGAGCGGCCAGCGGGATCGGAGTGCGAATTAACGCCGAGGCGGAACTGGAATCGTTTGACGGGCGCTTCTATGTCATGCGCGTCCGCGCCCGCGACGGAGCGCAGGAGATCGGGCGCGGTACGGTGGGACGCGCCGTGGTGCACGTGCCCAGTTTCCTCAAGCGCATGAGCGAAAAAGCTCGGAGCGGTTGACCCTGCTCAAACCAATCTCGCCGTATACCTGTAGTGGAGAAAAGAAGAGACAAAGTTATGGAATCCCAGACCAACAAAGCCATCCAGTTCCGGCAACTTCATCGCGGACCGGGCGCGCTCATCCTGCCGAACGCCTGGGATGTCGCCAGTGCCCGCATCTTCGAACAAGCCGGGTTCCCTGCGATTGCCACCACCTCCGCGGGCATCGCTTTTTCGCTGGGGTATCCCGACGGCCAACGCATTCCACGCGAGGAAATGCTGGCTCGCATCGCCCGCATCGCTCGCGCCGTGCATGTGCCGGTAACGGCTGACGTCGAATCGGGATATGGTTCCACCGCTGAAGATGCCGCTAGGACGACGCGCGAACTGATTCAGGCGGGAGTCGTCGGCATGAACCTGGAGGATGCGAGCCACCGCCGGGATCAACCGTTGATCGACTTGCAACTCGCGGTCGAAAAGATCAAGGCGGCGCGCGAGGCTGCCATGCAGTTGCATGCGCAAATTGTGGTCAATGCTCGCACCGACGTGTACTTACTGCCGGGAGGCAATCCAGACGCGGACTACTCCGAGACTTTGCGGCGGCTGGTTGCGTTTCGCAACGCGGGCGCCGATTGCGTCTTCGCCCCCGGACTCAAGGATGCCGAGACCATTGGGCGGCTTGCGAAAGCCGTCGAGTGTCCACTCAACATTCTCGCCGTACCCGGAATGCCCTCGATTCCGGAACTAGAAAAGCTGGGCGTGGCGCGCGTGAGCGTCGGATCGGGCCCCATGCGTGCAACGCTCGGCCTGCTGCGGAAAATGGCCGAGGAGTTGAAGACTACGGGGACTTATAACGTGATGGATGGCGCCGTGCCGTATGCGGAAGTCAACCAGCTATTGGGCGGCTGAGGTACGAGGCTAAGCCGGTTTCCATCTAGCGTAAGACTGACTTTGCCGCCGCGCGTCAAACCAAGCCCGTCGCATCGAGGGTTTCCCCCGCGTTCCTCTGTGTACCCCGTGGTTCTGCCTTTTCGCAATTGCGGCAACCAACGCGGACGACACTTTCCGCGAACCCCCCTCATCCGTTGACCAGATTCATCATGTGTTCCGGGTAGCGCAATCCCGCGGCCGCGCCCGAAGGAAACACTTCGTTAAGGCGGCCAAGATCATCCGCAGTCAGTTTCAAATCCACCGCCGCCGCGTTTTCCTCAAGATACTTCCGCCGCTTAGTTCCCGGGATCGGAACAATGTCGTCCCCCTGCGCCAGCACCCACGCCAGCGCCAATTGTGACGGCTGGCATTTCTTTGCGCGCGCCATCTCTTCAACTTCTTTCACGAGATCAAGATTCTTCTGAAAGTTTTCCCCCTGAAAGCGCGGTGAGAAACGGCGATAGTCATCCCCCGCCAGGTCTTCGAACTTCTTGAATTGGCCGGTAAGAAAGCCTCGTCCGAGCGGGCTGTAGGCGACGAATCCGATGCCAAGTTCCCGGCAAGTCGCCAGGATTTCCGGTTCTGGATCGCGCGTCCACAGCGAATATTCCGTCTGCAGCGCCGCGATCGGATGGACTTTCACCGCCCGCCGCAACGTGTTGGGCCCCGCTTCCGACAAGCCAATGTGCCGAATCTTGCCTTCCTTCACCAGTTCCGCCAGCGCGCCCACCGTTTCTTCAATCGGAGTATTCGGATCGACGCGGTGCTGATAATAGAGATCAATGTGCTCGACGCCCAGCCGCTTCAAACTTGCTTCACAAGATTTCTTCACATAGTCGGCCTTGCCGTTGACCCCGCGAATCTGCGGGTTGCTGGGATCGCGGACGATCCCAAACTTTGTGGCGAGAACGATCTGGTCGCGTTTGCCTTTGATCGCCCGTCCGACAAGCTCTTCATTCTTGTGCGGCCCATAAACATCGGCCGTGTCGAGAAACGTGATGCCGAGTTCGAGCGCGCGATGAATGGTCGCGATCGATTCGGCGTCGTCGCGTCCCGAGTAAAACTCCGACATGCCCATGCAGCCGAGACCCAGGGCCGAAACTTTGAGGCCGGAACGTCCAAGAGTGCGGGTTTTCATCAGTGCTCCTTTTGCCCTCTGGAGAGGGAATGTTGAAGAAAGACCAAGGTGTCTTCTAACCGGTTCTGTATAGATGAGAATGTCGGGTTGCCGGTCTCAGAAATCCACGCCCAATATCCAGTAAGCTCAGCGAATCGCGATCAGTGGCTTGGCCGTCGTCCGAACTTCGCCGATTTCAACAACGGGAACACCGGCATCCTGCAGCGCGCGTGTAAGCGGGCCAGCATCTTCGGCGGAAACCGAAATCAGCAGCCCACCCGCGGTTTGCGGGTCGAAGAGCAGCGTGCGGATGTCTTCGGGAACTGACGCATCGTAGCCCACCATGCATTCGGCAAAGTCGCGATTCGCCTTGAGTCCGCCGGGAATGTAACCGGCGCGGATGCAATCGAGCGCGCCTTCAAGCACCGGTATGTTGCGAGATTGGAAGACCAGGCTGACGTTCGAGGCCAGCGCCATTTCGCGAGCATGGCCGATCAGCCCGAAGCCGGTGACATCGGTAAGGGCGTGGACGGCAAAGGCGTCCTTGGTCGTCAGTCGTTGGTCGTTGGCTGGGTCGTTGACGAGGTCGTCAGCAGGGTGCCCCACGTCTCGCGGTTTTCGAGACGTGGGACTCTGCTTAGCCACGCGCCCGCCGGTGATTACCTCAGCCGCCGCCTTATTCAGAGTGGTCATCGACCGCACCGCGGCGTCGATCCATTCCTGCTTCGCAACGCCTTTCTTGATTGCCGTAGAAATGACTCCCGTACCCAGCGCCTTGGTGAAGAGCAGCCGATCTCCAGCGAGCGCACCTTGATTGGCCAGCACGCGCCGCGGATGAACCACTCCCGTGACCGAATATCCAAACTTAGTTTCTTCGTCGCGGATGCTGTGCCCGCCCACCACCGTGCATCCCGCCTCGATCATCTTCGACAAGCCGCCGGCAAGAATGCGCTCCAGAATTTCGAGATCGGCTTTATCGGGAAAGCAGACCAGGGCCAGCGAAGTCAGCGGCTTTCCGCCCATGGCGTAGACGTCGCTGAGCGCGTTGGTGGCGGCAATCTGGCCGAAGGTGTAAGGATCGTCCACGATGGGCGTGAAAAAATCCACCGTCTGGACGAGCGCCGTCTCGGGCGTGAGCAGATACACGCCCGCGTCGTCGGCATGATCGAAGCCGACGAGCACATTCGGGTCCTGTTGCCGGGCTAATTTCCCAAGCACCGTGTCCAGCGCCGCCGGACTCAGCTTGGACGCTCAACCCGCGGCTTTTACAGACTCCGTAAGACGGAATGGTTTTACGTCAGGCACCAAGCCATTGTAACGGAGGCGAAAGAAGCGGTTGCAAGCCGGAGCGCCAGCGGTTCCGCACGGGCCATGGGGAAACCCGTGGCGGGTGCCCCACTCATCGCGTTTTTTGCGATGAGTGGTATTCCTCGATGACGGCTTAGCGGCGCCCTGCCCAATACTCCGGTAGCCTGCTGCCGTGGGCGACGGCCCAGATTGTGACTACGGATTCTTGTTCGGAATAGATGATGGCAAACGGGAATCGCCAAAGCAGGAACCGTCTGGTATTGTTCTTTCCCATCGGCCAGCGTTCCGGGGCTTCGCGGATTGTGTCGGCAGCTCGATGCAGTTCTTCGATGAAGTCCAAGGCCACTCTGGGGCTGCGTTTCCGATACCAAGCGACTGCATTCTTAACATCTGCAATCGCGCCCTGGTGGTACTCAACCCGCTTACCGCTCATTCACCATGGCCAAGAGCTCGCGATGCAGTTCTTTCCAAGGGACGGTCACTGCCTTGCCCGCTTTCAGGTCTTCGATCCGACGTGCCACTTCCGCATCCCAAGCCTCTTGGACAGAGACAGATTCACTCGTACTCTCAAGCGTGTCGAGCAGCGTGTTGGCTAACGCAGCGCGCTCGTCGACCGATAACGCGAGCGCACGTTTGAGAAGATCGGAAATTTCCGGACTCATGGCCTCATTGTACCCCACGTGAAAACGTGCGGAAACGTCCCGTCCGTTCCCGGATTCCTCCCCGGCGTCGTCGGCGTGATCGAAGCCGACGAGCACATTCGGGTCCTGTTGCCGGGCTAATTTCCCAAGCACCGTGTCCAGCGCCGCCGGACTCAGCTTGGACGCTCAACCTGCGGCTTTTACAGACTCCGTAAGACGGAATGGGTTTTACGTCAGGCCCGAGGCCATTGTAACGGGGCCCGAAAGAAGCGACCGTTGCCTGGTTTCCGCGCAGCCAACTAACCAGGATTTGTCCATTCGACTGGCGCGTGGCCCCGAACTCCCGATTAGGTGAATGCTCTTCGTGCAAAACGGACGGGCCACGAGAGTCCCTTCTCCCTATGCGGACGCCAGCCGCAAGGCATATAAAAAAGGCTTGACATTACGATTAGTGTTATAGTTAACTATATCAGTAGATGGCATGCAGCGCTCCAATTCCAACTGATCGTTCGCAACTGCATACATAAGGAGAATCAAAACATGAAATCCCATCGTTTTATGCTGTCCGTAGTTCTGCTGTCGCTTTTTACCATGGCTTTGGCGCAGTCCGATGCGCACAAGTCCCCCGTAGCTCCTGTGCCGTCCGAGGCGCAGAAGTCCTTCGCAACCATGAAAAGCCTGGCGGGAGAATGGGAAGGCGTCACCAATGTCCCGGAGGTGCCGGGTTGGTCAGGCAGCAAGCTCCATGTCTCGATGCGCGTGACTTCGCGGGGGAATGCGCTCGTGCACGAACTGCAGGAAGCAGGAACGCCGCTGGATGCGACAAAGTACGACCATCCCGTCACGATGTTTTACGTGGACGGAGAGCAGTTCACGCTGGTTCACTATTGCGACGCGGGGAACCGGCCGCGCATGACGGGTAAGATGGCACCGGACGGCAAGACGCTCGAGTTCGAGTTGAAGGATATCAGCGGGAGCCCCGAGTATCACATGCACCATTCGGTGATCACCCTCATTGACGCCAACCATCACACCGAGGATTGGACGTTCATGATGAAGGACAAGCCGGTCCACGCGCACTTCGACCTCCACCGGACCAACTAAGGCGCGCGTTATCTCTGCTAAGGTCTGTAAGGGCTCCTTGGAAAACCGATGGATCGTGAGTGGAACGACAGTCAACCGATTTACCGCCAGCTTCGCGACCGGGTGGTCGCGATGATCCTCGACGGCGTGCTCAAGGAAGGCGATCCCCTGCCCTCCGTGCGCACGGTCGCGGCCGAATATCGGGTCAATCCGCTCACGGTCCTGAAGGGCTATCAACAACTGGTGGACGAGCAACTGGTCGAGAGTAGGCGAGGTCGCGGCATGTTCATCAATGCCGGCGCGCACAACCTTCTGTTGAAGGGCGAGCGCCAGAAGTTTCTTGCGGAAGAATGGCCCCGGGTCTCCGCCACCATTCAGCGGCTGGGCCTGAAAGCGGAAGATCTGCTGGCCTCTGCCGCAACTCCTCGGTCGACAAAGGATGCAGAAACAAAGGATGCAGAAAAGGAGCCGAAGTCATGACCGTCATCGAAGCCCGCGGCCTGCGCAAGGCCTTCGCCACGACCATCGCGCTCGATGGCGTCGATTTGCATGTCGAAGAGGGCCGCATTCTCGGACTCATCGGACCCAACGGCGCCGGCAAGACGACCGCCCTGAATGCGATTCTCGGCCTCACTTCGTATCAAGGAGAACTCAAAGTCCTCGGGCGCGATCCCTGGAAAGAGCGCGATCAGTTGATGCGCGATGTTTGCTTCATGGCGGATGTCGCGGTACTGCCGCGCTGGATGCGAGTCTCGCAGGCGCTCGAATACGTGGCCGGCGTGCATCCCAGATTCGACCGCGCCAAAGCCGAGAGTTTCCTTGCCAAGACAACCATCAAGCGAGTCAGCAAAGTCAGAGAGCTATCGAAGGGCATGGTGACCCAACTCCATCTCGCCCTGGTGATGGCCATCGATGCGAGATTGCTCGTGCTCGACGAGCCGACCCTCGGCCTCGACATCCTGTATCGCAAGCAGTTCTACGATTCCCTGCTGAATGACTATTTCGATCGCAGCCGCACCATCCTCGTGACCACGCATCAGGTAGAAGAAATTCAGCACGTGCTCACCGATGTCACGTTTATCGATAGGGGCCGCATCGTGTTCGGTTGCAGCATGGAAGAATTCGAGGCGCGCTATCTGGAACTGGCGGCGAAGCCGGAGCAGGTTGCCGCAGCCCGAGCGCTGAAACCGATCAGCGAACGGCAGGCAATTGGCCGCAGCCTTCTGTTGTTCGATGGCGTGGAACGCACGCGCCTGGCTGCTCTTGGCGAAGTCCGAACACCGAGCATCGCTGATCTGTTTGTAGCCGTGATCGGTAACCAGGCTGGTGGAACGCAGCCTAACCAGAGAGGAATGGCTCAATGAATACGCAATCCAATGCTGTGCCCGGATCCTTCGGCGCGCCCGGAGGTGCCGCGACGGTGATACCAAAGACCCGGCTTTTTTCTTGGTTAATACGCCGCGAACTGTGGGAGCACCGTTCGATTTACATCGCACCCCTGGCCGCCGGCGGAGTCATTCTCTTTGGTTTCCTGATTAGCCTGGTTCACATGCCGACCCGCGTGCGCACGACTCTCGCGCTGGATCCCATGGCACAGCGAATGACCTTCGAACAGCCGTACATGATGGCCGCAGGTTTCTTGATGTTGACCTCGATGCTTGTCGGGGCTTTCTACTGTCTGGAAGCGCTGCACGGCGAACGCCGCGACCGAGGCATTCTGTTCTGGAAGTCGCTGCCGGTTTCCGATCTCATGACCGTGCTTTCGAAAGCGGCTATTCCGATCGTCGTTCTGCAGTTGATCGCATTCGTAGTCACCTTGGCCGTGCAATGGATCGTGCTGCTGCTGAGCTCAGCCGTGTTGCTGGGCAGCGGTATGAGCGCCGCAATGTTATGGACCCGATTGCCGATGGCCCAGATGTCGGCGATGCTGCTCTACCACCTTTTAATCTTGCACGGGCTTTGGCATGCGCCGTTCTACGCCTGGTTCCTGATGGTTTCGAGTTGGGCGCGCCGCGCTCCATTTCTATGGGCCGTCGTGCCGCCCTTGGCGATCGGCATCGCGGAGAAGATCGCCTTCAACACTTCCTATTTCGCCAGTATCTTGTGGAACCACCTCGGCGGCAGCCCCGACAGCGGTTCCCAAGCGCAAAGCGGCAACATGTCCAACATGCTGGGTCACTTCGAGCCCATAAAACTGCTGACCACGCCTGCGCTTTGGGTAGGACTAGCGCTGACGGCGATCTTCCTCGCTGCGGCCGTGCGCCTGCGCCGTGATCGAGGGCCGATCTGAGCCGCATCACTCTCGATTGCAGTTCCTTCACCCCAGGAGAAGCGATTATGAGCACGGTTGTAGTCATGGAGCGGATCACAGAAACGTCGCCGCGCCTCCAGGCCAGGATTGCCGGTGTCTTCTATTTGCTCACGATAGTGGCGAGAGTGATCGCCGACGCCTTCGTTCGTAACCGGCTGGTGGTCTCGGACGACGCCGCGGCTACCGCGACCAACATCATGGCGCACGAGCCGCTATTCCGGTTGGGCTTCGCAGCCGACATCATCGCGTTCGCGAGCTATATCGCTTTGACGGCTCTTTTGTATGAGTTGTTCAAGCCCGTGAACCGGAGCCTCTCCTTAGTCGCAGCATTTTTCAGCCTCGTGGCAGCCGTGGTTCAGGCCATTAGCAGCCTGTTTCATCTCGCTCCCCTGTTCCTGTTGGGGGGGGCGCCGTACTTGAGAGTATTTACCGTGGAACAGTTGCAGGCGCTGGCTCTCGTGTTTCTCAGACTGCGCGCCGCAGCCTACCACAGCATCGGCCTGGTATTTTTCGGAGTGTATTGCCTCCTGGTCGGCATCCTCATTCTCCGGTCCACCTTCCTGCCGCGCATCCTTGGCGTGCTGATGGTACTTGCCGGTTTGAGCTACGTGCTGTTTCTGTCCCCGGAGCTCGCATGGTCTCTGCAGCCCTACATTCTGGTTTTCCCCGGCGTTGGGCAAATATCGCTGTGCCTGTGGCTCCTGGTGATCGGCGTGAACGCTCAACGGTGGAGGGAGCAGGCCAGCGCAGCGGGGAATTGGCAAGCATAGCGCTATGCGCCCTTGATTCAATCACTCGCTAAGGAGAAACATGAGCACAGATGGTCCGCCCATCAAAAAGAAGCCTGGAGATCGATGGAGTTGAGTTTTCGGCCCGTGCTCTGGCCGCGCGCCAAACCCGACACGGCGCCGACTCACTTGTGGAGCTCAATGGCAATCACGTAAGGTGCTGCCGACTTGGCGGAGGACTCAACGTACTCGACCTTTGCCGACATACCCTCTATATCTGTGCAGGGATTGAGATCTCCCTTGGGCGTAAAGCCAAGGGACGTGAACTCGATCTTGTAGTAGTTGCCGCTATGAAGTGCCATTGTCTTTCCTTTCGCGGCGATCGTCAGGTCGATGCGTTGCGCATGGCAATGCACGTTCTGCAGCGCACCGATCAAAAAACGGTGCGGTCCCTTCGGAGGCCCTTCCTCGGCTGCCCCAGCACTCTCTCCCGACGCGGCCTCTTCCTCGGCTTCGATTTTCTCTTCTTCCGCCCGGCGGCGATCTTGTTCCTTCTCCCGGTCCCGCGCGCTCGCGTACTCCTCGGCGTGCATCAGAAAGTTCTGCACCATCGCCGTTTCCTCCGGCGACTTGGCTAACCGCAAGGCGCCACGGAGCACCGCCTCTGCATCTTTCCCCCGGTCCATCTGCATCAGCACATGCGCCCCGGTCACGCGATAGCCCACATTGCCGGGGTCCAGTTGTGTCGCCGTGAGCGCCATCAGGTGCGCCTCGTCGAGATTTCGGCGCCGCATGCCCTCGAAGGCCGCCAAGCGATCAAAGGCCGGAGCAAACGACGGGTTGAGCTTGATGGCCGCGCGTAAACTGCTCTCCACCTGAGCGTCATCGCCGGGACTGGCCCCCATGTTCATCGCGATCGCGGCAAAATAGTAGTGGGCGATGTAATTCTGCGAGTCCAGTTTCACCGCCTGTTCGTACCATTTGCCCGCCTCATCCATGTGCCCCGCGCGAAACTCCAGATATCCCATGGTTTCATGCGCCGAAACGTTCTGTGGGTCCTCCTGCAGCACTCGATCGAGGAGCGGCCGGGCATCGGCAACCCGCTCGTTGTAGGCCAGGAAGTCCGCGCGCACCGCATCGGCCTGCGCCCCGGTCAGCGCTCGTGCCTTGAATGCCGTGTCGTCCACTTCGGTCGACGTGGAGAGCTTGAAATAGCTGAATGTCCCCTGCCGAATGTAGCCTTCGAGGTCCGATTGCAGTTGCTTGAGATCGCCGAACGCGCGCGTAGCCGCGGTTACAGGGTCCACTTTCTTCGCCAACAGTTCCGCATAGGCGGTCAAGCGGAATGTCTTTTGCTGATGATCCTTCACGTGAAAGTAATGAGTCAGCGCCCACGACTCCGCATAAAAAATGGAGCCTTTATTCTGCTCGTGGTAGTAAGGTGAGCTGGTGTCGACGGTGAACAGCGTAGCCAGCGGCAGCAGACGGTTCTCGCGCGATAACTCCAGATTTCCCGGACTCGGCTGGCCCAGAGCCACGTCCTTCTCGTGGATGTCCGTATTCTCGTAAAATTCCGCCAGCCCCTCATTCAGCCACAACGGCAGCCATTCCGCGGACTTGCCCAGAAGCAGGTGCGTGTACTCGTGGTAGACCACCGCGTACGGGTGCTCGCCCTCAGCGTCCAGCCGCATCAGAACGTAGTTCTTATCGGGTGCCCGCAGAAAAAGGCCGCCCAACTTGAGTTGCCCTTTTGCCAGATAAGTTTGCGGTTCGAGCGCGCGGAAGTCTTTCTCGTCCTTGATGGCCAGCACGATGATGGGCGAGCCGGTTTCGATGGACAGCTGCGGAAACATCACATGAAAAACCGACCGCATGCGCTCAAACTGGCCCGCAATGCGCCGTCCCGCCTTCTCGTTGGCGTTCGTCACCACGGTGAAATGCGGGCTGCGGACTTCCAGCCAGTTCTCCGGCTTATCGCGCGCCGCGCCCACTGCGGCCGCCAGCAAAGGTAGGAGCAAAACAATACGTTTCCACATAGCGGCGAACCCATACCGATATACCCAAGCGCACGGCGAGTCAAATGAATTGTTCCCGCCAGTGCCTTGCGGAAAGGTACTAACGAACTACTTCCGCAACTAACTCGGGCCTCTTTGGAATGTAACCACAATTTGTCATCCTGAGCGGAGCGCTGTGAAGGGAAGCGTAACAGCGCGCAGTCGAAGGACCCCTGCGTTCCTCTCCCAGGCAAGGTCGTAGCAGGGAATGTTCTCAAAAAAACTCCAGCACCCTTGCATCGGCCTCGAAACGTGTAGCGCGGACACTCTTGTCCGCAAGGGGTCCACCAAGCCGACGAAGGTCGAACCTAATGTTCTCTTGAGCAAGCATATGCATGCCTGCTATACCTGACATAACAATGTTGCCAGACTTCACTAAGGTCAAAAGTCGCGCAAACCGCGATCTCCTCCGATGGGTGCAACAGCAGATACCAGCCGTCACGCCACTGATTCAGGGCATCACGACCTTCAGACAACATGAAGGCAGGGTAGGGACGATTGTCAGGACTGATAAGTCCGAAGCTGGGATCGAGTATCGCCAGTCCAGCTTTGAGTTTGTAATCGACCGAAACGAAATGCGCACCCTTGATTTGCCCGCAATTTACCAGAAGCTCATGGATTTGGCGAAACGAGTCGGCGCTGATCAGGAGAAACAATTATTGGACCTTGCAGGCAAGGCCGCCGAGTCAGCCGGGAATGTTGTTCACACTGGAGTTGAATTCACGCCCGACAACCTTCTTGAGCTAATCAGCCGTGTCCCCGAGGACTTCGATCCAGAAACCCTCCAACCTAAGCCGGGACCAGCTTTCGTGCTACATCCTGAAACGGCTGCCAAGATTCTCCCAATGGCAAAGGAGTGGGAACAGGACCCGGAATTCAAGAGGAAACTCGACGAGATTAGGAAGAGGAAGCTGGAGGAGTGGCGTGATCGAGAGGCTAATCGAAAACTGGTTGGCTAACACAGGAGAGCGGGGTTACGAAACCCCCTTCGCTCAATTGCTAGCCGCAGAAGGGCACACGGTTATCCAAGGCCCCGTACATCATCCCTTCGAGCATGGAAAAGACATCCTCACATATGCACCCAATGGCAATTTACATGCCTACCAACTCAAAGGTCCCGACCTCGTCAATTTGGTAGAGTTTGAAAAAATTCAAGGTCAGCTTCTTGCGCTCGCAGGAACAGCGATTACGCATCCTAGCCTTCCACAACCAAGACGTCCGGACCATGTTTTCTTAGTAACAAATGCCACGCTCACACCTCCCGTTCGCGACCGGATCGAAAAGTTCAATTTAGGCAACATACCTAGCGGCTGGCCACCGATCGAACCGATCGAACGGGAACAACTCTTAGCCCGTTTCATAGCAGCCCACGGGAAATATCTCCCGCAGACCTTGCCCCAGATCCGGACATTGCTCGAACTTTATTACAGCGATCCTCGTCCCCTTTTCCCCGTTCGAATGTTTGTTTCGTACCTGAACGATATATTGCCGTTTCCACCCCAAGAGGCCTCCATACCCGAGTGCAGAAGAGCCATTGCAAGTGCTGTGCTGCTCACATCGTATGCGGTGTCCAGTTGGACGCGTGCAGGAAACAACCTGGGTGTTGCTCAGGCTTGGTTGACCGCGTGCATTGCATTGATCAGGTTTGCCGCCGTCCGCAACCTAGATGGATCGATCTGGCTAGACTCGTATGAGCTAGCGTTGGAAATCGCGCGGGCATCTATAGCATCACTCGCCAATGAAGCGGCTGAGGCTATGGATCTTGTGGTTCCTGATCTAGTGGACGGGTTGGCATATCCGTCACGTTCCCTCCTTGTCTGCGGTGTTCTTAGCGCTTACTTTCTTTCAGAAAGAACGTTAGCGGAAATCGACATGGAGATGGCGGATCGGATACGGTCTGTCCTGTCACGCGAATCTCGGTTCGTGAGACTTGCGGGGGAGTCCGATGTGCCGCTGTTCTTTACAATGGCGTGCGCATCGGAACAACTCGGCAGTATGCCACTAGCCGAGCGGATGATGCTGTCACTAATAAGAACGCTCTCCAAACAGAACCAGAGGCATTCGCCCACTGCGTTGGCGGACCCATACCACGATACAGAGCAAGTTCTTCTTCACCAGATTGGGGCGGACAGTGACCTAGACGGCGAAGAATTTGATGGCCGTTCATACACCTTACACGTAGCGATCGAATGGGCGGCAAGACGCCTCTTGCGCCCACACTTGGCGGATATGTGGCCCGACATTACGCGCGTTCAATTTTACGAGTTCCAGCCATCTAGCCCTGAGGGCTACCTCGCCGTCGACGATGATGAGGGCGAACTTAAGATGTGGTTTGCTGGCCAACCTGAGAGCTGGGCTACGCTACTTGCACGGTCAAACAAACTAGACAGAACGAAATTTCCAAACCTCTTGTGGGCGCATCGCGAAATGATTCCGTACCTTCCCCTCCTGCTGCCATACCGGCTGACCGCGCCGCTGTCGAACGCAATCGATACGATAGCCGCGAATCCGCGATAGTGGTTGGAAATGTAGGGACGAAATGTAGGGACGTACGGGACGTTCACCAGTTTTTCTTTCGGCTCAGTGGCGCGAAGAAACCGTCCCGTCTGTCCTCACATTTGTCCCACTGCAAAGAACCAGCCAGACTTTGAGAAGGATGTTGCGAAGTAACAGTATCCGGCGCCCGACCCATCGCGCTCTTTGCGACGAGTGGCCTTCGCCGCGATCACTCCAGCCACGCCGGAACCTCACTCGTTCTCTTTCATCACAACCCCACCGTGTCCACCATCACTGACACCATTCCCGTGCCCTGCGAGAATCATTCCCAGATCGTGTGAGCGAAGCGTGTGCCCGCCTCCAGAGGCGGTCAAGTCTTCCGCGTTAGGCAGCAAACGCTTTTTGACATTTTGGATTCTCCCGAACGGGGCTTGACAAACTGATCGGAACGAAACGGGTGGACCCTCTCCCGGCCTCGGTTTTGTCAAGCTTGACTTTTTGATCGGGACGAAACGGGGTTCAACAACAAGGAAGCCAGTCGAAATCCCCTAAGTCCTTATTCCGGAATACTTTGATATAAGTCCTTTAGATTCAAAGACCAAGTAGAAAAATTCCCGCTAACCCCACGATTCCAATAGACCGGGGGGAGGGGGGTAGGGGTACTAACCAGTAAACATCCTCGAAAAATGAGCGAAAAATCCCCCCACAGGAGTTTCCGCCAGGACTTTATTTCAGCGTGACCTGCGTGATCTCCAGATCCGGATAAGCGTGGTTCCACTGCGCCGAAATATTCTCAAAGGTCAGGCGGAAAGGTTTGCTCTGCCCCGGAGCGAGCGGCGACAGATTAAGGTCCACAGCTTCGTCGTAAGGTCCGCCGCTGCGCAGCACGCGGATGGGAAGTTCCTCGCGCTGTGCCGTCTGTCCGATTTCGTCCTTGAACGTGACCTGCACCACCGCGTGGATGACCGTCTTATCGCCGGTGTTGGTGACGGAGCCATCGATATAGCTGACCGTTGCGCCCACAAAATTCTGCGCTGCGCTGGTCTTAATGTCCGAGAATTTCAGGTTCGCGGCATAGGTTGGAGGCGCGGCCGGCTTTTTCTGCTCGGAGCGAAGAATCAGTGCGAGGATGCCGACCACAATGCCCACGATGACGATCCCAACAAGAATCGGACGCAGGCTGGATTCTTGCCGCTCCGTCGTGGGATTTCCGTTCGGCTGCATCAGGCCATCCATGGCCGGATTGTACTACTGGAGACTGGCCCGAGCTGAGATCGACTTTCTCTAGCGGGCTCCCGCGCCGGAAGGGGATGCTTTTACGGCGTTCCCCGATGCGCGCGCATCGGTGACACGGTAGTTGTCGTATTCGATGGTCAGCGTGGCGCGTCCGCCGAGACGAATGTAGCTGACCGACTCGTTGCGCCGTGGGAGCCAGAAATCTTGCACCTTGATGTACTGGTGACGAATTTCGCTTTTCTTCGTCCAGAATGAAGGATTCTGCGCTGGCTCGGCGTCGATGCGTGTGACCGCGAAATCGGTTGCGTCGACCCATACGTTGCCGCGATAGAGGTACTTGCTTTTCGTTTTCGGGTAGACGGCGAGCACGTATTGGCTGCCCTGATCGGGAGAATTAACGCCGGAAGAATTGACGCCCGAGGAATTGACGCCCCAGGACTCGAATCCGATCAGCACGAAGTCGTAGTTGTCGCGGTTCAGCAGTGTGCGGGCGTGCATTTCCGGCTCGACGGCTTCCTTTTCGCTGTCCAGCAACCGCTTGAACACGCGGTCGACGATCAGCTTCGATCCCGTTTGCGAGATGACTTTAAAGCTCTTGGTCGAAGGACTGTCGTAAGTGGCCTCGACGGTCATTTCGGCCTCGCGATCGCCGGGGAATCCACGATAGACAAGGCGATACACGCGAGTGGATTCGTAGTGGCGCAGAGCCTGTGCCCGCTCCTGATCTTTGCGGACGAGATTATCCACGACCTGGTCGACCGAGAGCGGCGCCGTGGTGATGGAAGGCGGGAGCGAACTGGGATCAGCGCTGCCTCCGAACGCCCCAACCCGCGCGACCAAAAGTGTGGCCGCCAGCAGAAAGAAAAATCTGGCCGAGCTTGGGATCGAGCTTCGAGTCGGACTTTGTATCGAATTCTGTATCGAACTTAAGACTGTGCGCATGAATCAGCCGCCGCAAGGCCTAGATTACCACCATCGTGGGGCGTCCCCGAGTCGCGGCCCGGGCCTGACCGCGGAGCGGCCGTCAGGCCGAAATTTCGGCACTTGGCTTTCGGCGCGACTGCGCAATTTTTCTCGGGCAGCACTGCGATTTCACCCACTTTCAGAAAGCGGGCCGCGAGGCCCATGGAATCTTTTCAACAACTTGCGAAATAGAAACAAACGGGCAGATAATTGCTGTAATCAAGCGAAACGAAGGAGTCCTCCCCCATGTGGATTCGCGAAAGCGACACGTCTGTTCATTGCAACTGGATTGCTATCTTCTCCTATACAGCGTCACTGGCTGTCAGTTTGGCGATCTGGAAAGGTGTATTCCGGGCCGTTGGATACCTGGTGAAGTAAGGCGGCAAGCTACGCGATAAAAATCTGCCAGCACGCGGCACCGGCTGAGTGCGCAAGCCGCGGGCGCCTAGCTGCGAAATTCCCGGTCATACTTTACCGATCATGCTTTACCGATCGTAGTGCAGCAGCGAGAAGACGTCGTACTTCGCCAGTCTCTCGCGACCCCTCAGGAAGTCCAGTTCGACCACAAACGCCAGCCCTGCAATCTGTGCGCCCAGACGGCTGGCTAGGTCCGCCGTCGCGACCGCCGTGCCGCCGGTGGCCAGCAGATCGTCCACGATCAGAATGCGCTGGCCTTTCTTGATGGCATCTTTGTGGACTTCGAGCGCGTTGCTGCCGTATTCGAGTTCATAGCTGATCTTGATGGTTTCGGCGGGCAGCTTGCCCGGCTTGCGGACCGGAACGAATCCCGCGTTCAGCCGGTAGGCGAGCGCCGGGCCAAAGATAAATCCGCGGGCTTCCATGCCGAGCACCAGGTCAATCTCTTTGCCAATATAGTTTTCCGAAAGCGCGTCAATCAGCCGCGCGAAGCCGACTTTATCCTTGAGCAGCGTGGTGATGTCGTAGAACAGGATGCCTTTTTTCGGGAAGTCGGGCACCTCCCGGATCAGCTTCTTCAGCCCCTCGCAATCTACTGGCTTGGTGGACAAATTAAGCTCCTCGAACTTGAAATGAACTGAGTCCCGCGACCGGGTAGGCTTCGGATTCTTCTACGCCATCCACGCGCGCCGCTCGCGGCCCTTCCTGCAATCGCGACCGCAGCCCGGCCAACTGGTCGCGCGTTCCCATGGCCAGCACTTCGACGCTGCCGTCATGATTGTTGCGTACCCATCCGGCAATTTGCAGGATGTGCGCCTCGCGTTCGGCAAACCATCGGAAGCCAACACCCTGGACACGTCCGCGCACGAGAAAGCGGCGAGCCTGGACGGGAGATTGTTTTTTTTCGGTAGCCATCGTCAGATTGCATAGGTTAGAGGTCAGATTGCAGAGGCAAGAACCTTCGGCTTGGGTTTTCACATCCGCAATCTGCCCTCTAACCTCTAACCTACCCTACGCCCGCGACAGATACGTCCCCTCTGCCGTGTCCACCTTAATCTTTTCGCCTTCGTTGATGAACGGCGGCACCTGCACGATGAGGCCGGTTTCGGTCTTCGCCGGCTTGGTCACGCTTGACGCGGTGGCGCTTTTCAGGCCGGGCTCGACCTCCACCACGGTTAACACTACGGTCTGCGGCAACTCGATGCCCACGGCCTTGCCATCAAAAAACTCCACCTTAATCTGGAGGTTCGACGTCAGGTAATCCACGGCGTCGCCGAGCGTGTCGCGGGTCAGGTGGGTCTGCTCGTAGTTTTCGGTGTCCATAAAGTAGTAGCTGTCGCCATCGGCGTACAGGAACTCCATATTGACCTCATCAACGTTGACCTTTTCGATGGGGTCGGGCGAGCGGAAGCGGTGCTCGAACATGGCGCCGGTGCGCAGGTTGCGCAGCTTAGCCTGAATGAAGGCGCGGAGGTTGCCGGGAGTGCGGTGCTCGACGCTGAACACGGAATGCAAATCATTGTTGTGCTTGATGATCATGCCGGGACGGAGTTGGGTCGCTGGAATCGACATTGCTGGTTTACATCTCCTTCACTCTGCTAGGAATTCTGGGCAGGCCCGCTTTTTGGCCTGCTGGGGTGGAGGTCGCCGGGGCTTCCGCCGCACTTGGAGTCAACCCTTCATTTTACACAGGCGAGTGGGATTGTGGGAACAGCGCGAGCGATAGAATGTGATCGAAGGGTCGATTTGAGAAGCCGTGCGACGCTAATGTACGGTCAGGTGAGGTATGAACAAAGTCAATCCCAACGATCGCGTTCCGCAGAGCATCGACGAATATCTTTCCGGCGTGCCCGAGCCGGCACGCAGTACTTTGCAAAAGATTCGGGCGACGATCCGCTCAGCCGTGCCGGCGGAGGCGACCGAGTCCATCTTCTATCGCATGCCGGCTTTTAGGTACAAAGGACCGTTGATCGCATTCGCGGCATTCACCAACCACTGCAGCGTATTCCCGATGAGCGCGTCGCTCATCGAGCAATTTAAGGGCGATTTGAAGAAATACGTAACCTCGAAAGGCACGATCCGCTTTCCTATGGACAAGCCTCTTCCGGAGGCTCTCGTGAAAAAGCTGGTGAAGGCGCGGGTAAAGCAGAATGAACTCAAGAAACGACGATGATTTCGGCGTCGGTCTCCACGGGAAACTTCACAGACCGGGCAATAAAACAGAGGCGATTCGCTTCGCCGTGCAGGGCGAGCGCCTTGCCTCGATCCATGTCTCCTGAAATCTTCACCGTAGGTTTCAGCACCACGCGCACAAACTCTCCGGAACCGTCTTCGGTTTCCTTCATTACTCCGGAGGCCGCGTCGCGATAGTCGAGAACCGTCACATGATTGGCGGAGCAGAGGTGCAGATACCAGAGCATGTGGCAGGAAGAAAGGCTGGCGACCAAGAGTTCTTCTGGATTGTAGCGGGAGCGATCGCCACGAAAGCTGGGGTCGCTCGAGCCCGGAATCTGCGGTTTGCCCTCGCCAGCGATGGTGTGATCGCGACGATAACCTTTGTAGGTCTTCGTGCCTTCACCGTCGTTGCCAGTCCATTCCACCCGAACCTCATAGGTGTGGTGTTTCATGCTTGCTCCTTACGCTTTGGCTTTTTTTTCGCGTGTCCACGCGTCAGAGACCGCTTGGCCCTGGGAAAGGTTGTCCACGACCAGGATCAACTGATGATCGTGATCGCTGTAGAGTACCTCAATATTGACGCCCGCCTCCGCCATACGGCGGGCGAGCTTGCCCAGTTGACCCGGTTCGGCCTGGTTCAGCCTTTGGACGACAACGTCGCGCTCGTCAAGCACTCGAATGCTTGCCACCTCCAGCGCGCTGCGAGCGGCAGTCCCATCGTCGAAAAGAAAGTGCGCCACAGCCTGACCATTCACCACCCACGCGCCTCCGCCTTCGATGCTCACGCCGGCCCGTCCCAGGACGTCCCCCATTTCGGCCAGCGCGCCGGGCCGGTTCTCAAGCGCAATCATAAGATCTTTCACGGTCGGCTCCTCCGTCGGTTCCAAGTGACTAGGCTAGCGCTGACATATCCACCTATGTTTAAATATGCATCGAAGTATGGATGTTACCCCGATCGCGCGCATCGCCCAGCTGATCGGCGAGGCAGGACGCATTCAAATGCTCACGGCTCTGCTGGATGGTAACGGCCATTCGGCATCGGAGCTGGCGATGGCAGCCGCAGTGTCTCCACAAACCGCGAGTTCGCATCTATCGAAACTTCTTTTGGGCGGCCTGATCGTTTCTGAACGTAGCGGTCGACAGCGGCTTTTCCGTCTCAAGAACGTCGATGTTGCCGTGGCCATCGAAGCGCTAGGGGCTCTCGCTCAGCCCTCGGGGGCTTCCGCTATGCCCGAAATGCGTTTTGCGCGGACATGCTATGACCATCTCGGCGGCGTGCTTGCGATTGCCCTCCGAAACGAGCTGTTGAGAAAGCGCGTGCTCCGGTATCAGAATGACGCATTCGCGTTGACACCGGCCGGGAAAAACTTTCTGCGTACCCTCGACATTGATGCCGATGCACTTTGCCAACTGCGGCGCTTGTTCGCTCACAAGTGTCTGGACTGGACCGAGCGCCGCCACCACATCGGAGGCGCGGTAGGGGCGGCCTTATTTTCCCGCTTTATCGAACTGAAATGGCTGGCGCGAATGCGCGAGACCCGTGCAGTCCGCCTGACGCACGCTGGAGAACTTGGGTTCGAGCGTGTTTTCAGCATCCGATGCACCGCACTTCGAGCCCAGCCCGCGACTGTCCCCGAGCGAGGACTGACTCAGAACTGATCGCGCACGGTTTTCCGTTTCCGGGCATGGCCTGACCTGGAGGACCTGCCGGCGGCTGTGGGTCTAGAATAGAGACTGGTCAGGAGGTTCATATGCGGATTGGAAAATACGAGAGTTCAGAAGGTACGACCGGGACCGCTGTCACTTTTCTGCTGATCGGACTTGGCGTCGGTGCCGCGCTCGGTCTGTTACTCGCTCCGAAGACTGGGCGGCAATTGCGGAAAGACCTGCGGCGCTCCTACGATGACGCCCTGGAAACCGCCTCCGAATGGACCGACGAAGCCAAAGAGCGCTTGGATGACGTGGTCGAAAAAGGCGGCGACTTCGCCGACCAAGTTCGGTCCAAAGCAAAGCCGCTGAGCGATTTGCTGCGCCGCTCGTAAATTGCGGTCGTTGGCCGTTAGTCGCTGGTCGTTGGGAAAACCGTGGTCTTAAGGTTCGACCTGGGTCTCGTCCTCGAGCCTGCGCTTTTTCTTGTGCACATTGCGGATGACGATGCCCATCGAGAAGCGGAAGTTGTCCTGCTTCTTCTTGCCGAGAAGCGTAAAGTCGGTGGCGGTCTGCAAGTAATCGGCCTTGAACCGCAATGCGAAACGCGGATTGATTTTGAAGTCGGCGCCGCCGCCCGCCACTAGCGCCCGCCCAGTGCCGACTTCCGTCTCGGTCACAACTCCCGCGGTCGCCGTGCCCCGGGTGCCCTGATGTCCGTACAGGAGCTCGCCAAACGGCGTCCAACGCTCATACTTGCGACGGGAAAATTGCGCGCCGAAAAGAATGTTGTACTCTCGCGTCGTCACATTGAATGTGGAACCCGACGGGCAAAAGTCCCCGCAATTCTGAAATGGCGCCTGCTCGCCCACCGGAATCTTTGAGGTTCCAAAGTATTGGCCGCCCTCCACTACGATCCCCAGCCAACGGGTTGCGTTCAGACCCAGAGAAGCGTCCCAACCGGGCAGCCCCGCCCAGTGTCCGGCGTTGAAAAGGCCAGCCTCGGCATATGAGCCGCCAGCAAACAGTTCAATGCGCGGATACTGCGACGCAGGCGGCGCCGGCTTGGCGGCTGGAGCTGGAATATCAGCGAGCTCGGGCGCTGGAGTCTGGGTGGGAGTTTGAGCCGGAGCTTGGGCTGGGGCCGGAGCTTGCGCTGGAGTTTGCGCCCACGACACCACACACAGCGCGGCAACGCCGGCCAAAACTCCCAGGTATTTCCTCACGATTCCTCCTTGAAACTAATTCCGATGCACAACCCCTAAAGAGTCGGCTGATCTCGGCGTGCTTACCGCATCGCTGAAGCGATACCCTGATACGAACCCGGCATCGCTAGATCGATGTCATAAGACTGCACGGCTACAGCGATTCCCTAGATACGAAAGATACGAAACCCAGCTACTGGTTACGGGGGACTGATTTTCCAAAAACCGTATTGTAATGAAGCTGGATGTCTCCGCATGTTCCCTGCTCGGGCGAATAGACCACGCAGGTATCAAAGGGCCGCGAGTAGACGTGCAGAGTGACTGCGCGCTGGTTCGCTTCCCGCGGATTCAACACCCGGTGTACCGGCTCCCGTGGATCGACGGCGCACGGATTGGCCGCCGTCAACTCCACCGTGTTAGATGCTACCAATTGGCACTTGCCAGCCTCGATATCCTGGAATCCGACATGAAAATTTTCGACCAGCAGCTTTCCCACCGGCGCCGCCATCCAGCAATTCTGGTCGCGATGATTGTGCACCGAACTGCCCTGCCCCACCTCCCAGCAGATGGCGAGCAGTTCGTAGAGGTCCGTTTTGTCGATCAGGTTGCGCGTATAGTGCTGCCGGTCCCAGCTCAAATAGGGCGCGAGACTGGCTTCTTCGACGGGCATCTGCGCTAACATTAACCTGACCTCTTCCGTTGTATCGAAGGCCGATGCGGGGAACGCGTGAAGTTCCCTGACCAGTTCGTCAATGGAGACGCGCGGCTGTACGGTCAGCTCACTCATAGATGGGTTCGACAAACTATTGAGTATACCGTGTGGGCGGGCGCGTTCATGTTCGCAGCCCGGTCCGAGGGACCGGATAAGGTAAAGATTAAAGTTAAGGTCAAAGGCAGCGGACAGGAGTGTCCGCTCCACACGGGCACTCTATACAATGAATGAAATCCATGGAAATCAGGCTAACGGAAACCGAAGTGCGCGTGCTGGGGTCGCTGATCGAAAAGGACATCACCACGCCGGAGTACTATCCCCTGTCGCTGAACGCCCTGATGAATGCGTGCAACCAGAAGACGAATCGCGAACCGGTGATGCAGTTGGACGAGGACGCGGTGCGCGATGCGCTGGACGGCTTGCAGCAGCAGCGCATGGCTGGGCCGGCACGTGGTGCTGACAGCCGCGTGACCAAGTACGAGCAGCGGTTGCAGGAGGTGTTTAACTTCACGCGCGCGGAGATTGCAGTGCTGTGCGTGCTGCTGCTACGCGGTCCGCAGACGCCCGGCGAATTGCGCGGACGCACGGAGCGGCTGCACCGTTTCGAAGCGCTGGACGATGTGCAATCGGCGTTGCAGAAATTGATGCAGCGTGAACCCCCGCTGGCAAAGGTGCTGCCGCGGCAGCCGGGGACGAAAGAATCTCGATATGCACACCTGCTGGCTGGGGATGTGGTGGAAGCGGAAGCGGCTGTGCACGTCAGCGCGGCGATTGAACGCAATCCAGTAGATGCGGAGCGCATCGCACGGTTGGAAGAAGAAGTGGCGG
>CZLA01000105.1_pt1 | contig 32420 bp, 20 predicted proteins | sample 1122381 | NCBI WGS metagenome assembly CZLA01 (sample SAMEA3539301, study PRJEB10725) | soil metagenome | biome: tundra; feature: field; material: soil | place: USA | collected 2010-05 | depth 0.15 m
GCGTCTCCCGCCGCGGCCAAAGCAGACGGGGCAAGCCCCGTCTCTACAGAAAAACCTATTCCTGGCGCAGAGCCTCCACCGGTTGCAGCAGCGCGGCCTGACGCGCTGGATACAGTCCCGCGATGATCCCGGCACATGCCAGTGAAAGAATGGCAATCGCCGCTGACGACGGGACGATCCGTGGCGTATCGAATCCTTCGGGAGCGGGCAGGGCAGCGAGAAGCGTAACCAATGCGGTGGTTATGCCCAGCCCAATGCCTCCGCTGAGAGCGGTCAGGAACGCTCCTTCCACAAAGAACTGTGTCAGGATGGCGCGATGCGTGGCCCCGAGAGCCTTACGCAGTCCGATCTCACGGGTACGTTCCGTGACCGAGACAAGCATGATGTTGATGATGCCGATCGCACCGAGGGCAAGTGTGATCACGCCGACCACGCCCAGGAAATAGTCCATGCCGTCGAAGATCTTGGCAACGCGCTTGTTGTCTTCGATGGTGTCCCAGTCTTCGAATGACTCCGTAAGCTTGGGATCGAAACCGTGGTGCCGGGCAATAATGTCGTGGACTTCCTGTTTCGCCACCAAATTCCCGCTGGGCGTCAGCGGACGGTAGTTCAGAAATGAAATAGCATCCTCGGTGTTCTTCTCTTTCAGCCGAAACAGGTTGCGCATGGTCGCGATGGGAATGAAGATGCGCGCGTTGGTACCGTTGTTGCCGTCCTGCCCGACTTTGCTGAGCACCCCGATAATTTCGAAGCGGACACCATTGAGCAGGATGGGCGAGCCTACGGCTGGGCGTCCAGGGAATATGTTCTTCAGAAGCTCCCAGCCAACGACGGCCACTCGTCGCGTCTCGGTGTTGTCGTCATCGTTGAACCACCGTCCCGGGCCGACGGGAATATTGCGGATCTGGTTGTATTCGGGAGCAATACCGAAGACCTGCCCGTTAGTGGAACCGTAATCGCTGACCGCGCGTATGTCCTCGCGGTTCAGAACCGGGGAAAGATACCTGAGCGAGCGTGCCTCGCTGCGGATGGCGAGGTAATCCTCATAGGTGAAATGGTAGGTGCGGCCCGACTGCGTGCTGCCTTCGACCGCAGGGATGCGTCCGGGGAAAGTGAACATAATGTCCTGCCCCAGATTCTTCAGTTGCTTCGCTTGTCCGCTGCGAAAGCCCTCGCCCAGGCCGACCAGCAGGAGCAGCGATCCCACCCCCCAGGCGATGCCAAACATTGTAAGAAACGAGCGCAGCTTATGGGCCCAGAGGGTGGCCAGCGACTGGCGAACGATTTCGATGAGCATCCGCATGGTGTAGGCCGCGAACCTTACGTCACGGCAGGCGGCCTTATGTCGGAGGCGAAGCCTGCATCCTGCACTCTGTTATGTAATACGGGATCGAGGGTGGCGCGGTTCCCCAAAAAAGCACGCTTCACCCTTGAGATTAGACTCGGGTAACAACTCCGGGGTTAGCTGCAAGGGACTCCTCTAGAGACGTGCCTCAATTTAACCTCCATACCCTGCTCACCGCCGGGCTGGGAGCACGTCTAAGACGCCGACCAGGGGGGGGGTCGCGGTCCGCGGCCCGTTTCAGCAAAATTTGCGATCGATGCATATCGAAGGAGGCCTTCCGCCATGTTTCAAAGAGCATTCCGAGGATCTCTGTTCTGCCTGCTGCTGGCAGCCATGTCGGGCATAAGCCCGGCGCAATCGTTCGTACTCGATCTGCCCCTGCAGAGCCAGCGGGCGCAGATTTCACAGCGCATCGGCATCACCGACATCACCATCAGCTATCACCGGCCGCTGGTGAATGATCGCAAGGTTTGGGATGGCTTGGTTCCCTACGGCAAGGTGTGGCGCGCGGGAGCCAATGAAAACACGACGATCACGTTCAGCGATCCGGTCCTGATCGAGGGCAACGCGCTCGACAAGGGGACGTACGGACTGCACATGATCCCGAACGCCGATGAATGGACAATCATTTTTTCGAAGAACTCGACTTCCTGGGGCGCGTTCACTTACGACGAAAAGGAAGACGCGCTCCGCGTGACCGTGAAGCCCAAGACTGCGGATATGCACAACGCGATGACCTATGACTTCGACGACCTGCAGAAAGATTCGGCAGTAGTCGAACTGGAATGGGAGAAGGTCGCGGTCCCGTTCAAGGTTTCGTTGGATGTGCACGACGTAGTGCAAGCCAGCCTGAAAAAACAGCTGCGTAACCTTTCGCAATACACGTGGATCAGCTGGGACGACGCGGCAACCTACATGCTTACGGAAAAGATTGCTTTGGACGATGCGTTGAAGTATTCAGACAAGTCCATCGAAAATGAAGACCGCTTCGAGAATGAACTGACGAAGTCGAAGGTACTGGCCGCGCTTAATCGCAAGGACGAGGCCGCCACCGCGCAGAAGAAGGCCCTCGATCTTGCCAGCCCGCTACAGGTTCACATGTACGCGCGCGGGTTGCAGGGAGAGAAGCGTAGCGAAGAGGCTTTCACGATCTTCCGCGACAATGCGAAGAAACATCCCGACCAATGGTTCGTGCATTCCGGGCTGGCCCGGATGTATTGCGCACAGGGCAAGTTCGACGACGCGGCAAAGGAGATGAAACTGGCGCTCGCCGGAGCTCCGGACAACCAGAAGGGCTATGTGGATGGGCTGGTGAAGAAACTGGAGTCGAAGCAGGATATCAATCAGTAGTCAGTTGTCAGGAGGCACGGGATACGCAGGTGGCGCGGCGGCACGAATGACTTCGAGTTCCTTGTCGACGTCGGATTCCGTCGCGCTTTCCTCCTTCGCCACTTCCGGGTACTCGAACACTCCCCGTCCCGACTTGCGGCCGAGCCTTCCTGCTTTCACGTATTGCGCCAGCAGCGGGCACGGCCGGAATTTTTCGCCGAGGGTTTTATGCAGGTGTTCGAGAATGTGGAGCCGGGTATCGAGGCCGACCAGATCCACGAGTTCGAACGGTCCCATGGGATGGTTGAGGCCGAGTTTGAGCGCCTTGTCGATATCAGCGGCGCTGGCGATGCCTTCCTGCAGCATGTAGAAAGCTTCATTGCCAATCATGGCGTTGATGCGGCTGGTAATGAAGCCGGGTGCCTCTTTGATGACGACAACTTCCTTGCGCATGCGCTTCCCGACTTCGACGGCGGCGGCCAGAGTCTCGTCATCGGTTTCGAGTGCGCGCACAATTTCGAGCAGTTTCATCTTGTGCACGGGATTGAAAAAGTGCATCCCAACGCACTTCTTTGCGCGATAGGTAACGCTGGCGATCTCGGTGACGCTGAGCGAAGAAGTATTCGAAGCGAGAATGGTAGTCGGACGGCAGATCTTGTCGAGCATGGTGAAGATTTCGATCTTCGATTCCATTTCCTCGGGAACGGCCTCGATGACGAGATCGGCCTCGCGCGCGGCTTGATCGATGGAACCGGCATACTCCAGCCGGGAAAAAGCGGCGTCGGCGGCGACGACATTGACTTTGCCGAGTTCGACCGCCTGGTCGAGATGGGCGCGGATTTCCGTTTCGGCTTTGCGCAGGGCGTTCGGAAGAAGATCTTCGAGAATAGTGCGATAGCCGCCGAGCGCGGCAGCATGCGCGATGCCCCGGCCCATAGTGCCGGCGCCGATCACCGCAACCGTGCGGACCTCACTCACTCTTTGCCCGCCTGCTCTTTGCCCGCCAACTCAAGATGCTGAACTACGCTCTCATAGCTCGGTTCGGACTTGCGGATATATTCGCCCAGGCGGGCGGCTTCCTCTTTGGTCATCGCCGGGATGCTGGCGCTGATGCGGCGCAGCGTGGTGGCAATATCGTCGATGTAATTCATGAGGCGGATAAGTTCTCCAGTTGCGGGCATGAAGGCTCCTTGCGTTGATTCTGGCGCGCCGACGGAAGCGACCGTACACGGCCAGGGACCATGATTCATATTCATTGTTCAACATGCGGGCGGATTTAGCAAAGGAGGTCCGGGATCAATTGGGCGTACGGCGAAAAGGTCGCGGTGGGTTTGTCCTCGCCCAAACAGAGTCCGCAAGAATGCGATGTAATTCAGGACCATGAAGGATAATAGTTCCATGCTACGCGACCGGAGCCTGATCCCGCTTTCGCATCAACATCAGCACGCGCTGTCGCTCTGTGTGCGACTGGAGCGGGCGCTGCAAGCGGGCACCGCGGATCTGGGTGCGTGGCAACTGGAAGTGCATCAACACTATACGGACGAAGTTCAGTCCCATTTCACGGCGGAAGAAAATGTGCTGTTTCCCGCCGCCCGGCACTTCCCGGAACTCGTCGCTCTAGTCGAGCAACTCAGCGGCGAACACGAACGATTGCGCGAGCATTTTGTTCATGCCGAGCAAGGCAACATGAATCAAGGCGAACTGGAAACATTCGCGAAGTTGCTCTCCGGACACATTCGCAAGGAAGAACGACAACTGTTCGAGACCATGCAGAGGCGGATGCGGCCGGAAGAACTGAAATCGCTGGGAAACGAGTTGGCGCGGGCGCTGGAGGATGCGGTGCAAGCATGCCGCCTGAATCCCAGGCGAGGAGAAATCAGGCCCCGCTAGTCGAGCTTGTGGAAGCGGCGGACGCCGGCATAGCCTTCCTTGCCCATATAGCGTTCAAGCACGGAGGGATCGGTCTGGCGCAAGTCGACGATCACCAGCCCATCGACCACGTCAGAAAACTTGCGGTCGAGGTTGAAGCCCACCAGCCTGCCTCCCACCTTGGCATACTGCTTGATCAGGATGGGCAGGCCTTTGCCGTCTTCTTCCACATCGGAAATCGGCTCAGCAAGTTCGTCGAGGTCGCGTAATAGGCTGCAGAGGGCGCCGCAATCCCAGCGCCGGAGCTTAGGCGCGCGGAATGGCGTGCGCGCGTGGACGAGGCCGGCAAATTCGCGGCCATCTTCGCGCTGCTCAAAATAGCGCACAATCATCTCGCGCGACAAACTACTGTACTCGTTGCTGATGCTGACCGCTCCAAACAACACGGGAGTCTCGGGATGGGCCGCCACAAAACGCGCAATGCCCTTCCACAGCAGCAGTAGCGGCGCGTACTGACGCTGATATTCGGGACGCACGAACGAGCGGCCCAGTTCCAGCGCGGAACCAATCTTCAGGAACAGTTGTTCGTCGTAACGAAATACGGTGTTCGTGTAGAGACCCTTGATGCCATACGCGTGGATAATCTCATCGGTGTTGCCCGCGCGGTAGGCGCCCGCCAATTCTTGTTTCTCCTTGCTCCAGACCAGAAGGTGCCAGTAATAGGCATCGAACTGATCGAGGTCGGCGCGGCGTCCGGTACCTTCGCCGGCGGCGCGGAAGGTAATTTCGCGAAGGCGTCCAAGCTCATCGAGCACATGGGGCAACTCCGAAGCGCGCGCAGCGTACACCGCGAACTCCGCGTTTTCAACGAGCAGCCGCTCGGCAGGCAATGCCGCAATATCGTGGATGACAAATCGCGATGGAACCTCGGAAGCGATCTGTTCCTGCGGCTTGCGCGGTATCGCGGCGCGCATCTTGCTGGGCAGCGAGATCGTCTTCTTGCCGCGATACGACAACAGATAGGTTCTCAGACGGAGATATTCGGTGGCCTCCGCGTCGCTGTCGAGATTGGCGATCAACTCCGACGGGATCGCGCCGCCAATCCGCACCTGCACGTCTTTCTCGCGCTGCTGCAGAAACTCCTGCAGCAGGAAAAGCGTCCGCAGCTTTGGGTTGATCAAACCGAGCAACTGGAAGGTCCCGCTGTTGCGGCCGCAGAAGTAAACCGGGAGCGCACTGGCTCCCGTCTTGCGCACCAGGCGAGCGGCCACGGTGTTCCACGCGGGATCTGTGACCTGCGCCTCGCGCACATTCCACTGCGAGACTTCGCCGGCGGGAAACACGGCCAGCGCTCCGCCCTGGCGCAGCCATGCCAGCGCCTGCTTCAGGGGCTTCACATTCTTATCCACTGAAGACGCTGTACGAAACGGATCCACGAAGATGCACTGCTCGTGGAGTTCAGGAATGCCTTCGAGCAGGGAGTTGGTAAGTATTTTGACGTCGGGACGTGCGCGCAACAGAAGCACCGCCAGAGCCGCACCGTCCAGCACACCAAAAGGATGGTTGGCCACCGCCACCAGAGGGCCTTTGACTGGGATGCGCTCGAGGTCGGCGGGCGGGACATCGAGCTTCACTTTCATTTCCGTCAGCAGCGCTTCCAGTCGAAAGCCCTGCGGCGCCGAGCGCACCCGCTGATACAGTTCGCGCGCCTGCTCCATGGGAATGAACTTCCCGGCAAAGCCCGGAAGCCCAGCCAGAAGCGGCGGTTCGGTCAGTACACCTGGCTCTTCGTCACCCGCGATTGGCAATTTAGGCATAACCGATTTTCGTCTAGCCTGGTTTGCACTTTTATGAAGGGACGGTTAAACGTTCGTGAATAAGTATTCGCTAAGTAACCTCCGGAAGGGCAGTAACGAAGGTTGCTGGACGATGGAACCCAGTTCTCGGAAAAGTGGGGTTGACGGAGAACTGACAACTGAGAACTGAAAAAGGTTTACGCTTCCAGCTTGTAGCGCGTCTCGGCGAGACGATACAGACGCCGCCAGACCAACCGATTGGTGGTGACCACGACGGCGGCCAGGGCGATGGTACTGGCGAGAAGGAGATCGAAATTCTTGGCATCGGTGGCCGCGGAGATCAGGGCGCCTACACCCACGGTCGAATAGGTCTGGCCTTTGAAGTGGAAATATTCGGCGACGATGCTCGCGTTCCAGGCTCCGCCCGAGGCGGTAACCATGCCGGTAACGAGAAAAGGAAAGATCCCGGGCAGGATCAGTTTGCGCCAACGCTCCCAGCCGCGGATGCCGAAGACGCTGGCCGCTTCTTTCAAATCGGTGGGAATGGCGATGGCCCCGGCAATCACGTTGAATAGAATGTACCACTGCGTGCCGAGCAGCAGAAGAACGATCGAGCCCAATCCCAAGCCTCCGCCCAGGCGAATCAAAACCAGCAACACAACCGGAAACAACGCCGTCGCCGGAACGGAAGCGGCAATCTGCGCCAGCGGCTGTGCGATGCGTGCCAGGCGCGGATTGAATCCGATGGCGACGCCAACGGGGATGGTCCACAGTGCGCCGAGTACTAGCGTGAGATTCACACGCAGGAAAGTCGCAAGCAGGCCGATGCCGATTTGGTGGAATTCGGAGGCGTGCAGACCGGTCAATATCATGACGACACGCACCACGGCGTATCCGATCGCACCGAGAGCCGCTGCTCCCACGACTCGCCAGAGCCACAAAGCCGCAACGTTCTCACTCGCCGATTCGGCGCGCACCTCAGGCCGGCGCGCAAAGTAATGAATAATCTGTTCGCGGAGGGGACGAATTGCCCGCTTGCGAAACAACGCAACGCCGCGCGACCGCTGGAGAAAATCCAACACCCATGAAGTCGGGGCGCTGGTGCTCTCGACTTGCTCCATCTTGAATTTTTCCGCCCAAGCAATCACCGGCCGCCACACAAACTGGTCGATCAACACAATCACGGCCACCATGGTGAGAATGCCGAGAAGAATCGACCGAGTGTCGCCATTGTCCGCAGCGGTCTGGAGGTAAGAGCCGAGGCCGGGCAGCCGGAAGTCGCTAAATTGTTCGCAGGCCATCAGGAAAAACCACGCCCCGGCGACCGACATCATGGAATTCCAGACCAGTCCTATGGTCGCGAAGGGCAATTCGATCTGAATAAGACGCTGCCACCAGTTGAAACGGCAGATCGTGGCCGCTTCCCGCATCTCGCGCGGAATGCTTTTCAGCGATGCATAAAAGCTGAAGGCCATGTTCCAGACTTGTCCGGTAAAAATGAGCAGAACCGCGCCCATCTCGACACCCAGTTGACGTCCCGGAAAAAGCGCGGCCATGGCCAGCATCACGCCGGGCAGGAAGCTCAACACCGGGATGGACTGCAGCACGTCGAGTAGCGGAATCATGAACCGTTCCGCACTCGGACGGTAGGCGGCGATGTATCCGTAGGTGACGGCGAAGAGCAGGCTCAGCACGTAGGCGAGCGCGATGCGCAGCAGCGAATATCCCGCATACACCGGGAGGGCGCCGAGGCTGCGGCTGATCTCGACATGCGGAGTGAAGGGGCCGAGCCAGTTGCGCCCGACTTCCACGACGCCGTAGAAGAGCGCCAGCCCGCCGGAGAGCATAATGAGGTCGGGCAGGCTCGCCGCGCTGGGACGCGGCAACACCGACCAGATACGAACCAGCGGCCGGAAAGCGATTCGTTTTGGACGCTTCACGTCTGCACCGGAGTCGTGGTTGGCGGATGCGGCTCTCCTACGGGCTCGGCAAGGATCAACTGGTGCGATTCGCGATCGAAATCGAAAATCTCAGCGTAGCGGCCCCAGTTCATGGCCGTATCGAATTGCCGCTCCACTTCATCCTGACTGAAGTGCTCGTCGAGAATGTCGTAGAAAAATTCCTGCGAAATGGAGTGATCCGTCTTGGCGTGCAGGATGCTGTCAATCTGCTGGAGGATCACGACGTGTTTAAGCGCCGCCTGGCGGAAAAGAATTTTGCGGGTGAGGATGTCGGCTTCCGCGAAACGAGTGCCGTCAGCGGTGATTTCGACATCGCCTTCTTTCAATGTGGCGAAGCCGAGCAGGGCCGACGCCTCCAGGATCGGGAGCAGGTCTTCGGCGTCCATGATGAGGACTTCGGCAAGGCGATACAGGTCTTCTTTGCCGCCGCGGTCCTGCAGCAGTTCCAGCAGGCCGGCGACGCCCCCGACGCGCGCGTGCGGAATCATCTGATATTTCTGCCGAGCGGGCTTTTGCACTGCTGCGGCAGCGTCTGGCACAGCCAGCGCGAGGTCGGGCTGCGTCATGATCTTATAGATGTAGTCGACAAGCTCGACAAAGCGCGGCGACTTGCGATCGCGGGGGTGAACCAGTTCGATGGGAAAATCGGCGCGCACCCGCGCCGGATTTCTTCCCAGCACGATGACGCGATCCGCCAGCAGCACGGCTTCTTCGATATTGTGCGTGACGATGAAAATAGCGCTGGTCGGCATCTTCTTGCTCAGCCAGAGCTCGAGCAATTCATTGCGCAGGTTTTCCGCCGTGAGCACGTCGAGCGCCGAGAAAGGCTCATCCATGAACAGGACTTCGGGTTCCACAACCAGGGCGCGGGCAAAACCGACACGCTGTTTCATGCCGCCGGAAAGCTCTTTCGGGTAGGCGCTCTCGAAACCATCCAGGCCGACCGTATCGAGAATGCGCAACGCACGCTTGTGGCGCTCGAGAGCGGGCACGCCGCGAGCTTCGAGCGGAGCTTCGACGTTGTCGAGCACGGTCAACCAGGGGAACAAAGCAAAACTCTGGAAGACGATGGCCACGCCCGCGTTCTGCGACGTGATGGGCTGCCCATGCCACAGGACTTCACCGGACGATGGCTGGCTGAGTCCGGTCAGAATCCGCAGCAGCGTGGACTTGCCGCACCCGGAAGGACCAAGCAGAGTAATAATTTTCCCCGGCTCTACATCGAGATCGACGGGCGCAATGACTTCAATGCGATTCCCATCCGGCTGCACATAGAATTTTTCAACAGCCTGGGCGCGAATGATGGGCTCGGTCACGGAATCGTACTCCAGAGGGTTTGATCAATTTGCTTCGAAAGCGAGAATAGCACTACTCAAGCCGCCCACTCTTCGCTTGCGGTCGCCAGCAAAGGCTGCGGCAGCCGGTCCGAAACTTCGGCGAGTGCAGCCAGTTTTTCTGCCACCTCCGGACGCAGGGACTCCGCCGCAAAACGCCAGCGCCAATTCCCCCGTTCGCGGCTAGGCACATTCATGCGCGCATCGCTTCCCAGCCCCAGCGCATCCTGCAGTGGCACCACGCAAAGGCTGGCTACGGAACTGGAAGCGGCGCGAATCATCGCCCAATTGATACCGTCTTCACAGCGGCCCAAATACGCTTGCACTTGGTGGCGTTCGTGTTCCGTGGCGCCCGACGCCCACCAGCCAAGTAACGTGTCGTTGTCGTGCGTGCCCGTGTAAACCACCTTGTCGCTTGTGAACGTGTGCGGCAGATGGGTATGCGCGCCGACATTGCCAAAACCAAATTGCAGCACCGCCATGCCGGGAATCTTTAGGCGTTCACGGAGGGCATGCACGTCGGGCGTAATGTATCCAAGATCCTCGGCGAAAAATGGAAGGCCGCCCAGAGCCTCGCGCAGCTTCACGAATAAATCATCTTTCGGACCGTCGACCCAGCGGCCGTGAATCGCGGTGGGCTCGCTCGCCGGAATCTCCCAAAACTGAGAAAACCCGCGGAAATGATCGAGGCGGATGTAGTCGAAATTGTGCGTGAGCCAGCGCATCCGGTCGATCCACCACGAATATCCCTGCTCTTTCATCACGTCCCAGCGATAAAGAGGGTTGCCCCAGCGCTGGCCATCTTTGCTGAAAAAATCCGGAGGCACACCAGCGATGACCTCGGGATCCAGTTCGGAGTTCAAGCGAAACAGATCGGGGTGGGTCCAAACATCGGCGCTGTCAAAATTCACGAAGATCGCGATGTCGCCCACCACGCGAATCGAATGTTGCGCACAATAGGCTCGAAGCGCCTGCCACTGTTCGAAGAAGAAAAACTGCACCACGCGGCGGACATCGAGCTCGTCGAGCATTTCCGCGTGCGCCTTTTCCATCGCCACTGGATCGCGATGGGTCAGTTTGCGGGGCCAGCGGTTCCAGCTTTCCAACTTGAAACGCGCCCGCAAACCATCGAAGAGAACGAAGTCGTCGAGCCACCATTGGTTTTGCCGGCAGAAGCTCTCGTAGCGCAAGCGGGCGTTTGGCGCCGCGGAGCGCAAGAAATTGTGCGCCGCTTCAAACAGCAAAGGCAGTTTCTGGTGGAAAACCTCCGGGTAATCCACGGTCTCGACATTGACGGCAAGAGCGTCGACCTGAGCGCGATCAATCCAGCCGCGATCAGCAAGCCGCTCCAGGCTGATCAGCAGCGGGTTTCCGGCAAAAGCCGAAGTCGAGGAGTAGGGCGAGTTTCCGTAACCGAGCGGACCGAGGGGCAGCACCTGCCACAGTCCCTGCTTCGCGGACGCTAGAAAATCCGCGAACGCATATGCTGACGGACCAAAGTCGCCGATCCCGCCGCGCGAAGCGAGCGAGGTGGGATGAAGCAAAATTCCGCTGGCGCGCGGGAATGGCATTCAAAATCAGTTCTCAGTTGTCGGTTCTCAGTTCTCAGTGGGAGGTTGCCAGATCGCAACAGGGACTGCAAACGTAAGCTTCGTCGCTACGAACCTTCCTGCCCACTCTGCTTTGTCAGGTTTTTCATCTCTTCCTGATTGACCTTCAGCCGGTTGGACTTTTCCATATCCTTGCGCAGGTTCGTAACGAACAGCCCGAACAAGTCGTTCTGCTTGGCTTCGACGAGCGACTGACGGATCCCGTCGTTCTTCTCGGTGAACTCCTGATCCGTCGGCGCCTGTTTTTCTAGAAGTTGTGCGACCACGCCATTGCCGCCGGCCGTGATCGGCGCGCTAATCTCGCCTGGCTTCAGTGAGAAGATCGCACTCGCGCCAGACATCGAACCTATCTCGGGGACTTGGCCATCGGGAAGAACCAGGTCGCTCGTTTTCACCGTCGCACCCATATCTTTCGCAGCTTTTTTCAGATCGTGCCCAGCCTTGGCGCGGTCGGAGAGTTCCTGCGTCTTCTGTTGCAGCAAAAAGCCGGCGCGCTCGTTCTTGAACTCGCTCTCCACCCGCGAACGAATCTCTTCAAACGTCGGCGTAGCCGGTGGTTTTATGGCGAGCAACTGGAAAACTACATAGCCTTGTGGCACCTGCGCCACATCGGGCGGAGCCTTGTCCCCTTCGTTAAACACGGCATCCATGAATTGCGGATTCGCAGCCAGCCCGGGCAAGGTGTCGGTTCGGCTGAAGAATTCAGTGGTGACTGCTGCCTGACCTTTGGCGGCGGCTGCCTTGTCGAATCCGTCAGTACGCGCATGGCTGAGCAAGCCGTTCGCTGCCGTCTCGGTAGCGTGCGCCGTCTTCTGCTGCTTCACCTTCTCTTCGACCTCGCTCTTGACCTCGGCGAGCAGCTTGAGATGAGCTTCCTGCTTGTCTTCGACGTGGATGACGTGGAAGCCATAACTGCTCTTGACCAGGTCGCTCGTCTGTCCCTTGCCGAGTGAATAGGCAGCTTTCTCGAATTCAGGAACGGTGCGGCCGCGGCCGATCCAGCCGAGTTCGCCCCCGCTCTTGGCGCTGCCAGGATCGTCAGAATATTTTTCCGCGAGTTTGGCAAAGTCTCCGCCCGCCTTCACTTCCTTCAACACCCCTTCGGCTTTCGCGCGCGCATCCGCCACCGCCTTCTCATCTTCCTTCGCGCCGGGCGCAGGCAGAGGGGTCTTGATCAGAATGTGGCTGACCTTCACCTGTTCGGGCACGCGGTACTCCTCGCGATGCTGATCGTAGTAAGCCTGCAGGTCCTGATCGGTAACCGTTGTAGCCGCCGCCATTTTCTCGCTGTCAACGACGACGTACTTAATCTGCCGCTTCTCGGGGATGGAGTTGTTATAGGTCGCTTTGTTGCGCTCGTAAAAAGCCCTGAGCTCTTCGTCGGCGGGGCGCAGGCCCTTCAGGATGTCGGCCTGCGCGATCACGGCATACGCGAATTTTACCTTGGTGTTGCGGTGGTTGAATTCGTCGCGAACTTCGCTGTCCCCCACAAAGGCACTGGTCGAAACCAGGGCTCGCAATTTGCGGACTAGGATGAAATCCTTCTCCAGCGCTTCAAACTGAGGCACCGTCATGTCGTTGCGCTGCACGAAGTTTTCGTATTCTTCCTGCCCCACGAACTTGCCGTCGGGAAAGAGCATGGAGCCAAGCTGACCGTGCTGGAGTTCATCGCGAAGTTCGTCGTCACTAACGCGCAGACCCATGCGATGGGCCTCGGCTACCAGCGCCTTCTCATTGATGAGTTGCTGCGCCGCCTGACTGGCAAAATAGGGCAGCAGCATACTGGCCTGCGGTCCGCCGCGAGGAAACTGCTGCCGGATCATGGCCCGGGCCTCGCGCTGCACTTCGGGCACGGTCACGGTCTGATCGCCAACGGTGGCCAGTACGCCAGCCGGAGGCGCGCCAATGCCGAGGCTGGAGCCGACCCCGCCGGGAATGAGCGTGATCGCCATCGAGGCACAGATCAGGACGAGTAGTGCGCCGAGTATGATCTTCACGGTGGGCCCTGCATTTTGAAGCTGTCGAATCATATTTGGATCACTCCGTTGGTAACTCCGTCAGATTGCTCCACGCTGGAAGCCAGAATTTATGATTATAAACTAGCGTCGTCCTCCATAACTTCGCGGCATGACCAGAAACACTTTGAAGGTGCGCGGCTTCACAGGCTGCGAGAGAACTCCGGTTTTGACTTTAGTTTTGAAAGGGCACGGCTTCCGCCGCGCCGCAACCCGAAGCAGGAACGGCGGGCTTTAGCTCCGCGGCAAACGGCGCAGAAATCCGCTATTGAATCGAATTAATAAAAGTGCTATGAACGTAAGGCGGCTAAGGCAGCATGGATTGCCAGCATTCCATTTTTCATCTTTCACTTTTTTGAGGATACTTTCATGAAAATACTCCGGCTCTTGATCCCATTTTTTGCGCTTGCGGTCGCTACCGCCCAGCCCAGCGTGCAGCCGGCTCCTGCCCTGACGCTCCCTTTGCGCGAAGGGTGGACCCTGCAGTCCTCAACGAAAGTGACGGCAACGGGCGAAGCGATCTCCGGCCCGTCATTCCAGGTCAGCAACTGGATCGAGGCGAATGTTCCGACGACGGTGGTCGCGGCGCAAATAAAGAGCGGACTGTTGCCCGATCCTTTTTACGCCATGAATATGCGGCAGTACCCGGGGGTCAGCTATCCCGTCGGCTTCAATTTTTCAAATATTCCGATGCCGCCGGATAGTCCCTACGCGGTTTCGTGGTGGTACCGGAAAGAGTTCACGCTGCCCAATGTCTACACCGGGAAAACCGTCTGGCTGAACTTCCGCGGCATCAACTACCGCGCCAACATTTTTTTCAACGGAAAGCAGATCGCCAACTCGGACGAAGTCGCCGGCGCATGGCGGACTTACGAGTTCAACGTTACTTCCGCCGTCAAGGAAGGAGCGAATGTGCTCGCGGTGCAGGTGTGGGCTCCGAACGAGAACAGCCTGGCCATCACTTTCGTGGACTGGAATCCCTCGCCGCCCGACAAGAACATGGGGTTGTGGCATGAGGTCTATTTGACGACCAGTGGGCCGGTCGCGCTGCGCCATCCAGCCGTGCTCTCGAAAGTGGATTCGCCCGCCAACAATGCCAAGGCCGCCCACCTGACCGTAACGGCGTTGCTGAAAAACGCCAGCGATCATCCGGTAAAAGGAACGCTGAAAGGCAGAATCGAAAACATCGAATTCGCGCAACCCGAGGAACTGGCGGCGGGAGAGTCGAGAGACGTGGTCTTCTCGCCCGCGCGGTATCCGCAGCTCAACCTCGCGGATCCGCGGCTGTGGTGGCCGGCGCAGATGGGAACGCCGAATCTGTACGAACTACATCTTTCGTTCGAGATTGGAAGCGAAGTATCTGACTTGTCTCGGACAAAGTTCGGCATTCGCGAAATCACCTCCGAGGTCGCCGAGCACGCGCCCAATCGCTTCAAACGCCTGTTCAAGGTCAATGGCAAGAACATCCTGATTCGCGGCGGCGGCTGGACGCCCGATATGATGCTTCGCGAAACCTCGGAGCGGCTCGCCGACGAGTTCCGCTATGTGCGCGACATGGGCCTGAACACCGTCCGTCTGGAAGGCAAACTCGAGACCGAGGAGTTCTTCGAGATAGCCGACCAGCAGGGCATTCTGGTAATGGCGGGATGGTGCTGCTGCGACTTCTGGGAACACTGGGGAAGTTGGAAAGATGAAGACTTCGAGATCGCAAAATACTCCTTGCGCGACCAGATGTACCGACTGCGGAGCCATCCGAGCCTGGTCATGTGGCTGAATGGCAGCGACAATCCGCCGCCGCCGGATGTGGAAGAGATGTATCTGAAGATTGAAGATGACATGCGGTGGCCGAACCCCGTGGTGTCCTCAGCCACGGCGAAACCGACCGGAGTGACGGGGGCGAGCGGCGTGAAGATGAGCGGGCCTTACGAATACGTCGCGCCTTCGTACTGGGCCGCGGATCCATATCTTCAGACGAACGAGCAGCGCTGCAATGTGGGTGGGTGTGGCGGCGCTTACGGATTCAACACCGAAACCAGCATGGGGCCGGCGATTCCGCCGATTGAGAGCGTGGAGCGCATGGTTCCGAAAGACCATCTCTGGACGGTGGATGGGCCGGTGGATGAGTACTGGAATTTCCACGCGGGCGGCGGTGCCTTCAAAACCGCGCAGGTATTTACCGATGCGCTGAATGCTCGCTACGGAAAGGCCGGCAGCGCGGAAGACTTCACCTACAAATCGCAACTCATGACCTACGAAGGCGTGCGCGCCATGTACGAGGCCTACAGCCGCAACAAGTACACTTCGACGGGCGTCGTCCAGTGGATGCTGAATAACGCGTGGCCTTCGATGATCTGGCATCTCTACGATTACTATTTGCGGCCGGGCGGCGGATATTTCGGCGCGAAGAAAGCCATGCAGACGCTCGACCCAATCTATGGATACGACGACCATTCTGTCTGGCTGGTCAGCAGCCAATATGTGGACGCCAAGGGCCTGAAGCTGGCGGCGCGAGTGTTCAATGTGGATGGAACGCAGAAGTTTTCCAAAGAAACTTCGCTCGATGCGGCCGCCGATAGCACAGCGAAAGTCTTTGAACTTCCGCAGATCGAGGGACTGTCGCCGGCATACTTCCTGGATCTTCGCATCACCGATGGCCGCGGCAAACTGATCGGATCGAACTTCTATTGGCTCTCGACGAAACCGGAAACCATCGACTGGGCAAAGTCGAACTGGTATACAACTCCAACCGCGTCGTATGCGGACTACACTGCGCTCGCGCAGTTGCCCAAGGTAAAGCTGAATGTGTCAAAACACACGGAGAAACTGGAGAATGATTCCGTAACGCGTGTCACCGTCGAAAATCCTGGCAAGACGTTGGCGTTCTTCGTGCGCCTGAAGCTCGACAAGGGCAAGGGTGGCGAGGAAATACTGCCAGTTGTCTGGCAGGACAACTACATTTCTCTACTGCCCGGTGAAAAGCGGGACATCACCGCAACCTATCGCACCAGCAGCATAGGAGCGGCGACGCCAGAGATCGAAGTAAGCGGTTGGAACGTGGAGTAACTTTCTAAGTCGACAAAACCTTCTTATTCTTCCGCCGGAATATCGAAGTTCACCAAGTCCTCGCGGAAGCCGCGGGTTTTCCAGGCGCCGTAGCCAATCCCGCAAACCATCCAGATAGAACCCGCGATCAGCGCCAGATTGGACAGGTGAATCCAAATGAACAGGCAAATCACAAAGCCCAGAATCGGCGGCACGAGTTGCCCTAAGCTTCGGTCGTTGCCCCGGATGTAGTAGTGAGTCAAGGCGGCCAGATTGACGCCCATGAATGCGATCAGCGCCCCAAAGTTAAGCAGCTGAGCGCCATTGTCATAGGTGATGAGAAAAGCCCCCAGCAGTGCGATCGCGCCCACGAACATCACGTTGTTGGCGGGGATGCGAGTCTTCGGATGGATGGCGCCAAAGAATTTTTTAGGAATCGCGTTGCTGCGTCCCATCCCGTAGAGCAGCCGCGCCGCGCCCAGTTGCGACCCCATGCCGGAGCCAACGGTGGCGATCAGCAAGGTCACACTGATGCTCCTGGTCATGAGTACACCGCCTGCAATCCCGGCGACGTGGCTGAATACGTTCTCATCTCCAAATTCCGTAAAGACGCCGAAGTCCTTGCCGAAATGGATATAGCTCAACAATTGTGCGCCATAAACTTCCGCGGCAGCTAGAAATCCTGTGACCACGCAAACCAGTACCGTCGCTAGAAAAATGTTCCGCTTGGGGTTTTCCACTTCTTCCGACAAAGTCGAAATACCATCGAAACCAATGTAGGTAAGCACGGCCACAGATGTGCCGTGAAACACGCGGTTCACGGTAAAGGTTTCGGGATTGTAAAACGGATGGAGAAAATACGCTTCCGGATATTGCGGCAGATGAAAGATGTAGCGAATCGTGTACCAGAAGAACGCCAGGATGACCGCGCCCATGATGGCGCACAGGGTCTTGTTGATGCGGGCGGAAGTCTGAACTCCGCGAAGGTTGAGCACGGTGAACAACACCGCGAAGAACACCGGCCAAAGCAGGCCCGGATAGGGAATCTGAAGGCGAGTCCCGGTCAGCAGATCGGCCATCGCCTTGGCGCACCAGATGGTGCAGATCAGCGGATTGAGAATGTAGTCCATCGTCATGCTCCATCCGGTGACATAGCCGAGCGAGGGGTGCAGTTCGCGGCCTACGTAGGTGTAGGCCGATCCCGCGCTCGGATACACCCTTGCCATGCGGCCGTAACTCATGGCCGTGAACACCATGGCGACCATGGCGATCAGGATGGAGGTGACTACGTGGCCCTGGCCCTCGTTGCTGAAAACTCCGTACGCGGGCATGGGCGCCGTCGGCTGGATCACGATAATGCCGTACATGATCAGGTCCCAAAGCGTGAGCGAGCGCTTCAGGCGCGGGGTGTCAACGGACGGGTTGGCAGCAGAACTCATTCACGATCTCAAAACAAAACCCCATTATCCTGCGGAGATAACGGGGTTCGGGGAAGGGTCAACCGTGGCTCGCGAGGCCGCAAATGGAACGACACTGCCGCAGTTCCACAAAATTCCTCTCGAATTCTATACGGAAAGGATATTCTGTCAATGAAAAAACATCTACATTAAAACGATTATTGCCGAGCCTTGGCGAAACGCAAGAATTCGGCAGGATTTGATGGAGCGTGAGTTACGATCATGAACCACAGAATGCGTTTTCTACTCCTGTTCTTTGTCTGCTTGAGCTTTGCCTGCGCGAGCGTGGCTCAGAATTCTCCAGAAACGACTGTCCCGGTAAAGACCGTTCAGGAGCGGCTGGGCTATCCGGCCTCGGCGCGCCTGCTGGTGATTCACGCCGACGACCTCGGCATGAACCATTCCGTCAACCGGGCCACTTTTGAGGCTCTCGAGAAAGGATGGATTACTTCGGCCAGCATCCTGGTTCCCTGCCCGTGGTTTCCCGAAGTGGCGCGCTGGGCAACGCAGCATCCGAACGCCGATCTCGGCATTCACCTGGCATTGACCAGCGAGTGGACCGATCTCCGCTGGGGTCCGGTCAGCGGCGCGGACCGAGTCCCAAGCCTGGTCGATGCCCATGGATATTTTCCGCTCGATACGCCCGACGTTGCCCGCAACGCCAAGGTCGCGGACGTGGAATACGAACTGCACTCGCAGATTGATCGCGCGAAAAACGCGGGCATTCCGCTTACGCACCTCGATATGCACATGGCGGGCATGGTCTCTTCCGCGGCACTGTTTGCCGTGTACGGAAAACTCCGGGACGAATACAAACTCCCGATTCTGTTGGAGCCGTCGGGAACGCATGGCTCGCCCGCGGGTATTTCTGTGCCTGCGGAAGAGATCACGGTGCAGCGCATTGTCATCATGGAACCGGGCGTCGCGCCCAAAGATTGGCTCGACTGGTACAAGGAGCAACTGGCGCAACTTTCGCCGGGCGTATATCAGCTCATCGTGCACCTCGCCTACGACGACGAAGAAATGCGCGGCACCACCTGGGACCATCCCGATTGGGGCGCAGCCTGGCGTCAACGCGACTTGGATACCGTGAAGAGCGCTGAGTTCCGGCAGTTTCTTAAGAAGCAGGGTTTCGTGCTGATGACATGGAAAGATCTCGCGAAGGCACGGCAGCAGTGAAACAAGGCGCCAGAATTCAGGCTAGAAAGAAATCAATTCGGGGGCAGGCAAAACGACCGTCTCTTTGATTCCCTGCCCTTCGGTGATCGCGTAGATCCTGTCCGCGGCCACGTCTTTGAAGCTTTCCGACTTGCCAGTTGGCCAGCGCACTTCAACCGAATCAATTTTTGTCGCCGATCCCACTCCGAAATGCAGACGCAGATCGTTCTGCGAAAGATAGCTGCCACCGCCGCGCACTTCGTCGAATTGCGTCATCCCTCCGGCATGAATCGTGACGCGCGCTCCGATCGCGGCGCGATTGCTTTTTGTTCCGGCCAACTGGAAGAGCACACGGTGGTTCGGGATTTTGTTTGTATTGAGCAGTAGCGACGGCGGCTGACCGACGTTGAGCACAACGATATCGACATTGCCATTGTTTGCGACATCACCGAAAGCCGCGCCCCGCCGGGCTTTTAATGGCATGTCGGCTAACCCCGCAGCCTTCGAAACTTCTTCGAACGTTCCATTGCGCAGGTTGCGATGCAACAGCAGCGGCTCGGCGTAGGCGGCGCTTCCCTTCACATTGTCCATTTGGGGATAGACGTGTCCGCAGGCCACGAACAGATCGAGCCATCCGTCATTGTTCATATCGAAAAACGTCGTACCCCAGCCGAGGAACGGCAAGCTGGGCTGGCCGAGATGCGATTGCATGGCCACATCTTCAAATCCTCGCGTCCCCTGGTTGTGATAAAGCGTGTTGGGCTGATCTGCAAATTCGGTGACGAACATCGAGAGCCGTCCGCTGTGATCGTAGTCTCCCCAAGTTACCCCCATGGAGCCGAGCGCCTGTCCTTCGCCGTTCAGCGCGATGCCCGCGACCATCGCCTCATCCGTGAACGTACCGTTGTGATTATTATGGTAGAGGTGATTGGGAGTAGCGTCGTCGGCGACAAATAGATCTGGCCAGCCGTCGTTGTCGTAGTCTCCCCAGGTCGCGCCCAGTCCGTAATATTTTTCGGGATCGTCGACACCGGCTTTCTTCGAAACTTCTTCAAACGTTCCGTCGCCGCGGTTGTGGTAGAGCAGATCGGTCTCGCCTTCCATGCCCCACGGTCCGCACTGCACTGGCGCGCCTTTGAACTGGCAGAACTTAGTCGAGCCGAAAGCGGGCAGGTCATTGATGTCCACGTGAACATATCGTGACACGAACAAATCGACGTTGCCGTCGCGGTCGTAGTCTGCCCAGGCCGCGCCCGTAGAGAAGCCGCCGCCGCGCACTCCCGCCTTGTCGGTCACGTCTTCGAAAGTGCAATTGCCCTTGTTGCGATAAAGCGCGTTGCCGCCGTAGCCGGTAACGAAAAGATCGAGGTTGCCGTCATTGTCAAAGTCGGCGACGGCGACGCCCATGCCCCAGCCTTTGCGCGTGAGTCCGGCCTTTTCGGTGATGTCGGAGAACTTGAGGTTCGAATCCTGATGCCAGAGGGTGACGAGAAGATCGCCGCCCTGCTTATAGCGATCGACCGTCGAACCGTTCACCATCACAATATCGAGTTTGCCGTCGTTGTCGCAGTCGAACAAACCGACGCCGCCGCTCATGGATTCGATGACGTAGTATTTTTCACGCGAGGAAATGTGGGATGTGGTCAGACCGGCTTGGGCCCCGATGTCGCGAAAGATGGGAACGGGGGCGGCGAGTTTGGGCGCCGGCGATTTCTCATTGCGCGCGGGAGGAATTTTCGCGGGCGCCCCCATCGGACCTCGCGGCGCGGTCTGGGCCGAAAGCAAGCCGGTGAAGGCGATCCACAAAATGGTAATCTGTCCGGCCCGCATGCAGAGTGATTGTAGCGCGGGGCTGGGCCCACTACCGCGCCAAACTTTCATCACTTGGGGTACTGGAACGAGTATCCACTCGCTTCATTCCCCGACATGAACCTCGTGTTGTATTCGAGCAAGTAGTTCAGGTGCTCGGCGTCGGAAGGAAAAGACTGTCCAGGATACGGATAGGCGCGCATGTCGCGAAATGGCAGTGGATCGACCGTATCGCCGCGATAGGCGTAGAAGTCCATATCCTTTTCGTATCCGTTGGCGACGAAGAAATAGTCGCGCACCCAGCCGCGCGGCAAGGCAGGAAGTTTCACCGGATCGAAATTGAGCGCAACTTCGTCGCCCGATCCGAAGACGACAAACTTATCGTCGACCGAGTCGAGCAGCGGGCGCACGTCGCCATAGCGCGTGTAAGCGCCGGCGGGCCGCGTGTAAGGACCGGTGGCGCTGGCCTTTTCGTAAATATATTTCACGTTTCCCGGTGGCCGGTCTTCAATCTTCAGCGGAAAGCCGTGGAAATTCAGTTCGGCGCGAGCGAGCGGTACCGGGATCACATGGGCCGTCTGACCCTGGCTCGTACGGCTGATCAGGATGTTGTCCCAGTAGATTTGCAGATTCGTGGTCATGCGAATCCGTCGCGTACCCGGAGGAAGTTTGCCGGTCAGGTTGGCCGTCATGGTGCGCGCACCGCCGGCGGGGAATCCCATGTCATCGACGACGCGAACCCATTTCGCTTTTCCGTCGTTTCCCGTCCCAACTTGCGCTTCGACATACGGTGCAAAGGGCCGCAGGTGCCCTTGATCGGCAGCGTACATGCTCGTCGCGGAGAAATATTCAATCTCGCCGTGCATCAGCAACCACAGCGGACCGCCGCGGTACGCCTCGCCGAGATCGAGTTCCAGGCTGTGTGGCTCCGTGAATCCCATGAATGAAAGCACTTTGAAGTCGCCAAAATAGCGATGCGCGAGCAAATCGGGGAGAACGTTGTGGCCGTGCTCATCCCACGCCCCGGCCGGCGGACGCGCATCGCGGCTGAACACAACCTTGAACGGCGGATAAGGTGGGTTGCCGGCGAAATATTCATTAGGATCAACGTCGAGATCGGCGGGATGATCAACGGCGAGTAATTTCACCTGATCGAGGTACACCGATTCTTCCAGCGGCTCCATGAAACGAAAACTCAGCTTGCCATCTCTTTCGCGAAGCGAGTTGCGGTCGAGCTTGATGGATTCGGTAGGACGAGCAATGTTGCGCTCGACGTTGTGTTCAGCGGCTGCGATCCAGTGTCCAACCACGCCCGCGCCCAGCATGTCGCCGACGAGTTGGTATTCGTGGCCGTCCCAAGCGAAAAGCGTAGGACAGGAACTGCCGCGGCGGTCCATTTCCAGAAAATCCTGACGCTTGTTGGCGGCGACTTCGATTTCATCCTGCAGTACGCCGGTCGGCCACAACATGCGGACGACGTCGGCAACTTTCGCCTGCCCAAGACCGATGGTCAGGTAGGGCGAGTTCTGTCCGAGGTAGCCGGACGATCCATACACTTCAAACTTCTGCCGCAAGCCAGCGGAGAAGACTTCCACCTTCGTGCCGATGGCGCTCTTGTTGTCGTTCAGTCCCTTGAGCGCAAGCCGCAGCGAGTTGTTCTTGTTGCCGCCTTCGTTGTGGAGCAGCACGGCGGGTCCGTGATTCTGCGTGATCAGAAGATCGACGGCGCCGTCATTGTCGTAGTCACCAGCGATGATGGCGCGCGGCTCTTTGAGCTGAATTTTGTCGAGTCCAGTTTCGGCGGTGACATCTTTGAAGCCGTCCGGGCCGAGATTGCGGAAGAGGCGGATTTCACCTTTGCCGTCTTTCGTCTCGCCAACAGCGACAAGATCGACCCAGCCGTCGTTGTCGTAGTCGATGGCGGCCACACCGTAGGCCCTGACCCAATCCGTGTCCGGCAGTTTCACTCGGTCGAAGTTTTTGCCGTGATCGTTGCGCCATAAACTGACGCCAGGTGAACCGTCGAGAGTAAACGCCAAATCCATCCAGCCATCGTGATCGAAATCAAGAACGGCAATACCCGTCGTGGACCCGAGAGATGGAATCGGGGAATGTTGTAAGAATTGTCCTTCGCGAGGGTTTTCAAAAAGCATCGGAGAGTGCGCGATACTGCCTACGATACCGCCGCTAATCTCTCGCCCGGTTGTTACCACGTCGACGGCACGATCATTATTGAAATCAGTGCCGATTGCGGCCGTGCTCAGACCCCAGCCCTTAAGGCCAGTCGCCTCTGTGACGTCGGTAAACGTGCCATTCCCATTGTTGCGCCACATCGTGTTGTGCCCTCGGTAGGCGGCGGCAATTGGCGCTGTTGAGAACTGGCCGGAAACACTGCTAGGTCGCGTAACGTAAAGGTCCAGGTCGCCGTCGTGATCGTAGTCAATAAATGTCAAACCGGTGATGACGTTAGGCTCGTACGCGTTATGAATCCCCGCCGCCTCGGCGACATCTCTAAATGTGCCGTTCTTCTCGTTGTGCAGCAGCATAATCCCGGTATTCAGACTCACCGCCAGATCGGCAAACCCATCGTTGTCGTAGTCGCCTGCGGTACAGCTTGTCGCATGTGCATTGGGATCGAGTCCGGCTTGCTTTGTTACGTCCTCAAACCTGCCGCTGCCCAGATTGTGGTATAGCGCGATCCCGCCCCGCTCACCATTATCGGCGATGAAAACGTCGATCTTGCCGTCGTAGTCATAATCGAGAAAACATACACCGGCACCGGGCTCGAAAAATGGCTTAGTCAAATAGATTGCGGGTTTAGGTCGCGAAACAATCCCCGATTCCGCCGTCACGTCTACAAACTTAACCGGAATCGCCGCCCCCACCTTCTCCACCGCCACTGGCGACTCCTCCGCGCGCGAGTACTTTCCCTGTTCGCCATAGGACAGACTGATGGGCGCGCCCAGCTTGTTCTGCGTGATGTACTGGAATTTCTTCATCGCTTCGTGGGCGGGGTCGGCTTGGCCGGACTGCTGGTAGGCCCGCGCCAGTCCGAACTGGGCGGAGGCGTGGTGCGGGTCGAGCTTCAATGCGTGCTCGAAGCCATCGATCGCTTCCGGAAATTGCTTGAGCTGCGCGTGGGTCGATCCGAGGAAGTACCAGGTATCGGCGTCGCTCGGGTCAATTTCAGTAACGCGACGGAAGGCGGTGACAGCCGCTTCGGGATTGGAGGAATTCTTGTAGTAGAGGCCGAGACTGTAAAACGAGTGCGCGTCGTTCGGATCGTCTTTGGCAGCCTGTTCCAGCAGCGCCTTCGCTTCTTCGCCGCGCTGCAAGTTGAGCAGTGCCACTCCGCGATTAACGGCGACCACCTCTAACGCCGGATCATTGGCAGCCGCCGCCTCAAACGACTTCAGCGCTTTTTCAAAGAGCTGCTGATTCATGTAGGCAACACCGATGTTGTTGAGGCGGGCCGCTTCCTGGGGATTGGCAGCGGGACCGCTCGCGGCCAGTAGCGCGACGAGCAGGACAAGGAGAAAGGTGGAAACGAGGGCGAGGCTGAACGTCTTGGTCATCGTGAGTTAGAAACGTGGGTTAGAAAACGATTCTATCCCAATGCCCAGATGAGCAGAGAACACCGGGTCACTTCTTTCCATACGCGCGCGCGGCGATCTGGCCTTTCGCTTCCTGAACAGTAATGGTCTGCCCGGTCGCGACGTTTGAGAGCTTGTCCACTTGCCCGCTGGGCCAGTCGATTTCGATCAAATCCGCTTTGCTCTTCAATCCCAGTCCAAAAGTCAGCACCAACTCACTTTGCGAAAGATAGCTGGAACCGGTCTTCATGGTCAGCCACTGCTTGTCGCTTCCGGCGCTCACGCGGACGACGGCGCCGATGCCGTCGCGGTTGGATTTTGTGCCGACGAGTCTTATGCGCAGGCTCTGATTGGTGCCGCCCTGATTGAGGTAGAGATGTGCCGGTCCGCCATTGGTCATGATGAGGACGTCTAGGGCACCATCGTTGTTGATGTCAGCGTAGGCCGCGCCGCGCGCAACTTTCGGCGCGGCAAACGCGCTCCCGACCTTCGTCGTGACTTCCTCAAACTTTCCGTTCCCAAGATTGCGGAACAGGTGCGGCGGCTCGGCGTAGCTGACGCGCTTCTGTACCGTCTCGATCTGATCTTCAATATGGCCGTCGGCGATCAAGATATCCTGCCATCCGTCATTGTCGTAATCGAAGAAGAAGCAGCCGAACCCGAGCGTTACGAGCGTCGCCCGCCCGACTTCCGAGCGCGGCGCTTCATCCACGAACAGGCCGTTGCCTTCGTTGTGGTAGAGCGCGAGCATCTGATTTGCAAAATTTGTGATGACCAGGCTGACGCTGCCCGAGCGGTCGTAATCAACCGCATCGACGCCCATCCCCGCGCGGGCCACGCCATCTTCGCTGAAGGCAATGCCGGCTGATACCGCGCGCTCTTCGAAGCTGCCGTTCTTTTTATTCAGGTAGAGCTTGTTGGGCTGCGTGTCGTTGGCGATCAGAATGTCGGGCCATCCGTCGTTGTTGTAGTCGAGAATCGCGACACCGAGACCCTTCGACGTCGGCTCGTAAAGGCCGGCTTTCCGCGTGGCGTCTTCGAATTTGCCGTTGCCAAGGTTATGCCAGAGGCGAGCCGACGTTCCCTTATACGATTCGGGCGTGCAGTAGGACTTGTGGGAGCCGTCGAGGGTGCAGTAGAGATCGGTCTGCTCGGACCACTGCACGTAGTTGGCAACGACGAGATCGAGTTTGCCGTCGCGATCGTAATCGACCCAGGCCACGCCGGTCGAGAACTCATTCGGACCCCAGAGTCCCGCGGACTTTGTCACATCGGTGAAAGTGCCGTTGCCGTTGTTGTGGAACAGATGACTCTGGCCGACAGCGGTAATGAAAATGTCGTCGAAGCCGTCGTTGTCGTAGTCGCCGACCGCGACGCCGAGGCCGAAAAGCGAAATGCCGAGGCCGGATTTGCGCGTCACGTCCGTGAAAGTCCCGTCATGATTGTTGTGATAGAGCTTGGGCGTAGTCGCGCCGTGCTTCGCGTGGCCCGGCCAGTCCTGGCCGTTGACCAGCAGGATATCGGGGAAGCCATCGTTGTCGTAATCGATGAAGGCGCAGCCCGGGCCCATGGTTTCCGGAAGCCATTTTTTTCCGAAGGCTCCGTTGTTGTGCGTGAAGTGAATGCCAGCCTGGGCGGTGATGTCGCGGAAGGTTACGGTCTGTGCCTGAGCGAGGATGCTGGCCGCAATCAGTAGCAAAAGCAACACCCACCACGGAGACACGGAGGCACGAAGAAATTCTTTAAGAAAAGAATTAGGCTCTTCTCCGTGTTTCCGTGCCTCCGCGGTGGATTCCTTCTTGCAAGTGCGCATCACTGGGAAGCCCCGGAAATCGTCGCGGCGCTTGCGACTCGACGTTTGGCGGGTACGTTGTTCAAGATGGGCAGCGGAACTGACGTGTGCTCGTGGATACTCTGGCGTTCATTGTTGTCTTCGGGATTCAGCTGGCGATAGGGACCGGTGATGGTCTGCGAAGCTTCGTCGGCTTTGAAGCGCTGATAGCGGGCTTGGTGCTCTTTCGACATTTTTTCGTCGCCGAGGCCGTTGTAGCAGAGCATGAGGTTGTAGTGCGCCTGCAAATCCTCGGGATCGACGGCGAGCACCTGCTGCAGAACTTTCACGGCCTCGGAATACTTGCGTTCGAGAAAAAGGACTCGCCCAAGATTGTTCAGCGCGACCCGGTCACGGGGGTATTGGCCGAGGACTCTCGTCAGGTGTTCCGCCGCGCCATCGTAATTGCCTTCCTGGCGCAGAACTCCGGCATAGAAAAAGTGCGTCCGGGCTAGATCGGGACTGAGCGCCAGCGCTTTCTCAAGCACGATGCGGGCGCGAGCCACGTCGCCTTCCTGCAGGGCAGCGCGTCCGATATTTACCCAGCCGTCGGGATTCTGCGGATCGGCCTCAGTGACTTTTTCGAAGGCAGCCTGCGCCGCTTTCAGATCGCCTTGCAGCAACAGACCGATACCGTAATCATTCCAGCGCTGCCAGTCCTCTTTCGCGAGCTGGGTTTTGGGCTGTGGCGCCGGAGCGTTCGCGGGCAAGACGTCGAGCGCGACTCCGTTTTGCGCAACCGCGACGATTGGGACATCGGGAATCTTCTCCGACTTCGCGGAAACTCCGTGCAGCGACGCAGTGAACGCCATCTTTGTATCGTCATAGTCGGGCGTGACCGCAGCCGTCTCGACTCCGGGGTTCGATGCGCCATTGTCACGCTCACCGGCAAACGCAAACTGCGTGTTGAACCACGCGAACTTGCGGTAGCAGAGCCGCGCGGTCAAGGTAATCTTGCTCCCCGTCATCTGGGGAACTTTCATGCGGAAGTGGACCGTATCGGCGGCGCCGGGCGGGATGAGACGCACGTAGACAACGGCGCGCGTAGCCCAGGCGTTGCGCTTGTTAATCGGATTGCCATGCGCGTCCACCTGAAGCGAGCGATAAAAGTGCGCGCCTTTTTCGACTGGGCCCTTGCCGTCATCCGCAACCATGCCGCTCCAGAAAATCGTCTGCCCTTTGTCGTCGACACCCTTCAGTTCAAGCCACGTATCGTAGGCATCGACCGTGCCGCCCGGGAAAAAATGTCCGATGCGTTTGGTGCGAACCACGACATCGACGCGCACGGTGTCTCCGCGACGAACGGCGGGTTGCACGCGATTGAGAGGAGCAGTGACAGGCGCGGTGACGGGAGCAGTTGCCTCACCGGCTGTACCCGGCGTAATTTTTGCTTCCGCTTCTTCTCCCACCGCAAAGGTGGTTGCGAGTTCGTGTTCAGCGACCGCTCCGGCTTTCACGGCCGCACTGGCCGGCGAAAGCGCAAAAATATCTACCGTAAGAGCTCCGCTGGTCAGAAAATCTTCGGTAGCCTTCAACTGCAGGGCATCTTCGTTGGCCGTGGGCAGCGCGGTGTTGGCCGCGGGGAAACGGTGAGAATGCACTTTGCCGGCAATGTTGCCCATGTCGTTCGAGCGTTCCAGCGGCATGTGGCAATCGGCGCACTGCTGCGGCTTGGCCGGGTAGTAGAACGAGCGCGCGCCCTCTCCGGAAACGCCGCTGGCCTGCCAGTTGTCGTACTCATTGAAGCCGCGAATCCAGCGGTAGTCATTGACCGGTACGTCGAGGTGCACCTTGTGGCACGAGGAGCAGAACTCCGCCGTCTGATTCTTCATGAACGGCTTGAGGAAGACGCGGCGGTGCGGCTCCGGATTCAGCTTGATCATGAAATCGTGCAGGGTGCGAACCAGCGGATTCTTGCTGGCCGCGAGTTCGTGCAGTTTGGGATACTCGAGATAGAAATCGCCCTGCCCCATCGTGCTTTTCACGTCGGCGATGGAGTGGCACATCATGCAGCCCAGTCCGGCTTGGGCTTCGGGCGTATGCACGATCTGTTTGATGGGCGTGTCCATCTTGCCGGCGTAGAGCACGGCCGGGTCATGGCATCCGCCGCACCATTTGGAAGGCTTGGTGCCGATCGTGTCCTGCATGTACTCGATCGACTTGCGATACCACTGATTGTTGAACGACGAAAAATGATGAGCCGAGCTGTTCCACTGGTTGTAAATGTCTTCGTGACAACGCTTGCAAGAATCCGATTCCATGAAAAACTTGCTGGGAATTTTTTCTCCGCCATACACCTGGGCGGAACTGGGAAAGAATGGGCCGCTGGGGCCGTCGCCTTCGCCGTCCATGGAGAGTGGCGGCAGGGCGGGATTCACAATGCGCCCATGCTGGTTCCAGCGACTTTCACGGAGATAGCGAGCCACGGGCGCGAGCATCGCCAGCACAGCAAGCACGGCGGCAACGCGAAGACCAGCATGACCGCGCAGCCATCCCCGATCGCCGATTCGGGCGGCAGCGATCAGACCTGCGCCGAGAAAGCTCAAGCCGAGGTGAATGTAAACCAGCGGCCACTCCGTACGCAGCGTCCCGGTGTAAATCAACGCCAGTCCTGGGATTGCGCCGAGGAACAGGCAAACCATTCCGACGCGGACCCCTGGCTCACCCTGACGCCACGACCGCACCAGCCAGACGAGCAGCAAAATTGAAGTTACGACTCCGGCAACGACATGCAGCAACACCACTCCGGCGTAAAAAACATTCGCCTGCGGGAACGCGTAGAGGTAAATCGCCGAAGCGATCAGGAAGCCGACCAGCAGCGACAGTATTCGACTCCAGTGATTTCCGGACGAAGACATGACAATCCCACGGCTCCAGCAAGAGCCTCTACCCCAAGATGCGTCATGTTAATGGTTTGCGGGAAGGGGTGTCTCTAATCAAAAAAGACTAGGCGGACGAATATCTCGTTGCCGAACCGCGCTCGGCTTCGACCCTTCGACTTCGCTCCGGGCAGGTCGCGAAGGCACCCGTTGCTCCACGAGCTAATCCGCATTGCCGACTTCCCTGCCGCTCTGCTAGCTTGATTGGTTCGCTGTTACTTCGTGGGGTGAGACCTAATGTCGGCCATCAAATTCCGGGGTGTGGATTTCATCGAGTTTGACACTTTGCTGAACGACGACGAGCGCCTGGTGCGCGACACGGCGCGCAAGTTCATCGAAGACAACCTCGTCCCGATCATTGAGGAGTGCAACCGCGCCGGCCGTTTTCCCCGCGAACTAGTAAAGCCGATGGGCGAGTTGGGTTTTTTTGGCGCCTCGCTCAACGGCTACGGCTGTGCCGGTATGTCCAACGTCGAATACGGCCTGGTCACGCAGGAACTGGAGCGCGGAGATTCCGGTGTGCGCTCGTTCGTCAGCGTGCAATCGGCGCTGGTGATGTATCCGATTTACACCTTCGGCACCGACGAGCAGAAAATTACCTGGCTGCCAGCAATGCAGAAAGGCGAAAAGCTAGGCTGCTTCGGACTGACCGAACCGGACTTCGGATCGAATCCGGGCGGCATGAGAACGCGTGCTCGTAAAGTTGGAAAAGAATATGTGCTGAACGGCGAAAAGATGTGGATCACCTCCGGCACCATCGCCGACGTTGCCGTGATCTGGGCCAAGGTCAACTCCGAAGACGAAGGGGATCAGGTACGCGGATTTCTGGTCGAGACCGACCGTCCTGGATTCAAGGCCGACGACATTCACGGGAAGTGGTCGCTGCGCGCCTCGGTGACATCAGGCTTGTCGCTGCAGGATGTGCGCATCCCCGAGTCGAACCTGTTGCCGGGAACGGGCGGATTGAAATCTCCGCTAATGTGCCTGAACCAGGCGCGCTATGGAATCTCGTGGGGCGCAGTAGGTGCGGCGATGGCCTGTTACGACTGCGCGCTGCAATATGCGTTACTGCGAAAACAATTCCGCGATCAGCCCATCGCCTCGCATCAACTCGTACAGGAAAAACTTACATGGATGATCAACGAGATCACAAAAGCGCAGTTACTCGTGCTGCAAGTTGGACGCTTGAAGGACGCGGGAAAAGTACAGCATCAGCACATCTCGATGGCCAAGAGAAACAACGTCTGGATGGCGCTCGAGTGCGCGCGTCTATCGCGAGATATTCTGGGAGCCAACGGCGTGGCGGATGACTATCCCATCATGCGTCATCTGATGAATCTCGAAAGCGTAAAGACCTATGAGGGCACGCACGATATCCACACGCTGATCATCGGGGCGAGCGTGACGGGGATTGACGCGTTCTAGGCCTGTTACACGCCCAGCATTGCCTCCGAAGGTTCTCCACGGAAATATCGCCCGAAGTTTTTATCTAATGACCTTGGCGGACAAGAGTGTCCGCCCCACACTCACCCGTACAACTCGGTCAGCAGCTCATACGCGCGCCGCATATGCGGTATCACGATGCTGCCGCCGACCACCAGCGCCACGTTGATCGCCTCCTCTTGCTCGGCGCGCGTCACGCCCAGGCGATAGGACTGAATCGCGTGGTAGTGAATGCAGTCATCGCAACGCAAACACGCGGACGCAACCAGCCCCATCAACTCTTTGTATTTCGCAGGCAGAGCGCCTTCCAGGTAGGCGTTGTGATCGAGGTTGCAGAAGCGTTTGACGAGGAAGTTGTCTGCTTGGTCGACGTTTTCATTCAGGCGGTTGCGGTTGTCCAGAAAGTGCCGGGCGAGCGCACTCTTTTCCGCAACCTGTTTCTCGGAGAACAGATAGGTGGGTTCCTTGCGGTCGGTGGTAGTCGGTTCAGGGTTCATGAGGGAAAGATTAGCAGACGGTCCTAGCGGAGCAACGGGCGTCCTCGCCCGTTCCGCCGGGCGGGGACGCCCGGCTCTCCACTGGCTGGTACTCACCGCCGGGCTGTAACGCTCGCACTTCCATCTATCGTCCGAAGGGGATATATTCCAAAGTCGCATTTGTCTTTATTCAATAGGAGGCACTGATGCCAACCCAATCCCGTCCCGAACCGCATGCTAAGAATTTCGGGGAAAATATTGAAAGCGATCTGGCGCTGGAATTTTTGCGCGTGGTGGAGAATGCGGCTATCGAGTCGGCGCGCACCATGGGCCAGGGAGACCGTCCGCTCAGCGACCAGGCGGCCACCGAAGCCATGCGCAAGACGATGGACACGGTCCCGATGCGCGGCACGATTGTGATCGGCGAAGGCGAGCGCGACGATGCTCCGATGCTTTATATCGGCGAGCAGGTTGGCGGCCCGTATCGGGATGGCCGCGATGTTCCGCATGTCGACATCGCGGTCGATCCGCTGGAAGGCACGAACCTCTGCGCGACCGGCGCGCCAGGGGCGATCACGGTGCTGGCGGCTTCGGAAAAAGGCGGATTGCTGCATGCTCCCGACTGCTACATGGAAAAAATCGTGGTGGGGCCATCGTGCAAGAACGCGGTGGAACTGGACGCTCCGGTGGCCGTCAATCTGAAGAATATCGCGCGGCGTCTGCATCGCGGGGTGGAGGATCTGGTGGTGGTCGTGCTCGACCGTCCGCGGCACGAGAAGCTGATCGCCGATATTCGGAAAGCGGGCGCGCGCATCAAGCTGATTGGCGACGGCGATCTCTCCGCGGGCATTGCCGCGGCGGTGATCGGAACCGGAGTGCACGCGGTCATGGGATCGGGCGGCGCTCCGGAAGGCGTGATTACAGCGGCTGCCATCCGCTGCCTCAACGGATACATGCAGGGACGGCTGGTGATCGACAAGCCGGAGATGGAAGAGCGCATTGCGAAGATGGGGATTAAAGACAAAAACAAAATCTACGAGGCGGAAGACCTGGCTCCTGGGAAACAGATGATCTTCGCCGCGACCGGAGTGACCGAAGGCGCGCTGCTGAAAGGCGTCCGCTTCTTTGGCGAAGGGACGCGGACTTCTTCGGTGATTCTGACTTTGAGGACGGGGCGGGTGCGATTCATTGAGAGCATCCATCTGGATAAGGGGCCAGATGTTAAGGTGAGATTCTCGTAGGGAAGCTGTCAGCTCTCAGCTCTCAGTTCTCAGTAAAACCCTGGTGGCCGTGGGAGCGCCTCGCTTTTTTTTCGGTGATCCGACTTTCCTTTGGGGCTTTTTCGCTCATTGTCCGAGGATGTTTACTGGTTAGTACCCCTACCCCCCCCTCCCCCGGTCTAGTGGAATCATGGGGTTAGCGGGAATTTTTCCACTTGGTCTTTGAATCGAAAGGACTTATATCAAAGTATTC
>CZLA01000047.1_pt1 | contig 31626 bp, 32 predicted proteins | sample 1122381 | NCBI WGS metagenome assembly CZLA01 (sample SAMEA3539301, study PRJEB10725) | soil metagenome | biome: tundra; feature: field; material: soil | place: USA | collected 2010-05 | depth 0.15 m
AGATTGTACGGTTCGTGCACGGGCTTGCCGTGCACCACAGGTGCCGGATACCCGACCGTAGCGACATCGTAGAGCCAGTCGCTTGCTGCCTTCCTCACCCATTTGCACATCAGCTCGGCTGTCATCTTTGGTCCCGAAACGATCTTTCGCGGCGTCCGCTGGCCGGTCGCCAAAATCTTCAAATGAGTCCCACCCACGTCGACCACAAGAACCCTCTGAGCCATTCATCCCTCCCTGTGTTTTTCTAACTTTCCTTTGAAACATTGCCACCAGCTTACTGAGGCCCATCAATGCCACCCAAAGGCAACCGTTCACACCTCCGTGGAGCATTGGGCAACTGGGCGCGACTCAGGCAATACCTTGATACCGTTGCGGCCGTCGGGCCTTGGGACTTGCTCGTGTGTCCCATCTGAGACTAAGGAGCGATCTTCCAGGACTTGATCAACAGTAGAAATGAACCTCCAGCGGCCACGGCGTGCACTTTTGACCACTTTTCGGGGCGGGTATTTATTTAAGATAACGTCTACACTGGCGGTCGCGTCCCTTAGGGAGTGACTGCACATGTAGCCCGAGCGGGCCTTTGCAGTTTGACCGAATTTGGAAGCTGCCCCGGCCGCCAGATGCGCACACATAACTGGGGGGCCGACATTTTCGGATGAGGCCCCCTGATTGGCGCTCTGCCGGAGTCGATTCCCGATCATGACGAAGAAAACATCGAGCCTTCCTTCCAAGAACAAGACGGTGCGGAAACGTCTATCCAGCCGGCGAAGTACGCCTTCTGTTTGGGTCGCAACCTCTTCTTCTATCATTCGGTCATCGACGTTGGACAAGAATACTAACGCTGATGTCTGCGTCGTTGGGGCGGGCATTGCCGGGATGACTTCGGCCTACCTCCTAGCGCGCGAGGGCAAGTCCGTAGTCGTTGTCGACAAGGATGGCATTGCCCGGGGAGAAACCGCCTATACGACTGCCCATCTTTCGAGCGAAATTGATGCGAGCTATCGCAAGATTGTCCACCTCCATGGGGAGAAAGGAGCACAACTTGCGGCCCAGAGTCACTCTGCGGCTATTTCGGAAATCGAATCCATAGTCACCCGTGAAAAGATCGATTGCGACTTTGAGCGGCTGGATGGCTATCTATTTCTCGCCCACGGAGACACCGAAAAGACGTTGGTGGAAGAGTTCGAAGCGACACAGCGCGCGAAACTCGACGTAATGCGCTTGGATGGTCCGCCATTTGATTTGAAGCTGGGTCCATGCCTTCGGTTTCCACGACAAGCGCAGTTTCACCCTTTGAAATATATGGCTGGTCTCGTCCGGGCTTTCAAGCGTGCAGGTGGCCGGCTCTATGCGAAAACCGAGGCGCGAGAGATTAAGGGGGGCAAGTCGGCGAAAATAAAAACCCAGAACGGGATCACAATCTCTGCCGACGCCATCGTGGTCGCAACGAATACGCCCGTCAATGACTGGGTCAAGATGCATACCAAACAAGCTGCCTATCGAACCTATGTGATTGGCGTGCGGGTGCCGGCTGATTCCATCCCTAAAGCGTTGTACTGGGATACGGAAGATCCATTCCACTACGTCAGGCTTCAACGTATGGGCGACCGCGCCAAGGCGCACGATCTGCTAATCATCGGTGGAGAGGACCACAAAACTGGGCAAGAAGAGGACATAGAAAACCGATTCGCGCGTCTCACGGCCTGGGGGCGCAAACATTTCCCCGGAGTAAAGGAACCCGAGTTCCGGTGGTCTGGACAAGTCATGCAGAGCGTCGATGGGTTGGCGTTCATCGGCAGAAATCCTGGAGATGAGCTCAATGTGTATATCGCTACAGGCGATTCGGGAGCAGGGCTTACCCATGGCACGATCGCGGGTGTGCTGCTCAGAGATTTGATCTTGGGTCGTGATAACCCTTGGACGACTCTGTATGATCCAGCGCGAAAGAGTCTGCGCGCGGCGCTGACCTTCGCGGAAGAAAATCTAAATGCTGCTGGGCAATATGCCGCATGGATGACGTCCGGTGAAGTGGACACGCCTGAGAAAATCAAGCCAGGCATGGGCGCGGTCATTCGCAGAGGGCTTTCGAAGATCGCGGTTTATCGGGATGACGCAGGCAAGTTGCAGGAGCGTTCCGCGGTGTGCCCCCACCTGGGATGCATCGTTTCGTGGAATTCTACGGAACGTAGCTGGGATTGCCCTTGTCATGGTTCGCGCTTCTCGCCCAGCGGCAAGGTTTTGAATGGTCCCGCGATTGGACCTCTGGAAAAGGTACCCCACGATTAATCCCAATAGCTGCCTTCAATGCTCCCTCCTGGGGTTTGGCAGCCGTGCCTCTTCCAAACGTGTCGTTCCTCCGCAAACACGCTCTCGACCGCCGGCCGCCAAAGCAAATGGAATTGCCGCTGTAAGCGCGGGTGCTGCTGCAAGGATGGGATTGTGAGGCGATGCTGGTAGTGGTGCAGTTTGATCACCAAGTCGGAGGCCCAGCAGGAAGGTAGAGGTGCACGCATCCCAAGGCAAGACACTTGGGTCCAACTTGGGTCCAGCTGCTGCCAAACTAGGTCCAAAACCCTGTACTACGACATAGAGAAAAGCTAGACGGGCCAATAAGATAAATATTCATTCACTGCCTTGGGCGCAGGGGGGTCTGGGGTTCAAATGCGCGCGCCCCGACCAGTCTTCGTGGTGCACTGCGGCGTGGGCTGAGCTCTAGGGTCCGCGCTTTGCGTGCGGTCAGTTTCGCGTGCCCGTTCCCGTGCTATTTCCGTGCCGTTTACGTGGAATTGCACCGAACTAGCCGCGTTAGATGCCATCTGCCGCAAGCTAAGTACATGAAACTACGTTTCGAGTGGGATTCAATTCCCGTCTCCCACCCCAAGAGCTCCCAGCTTCTCAATCGACCAAAGTTATTGCGCTTGATTTCTGGTGTCGTCCTGCCGGAGAAATTCTTGCATCCGGGCCGCGTCGCGGAAGGCTTCCGTGCCGCCACAGGCGGTGGTGGAGAATGCGCCGCACAGGTTTCCATAGGCCAGGCAGGTTGGGAGATCCGCTCCGCGCAGAAATTGGTGGAGGAACCCGGCATCGAAGCTATCGCCTGCGCCAATGGGATCGACAACCGTTACCGGCACGGCAGGCGCGGCGAAGCGCTGCCCATCGCGAATCGCAATCGCTCCTCTGGCGCCCATCTTGACTACGACAATCCCCACTTTTTGAGAGAGCCGCGAGAGCGCGGTTTCCACGTCGTCAGCCCGGGAAATCTTCATCGCTTCGCGTTCGTTCGGCAGCAGGATATCGACGTGCGGCAGGATCTCTTCGAGGATGCCGCCCCAGCGGTCGTCGGGATCATCATTGGTGTCGAGCGAGGTCGTCAGGCCGGCGGATTTCATCCGCTGAAAAAGTTCAGCCACATGCGGCAACAGTTCGCGCTGCAAGAATAGCGACGACATGTGGAAGTGGCGGGCCGACGCCAGATAATCGAGATCGAGATCCTCAAAGCGCAACTCGGAGATTGTGCCCGGATAGGTGAGGATGTGGCGCTGGGGCCCATGCGGCAGAATCAGCGTTACACCAGACTCGGCGCCATGCGCAACGCGGGTAAGGTCCACGCCGCGCTCACGGAGGCGCTCCATCGCCAGGGTTCCAAAGGAATCGTCGCCGACCTTAGTAACAAATCCCACGCGGCTGCCCAGAGCGGCGAGGTTATGCGCCAGGATGGCCGAGGAACTGCCTAACGTGATGGTGAAACCACTAGCCAGTAACTCGCGCTCCGTCGGCATTTGCTCGGGCAGGCCGTAGAGGATCAGGTCAAGATTGATTTCCCCGGCGATAGCGATATCGAGCTTGGACATGAAGTAGACTTTTTTCCGTTTTGGCTAAAGGCTAAGAGCTAAATGCTAACGGCCGGTTTTAGTTCCACCACGCGCGTCAGGTTTTTCGGCGAGTCGGGATTGAGCCCCTTTTTGAGCCCGTAGTAAACGCCGTACAGTTGACCCCAAATCGTGAATGCTGCGAGCTGCGCGTACTCGGGCGACTCGAGCCCAAGTTCGACGGCGAAGTCGGAAACGCGCTGAGCACGCGATTCAACGCGATTCGCGATCACCATGGTAACCGCGCCGAGAGCGTTCATTTCTTCGAGTAACTCCACTTCCGCGTCGTAGGAAGTTTCCGCCATAAGAAACGCGATCAGCGTTTCCGGCCCCGCAATGGCCTTCGGTCCATGCCTGAATTCCAGGGAATGAAATACTTGGGCATAGGAGCACGAGGATTCGGTTGCCTTCAATGCGCATTCCGAGGCGATGCCGAACAGGGGACCCTGCGCCAAAAAAACAAAATCGGAGAAATTACGCGCTTCTACAAATAGGCGCAGACGCTGCGGAATGTCCTTCAAAAGGGGCTCGACCTGTTGCGGGAGCTCGATCAATGCGCGGCGGAACGCATCATTGCCGGAGACGGTGGCCGCGAGGTATTGCAGCGACAGCAGCATGGAAGTGAACGATCGCGTCATGACCGTGCTCTGCTCGTCGGCGTCGAGAAGCTTCAACGTTACGCTGCATGCCAGTTCCAGCGGCTGGCCGTCGGCGCAAGTGATGGCGATGGCGCGAAGATTGTAATGTTTCTCCAGCATCTGCGCGGCGCGGACTGCTTCCGAGGTGCGGCCGGATCGCGAAATCACAACCGGAATATAATCCCGTCCGGCGTGCAGAGTTAGCGCTGGATACATCAGCAAGTCGGAAGCGGGGACGGCCCGTGCCGGCAGCTTGAGATAGTTGAAGCTCGATGCGGCGGCCTGCGCGAGATAGTAACTGGTTCCACAGCCCACAAAAACCCATTCCGCTCCGGGCCGCGCGAGGTGAGTGACCGCGCGCAGTTCCGCGCTGGTCGCGAGCTTTGCCAGACATGTACTCCAGCACTTTGGCTGAGAAAAAATCTCGCCTAGCGTGTGCTGGCCCTGTCCGGTGATTTCCGCAGATTTCATTGGGTCTGATTTACTCCGCAGCGGTGCCCCTAAAGGGGCGTCAAATTTCGAAGAACTTGCGGCATCGCTAAAGCGATGCCCTGATACGAACCTGCCCTGCTACGAACTTACTGTTCCGCTAAACTAACGTGACTTTCACTCCCGCCTCTTTCAGTGCGCGCAAATCCGACTTCGGGATCTGCTTGTCGGTAGATCACTTCGTGAACCGACGTGACCGGCATGATGTTGCACAGGCTACGGCGGCCGAACTTACTCGAGTCGCAGACCGCGATCGTCCTTCGGGCAATGTCGACCATGGCGCGGTTCACTTCGGACTCCAACAAATTCGGGTGAAGAGGCCGGACTTGGCGTCGAAGCCATCGACCCCGAGGAACAGGATGTCGGCGCTGAGCTGGCGCAGCGTGCGTTCGACCAGGGGGCCGAACAGCGAAAACGAATTCTTGCTCAGCATGCCTCCGGTCAGGATCACTTCAATGTGGGTGCCAGCCAGCTCGGCTGCGATGTTGATGGCGTTGGTGATCACGGTGAGCTGCGACAGGTCTTTCAGGGCGCGGCCGTCGAGGAACTCCAGATCTTTGCGGATGGTAATCTGCGAAATACGGAAATGGCGGGCGAGGTCTTTGACGAGTACGCGTCCATCCCAGTGCAGGATCCCGAGGATTTCGCGGCGGCGTTCTTCATTGAGCAGACCGTTTGAAGGCATGGTGTTTCGATTTGTTTCGAATAGTAACTTTCGTTGATGGTTGCCGGAATTGTCAAGGGCTCTTTGGGAGGTCAAAACCTTAAACGCAGAGGACGCAGAGGTATACAGGGAACTTCATTTGAGTTTTCTCTCTGCATCGTTTGCGTTCTCCTTGAAGGTTGCAAATAGCCTCTCGGCGTTTCGGTGATAGACCTTCTCCAGCACGTCATCGGGCAAGCCGAGGCCGTAAATCATCCAGCGCCCTTGCAGCGGATATTGCGCGTAGGGGAAGTACTCGTCTTCGGTCTGGAGCCAGCGGAAGTAGTTCTGATACATGGTTTCTGCCGCGCCTTCATCGGTGCCGAACATGATGCGATCGGAGAACTTCATGAAGAGTTCGCGCGTCCGCCTGGGCTGACGTCCGAGTTCTCCTTCGCGGGCTCCGGTTTCGATCATTACGTTGGGAAATTTCTGCAGCGTTTGTTCCACGAAGTCGAGGTTCTCTGGCCAACTGCCGAAGTGCAGGGCGACGAACGTAGTATGCGGATGCTTGGCGAACATGCGATCGCGCTGCGCCATCAACTCTTGCATCGAAGGGAATTGGGGGCCGTAGAAGCTCCAGTCGGGGTGCTCGATGAGCTCTTCGTAGCGCTCGTTGCGGGCGTCGATGGGGTGAAAGAATGCCTCCGGATCGGCTACGTGAATGAACACAGGAATGCCGAGGCGTCCGCATTCTTCCCATGCCGGGTCGAGGCGCGGGTCGTCGATCTTGATCAGCTTGCCGCTGGCATCGCGCACGCCGAGGCCTAGTTCTTTCAGAACTTTCAGTCCACGCGCGCCTCGGGCAACGGAGTCGTCGATCTGGCGCACCATGAGCTGGCTGAAATTCGGATCGTTAATCTTTGACCAGTCGAATTGGGTGAAGACGACGAAGCGTCCGGGATAGGGCTTGACCATTTCGTCGATGATGGTCTGAAGCTTGTCGCCCCACATGCCGGTGAGGACGACGATGGTCTTGAGGTTGAGACGGTCCATGCGCGCGATCATTTCTTTGGGATCGACTCGATCTCCTATGCCGACGGCATCGTTGGTATGGGTGTGCACATCGATCACGGGAAACTTCGCGCGCCGGATTTCGTGCGCTGCGGCGTGAAGCGCGGGCTCGGGTTGAAAGTCCTTGAGCAGGATGGTCTTCTTGCTGTCGGCGTCGGTGGCGGGCTTGTAGCCGATGCCGGTTTGCTGAGCGGAAGCACCAGCGGTGGCGAGCATTGTGAGGCAGAGAAGAGAGGTCTGGATTTGTCTGGTCATTCGATAGTGGCCGACTGTAGGCGACGTGGGCAGAATACTACATGTCGAAAGAAAACGAAAGAAGTCGAAAGCCACCACCAAGGGCACGAAAGCTACACGAAGGAAAAGCCTGAGACGAAAAACTACTTCAAGCGGGAGGGGACTGCGGCGCGACGATTAGCTGGGCCGTCGCCGCTGTCGACGAACCGCAGGTCCTTCGCTTAGCCCCAGGATGGCAAGTCTCATAGTGACAAATCTTGAGTTGTTACCGGTGAGGAAATGGGCCGCTCCGCTCGACTTAGCGCGCGCCGACTTCTTCTTTTTCTCTGGCCGCGTAGTGGGACTCGACGTAGTCGTCGAGAATTTTGATGAACTCGGCGACGATCTTGTCGCCTTTGAGAGTAGTGAAGAGGCGGCCATCCACGTAGACGGGGGCTTTCGGCTCTTCGGCGGTCCCGGGCAGAGAGATTCCCAGGCTGGCGTGCTTGGATTCTCCGGGGCCATTGACGACGCAGCCCATCACGGCCACTTTCATTTCTTCCACGCCGGTGTGGGCTTCTTTCCAAACGGGCATCTGGTCGCGCAGGTAGGTCTGGATCTGCTCGGCCATTTCCTGGAAGAAGGTGCTGGTGGTGCGTCCGCAGCCGGGGCAGGCGGTGACTTGCGGGGTGAAGCTGCGAATGCTGAGCGACTGCAGAATTTGCTGTGCCACGCGGACTTCTTCGGTGCGATCGCCCCCGGGGGCGGGGGTGAGCGAGACGCGGATGGTGTCGCCGATGCCTTCTTGCAGCAGGACGGCCATGGCTGCGCTTGACGCCACGATGCCTTTCGCGCCCATGCCGGCTTCGGTTAGTCCCAGGTGCAGAGGATATTCGCAGCGGCTGGCTAACCTGCGATAAACGTCGATCAGATCCTGCACTCCGCTTACTTTTGCGCTGAGGATGATCTGGTCGGGGCGCAGGCCGTGCTGCTCGGCTAGCTTTGCCGAACTTAGCGCGCTCACTACGATCGCTTCCATGGTTACTTCGCGGGCGTCTTTGGGCTCGGGGAGGCGCGAGTTCTCGTCCATCATCTTGGTCAGCAGCGATTGATCGAGCGAGCCCCAGTTCACGCCTATGCGGACGGGCTTCTGGTACTTCACGGCAACTTCGACCATGGTGCGGAAGTTGTCGTCGTTCTTGCGTCCTATGCTGGCGTTGCCGGGATTGATACGGTACTTGGCTAGGCCTTCGGCGCAGCCCGGGTATTTGGTCAGCAGGAGGTGTCCGTTGTAATGGAAGTCGCCGATGATGGGCGTGCGCAGGCCCTGCTTCGCTAGTCCTTCTACGATGTGGGGGATGGCCTTGGCGGCGTCGTCATTGTTGACGGTTACGCGAACTACTTCGCTGCCAGCGCGGGCCAGGGCGGCTACCTGCTTGATGGTGCCGGGGATGTCGGCGGTGTCGGTGTTGGTCATGGACTGCACCATGACTGGTGCATTGCTGCCTACGCGGACGTCGCTGATGGTGGCGGTGAGGGTTTTTCTACGCTTAATTTCGGCCATGTTTAGGCTCTATTTTAAACCAGGCCGGGGAAAAGCGCGAGACGAGGTCGTAATCCGTAGGCTGATAGCGACGACTGATAGCTGAAGACGCCCCTACGGCATTCTTGTCAGCCCGGGCAGTGTTTTAACCAGGTCGTTATAGATCACCATCACGGCAAAGAGCACCAGAAAGACGAAAGCCGCCTGATAGATGCGTTCTTTGATGGGCAGGCTGATTTCTTTCTGCATCAGGCTCTCGATGAAGAGGAGCAGGATTACGCCGCCGTCGAGGATGGGGATGGGCAGCAGGTTCATGATGCCTAGGTTCAAGCTGATGAGGGCGGTGATCAGGAGCAGCGGAGACCAGCCCTCTTCGCGGGCGGCGGCGCCAACCGCGCTGCCGATTCCGATGGGGCCATCGACCTGGCGCATGGATACTTTGCGCTGCACCATCTTTTGCAGCAACTCGATGATCAGGAAGGAGTTCTTCTCGCAGTACGATACAGAGCGTTTGAGGGCGGCCGGGAACGAGAGCTTTACAACTTTGGTGGGGAGGCTGGCGATGCCGATCCGATAGCGAGGCTCTTGCGCAGTCCTTCTGGAGTCGAAGACCGGCTTGACCGTGAAGGCCTGTTTCTGGTCGTTGCGGAGAACCACCAGTTGCAGAGGCTGATCCTTGGTGCGGCTCAACATCTGGATGAGTTCTTCCACGACGGTAATGTCCTGCCCGTTCGCGGTGAGGATCTGGTCCCCAACTTTGATACCGGCCTTTTCGGCGGGCATTCCGCTTTCGACGACGGTCAAAGTAACACTGGACTCTCTCGGCACCCAACCGATATCCCCATATTGATTGGGCCCAAACGGCTCAGGAACCATGACCTTCTCCATGACCTTGCCGTCGCGCTCGATGCCAAATTTCAAAGGCTGGTTCGGGCTGAGTGCAGACTTGACGTCCACTTGCTCCCAATTCGGATTCTCGATGCCATCGACCGAAACAATCTTGTCACCCTTCTGGATGCCTGCCCTTTCGGCGGGAGTGTTCGCGGGTACCCATCCCACAACGGTTGGCTCATCGAGCACGGCGCGGTATTCGTAATGCACCATGTAGACGCCGGTGAGCAGGGCGACGGCGAGCATGACGTTCATTGCCGGACCGGCCAGAGCTACGATAAAGCGCTGCCAGCGCGGGTGCGACAGAAACTCTCCCGGATCGCCAGTGCGGTCATCCATGGGATTCTCGCCCGACATCTTCACGTAACCGCCGAGCGGGATGGCGCTGATGCGATAGTCGGTTTCGCCTTTGGTGAAGCCGAACAGACGCTTGCCAAAGCCAATGGAAAATACTTCCACCCGGACGCCGAAATACTTGGCGGCAGCGTAGTGCCCGAACTCATGAATCAGGATCATGAATCCGAGGACGATCCCCATGACGAAGATGGTATGAAGGAGGGACAAAAGCTGCGGCATAATAACCAGACTACTCCAAAAGTCCTATTACGAAATGGCTCGGATGGGCGATCCCTTTGGGGCGCGCTGCTGTGCTTTTTCCTGCACGATTTCTCTTGCCAAACGGCGGGCCTCGGTATCCAGAGCAAGCACTCCCTGTATAGATTCCAAATGACCGGCTGGCGTTGCAGCCATTGTTTTTTCGATGATCCGGGGGATGTCCTCGAAGCCGATCTGCTCCTCCAGAAACGCAGTCACCGCGACCTCATCGGCGGCGTTGAGGGCGATAGTCTTTGCACCTCCGGCGGCGGCCGCTTCGTAAGCTAAACGAAGACAAGGGAATTTAGCCATATCCGGGGGGCAGAAATCCAGATGCCTTAGGTCACTTATCGAGAATCGCAGGTCCGAAGGGATGCGCTCCGGATACGTCAGCGCATACAGAATGGGCAGGCGCATGTCGGTCACTGAAATCTGAGCAAGTAGGCTGCCATCCACGAATTCGACCAGGGAATGGATCGTAGACTGGGGATGCACAACGACTTGCACGCGGTCAGGCGGGACGTTGAACAAGCGGCAGGCCTCGATTACCTCGAACCCTTTATTCATCAATGTGGCCGAGTCGATGGTGATTCTTTTGCCCATTTTCCAGGTGGGATGGTTGAGGGCCTGTTGCACCGTTATAGTGGCAAATTCCGATTTGGGCGTCTTCAGAAACGGGCCGCCGGAAGCGGTCAGCCAGATACGCTCGACCTCTTCCATGCGTCCGCCACGCAGGCACTGGTGGACGGCGTTATGTTCGCTGTCGATCGGGAGCAGCGGCTTGCCCTGCTTGCGCGCCTCGGCGGTGATCAACTCACCCGCCACCACCAGGCATTCTTTGTTGGCGAGGCCGACGGTCTTGCCCGCGTGCACCGCTTCGTAGGTCGCCTCCAGGCCAGAGACGCCCACAATCGCGCTGACCACGAAATCCACCTCGGGATGGGTGGCCACGCGAACCGTGCCAGCGGCACCGTGCACGACTTCAATCTCGGAGAGGCCCGCGCTTCGGAGTTTGGCGCGGACGGTTGCGGCATCCTGCCCTTTGGCCAGCGAGAGAACCCGCGGCTTCCACCGCACCGCCTGCTCAAAGGCAAGTTCGGCGTTGTTGCCGGCCGCCATTGTAGCGACCTGAAAGCGGTCAGGATAGCTCTCGACCACACTCAACATACTGCGGCCGATCGAACCGGTCGAACCGAGGATGGCGATGCGTTTCATGAGAAAGTCAAGACTTCTATTGTACTGGGATTGTCCCCAGTTCGAATTAACCATAGGGGGCGCAGGGGTACGCAGAGGAAAAACTCCGCGATTTCCCCTCTAATCCCCTGTGTTTAAGGTTTCTTCCTACTGCATCAGCCGCCAAGCCCCATAAGCCCACACCACCGGCACCGCGAACAGCATGGCGTCGATGCGATCGAGCATGCCTCCGTGGCCGGGCAGAATCGTGCCGGAATCCTTTACTCCCGCGCCGCGCTTGATGAGCGACTCGACCAGATCGCCTAACTGGGCCGCGATGTTGACCACCGCCGACAGCAGAATGATGGGCCACAGTTGCGGCTGCTCCAGGCCGAACATGCCATCGCGACGGTCAATCAATCCCATCCGCAGCAGCGCGGAACTGATTGCGGCAGCGTGCTGCATCCACAGCGTGCCGATGATCATGCTGGCTGCGATCGACGCTACCGCGCCTTCCCAGGTTTTCTTTGGGCTGATCTCCGGCGACATGCGGTGGCGGCCCAGCGACTTGCCTACGAAGTACGCGAAGATGTCTCCCGCCCACACGGCGAGCAAGGTATAGATGGTCCAGATCGCTCCGGCTGGCTGCTGGCGGATTTCGACCATTAGCGCCATCGGGATCGCGATGTAGGCGAAGGCAAACGACGAAGCGGCGGCCGCGGGGTAGCCGGTGCCCAGGTCGGCGCGACGCATGGCTACGGTCAGAAACACGCAGGGTGCGAGCGCCGCCGCCAAGGCCATTCCGTAGAGAACGGCTGTCGTTTCTATTAGCGGAGTGTGGTTGGTGGAAACGACAATTACGACTACAAAGAAGAGCGCGACGAAGGTGTACGTCGCGAGGTTCATGGGCTGGACTGCATAGTGCGTCACGAGTTTCAAGAACTCGGCGATGGCCAGCAGTGCTACCGCTCCGGCCACGATGGCCAGCACGTAAAGCGGTGCCTTCAGCACCAGTATGAGAACGAGGGGAATTAAGACTACGGCGGTCGCGATGCGTTTGATCATGGGAATGGGGTCACGCTCCGACTATAGCGAATCGGGAGTGGCTTCGGGCGCAGGCGTTTGCCGAGCTGCGCTCGGCTTGGACGGGGCGAAGCCCCGTCCCCACACGAACCGATCAACCCTTGGCCTCGGCGTGAGGCCGGTGCGATGCGTGCTGCGGGGCATGCCCGTCCGCCCCCAGCCCGCCATAACGGCGGTCGCGTTTCTGATATTCCTCGATGCCTTCGAGCAGTTGCATGCCGCGGAAATCCGGCCACAACGTCGGCGTCACATAGATCTCCGCATAGGCCAGTTGCCAGAGCAGGAAGTTACTCAGCCGCATCTCTCCGCTGGTGCGAATTACTAAGTCAGGATCGGGTAGTCCCCGCGTGTAGAGATGGTCGCTAATCGCCTGCTCGTCGACTTGTATGTGATCGAGGCCGCCATTGCGGGAGGCAGCCTCGGCCAGCGAGCGAAAGGCGTCGACGATCTCGCTGCGTGCGCTGTAATTCAAGGCGAGCGTCAGCAGCATCCCGGTGTTATTCGATGTGGCGTCGCTCGCTTCGGCCATTTCGCGCTGCACCGACTCCGGTAACTCGTGCTGCCGTCCGATGTATTTCAAACGGATCTTGTTTTCATTGAGCGTCCTGATTTCCGCTTTGAGATAGCGGCACAAAAGGCGCATCAGGAAATCGACTTCCGTCTTCGGACGCTTTTTCCAGTTTTCTTCGGAGAAGGCGTAGAGGGTAAGCGCTGGAATTCCGATGCGGGCCGCGGTTTCGACTGTCGAACGCACGGCGGCTACACCGGCGCGATGTCCCGCGACGCGCGGCATGTGCCGTCGCCGGGCCCAGCGCCCGTTTCCGTCCATGATGATGGCGATATGCTGGGGAAGACGCGCTGGATCGAGCCGCAGGTAAACGTCGCTCTCCTTGCGCTCCATCCCAGCCGGTACCGTGTGTCGCAAGCGGAACTCTCCGAATCGAAGCTAACACACGAAATCCAGTGTATGCAATGCGATAGGCAGGGGCCGAGTTTGTTGGTGGAGTGCCGGGCGTCCCCCGCCCGGCGGACGCTGGAGACGCCCAGCGCTCCTGGATAAGTTAGCGCGCCTCTTCCGGGAAGATGGGTAGGATTAGCCGCTCGGTGTGGCGAATGACAGTCAAAGCGCACCGCGCGCCCACCTCCGCATCGTTCAACAGCCGATGCAGATCGTCAACGCCGGCCACCGGTTTCTCATCGAGCGCCACGATCACATCGCCCTCGCGCAAGCCCGCTAACCGCGCCGGACTTCGGTCTTCAATGCCAACCACGACCACGCCGGTCTCGCGCGCAAGATCGTAGAAGCGCACGACCCGGCGATGAATGGGAACCGTCTGCGCCGACACTCCGATGTAACTGCGCCGGATTCGCCCATCGCGCAGCAAGCGGCTGGCAATGAATTTTGCGGTGTTGATTCCGATGGCGAAACAGATTCCCTGCGCCGGAAGGATGGTCGCGGTGTTGACTCCGATAACTTGCCCGCGCGAGTCGACGAGCGGGCCTCCCGAATTTCCGGGGTTTAAGGCGGCGTCGGTTTGAATCACATCTTCGATCAGACGCCCCGAGTAAGAGCGCAGTGATCGTCCCAGTGCGCTGATCACGCCCGCCGTCACCGTGGACTGGAAGCCATAGGGATTGCCAATCGCAATCGCCATCTGCCCCGGCCGCAGTTGCTGCGAGTCTCCCAGCGGCACGGCCTGCAATCCGGAAACATCAATTCGAATGACGGCAAGATCGGTCGCTGGATCGTCGCCGATGGTGTGAGCCGGAGCGCGCCGACCATCCGCCAGCGCCACCTCGATCCGCGTCGCGTCGTGTACGACATGGCTGTTGGTGAGAATCAATCCATCGGGCGTGAACACGAAGCCGGAGCCGCCTCCGCGCCGCTCGCCCGAACGAGTTCGCCCGCCAGTACGCTGTACAGCTTGATGCACCTCAACGTTTACTACCGACGGACTGACGCTCTCAACCGCCGCCGTGACGGCCCGCGAATAAGCATCGAGCAGGCCGGCGTCGCCAGATTCGGCAGTAGTGGCGCGGACCGGTTCCTCCGGCAAACTGCCGTCCAGCGGCTGGTGCAAAGAGAGAGGTTCCACGAAAAGACTGTCACCGTTCATGCTGCATAGATGAAGGTCGATGCAAAATGGATTCTGCGAAGAATCAGGTAACGCGAATCGAGATGTGCGCCTCCGGACGGCGGCACGATTGGCTCTTACTTCTTCTTCCGGGCCGCGGCCTCCATCATCGCCTGCATCCGGTCCATGGTCGGTTGCAGCTGTTCGGGATCGCGGATGCAATTCAAAAAAACTGGACGCGGATCGAAACCGGGAGCGCCACCCAAATAGCGATAAGCCTCAGGCAAGGGTGGACCTCCGGGCGTCCCCACCGCGGGAATCGTTTGCGGGAGCTGAATGGCGTACATGCTGCCGCCTGCCAGCGCCTGATGCGGATACTGCATGAGCCAGAGGCAATTGTGGCCGTCTGCGATGCTGCTGGCGGAAACTACCGCCCATCGCCCGGCGTCCACGGGAGAAGGCTCCTGGCAGCTCCAGATCTGGGCCTGGGGAACATACACGGTGGGCTCGGTGAACCCGTACTCATCCAGAAGGATCTGGTTCAGTCCGCGCTGCCGTACGAAGCTTTCGACTTGCGGCAGGGCCTGGTTCCAATCGAGGTTAGAGTCATTCACCAGGAGGTAGCCTGGGCGTCCCCTGCTGAGCACATTCAGGAATGGAAAATAATTGGGATAGGCCCACACGGCGGTGGCTAGGGAACCGGCGGCGAGGCCGATGGTCGCCCATTGTGCCGAGCGCGCGCCACGCCAGTTCGAGCGGCGGAGCGAGCGCAACATGCGCGGCAGCGGGGCGAGCAGAAGAATCAGCAGCGCCAGCGCGACCAAGAAATGACGGATGCTAAGGTCGAGTCGATTCAGCATACAGGCGGCCACGAAGACCACCAGCGAAACCCAGAGCGCGCGCCAATGCAGTTCCATGCCGGTGGGTAAGGCGGATGGTTGTACGGAGGAAAGACCGGCTGCGCGGCCTTTCAAGAGGATCGCAATCACCAGCGCGAGCAGCAGCAAAAGAAGAAACGCCAGCGGCGACTTTAAGACGAAGAGTACCGGGAAATAAAACCAGACGCCATGAGAATAGGCGTGGCCCAGAATGTAGGTTGGCCGGCTTCCGGCGCTGAACGCGAACCCGAGCAGACCGCGCAAGTACTTCCACAGCGGCATGAGCAGCCGCCGCAAGATCGGCGACGCGGGAAAGTGCGGAATCATGCTGTAAGAGTCGGTCGGCTCGTTCCAGGAGAGGACAAAATAGAAAACGTATACGAAACAGGCGGCCCAAAATGTTGCCTTGGCCAGATTGCGCCAAGCCCGGCGCCGCCAGGCGCGCCGCGCGGCCTTATCCGTGGGCTGCTCCGGGACAGCCCGCCAACGTAAGCTCAGAGCGAAAGCCACAAAGACGAAGAACAATAATCCGGAAGAGAATTTGGAAAGAAAAGCGCCGGCTAGAACCAGCCCAAACTTGAGGACAGTCCCGCGCGAGGGAGACCGCCACATCGCAGGAAGTTGCCAAACGGCGAGGACCCAGAACAGCGCGATCGCAATGTCAGTGATCACGAGCGGGCCGAATGCGAGAAACGCAGGCATGCTCGCATAGACACAGAGGCACAACAGCCCTCCCCGGGCGTCCCCCAGTCGCGAGCCATAAACGTAGATAGCCAGGCCCAGCAGCAGAGTGAGCAACAGCATGGGTACCCGTGCCCACATGACGGTGGAGTAGGGATCGTTCCAGCGCATGATGAGCCAGTGGCCGAACACCCACTCTCCCAGGTATGAGTTGAACATCTTGCCGCTGAAGGTCCAGGAAGTATTCGAGTAGTCGGCGTGCACTCCCCGCAGGACAAGCGGCGACGCGGCCAGTACCTTCGCCAGGGGCGGATGCTCCTCGTTCATCCGCAGATCCAGTTTCTGCAGATAGCTCACCCCGGCGCCGATATGCGCGACTTCATCAACCGTAACGGACTCCCGCCGCGCGGCGCCGCCAGAGAGCACCGCCATCATGGCGAGAAGTAAAGCTACCGCCGCGAAAGCCGTCTTGGATTGCCGCGTCTGCAATGCCCCTACCCCGGTCGGGAAACTTCTAGCCTGCCAGTGGGTTAATTACTAAGGGTTCTCGGAAAAGCGCCCCCAGTATAACGCGACGCCACTCCTTAGGAGTGGTGACAGAAAAAAGTGTGGCTGACAAGAGGTAGACGGGGAGGCCGTGTTAGTGGAGAAGAAGATCGAGTGGACATCTGACACCAGAGGAGAGTTCTTGTAAGTTGCTGGTGAACATCTAACCTGATCACTCCGGCCCCGTTTCATCTTCTCCCCACACGATGAATGGCGGCGCCGCACTTACTCGCTGCAGACTCTACCAATTTAGAAGACGCTGGGGTGATTAGCAAACCATCGGGAGTGATTGTTGTCACATGGACGCGAGTCAGGAGAGACTACAATCCATCGGTAGAAATGTAGAAATTAAGGATGAAGAAATAGGCTGTTCCGAACAACAACAGGAGTCTCTATGAAAGCAGGATCGCCGTTTCGCTTGCTCCCACGCTTTGCGCAAGTTCCCGCCGCTGTGTCGGCCTTCACCGTAGCTCTGGCCGCCTTTACCACAGGGTGTGGCTCCGGTAAGAGTATTCCACCTCCAGTCTTGAGCGGGAACACGGCAGTCACGCTGTTGCTATCAAGCACTGCGAACGATCAGTTATCCCAATTCGAAATCAGTTTTAACAGCGTCTCTTTGACCAGCAAATCGGGGAAGACGGTCGACCTGTTCACCACGAGCCAGAATACTGAATTCATCCATGTGAACGGCCAAGCGGAGGAGCTCTTGACAGTCAGCGTTCCACAGGACGTCTATACTTCAGCAACCGCGAGCATTGGGCCGGCCAATTTTACGTGCGCAACCCTCATTCCAGCGACCGGCGGACTTGACATCAGCATGTTTGCGTACCGGTACGTGCCGTCAAACCAGGTGACTGTGAACGTGCCTACGCCGATCACCGTTACGGGCACCGCTATGGGACTATCGCTCAATATGCAAGTGTCGCCGTCGGCGAGTTTCCCCAGTTCATGCTACACAACTGACCTAGAGCCTTGGTCGATCAACCCGACCTTCGACCTCACCCCGGTGTCCTTCTCGTCTCCGGTTGTAGAACCTTTGCTGGACGGGCGCATTACTTCAGTCGATCCGGCCGACAACAGCTTCACCATAGCGCTGGCGGGTGGCGTGAGAATGGCTGGAGCTTCAGGGGATGGCCAGACCTTGACCGTGAAGACCAACAACAGCACCGTTTATCAGGGGCTCAACGGTTTTTCGCTGCTTACGGCGGGCACTTTCGTTGATATGGACGCGGCCATTCAATCCGATGGTTCGCAGTTGGCGACGCGCATTGCCGTCGAAGATGCGGATACGACTAATCTGAGTGTGTCGACTGGCCCGGTACTGCAAACGAACACCGCGTGGCCAGTACTATTTGGGTTATCACGCCAAAACCAGGGGTACCTCACCGATACCGGACAAGTCCCCGTTGGTACGTATTTCAGCTTCGGCAGCGCGGCGTTTCAAATCTCGGGGCGGCTTGCGAACATGCAAAGTCTGCCATTCGTTCCCAGCTTCGATGCCAGCAACATTTTTGCCGGACAGAATATCTATATGACCACCCAGGCAACCAGTTGGGCATACCCTCCCACATACTTTCCGTTGACAACCATCACGCTCATGCCGCAAACCATCAACGGGACGATTACCGGAATTTCCACCGAGGGCAGCTTTACCACTTATACCGTCACGCTTGCCGCTTACGATCTGATCCCGATGCTCGCCGTGCAACAGGGCCAAACCACCGTGCTTACCGATCCGAACACCGTTGTCATCTATGTGGACAAAACCACTCAGATGCTCAACAAGCAACCGCTCGCTGCAGGCAGCGTGATGCGCTGTAGTGGAATGCTGTTCAACGATAACGGAACGATGCGTATGGATTGCGGTCAGGTGAACGACGAAGTCGCGGAGCAGCCGGGAACACAGGCCCCGCAAGTTGTTGGTTCGGCGCACCGGGTGCAGCAGCCGGTGGCTGTTCATCGGTATCTACAGCACCCAACTGCTTCCAAGTGAGGTTGCGGCATGAACCACAGCGGTCTTCACGCCAGGAGTGAATAATTTCCGCTGGCGTCTTCGGTCTCGACCATTTCTTTCAGTTCGGGATAGTGCTTCACCAGCGTTTCCGGGGCGCGAACTTTCTTCCCGCCCAGCAGATGTCTTAGTTCCAGCGCATTCACGGCCGCCTTGGCCTGGAAATGATTATTCGCAATCACGTACGTTGACTCGGCGCGGTGCGCGATGATTTCTATTTTTTCTTTCCACTTCTCCAGTTCCGCGGGCTTGTAGAGGTAGTTGTAACGGTCGTCGCGGTTGTCGCCGTCGAACCCGCTGTCGAACCAATGCTCGTAGTTGCGGCCGTGCAGGCGAACGTACCCGATGCCGGACGTAACATGCTCGGTGGGCGCTAGCGAGCGTCCCAGCAGCGGCTGATCGATGTTGCAGAAGCCAACGTTGTGGCGCATGAATTCTGCGATCGTTTCCGGATTATCCCAACTCTCGTGCCGCACTTCGACCACTCGCGGATACTCGATGAACTGCCGCAGCAACTGCTCCAGGTATTCGCGGTTCAGGCTGGTGTTCTTGAACGAGACGGGGAACTGGATGAGCAGTGCTCCCAGCTTGCCTTCCGCGGCCAGCGAGTCCAGACCCTCGCGGGCCAGCCGTTCGTCCTTGTCATTGGGACGGATGCTGGCTGCCGAAGTTGGTTCCATCACCGCCAGCGGAGAATGCGTGGGAGTATGTGTGAATGACCGGTGCAGCTTCGCGGTGAAAAGAAAATTAGGATTGACCGCCGCTGCCTTCCGAGCCCACAGACGCCCCAACTCCGGCCGTATGTGTCCATAAAACGAAGTGTTGATTTCGATGACGTCAAAGAACCGCGCCAGAAATTCGACGGGATGAAGTTTCTTCCGCGTCACTTCCGGCGGGTAAAGAATCCCGTCCCAGTCTTTGTAGGACCAGCCGGCAGTCCCGATGCGGATTCGCGGAGTATGTTCCATGCGGGCGGGCCAGATGCTCGCAGGGTAGCACAGAGGCCGTTAGCCCGTGGCGTCATCGTGGAAGAGTGATTCCCGGAACAACTTGTCTCCGGCAACGACGAATGCGCGGACTCGCGGAAGGCGAAGTGTAAGAGCAGATGCCGGAAGTGCTTGCTTGACCAACGCCACCAATGCAGTCGTTGCTCGCTGTCGCGGGCTTTTGTCTAAGAGCCACCAGAGAATGATCGCCAGATGTGCAAGATAAAGGAGGCGGGCCAATGCGGTCGTCACCTCTGGCTGGGGCGCGTCGGTCGCTCCGACCACGGCTTCGTGAAAGACCCGCTGCACTCGCTGCCGCGAGAACGTAGTGGCGGGCGCAAAGAGCCCTTCCTGTGCGTCACCGACCAGGACCGGCACGAGCGCGGCGAGAGTGCTGCGATGCGTATTGAGAACCTGCAGACTCGTGGTCAGCGCGAACAAGAACCGGTCGCGCCACTTGCCCGTGTCCATTTCCGCCGCGCGGGCCGCGTACTCCGCTGAGAGCTCGTCGTATAAGTGGAGGACCACCGCTTGCTTGCTCGGAAAGTAGCGATAGAGAAGCCCGACGCTGACCCCGGCCCGTTTCGCCACATCCCGCAGGGTTGTCGCCTCGTAACCGCGCTCCGCTATCAACTTGATCGCCGTGTTGTAGAGCCTCAGCCTGGCTGCGGCACCCTGATTGGTCCGTCCCGGGGGGCGGCCGGGTCCACGCCGCTGACTTGAGACTTTCGGTTCCTTGACAATTTCAGTAAACATGTTTACTTATATTAAAGCATGACTGAACCAGCCCAGCAAGTGCCAGCTCCGGCCCGAGGCGAACACCTGATTCTTTATGACGGGGTTTGCGGGCTGTGCAATCGGCTGAACCGATTCGTGCTATTGCGCGATAGCCGAGCCGTCTTTGACTTGGCATCTCTCCAGAGCGCCACGGGGCGATCAGTTTTGCAGCGGTTTGGCAGGAGTACCGAGAACCTAGACACGTTCTATGTCGTCGCGAACTATCGCTCGGAATCACCCGCGCTGCTGTCGAAAACGCGGGCTGCCTTTTTCGTGATGGAGATCCTGGACTGTGATGGGGCGTTACGGGTTCTCCGGATGTTTCCAAACGCTCTGCTGGATCTCGGCTACGACCTGATCGCTTTCAATCGATACCGGATGTTCGGGCAATCCGAGAGTTGCTTGATGCCGAGCGCGGAATTCATGAAACGCTTTATCGACATTTGAAGGAAGAGGTTGATGATATGAAGATCGCGATCCCCGGCGGCACAGGCCAAGTTGGGACACTTCTGGCGCGTGCCTTCCACAAGGATGGTCATGAGGTCATTGTCTTTGGCCGGCAGTCACCGAAACCCGCGCTGTGGCGTGTGGAGCAGTGGAATCTTGCGAATGTCGCCGACTGGTCGGACAAACTCGATGGCACCGACATCGTAATCAATCTCGCCGGCCGATCCGTCAACTGCCGGTACACGCCACAGAATCGAGAGGAAATCCTTCAGTCCCGAATTGAATCCGTTCGTGCTGTGGGGCAGGCAATCTCGACCGCAAGGCGCCCGCCACGTGTGTGGCTTCAGGCCAGCACGGCAACGATCTATGCCCATACCTACGATGCGCCTAACGACGAAGTGTCAGGTGTGATTGGAGGCGCCGAGCCGGATGCTCCCGACACATGGCGATTCAGCATCGACGTGGCCACGGCGTGGGAGAAGGCTTCGATGAGATTCTGGCGCGGGGAACGAGGAAAGTGAAGCTTCGATCAGCAATGACCATGAGTCCCGATCGTGGCGGGATCTTCGATACCCTGCTGGCCCTGGTGCTGAGAGGCATGGGAGGAACGTCTGGCGATGGGCGCCAGTACGTTTCGTGGATCCACGAGGCGGATTTTATCCGTGCGATCTACTTCTTGATGGAGCGCGACGACATTGAAGGCGCGGTTAACCTGGCATCCCCGAACCCTGTGCCCAACCGCGAGTTCATGGCTGGCCTGCGCCGAGCGTGGGGTACGAACGTCGGCCTGCCGTCGGCCCGGTGGATGCTCGAGATGGGCGCAGTTTTTCTGCGAACGGAAACAGAGCTCATCCTGAAGAGCCGGCGCGTCATACCTGGTCGCCTACTTCGGGATGGGTTCTCGTTCACGTACCCGGATTGGCCGGAAGCAGCCCGCGAGCTGTGCAAACGGTGGAGGGCAGAGCGTCACTTAATGCCCGCGAATGCCGCGAGCAGCCAGAACTATGAGTAAAGAGATAAACGCAATAAAAAAAAGTTAGTAGAGAAGAATCGCGACCCAGTACGTACCCGTCGGATACGCCGCATTACGCGCGTAGCAAGCGCCCACCGCAAACTGCCTGACGCCCGGATCGCGCAGCAGACGCAACGCCGCTGGCGGCAGCACTTCCGGACGGCTCTGCGTGTAAGTGATATTTTTTCGATTGTCGTAGGCAGTTGCGAGCAGGTGAGCGTTCGGACGGCTCTCTTTCGCCAGCGAGCAAGCGGCTTCGTCAAGATTTGGCGGCGTGAGTTGTGTAAGCTCCGGGAGCCCCGCCTGTTGCCGCATTTCATCGACGGCCCGGCCCACTAGTTTTCCGCTCTGCGCGGAGGAATACGACGGAACCTCGTGCGCGAAATCCTGAACCACATACAGCCGGCCCTTGCTCCAGATGGCCGCGATGCCCGCGACATTGAATCCGCGATCAAGCAGGTTCTTCCGGTGTGGGGCCGAGCGCATCAGGGCTTCATTCGCACCTGGTGCGCAGGTAGCGTAGGCGATGTTTTCGCCGGCCTCGTCCATGTTCAGCGCGCTAGCTTGCGCAATTCTTTCGAGCAATCCGGGCTCACCGGAAAACTGATGCTCCAGTTGCTCGTTCGCAACCATTCGCCGGGCGTGCGCTCGCGCCGCTTCGCGCAGACTTTCTTCCATGCGCAATGGCGGCACGCCGGCGAGTTCGCGGCTCTGGTTGGCCGCTTGCAAAAGTTCGTTCTCAGCGGCGGAGTCCTCGCCAGCGGAGGGCCCGGCCGCCGAGTTCGAGTTGGGGGCGGGCTGTTTGGTGCTAACGTTGCCAGAGTGATTGCGAGAGTCGTTGAGAGAGTTAATGTGCACTTCGACTGCTGGCGCCGTTGTTTGTGCCGCGCAGGGGCCGGGACTTACCGCCAACATCGCGAAGGAAACGGCCAGGGCCCGAAGCATAATGTTGTGGTTGGCGTTTCGGCGCGGGGATCGCCGGCAAAGTTCCGCTTTCCATCTCTCACGCTAGCCTCTAGAATTCAGCTCAGCTACTTACTATGGAGACCATACTGCTGGTTACCATGCTCGCCGGAACCATTGTCCTGCTTGGGTTTTCGGCGGTTTTGCTGCGGCGCGTTGCGGCGGTCGCGCAAGTCGATGTAAAGGCGGAAGTTGCAGATCAGCTCGAAAGGTTCAATACGGCCCTTGGCCAGAAGATCAGTGTCAGCACTGCCAATATGGCCAGTCGACTGGAGCAGACAGGGGCCAGACATGCTTAACCTTTCGATACTGGTCGTGGCAACTGTTTCCGCTGTGCTCGGGGGTGTTGTTGTCACATGGCTGGTTTTGCGGACCAGGTCAGCCGTCCTACGGGAGCAAGTATCGACTCTGGAGCGAACGCTAACTGCTGTGCGGGAAGAACTCCGGACGGCGAACTCTGCTAACTCAGGCCTAGGCGCCCAAGTCGCAGGACTTGATTCCACGCTGAAAGAGGAGCGTAAGACCAGCGCGGAAAAGCTCGAACTCCTAAATGCTGCATTAGCCGAACTGCGCCCTGCTTTCCAAGCATTGGCTGCTGACGCCCTAAAGAACAACAACGAATCCTTCCTGCAGCTAGCAAGTTCGCGCCTCGGGACTTATCAAGCCGAGGCGAAGGGAGACTTGGAAGCCCGCCAGCAGGCTGTGGAAAACTTGGTGACGCCGATCAAGGAATCTCTAGATAAGGTCGATGCCCAAATCCAGCGGATCGAGAACGAGCGCAGCCAAGCCTACGGCACGCTTACCGAGCAGGTCCGATCTTTGATTTCGACTCAGGAGCAGTTGCGCAACGAGACCGGGAATTTGGTGAAGGCTCTGCGCACGCCAACGGTCCGTGGCCGCTGGGGAGAGATCCAGTTGAAGCGTGTTGTCGAGATTGCAGGGATGCTGAGCTACTGCGATTTCGAGGAACAAGTGTCCGTGAACACAATCGACGGCAGGTTGCGTCCCGACGTCGTGGTGAAACTGCCTGGTGGAAAGAGTATCGTCGTTGACGCAAAAACGCCGCTGCAGGCCTACCTAGATGCCGTGGAAACAACCGATGATGAGGTCCGGAAAGCGAAATTGCTCGAACACGCTCAGCAGGTTCGAGGGCACATGGCCAAGCTCGGTTCGAAGTCTTATTTCGACCAGTTTCAACCTGCTCCCGAATTCGTGGTCATGTTTTTGCCGGGAGAGACCTTCTTCAGCGCTGCACTCGAACAGGATTCAGGCTTAATCGAGCACGGAGTGAATCAGGGCGTAATCCCTGCCTCCCCGACCACGCTCATTGCGCTCCTCAAGGCGGTTGCGTATGGATGGACGCAAGAGAAAATCGCCGAAAACGCGCAGCAGATCAGCGAACTCGGCAAAGAACTATATGAGCGCTTGCGCGTCTTTGCGACCTATATCGGGGACGTAGGGAAGGGCCTAGACCGGGCGGTGGTGTCTTACAACAAGGCAGTCGGATCGCTGGAAAGCCGGGTTCTAGTGTCGGCGCGGCGGTTCCCTGAGTTGGGAGCGGCGAATGTTGTGGAAATGCCCGAACCCGCCCAGATCGAGACCACTTCCCGTACCCTGGCGCTGGTGTGGGCTGAGGAAGAAGTTCTCACGCCAGAGGAACGGTCCGAGGAAGATTCAAGCCCATCAATCTGAGTCGGTTAGGCCGTTGGGCGGGAGATGGAATCGGCGATATATACCATTGACAGTTAGTTTGGTAGCTATCATTGATATATACTCATAGAGAGGATTTGCCGATGGCCGAGACGGGAATTGCCAAGTTGTTTCGCAATGGACGCAGTCAGGCGGTACGGCTGCCTCGCGAGTTTCGCTTTGAGGGCAGTCAGGTTCGCGTGCGGCGGTTGGCCGAGGGAGTGCTTCTGGAGCCGCTCATCGCCGATGCTGGGGAGTGGTTTGCGGAACTGGACCGGATTCGGGAGGGACACTTCCTGGGTAAAGGCAAAGAGCGGAACCAGCCGTTAACGCCGCGACGCGAGATCTTCAAGTGAAGTATCTGCTCGACACTAACGCTTGCATCGCGCTGATCAACGACAAGGCGCCGTCGGTACGGACGCGCTTGCAGAAGGCACTGGCTGCGGACGCAGCGGTGTTAGTTTCTTCTGTCGTGGCGTTCGAGCTTTGGTATGGGGTCGCGAAGAGCGCGCGTCCGGAAGCCAATGCACGGCTGGTAGAGACGTTCTTCGCGGGTCCGGTCAGCGTGCTGGCATTCGAGCCCGAAGATGCGAAGGTTGCAGGCAGGGTGCGAGCGGCGTTGGAAGCTGTGGGAAAACCGATTGGGGCTTACGACCTGTTGATTGCCGGCCAGGCATTGCGGCATCAGTTGACTCTGATCACCGCCAATGGGAGGGAGTTTGGTCGGGTCAAGGGGCTCGAATGGGAGGATTGGGCCAAGGGTTAAATTGTGCTCGCGATGCCCAGCCCTAATGGGGTGCCTGATTTCGAAGAAGTACGGTCGCCAAAGCGATACCGATACCCTGATACGAAACCTACATTGCAAAAGGCGATTACCTGATACAAACCTGTGTGCTTTCGGAGTCTCCTCGGCTCATGCGAAGCTGCGGACTGCTTCGCTCATTCCCTTCTCGTACGCGGCGATCAGCCTGTCCAACGTGGCGTTGACCTCGTGGTCGATTTGTTTCCGCGAAGGATCGGCATTGAACCATGCCAGCGACTGTCGAACCCCTTCGGCGAAAGTGGTGGTGGCGCAGTAGCCGGGAACGAAGCGTTTGATCTTAGAATTGTCGAAGACCACGCTCACGGATTTGTCGCCGATCAGCGTCCCTTTTTTTTCGGGGATGCAAGTGGCAATGAAATCGGATGGAATGTGGACGAGCTTCGGCTCCACGCCGCTAGCAGCGCCCACGATGCGAAATAGCTGGTCCCACGTGAGGACTTCATCCGACGTGATGTGAAACGCCTGCCCTATGGCTTGCTCGTGGCCGAGAAGGCCGACGAGACCCTTGGCGAAATCGGTGTTGTGCGTTACTACCCAGAGGGAAGTGCCGTCTCCCGGTACAACCATCTTCTGTCCTCGGGTCATCCGGTCAACGGCGGTGTACGACTGCTGCCAGCTATTGAGCGCCAGTGGAATCTGCGTGTCGCCATAGGTGAGCGATGGGCGCACGATGGTTACGGGAAATCCGTCGTCGCGATAGGCGTGCATCAGACGTTCTTCACAAGCGATCTTGTTTCGAGAATAATCCCAATGCGGGTTGGCTAGTGGAGTCGACTCGGTGATTAAGTAGTGGGTCTGCGGTTTCTGATAAGCGCTGGCGGAGCTGATGAACACGAACTGGCGAGTGCGGCCCCGGAACAGCTGGAGATCGCGTTCGATGTCGGCGGGGGTGAAAGCGATCCAGTCGACGACCGCATCAAAGGACTCGTGCTCGATTTGTTGTAGGAGGGCGGGATCGTTTATGTCGGCGATCAGCGTTTTGGCGCCAGGCGGAAGCTGCGCCGCATGCTGGCCGCGGCTGAGAAGCGTGAGATTCATGCCCCGCTGGGCGGCGAGTGCGGTGCAGGCGGTGCTGATGATTCCGGTTCCACCGATGAAAAGAACTTTCATAGGAGACTATTTGTAGCAGGAATTCAGCAGCAGTGGCAGTGGGTAGTCGGTCAGTTTCACGATGCAGCCCACAAAAACCTGAACCACCAAGGCCACGAAGGATCACAAAGGCTTTTGTCTCTACAGCGGCTTATACCATCCTTTGTGCAGCGATCTGCGGCACGACTAGTCGTGCCCTTCCCGAGACCGGGCGAAGTCAGAATTTCAGGCAGCGCGAGACGGGGCAAGCCCCGTCTCTACACGAGACTGTCCGGAGCTATGCGATCTCGCGGGTCGTACTTGAGATTGTTTGCTGCGCGGTGGACTTCAAGTGGTCCGCGCCTTGCACTTCCCAGATTCCGTCAAACCTCACGAAGTAGGGCTCGACGGAAATGCCAGGAAAGCTTGTGGTGAGGAGTTCCCCGGCGCGGAGGAGTTCGCTGCGGTGATGGTCGGCTTCGGCTGCTTTGTCACCTTTGAAATGGGCCAAGCCGCCGTAGGTGGCACAGTCGGAGTGGCTCATCACCAGGACGCGTTCAGTCTGGTGCAGGCGGATGGACATGCGGATTTGTTCGAGGATGAAATCCTGTTCAAAGTCGTTGCGCGGGGAGGCGAGGGTCTTAGCGCCTCCGGCGACGATGATCATGTCGGCGCGCTCGATGGCTTGCTTCTTTAAAAATTTTCGCACTGCCGTGCTGATGCGATGATCGAAGCAGCAAAGGACGGCGGCGTCGGCTACGTACTGGCCAGAGGGTGAGTCGAAATGGAAGACCTTACGCATGAGACATCCTCGATTCTAACCTGCCCCGGCCTTCATCAAGCGTAGCCACGTTGCCGGGCATTGCCCAGCTGGGCGGACGAGGCGTCCGCCCCTACGTGGTTCTTTCTACGCTCCGCGTTTCGTCTTTAGTTCGGTTAGCAACTGCTCGATGCGGTCTTCCTTTTCCAGGGCGGCTAGGCGGTCTTCTACGTCGTCGGCCAGGAGCTGGGCTTTGGCTCCGCCGATCGCTTCTTCGCGGGCCACTTTTTTCTTCATTCGGTCGAAAGTGGCGGACTTGGTGTTGGCGTCCATGCCGGACTGAGCGTCGGTGGCTCGATTGGCGGCGCGGGCGCGGCGATGCTGCGCGATTAGGAGATCGGCTTTGGCGTTGGCTTCGGCCAGCTTCTGATCGAGATTGCGCAGGGCCGATTTCAGATTCTCGACCTGGGCTTTCTGGTCTTCGAGCTGTTGCGCGAAGTTGGCACTCAGGTCGCGATAACTTTCAACGCGGAGCAGAGCGGCGCGGGCGAGGTCATCTTGCTTTTTGTCGACAGCGAGCTCGGCCTTGCGCATCCATTCCTGGATCTTTTCGTCGTTTTCGACTTTCTTTTTGTCGAGCAGATGCTGGTCGGCGATGGCGATGGCGACCTGGGTTTTGACCTGCAAGAGCTGGTTGTTCATGTCGAGGATGACTTGCTTGATCATCTTTTCGGGCTCCTCGGCTTTGTCGATCAGGTCGTTGAGGTTAGCCCGGACTAAGGTGGAAACGCGTTCGAGTAATGCCATATAACACCTCGTGGTATTCAGTCGTTGGTCGTTCGTCGTTGGTCGTTCGGTCTTTTGCTCCAGGCGCCGGATGCTACCGAGATCGCGATATAGGCTGCGATCCCGGCGGCTACCCAGACGCCCATGTGGCCGGTGGCGGCGCCGAGAGCCGCGCCCATGGCGGCTCCGAGGGCGACGGACAGGCCGAGTGATCGGGCGTGATGAACTTCCTGTTGCACGGTTCCTCCTGAAATCTGTCGTTGTTAGTGGAGCGCCGGGCGTCCCCGCCCGGCCACCTGACTGCCGGACGGGCGAGCCGCCCGTCTCTCCAGTTACTACTTTTCCTCCGGCTTCGGTGCCTTGTCGCCGATGGGGCGGACCTTGCCCAATAGTTCTCCGAGCGGCATGCCTGAAAGCGTTTCGAACAGGGCTGGCACCTGTGCCGCCATTTTCGTGATGTCGCCGGTGATCTTGTTCAGTCCGGCGGTGTCGCCGTTGCCGGTGGAAACGATGGTGATCTTGTCCACGTTGGCGAGCGGCGCAGCCAGTGCTTTCACTATTTCTGGCAGGCTGGTGATCAGTTTGTCGATGACCGCGGCCTGGTTGTATTCCTGATAGGCTGCGGCTTTCACGTTCATGGCTTTCGCTTCGGCCTCACCTTTCTTGAAGATGATTTCGGCCTCGGCTTCTCCCTGGGCACGAATCGCCGACGCTTGGCCTTCGGCTTCCGCGATCAGGCGCTGCTTCTCGGCGGCGGCCAGGGTTTCGATGCGCTGGCGCTCGATCTCGGCGCCTTTCAGGACGGTCGCAATCAGCTCTTTTTCGCGGCGGTTGATTTCGGCGTCCTGAACCTTGACCTGTCCTTCTTTTTCGACTTGCTGCACGCGCACGCTTTCGGTGACGACCTGCTGCTGCATGATGTTGGTTTGAATGTCATATGCCTTATCGGCTTGCGCTTGCTGCTTCTTGCTAACTTCGAGGTATTGCGCTTTCTTGACCTCGAGGTCGCGCTGCGATTCAGCCTGCTTGGCCTGGGAGAGCGTCTCTGCGAGCACGCGCTCCTGGTCGGCTTGCGCTTTCGCAACTGCTGCTTCGCGAGTTGCCATGGCGCGCCGGATGGCTGTGTCGCGCTCGGCTTCGGCAGTGGCTACATCGGCGTCGCGCTTGATGCGGGCGACGTCGGGCTTGCCCATGTTGGTGATGTATTCGTTCTTGTCCTTCACTTCCTTGATGGTGAACGAGATCACCTCCAGACCCATCTTGTTCATGTCGTCGGCACAGGTAGAGCGCATACGGTCGCCGACCATCTCGGGCTGCTTGACGATTTCTTCGACGGTGAGCTGTCCGATGATGCCGCGCAGATGGCCTTCCATCACCAGGCGGATCAGGCCTTCACGCTCCTGATCGGTCTTGGTGAGAAACTGCTCGGCCGCGGTGAGTATGGACTCCGTGTCGGACTTTACCTTGATCTGCGCTACCGCCTCCACGGTCACAGCCACGCCCTGCTTAGTGTAGAGATCCTGCTGTGGCGCCACGTCAAACGACATCAGTTCGAGCGAGAGACCGTGGCAGTTTTCGACCATCGGAAACACGACCGTGCCATGACCACTGACCACGCGCTTGCCGCGAAAGCCATAAACAATCAACGCTTCATGTGGCCCCGCTTTGCGGTATAAGCGGGCCAGCATGCTCATCAGGAACAGGATGGCCAGAACCATCAGCCCCGCGATGACCCAGATTTCTATTGCTATGCCGAACATATCGCCTCCTGAAAAATCCGTTGCCCTCAGCGGCTAAAGCCGCTTGTCAGTTAGAACGCTTACGGCACGACTGAAGTCGTGCCCTTCCCAAATCCAGCGCGTCCGCAGACTGTCTAACCACAGACTGTCTAACCATGCGTCAAGAAACCCGTCACCATATTCAGGTCGCGCACAATCCGCTGGGGATCGCTGTGGCCCAGAAAAACTTCGCCGTTCGGAGTCTTGATGTGAACAACCTTGTTGCACCAGACGTACGCCCGCGTGCTGCCGAGGCCGCGAATCCCATATCCACGAATAAAACTCCAGGGCTCGATCGAGTAACTCACAATCGATTGCTTCGGAATCGAACGAAGGCGGAATCCAAGCATCCGAATCTCAACCCCGTGGCGCAGGAAACGGTACTGGAAGCCGCTCCACGTCATGGCCAAGGTGCCGAGACCGACCGCGCATGCGACGATCGCAGGCCACACCACCGTCGCTGTCCGAGTTAGGGACAACGCGATGGCCGGCCCGAGCATCGCCGGCAGGATCAGCAAGCTCCATGCCCGGCCGGAGTGCGTCTCTTCCGCCAATACATCGCTCTCATATGCGTCGCTCATGACTCAGTTCCTAGTTGTTGGCCTTTAGCTCTTAGCCACGGGGTCTTCGTTGCTCATCTCTTCCCACAGGCGGACGTAGGCAATGCCTTTGTCATAGCGCGTGACTACAATCTCCGCGCCTTTTTCAACGGCGGCGCCATTCTCGCTGCGCGCTCCGCAGGTGCGCCTGGTTCCGGCCTGCGAATAGATGATTTCTCCGGTGCCGTTTTCCCGGATCGGCATCGAGATTCGTCCCAGCACGCCAACCATTTCGTAGTCGGCGGAGTCCATGTTCTCCTCGTGCGAGATGAGGACTCGGGTGAGGAACAGGAACACGATGCCGGCGCCGAAGAGGCCGGCTGCCATGGCGATCATCAGGCCGAGCGCGAACCATATGCTGGAGAAGCGCGTGATGAGATAGCCGGTTCCTCCGAACCACGCCAGAAACGCGGTCAGCGTAATGAAGTTGAACGGCGACACCGCCGCGGGGTGGTGACCGGCGTGGGCGCCCGCTGCTGCGCTGCCGTCTGCCGCGGTGGGAGCGTGGCCAACCGGAGCATGTCCAGTCATAGTGTGTCCGCTCAGAACGTGACCGCCCGCGTGTGGAAAGTGCGGCAGATGCAACTGCCAGCGCATTCCGCCGGCGATGAACGAGATTGCGCTCAGCAGAAAACCTACGGCGAAACAGGTCAGGTAAAAATCAGACCAAGTCATATTCCACGTCATACGTTTCGCCTCCTGGGTGCGGCGCCGTTGGCGCGCGCCAGTTCCGGACGCAGAGCTTCGAACAAGCGGTCGGCGAGTCCGGGCGTGTTCAGGATCTCGCCGAGCAACAGCAGGCAGCGGCGGGTGTCCTTGTCACGCGCCACTTTGGTCAGGACTTCGCTCACCGGCGGGTCGCTGGCGAAACGCTCCGAGCCTTGCAGCAGCCAGACATCGAGCTGGCCTTCGGTGGTGCGCAGGTCGGAGACGAGTTCGGTGTGATAGCCCTCGGGATCGTCGACCAGGAAGCCGGGGTGCACCTTGAAAAAGCGCGCCAGCAATGCGCGCGAGGATTGCGTCATGTGCGGACGCTTGCCGCCCTCGATCTGCGAGAGATAGGACTGGCTGATGGTCTTGCCGGTCTCGGTTTTTATGCCCTTCATCAGTTCCTGTTGGGTGAGGGGGCGGTTGAAACCGCGGAGGGAACCTTCGACCTTGCGGAGGCAGCGAATTTTTTCTCCCAGCGTCATATATGCCAGATCGCAATAATAATATCGCAATATGAAATATTGTCAAGAACTGGATTGGCAATGTTTGCAAGGGGTTGCGGCACGGGGGAGCCAGAGCGAGCGTCCAAAAGAAAAAGCCTCCGCCGCAGCGGAGGCTTGAAGCGAAAGGACCGCGGTAGCCTAGCTCACCACCAAAGTCGCCGTGGTGTCGTGCGCCGCTCCCGCTGCGGCTGAGCCATGGATGGTGATGATGTAGGTTCCAGCCTGCGTTCCGCCGCTTGGGTTTATGCTGCTGCTGGAGGATCCGCAGCTCGATTGCAGCAGCATCGCGCCCGCGATCAGGCCGAGGACAGCGCCAGCTAGCC
>CZLA01000050.1_pt2 | contig 31495 bp, 26 predicted proteins | sample 1122381 | NCBI WGS metagenome assembly CZLA01 (sample SAMEA3539301, study PRJEB10725) | soil metagenome | biome: tundra; feature: field; material: soil | place: USA | collected 2010-05 | depth 0.15 m
CGCATCGTAAGCCAGGTTGAGCGCGGGCAACTCCCCGCGAGTGAACCAGCGAACATCCGCCGCATCGCTCCCTGCTTTGAGGTCGCCGCCGACTGCGCGACACAAGAAATCAATCAGCACATAGTGATACCGCACCCGTACCTCATCGTCTCGGATCACACGCTCGTACACGCCCAGCATTTCATCCGTCTCGACCACCAATCCCGTTTCTTCGCGGGCTTCACGGATCACCGCTTCGCGCAGAGTTTCCCCGCATTCGAGGACGCCGCCCGGCAACGACCACTCGCCAAGCAGCGGCGGTGTTCCGCGCCGGATCAGCAGCACGCGATGATCGTCGCTATGATGATCGGCGATCACCGCGCCCACCCCCACCAGCGGAGACTCTGGGTATTCACGTTTCATTGGCTGATCATTATTATCACTTCGCGCCCACTTGATACTGCTCGATCTTCCCGTCGGGCATGATCCGTTCCCAAACCTCAAGCGCCTTCTTCGGAAAGTGCACTTCAAACAAGCGGAACGTCATGCCGCCGCGATCCTGCTTGTAGGTTTGCGTAAATTCTGTTGGCGTTCCCAGTGGTCCAAGGCTGCTGGCGAAATCCTTGACCGCTTGTTCGGTGAAGTAACGGTTGCAGTTGTCGGTGAACAAGGAGCGATCGATCTTCCCTTGCTGCAAAGCCGCGAATATTTCGCGAGACTGATCCTCTTGCTTGCCGGCATCGGCCTCGCGGAAAAGCAAAGCGGCGATCTTGCGGGCAATGTCGCTCGAAGCTTCGACCGAGTCCTCATTGACCAGGACGGCCACAGCCATGCGCGCTTCCGGGAAAACTATATTGTGTGCCGTAAAGCCGGAGACTTCGCCGCCATGCTCGATGGCTCGCTGTCCGAATTCCTGCCGCACCTCCACGCCCAAGCCATAGCGCGTTCCCAGCCCGTTCTTGAGTACGACTTCTTTTTGCATCTGCGCGTAAGAGGCCGGTTGAAGCACCGTCTGATTGATCATGCTGATATCCCACTTCGCCAGATCTTCGGCGGGCATGGCCAATTCGCCCGCGGCAAACAGCCAGCCCTTTCCCTCTTTCGGAGCCAGTCGCGGTGGCCCGATCGCGTAGCGCAGATATCCAGCCGCATCGGTTTCGGTGAGCCGGTTCTGGTCGATGTTCATGACGCTCTTCATTCCCAGCGGCGCGAAGATATGCTCGCTCAGAAATTGCAGCAGAGGCTCGCCGCTAGCTTTCTCTACAATCAGTCCCGCAATTACAAAATTGGTGTTGCTGTATTGCCACTCGGTTCCCGGATCAAAATCGAGCGGCTTGCGTGCCCACTGCTCGAGGATCTTGTCCGCCGTGATGGGCTGCAACATAAACGGCGGAACATAATCTTGCGGCCAGTAGTCCTGATAGCCCGAGGTATGCGACAACAATTCACGGATCGTAACTTCATTGCCGCGAGTCAGGTTGGGCACGAATCGCGACACGGAATCGTCGAGCGAAAGCTTCCCCCGTTCGGCCAGTAGCAACACCGCGGCCGCCGTAAACTGCTTGCTGATGGAACCGATGCTGTAGCGCATCGAAGGCAACGCGGGCGCGTGCGGCTCGATGCGGCCGTCGCCATAGGCCTGGAGATAAGTGATTGCGCCACTTTGCACAATGGCGATCGAGGCGCTCGGAACTCCGGTGTCGGCGAGCGCCTTGCGGACGATGGTATCAACTCTCTCCCGCAGCGTGGCGGGGATTGGCGGCGGGGATTGTGCTTGCAGAAGCGTGGTCGCGAGCAAAATAAGAACAACGCGCAGATTTCCAAATCGCGGTGAACTACTCATGCATGACTCCTTAGAACCGAACAGTATACGGCCTTCGGTTCGCCAGACTGAGCCACCAACAATCGCGAGCCGGAATTACAATAGCGACCATGTCGCTCGACGAATACAAACGTAAGCGGCGGTTTGAGGAAACGCCTGAGCCTCCGCCCAAGATTGATAATGAATCGCGGCATCGGTTTGTTGTGCAGCGTCATGACGCGTCGCGCTTACACTACGATTTCCGCCTGGAAATGGATGGCGTGCTCAAGTCGTGGGCCGTGCCCAAAGGTCCATCGCTTGATCCTGGCGACAAGCGTCTGGCGATGCAGGTCGAGGATCATCCTGTCTCGTACTTCGATTTTGAGGGCACAATCCCCGAAGGTAACTACGGTGGCGGTACGGTGATGGTTTGGGACACCGGTACCTGGGTACCACTATCGCCGGTACCAGTGAACGGCGTGTATGTTCCGGGCACGGAAAAAGAAGCTGCGGCCATGCTGGTGAAAGGCGATCTTAAGTTCCGCCTGAAAGGGAAGCGGCTCAACGGCGATTTCGCGCTGGTACACATCAAAGGCCGCGCCGGAAGCAAAGGAAACGAATGGTTGCTGATCAAGAAGAAAGACGATCACGTGGTCGCGGGATTTGACATCGACGCATACGCTACCTCGATTCTTACCGATCGCACCATGGCGCAGATCGCCGGGGATCAAGGCTCGGCAGAATGGAAGAGCAGTCGCCCTGCGTCTCGTGGGAAAGTGAAGGCTGCTTGGCTGGCAGACGCGATTGCGCGTGCTGACTCGAAGCGAAAAGCCTTGAACGCAGAGGACGCAGAGAATAAAGCCTCAACCGCGGAGAACGCGGAGAAGAACGACAGAAAAAGCCCAAGGCAAACAGCGCGACGTGGGACTCACGCGAATGCTTCGAATACAGCGTCCCAGGAATCCAAATCAAGAAGCAAGAAATCCTCTGCGAACTCTGCGTCCTCTGCGGTTAAAGCTCTTCCCGGCGCGGAGCAGAAGCCCATGCCCACGGTCATCCACCCGATGCTAGCTACCTCCGCCGCCAAGGCCTTCAATGGTCCGGACTGGCTGTTTGAAATTAAATGGGATGGATACCGCGCGGTTGCTTTCATCGAGGCCGGGCGCGTGCGACTAGTGTCGCGCAGTCAGAACGACCTTACCGCGCAGTTTCCGGAACTTGGCAGCCTGCCGCAATTCGTAAAGGCCGAGCGCGCCATTCTCGACGGAGAGATTGTCGCGCTCGATGACGAGGGGCGGCCTTCGTTCAGCCTGATGCAGCAGCGTACCGGATTCCAGCCAGGCAAACGCCGCCAGCCGCGGCGCGAAGGTGTGCCGGTTATCTATTATGCGTTCGATTTGCTGTATCTCGATGGTCTCGACCTGCGGCGCGTTGCGCTCGAGCAACGGAAGAAGTTGCTGCAAGAAAAGATTGTCGCCGGCGCGGTCATTCAGTTTTCCGACCACTATGCGGAGAAAGGGCTCGATCTTTTCGAAGCGGCAAAGCAACGCGGACTGGAAGGCATCGTTGCCAAGAAGCGTAGCGGCGCCTACGTGGAGAAGCGATCTGGCGACTGGGTCAAAATCAAAATCACGCAGCGTCAAGAATGTGTGATCGGAGGCTACACCGATCCGGAGGGCAGTCGCGAATATTTTGGAGCGCTGGTGCTGGGCTTGCATGACCAGCAGGGGCGGCTCATTCACGTCGGCCAGGTGGGCACTGGTTTCGATCAGAAGACGCTGAAAGAAATCTTCGGGAGCTTGCAGCCGCTGAAGACGAAACAGAATCCGTTTTACGGCGAGATCGGAGGATTGCGGAAGGTTCAATTTGTGCGTCCGCAGTTGGTTGCGGAAATCAAGTTCGCCGAATGGACTCACGAAACGGAGGACGGCGGCATGAAGCTGCGCGCGCCAGTGTTCATGGGGCTTAGAGTTGATAAGCTGGCGGAAGAGTGTCGGCTGGAAGAAGCGGTCGCGAGCTAGCTGAGGATTTCGAACACACACGATGACCAGTGATTTTCGGATTGTGAGTGAAATAGGGATTTTTCGTCAATAGTTCGCGACTGAGCGGTCCAGAGCTACCAGCTCCTCCTGTAGAAAGCTCGGAGTATCGGTTTGTTTGGACCTTGCGCCCATCCAGTAGCGAAAAATACGTGTGGGTGTTGCCAGTCTCACCGTTTCCAAAGCGGGTGACCATGTAAAGATGGTCTGTTACAACCTCTCCACGCTCGCCGGGTTCACGAAAAGTCCATTTCGCGCTGGAGCTAACCATCGCTTCGACTGTAACGTTAGCATCTGGCGGACCCTCTACCCCGTCTGCTTTGTCCACAAAGAACGATTCGCGGAGGACTAACGGCCCACGTGACGGGGAGCCCATCCAGAGATCAACTACAGTAAACCGATTATTCCGCGTCATGAAATGCTCGTCGCCGCCAGCGCCTTTTACTTTGATCTTCAGTGTGGACACTGCGAAGTATCTGTCTTTGGGAAGGCTCACCCCCACTGTACCCTCCAGCAAAAAGAACTCCACGACGATTGTGACCACTATCGCAGTTGCTATCGCGAAACTTGGTCTTTTGACCCACGTCAAGCCGTGCATTTTGTTCATCCTTTCACCCGAATGCTCCTATTGAGCCATACTCAAATTGTCGCCCGAATACTGAAGAGTAGAAGATAACTGTTGTAATCAGGTGTGGGTGTTGAAAAAGTCCATTTTTCTCAAAACAGCCAAAATTTGGGGGATAGAAAATGTCTACCCGAACCGAGAAAGTCGTTTGTAGGGCATCCTAACGCAAAGTTTTTTCTGAGCATTTTCCGGAAGTGAGTTTTTCAACACCCACAGGTGATTACACTCATGACTGAACTTGCCGGTGCAAATGAAACGGTGCGCGCACGGATTGCGATCTGCGCAAGCTAGAAGGCGCTGCCGCCGCCTCCTCCGAAGCCGCCGCCGGAGAAGCCGCCGCCGGAGAAGCCTCCTCCTCCGCTGAAGCCGGATCCGCTGGAACTCGATCTGGGGGCGGAGACGAAGACCTGGTGCATGTCTGATGCCATGCTGTGCATGGAGCTGGAAAAGAAAAGTGGACTGAAGCCAACGTAGCCGTTGGGCGAAACGTACCAGCTTGGCGGGTCTTTGACGATGCCGTCGAACGCTTGTGCCCAGTGATGCTCGACGCCCAGCGCCATGGCGTAGGGAAGAAATTTCTCGAACGTGTCGGGCGGCATGCGCTGGATGCGGTCGGCGTCGACGCGGTTCATGAACTCCTGGAATCCGAGGACAGCGACTCTGGTGCGCGCACCGGCCACAGTCTTGGCCGTCATCTGGCGGGCAAAGAGCCACCAGATCAGGGCGGAAACTAGAACGCTCCCGATGACCAGCGGAATGGAATAGAACAGGTTCATCCAACCCATGACTTGCACGGCGACCACGAGAATTGCGACGACAACGGCGGCCACGATGCTGTAGCCATTGGCCGATTCCGGATCGAGGGTGTAGATGCCCTTGCCCTTCAGCGCGTTCATGATGTCCTGACGCACGATCGGGATGACGGTGTAGAAACGATTCTTCAGGCTGGACAAGCGAGTTTCAGCGCCGCCCTGGAAAATGTTTTCCAGCATCACGCGTTCGTGCGGGGTGAGGTCGGGGCCCCATTGATCGACGGGCTTCAGAAGGTGGAACAAATAATCTTTGTGGTGGAAGACGAGGAAGGTGTCGACTTTTTCTTCGATCTTGATGTAGCCGCGCACGGCCAGATCGACGATGGTGCTGGTGATATCGCGGGGGTGGATGGTGTCGTCGATCATCGTTCCGGCTTCGGCGGGAGACATGCCCTTGGGCGGTTCGTACTGTGGGGCTACGGAGACGCCGGGATCGGGATCGCGACCCACGGAATACCAGAGCCCAAACATCACCGCCAGTGTAAACAGCGGCAGGAATACGACGGGGTTGCTGCCCAAGAACCATCCTAACTTCGTGAGCTCGGACGGTGGTTTGAGCACTCCCTGCGGAACATAGATGTCGATGGTAACGCCGCCGCGCATGGGAAGCGGTTGAGTGGTTTCGAAGAGAACGTCAGCGCCTTTGACTTCGGCAGTTGCTTCACTTTGTTTGGAACCGTAGGCGCCGGTAAAGGCCTGAGCGCGCAATCCTCCGCTGGCATTTTCGGGCAGGGTGACGAAAGCCGAGGCATGGTCGATGGGAACGGGCCAATCGTTGCCGGTCACGTTCCAGTAGAACTCGGCGTAACTGTCGTTGTTATTGCCGTTGTTGTTATCGAAAAAGCGGACGCCGTTGCGAACGGAGTAATCGATGTTGACGACGCGCGTTGCGTCGACCGCGCCGGGAATATAGATTTTGAGGTCGCGGTAGGCTCCGGACTTGCTCGAATCGTACTTCAGCTTGTTTCCGCTCTCGTCGGTGACGCTCATGATATTGAGAAAGAGCGTGTAGTTGGTTCCCTGTGGCCCGGGATACTCGACGGGAATGGTGCGGTGGATGCCGTGCCACTCGCCGACGAATGCCAGGGTGATTTTTTCGCTGACGAGAGCGGTGCCATCGGCGGCGATGGAGACGGTGTCCTTGAAATCGGTAACGTGCCAGTTGCGGGCCTGGGCAGAGGCGGTGACGGCGAGCGCGAGAAGCAGGAATAAGACGAGCAGTCGGCGATTCGTATAAGCTCCGCGGAACATTCTTAGAACTTCACCCATATTGCGAATCCAGCGTTGCTGTGGCCACTGGCAGGTTGCCGAGCTTAGCCGCGGTCTAGAACTTCACGGCGACTGGTTCGCGATCGGCGGCAGCCACTTCGAAGAATTGTTTTTGCTGGAAGTCGAACATCCCGGCCAGAATGCTGGTCGGGAAAGACTGAATCTTGGTGTTCAGATCGCGCACAACGGCGTTGTAGTAGCGGCGGGCGTTCTGAATCGCGTCCTCAATTTCGCTGAGAGAATTCTGTAGCTGCGTGAATTCCTGCGCGGCCTGGAGTTGGGGATAATTTTCGGCCACGGCAAACAGGCTCTTGAGCGCGCCCGTCAGCTGATTTTCGGCGGCAGCCTTGTCGACGGGGCCGGTGGCCTGCATGGCCATGGAGCGGAATTTGGCGATGTTCTCGAACGTATCTTTTTCGTGAGTGGCGTAGCCTTTTACGGTTTCGACGAGATTTGGAATCAGGTCGTGGCGGCGTTTGAGCTGAACATCGATGTCGGACCAAGCCGATTCGGAGCGCACGCGCAATTGCACCAGGCTGTTGTACATCCCGACCAGGAAGACGCCCAACAGAACTATGACTGCCAGAACCGCTAAAACCATGTGGACCCTCCTCGAGGTGGATTCAAGTGGACGTTAGCACAGCGGGTTGTGGCGAACAATGCAGGGTTTGATTCGTGGCCGTGTCTCAAAAACATTAAACACCAAGGACACAAAGGAAACTGGAATTGTGTCTTACTGCCTGGGGGCGTAGTATCCGCGGCGAGCGCGGACTTGCAGATCTTTTTTCAGGGCGGTTATTTGGATGGAGCGGTAGCGTCCGTCGGCGTCGAAGTCGGTGGGCTTGTAGGAGACGGCGTACTGGCTGCGCAGTTCTTCTTCAATGGCGGCGAACGAGTGCGTGATGTCTTTCATCTTGTAGGGGAAGAAGGCGCGGCCGCCGGTGGCGGAAGCGAGGTCTTCGAGAACTCGGTCGCCGCGCAGAATCAGGCCGCTATCGTCGGTCGAGATGGCATAGATGAGAACTTCGGCGCGCTGCGCCATTTCAATGGCTTGGGCGCGCGTGTATTCGCTCTGATTGTCTTCGCCGTCGCTGAGGATGACGAGGGCTTTGCGGATGGGATGGTCGGAATGTTCGCGCAGCAGCTTTTCCTTGCACGCTTTGTAAATTGCGTCATAGATCGCGGTACCGCCGCCGTCGCTGAGGCGCTGCACTCCAGCGGCGAGCAAGGGTACTTTATCGGTGAAATCCTGGGTGAGGCGGCTCTCTTTGTTGAACCCCACGACGAAGGCGCGGTCATAGCCGGGACGGATGATGTGCTGCAGAAATCCGGTGGCGGCATCTTTTTCAAATCCAAAACGGCCCTGCACCGAGCCGCTCACGTCCACGAGCAGGCCGAGTTCGATAGGCAGGTCGGTCTCGCGATGGAAGTTGAGGACGGACTCCACGGGTTTGTTGTCGTCGAAAATGTTGAAATCGGCCTGGTTTAGATTGCGCACGAATTTGCCGTGGCGATCGGTGGCGATGAAGAGTACGTTCACTTCATCGACGCGCTTCTTGATGGTGAGGACAGAATCATCGGCGTCGTAGCTGGTGGCGGAGCTGCCGGAGTCCACGGCAACGGCGGAAGCGGCGATGACGTAGGGAGTGGTTTGGGCGCATGCGGAAATCGACAGAGCAATAACGGACAGAACAAAAACGATGAGTGCGACTCCGCTTGGCGACAACCCGGATTTGCTGACGTTCGTCATTGAATATCGGAACCTTCAACTACTTCGATGCACGCGGTGGGCCGAAATCCGCAAAAACGCGATCCCGTTTGACTGTAGGCCGTTATTGGGTGCAACTCCAAGTTACAAAAGGAGTACGCACCCGGTGCGGCCTTAACCATAAGCAGGTCAACAGGTTGGAAAGGTGGGTCGAAACGGCCCAGGGGCGCGGTACAAGAGGCGCGCTCGGACATGGCGGGTGGAATCTTCACGGGACGCCCGGGCGGCAAGATTCTCAGGATATTTCTTTCATGGTTGAGTGAGCTTCGTGCAAAAACTTCTGGATGCCGGCCCTGGCCTGGAGTTGTACTTTTGCATGGGATAATCTTCAAACCGCCGGGAGATGTACCTGGCTCGGAGTCGCGATATGTATTTTGCACAGTTCTATTTAACCTGTCTGGCCCATGCTTCTTACATGATCGGATCGGAGGGCGAGGCGGCGGTGGTGGATCCGCAGCGCGATGTGGACATCTATCTGAAGGCGGCCGGGGAGCAGGGTCTGCAGATCCGGCACATATTCGAAACGCATCTGCATGCCGACTTTGTTTCCGGACACAAAGAGCTGGCGGCGCGGACGGGCTCGAAAATTTACATCGGAGCGCGGGCGAACGCGGGATTTCCGCATGTGGCGCTGACGGATGGCTTTGAAGTGCTGGTGGGAGCGGTACGGTTTCGCGCGCTGGAGACGCCGGGCCACACTCCGGAGAGCGTCTGCCTGGTGATTACGGACGGAGAGAAATCAGTGCAGCCCTGCTCGGTTCTGACCGGCGATACGTTGTTTATTGGCGATGTTGGACGCCCGGATCTTTCGCGTACGCACACGCCTCGGGAGCTCGCGGGGTTGCTGTACGACAGTTTGCACCAGAAATTGCTGGCGCTGCCGGATGCAGTGGCGGTGTATCCCGCCCACGGTGCGGGCTCCCTGTGCGGACGTGCGATGCGGGCAGAGCGGTCGTCCACCATCGGGACTGAGCGCCTTACGAACTACGCGCTGCAAATTCCGAGCCGGGAAGAATTCATCGCGCAGTTGACCACCAATCTTCCGGCGCGTCCCGACTATTTTCTGGAGGATGCCGAGATCAATCGGTCGGGTGCGGGGGCGTTGACGGAATTGCCGCCGATGCCGGGACTTTCTCCGGCGGAGGTGCAGCGACTGTTGCAGCCTAATGCCAACGTGCTGGACGTTCGTTCGGGCGACGAGTTCGCGGCGGGACACGTGCCGGGGTCGGTCGGGATCGCGCTCTCGGGACAATTCGCGTCGTGGGCTGGAGGAGTTTTGGGCATCCACTCGAAACCGGTTCTGATTGGCGATACCGGCGCGCAGATTGACGAAGCCCGCCTGCGCTTAGCTCGTGTGGGCATCGAAGATTTGCGTGGATATCTGGCCGGCGGTCTGGCGGCGTGGCAGAAGGCTGGTTTGCCGTTGGCAAAGACGGCGCAGATTTCTCCTCAAGAGCTGAACCAGAAACTGCGCGACGGAACCGTGCGCGCGGCGGATGTGCTCGACGTGCGTCGTGAAGGCGAATGGCAAGCGGGGCACATCGCCGATGTGCAGTGCCGGGCGCTCGATACGTTTCCGCATGGACTGCCCGCGATGGATCGGGAGCGCCCGGTTGCGGTTCACTGCAAGAGCGGGTATCGCAGCATCATTGCCTGTAGTTTGCTGGAGCGCGCGGGCTATCGCAACGTGATCAATGTTGCGGGAGGCTTCGACGCGTGGCATGCCGCGGGGCTTCCGGAAGTTGCGGAGCAACCGGTCAAGGCGTAGAGCGCGCTGTCAGCTGTCAGTTATCAGTAACCCCATTTCAGTCCACCGTGGCGGCTTGCGCCTTCGCTAGAAGCACTTCGCGTCGGACGGGAACTTGTGGCAACGCAGACATCAAGCGGCGCGTGTAAGGGTGTACGGGCGCAGTGAAGATCTGCTCGGTCGAGCCGCTCTCGACAATCTCACCTTGGTGCAGGATGGCGATGCGCTGGCAGATTCCGGCGACCGACGGCAGATCGTGCGAGATGTAGAGGATCGACATGCCGATCTCGCGATTCAGGCGCGCGAACAGCTCCAGGATTTCGGACTGTGTAATCACGTCGAGCGCACTGGTTGCTTCATCGGCGATTAAGAGAGCCGGGCGGTGCAGGATGGCCATCGCGATTAACACGCGTTGCGCCTGGCCGACGCTGAGTTGAGAAGCGCGCTTTCGCAGGAAATCTCTGTCATCGTTATTTTGGTCGCTCGGCAGGCTGACGCTTTTCAATGCAGACTGGATGGCCCGGTCGCAGTCTTCGCTGGTGGCGTTGCGGTCGCTGTGGGCGCGCCAGGCTTCGTTTAATTGGGTGCGAATTTGGAGCGCGGGATTGAGCGAGGCGAGAGGACTCTGAAGCACGAGGCTCAGAGAACGTCCGCGGAGGCCGCGCAATTCGCGTTCGCGCATGGCGAGCAGGTCAACGCCCTGAAAGAAGATGTTGCCTTCTACGATGGCGCGCGGGCGGCCAAGTAATCCGAGGATGGCCATGGCCAGCGTGCTCTTGCCCGAACCACTCCGGCCCACCAGGCCGACGACTTCGCCGCGCGCGATTTCGAGCGAGATTCCGCGGAGCACCGGAGCCTTGCCGGGATAGCGCACGGTCACCTGCGCGGAGAGCAGGCTGCGCGAGGAATCCGACGTCGGCGTTGGCATAGTAATAGACTCGATAATTAACTCAGCTAACGGCTCGCGCGTGTGGTTGCGTTCAGCGTGAGGCGTTCGGCGTTCCAGAACGTCTGCGGGGAAAGAACGACTGGATTGGCGCCTGCGACCGCGCTCGATATGGCGGACAGCGCGTTCTGATTCACCAGATAAATCAACGGTACTTGCTCGGCGGCGATTTCCTGCACCCGATCGAAGCTCTCTTTGCGCTTTTTTGGGTCTGCGGCAGATGCCTGGGCGCGCATCAGCTTGTCAATTTCGGCTTCCCACGCGGTTTCCGGAGATTTCTGCTGCGGATTCCAGGCGTGATTTTCAGCCGAGCTCAGCCAGATGGTCATCTGCTGGTTCGGATCGAGATCGACATTGCGGAAGCCGAGCATCGCCGCTTCGTAATTGAATTTCTGCGAAATGCGCTCGATCAGCGAGGGGAAGTCGAGCGTCACCACGTTGACCTTGATGCCGATTTTCTTGAGATCCTCCTGCACCATGACCGACATGCGTTCTCTCGGCTTGCTACCCGCATTGGTGACGATCGAAAACTCGACGGCGTTGCCCGCTTTATCGAATAACGCTCCGTTTTGCAGGTGGAACCCGTCCGCTTGCAGGCGCTGCAGCGCGGCGTCGGGGCGATAGGGCTCGGCTTTGAGCTTGCTGTTGAACCAGAATTTATTGCTCGGCGACACCGGGCCGACGGCGGGCTGGGCGTGGCCGCTGTAGACCACGCGGCTCAGATCGTCTCGATTGATGGCTTGCGAAATCGCGCGCCGGAAATTCGTCGAACGGAACCAGGCACGTTTGTACTCGGGGATCGGCGCGCTGGCCACCTGATTGAACCAGATGAATTCGGAGTCGAGAGAAGCTCCCGCATCGTGTACAAGCTGAGGCGAAGTGGCAGCCAGGCGATCGAAGTAATCGCTATCGAGGGTATTAATCAGGTCAAGTTCGCCGCGCCGGAAGCGCAGCATCTCGACGTCGCGATTCGGCTGAATATCGAGCCGGATCGAGTCGAGATACGGAAGGTGGCGACCTTGGGAGTCCTTTTTCCAGTAGTTGGGATTGCGGCGGAGGAGCAAACTCGATCCCGCCTTGTAGTCCGCCACCATGAACGGTCCGAGCACGGCCGCTTCTTTCTTCGGAGAGTGCGCGGACATGATTGCAACCTGGTCGAAAAGGCGTTCAAGTCCGGCAAGGGGCGCGGGGAACGTGATCGAGATCTGATCGGGCGCAATAATTGTGGTGCTGACGGCGCCGCTGCCGGAGCGGAATGCGTCTCCGGTCACGGAGTGCAGCGCAGGATCCATGAGGCGCTGCATGGTGAAAGCAACGTCCTCGGCGGAAAACGGGGTGGCGTCGGAGAAAGTAACGCCATGGCGGAGTTTGAACGTGATTTGCTTGCCGTCTTTGGATAGACTCCACGACTCTGCGAGTTCGGGTTCCAGTTCCTGGGTGCGGCGGTTGTCACGCACCAGAACACCTCCCGTCAGATAGCGGATCGAAAGGGAGGAGTCGTCATCGACCAACGCCGGATCGAAAGTCTTGGGCTCGGAGCGCAGACAGAAACGCAGCTCGCCGCCGTTTTGTGAGAACGCTGAGCCGGATGTGAGGACAAGAGAGACGACAGCGACCCAGAGCAGAAGTCGTAAACACGCGCGGCGGCCGATCATGCAGTCACCTCCTCGTTCGACAAGAGCAGTTGAAACGACGTCAAGACAACAATCAGCAGCAGTAAGGGCACCAAGCGCCACGGTTCTTCGCGAAACGAAATCAACCCCTCCAGTTCGCGCAAAAGGCTTCCCCATGAAGGCAGCGGTTCGGCAACGCCCAATCCGAGGATGCCGAGATTCGCTTCGCTCAGGATAAAAACCGGAATCGAAATCCAGAACTGCGCGTAGAGAACCGGCTTCAGGTTAGGCAGAACGTGGACAAGAAAGAGGCGCGGCCCGTGCAATCCCGAGGCGCGAGCCTGCAAGATGAAATCGGAGTTGCGCAAGGCATCGGCACTGGTCGAAAGCACACGAGCTGACGCGGCCCAGCCGAGCAGGCCGAGGATGAGAAACGTAATCAAGACGGAAGTGAGCGGAGAAACGTTCAGCGGCAAGAGGGCACGAACCGTGATCAGCAGGAAAAGCCAGGGTAAAGAAAGAAACAGGTCGGTAAAGCCCCTGGCCAAACGCAGCCAGATTCCGCCGAGATAGCCGGCGAGTCCGCCGACCAGGGCGGCCAGTACGGTGGAGACCAGAGCGGCGGCGGGAGCGAGCAGCAGCGAGATACGGGTGCCGTAAAGAATGCGCGCGAAGCGATCGCGCCCAATTTCGTCTGTGCCAAGCAGATGTTGATGAGAAGGAGGCGCGCTGGGAGCTTCGCGAAATTGTTCGGAGTATCCTCCGGGCGCGAGCCAGTTCGCGCCGAGCGACATCGCGCACACGACGAGCACGACGACACACGCGACCGTGCGGGCGGCGCTCATGCAGCATCCATGCCGCGTTTATAGCTCACGGGGCCTCAGCATGTAATTCATTACATCGGCCCCCGAGTTTGCCAGCAAGGTTACCAGCGTAACCAGTACGGTGAGGTTTACGAGCAAGGGGAGATCTCTGGAAAGCGCGGCCTGCCATGCGAGTTGACCGATGCCTGGCAGTCCGCACAACGCTTCGACGGGAATACTTGCGCCGAGAGCAATGCTGACGGTGATGCCAGCGAGTGCGATCATCTGCGGACCGACTACGGGAAGCACATGCCAGACGAGGATGCGGACTTCGCCGAGTCCCCGGGCGCGGGCGGCGGTGATGTGCGGCAAGGAGTAGGCCTTTGCGAGCAGGTTCCTCGCATAGCGGTAGATCTTGGGGAACACGATGAGAGCGATGGCGAGATATCCGGGAGCATTGAGGATTACGGAAAGCAGGGCTAGCACCGCGGCCGGAATGCAGAGAAAAGCGCCGCTGATGGTGGTACCCAGAATTTCATAAGCCGGGCGGCGCCAGAGGCAGGCGGTGAAAGCGAGAGTCGAAGCCAGCAGCCATGCCAGCAAAAGGCCAACGCCGGCCACATGCAGGGTAACCGGCCAACGCTCGCGCAAAAGAGTTTGCACGGGTTGGCCCAGCGCGTGAGAAGTGCCGAGATCGCCATGGATCGCGCCGCGGAGGTAGCCCGCGTAAAAGCTGAGAATGTTGTGTTCCCCTGCGCGCGACTGGCGCAAGACGCGCACACTCTCGGCGCTCAGGCCGGGGTCGAGTTCGCGCTCGTCGGTATCGAAGCCGGGAGCCAGGCGCACCAGCGTGGCCGAAAGCAATCCGCCCAGCAGGACGAGCGCGGCAATCGTTCCAAGGTGCCGCACGATTTTCCACAGCAGCGTTTTCCGCAGAAACATTTTTTGCAAAAACATGGGAGCGTCCTAGTTCACCGTCGTGCCGCGCGCGCGCGCCGCTGGAAGACTCGCATCACGAATGGGTTCGGAGTGGTGAACCTTTTTCATGGAGTACATGCGCCGGTCGGCTTCCGCGAGCAGGCGCTCGACGTCGAAGCCATCCTGCGGACAGAACGCCGTTCCGACGCTCAGGCCAACCAGATTGCGGCCGGCAATCTTTCTGCCCGATTCGGCGGCAAGCTGATTCAGCCGGCTGGCCTTTTCGCTGGAAGCCTCCGAGCTTAACCCCGGAGCGACGATCACAAATTCATCTCCGCCCATGCGGGCAACGTAGTCGTAGCCGCGGCACGATTCCTTCAGGTGGCCGGCGAAATCCTTCAGCAGGTTGTCGCCTTCGAGGTGGCCAAAGAGGTCGTTAATCTGCTTGAAGTTGTCGAGGTCGCAGACCATCACGGCAAGGGAGGTGCCAGTGCGGCGGCAGCGTGCCAGTTCGCGTGACAGGTGCACGAACAATGAGCGGGCGTTGGGCAGTCCGGTCAGGTAGTCGGTGGTAGCCGAGTCTTCAGCTTGCTGATACTTGAGTGCATTCTCGACCGAGAGCGCAATCTTCGCACTGACGGCGAGCAGGATGCGCAGATGATCCGGCGAGAAAGCATCGCGGTCGGCGCGGTACATGGCCAGCACGCCGACCACGCCGTTGAGTCCTTCCAGGGGCACGGCGAGAGTCGAACGGAGCGTGGTGAATCTTGCGGGATCGTTCACATATCCCTCTTCGGCCTCCGGATTGCCGTTCAGGATGGGCTTGCGTTTTTCGGCGACCCACCCGCACAGCCCTTGTCCTAGGCCAATGTTCAGCGACGAGAGCAGACGGAAGTTGTCGCCGCTCACCAGTTCTGGAATCAGCTTGCCATCCTTCAAAAGAAATACGGCCATCGAATCGTAAGGAATCATCTTGCGCAGCCGCACGGAAAGTACGGATAGCGTTTCGCCGAGGCTCAGCGAGTTGCCGAGATCCTGACTGAGTTCGAACATGGTCTGCGCTTCCTGGCGCGCCGAGGCGATGGAGGAGAGAAAATCCGCTTCGTTCGCCGAGCCGGGAATCGGCGCAGACTGCTCGAATCCCGCTGCCGGCTCTCCGCCTGCCTCAACTCGCACGTCGGTCGATAGAGTTGTCTCTTCTGCTGTCATCGAATCCGACTGCACCATGATCTCGAGTTCCCGGTAACGGCGTTTCAGAACCTCGACAATCCGGGGCTCGAAGGCCGAGCCCGACATGGAGGCGATGTTTTCCATGGCGGCATCGAGCGACATGGCGTTGCGGTATTGGCGATGGGATGCCAGTGCGTCCAGGCAATCGACGGCTGCGAGCACGCGCGCGCCCTGCGGAATCTGCTCGCCTTTCAGGCCGTCGGGGTAGCCCGTTCCGTCCCAGCGCTCGTGGTGCGAGCGGACGATGGTCGCGACCGGATAGGGAAACGCGACACGCTGCAGAATTTCGGCGCCCACCAGCGTGTGGATCTTCATCTTCTCGAATTCTTCCGGGGTCAGGCGCCCCGGCTTGTTGATGATGTGTTCGGGAATGGCCAGCTTGCCGATATCGTGCAGCAGCGCGGCGGCGCGCAGCGCTTCGATTTCTTCTTCCGGAAAACGCAACTCCTTCGCGACCTCAACTGCGAATACGCGCACGCGCCGCAGGTGTTGGTGCGAAGTGTGGTCCTTGGCCTCGATGGCCAGCGCCAGCGACTCGATGGTGCGCAAGTGCAGCGCGGCCACCTCTTCGGCATGCCGTTTTTCGACCTCGACCTGTCTCTTTTCCGCTGCCAGCTTGGCGAGATAGAGATGATAGGAACGATAGACAAAGTAGACCAGCGGCAGAACCAGAAGTGAGGTCTGCCATCCCACCTGTTTGCTGATGTACCCCACGCCGAATACCACCGTCGCTCCGACCATGTAAAAGGGGAACGACCAGAAGTGGCATTCCGTCCAGACCTTGTACGCCGACTTGCCTTCGGTCAGCGAAATGATCACTGCCACTGGAACCGTGTTCGCTACAAAGAAAATCAGAGCGCTGATGACCAGCAGCGGCAGCGTGCCGGCTCCAAGCACCTTCTGCAAATCGTGATAGGCAAAGTACGACAGGACGATGGCGTTCGCCATCATGCTGAAGACGTTGAAAACGATCTTGACGGGAACCAGCTTCTGCCGCGTTCCGAACAGGCATTGCGCCAGCGTCGCCGTGCAGCCCAGGGCTAGCGTCTCGGGAAGGTTGAGTTCGAGCACGCTTAGCAAAATGAACAGGAAATTGACCGACATGGTGCCGTCGATGCCGGGCAGTTGAATCTTAAGACTGGAAGCAAGAACTGCGACTAACAGGTAACAGAAAAATCGCGTCAAGTCGACGCTCTGCCAGTGCCATAGGGAGTACGCCAGCGCCGACATCCCAAGCGCTGCCGTGACTCCGATAAACAGTCTTGCCCGAACGGACATAGGCCGACCTGCAACCTCTACTTACAGCGCGTGCACCTTTACATCCACGCTGCCGATGTTCGTTACCTCTGTCACCGCGCTGAGTCCGCGGTTTTTACGCTTGCCAATCCCGCGCTGCTCCTAAGCGCACGGCCAGATTGTCCCCGAAAATGTTTCTGCCTCGGCCACTTTGGGCCCGGTCAACACCCCGCTGCTATCCCACGGAAAATCTGGTTCTCCTGTTTTATCGGATAGTAGTTCAGTGTCGAAGAATCACATACTTACCGAAGTAACTACAAGATGGGGATGTCGGCATCCAGCGCGAGAAGAGTCCAAGCGAGGCATAACTATAGAAGTAAGAGGTGTGAGTGGTAGTTACTTCGGTGTGAGTCGCACGGTCGAACGATCCCACGAAATGATCAGGGTTGTGGCAGCATCTAGAAGGGTGCGCATTCGTAATTGCCCGTAGTCGATACCTGGAGTTAGCGGATTCGGCGGTTGCAGCGCAAGGTGACAGTACCTTATTAGCGAACGACACAGAAATGCCAATTTCATCGAAGACTCCGCCCACGGAGCGAGCGCCGAAACCCGCAACTGGGCGCCGAGCTTTCCCTGGCTCTACCCCGGCGGGTGGGGCCGTGATTCAGCCTGGCATTCTCGACCACTTGCAGGATGCGGTCTTCACCGCTGATCTTCAGGGAATCGTCACCAGTTGTAACCAGGGTGTAGAGCGATATGGGTTTGCGCCAAAGGAATTGGTCGGTCGAAACATTGCCGACTTCTATGGCGTTGAACAGCACACGTTTCTCGCCAGCTTGGCGCTGACTTCGGTTCTCGAGAAAGGGCGTTTCGAGGGCGAACTGCCTTGCCGCACCAAGTCGGGGCAGGGTGTTGATGTTCATCTGTGTTTGACGCTGTTGCGCGATTCGAATGCAGTTCCTGCGGGCATTCTGGGATTCTCGATCGATATCACGGAGAAGAAGCGTTTAGAGATTAGTGCTTCGCCGATGCGGGCCCCAGTTGTCGCCGGCGCGGTTCCCCTGGCGCGGCGTGAGATTGACGGAACCCAATTCCTGATTGCCAGCCCGATCATGCATAAGTTCATGGGCATGGTAGACCGCGTGGCCGGACACACCGAGACCGTGCTCGTAACCGGCGAAACCGGTACGGGCAAGGAGTTAGTTGCGCGCACTATTCACGAATCCTCCTATCGCAACAAAAATGCATTGGTGGATATCAACTGCGCTGCCCTGCCCGAACACCTGGTGGAGAGCGAACTGTTCGGCTACGAGAAGGGCGCCTTCAGCGGCGCGGACTCCTCCAAGCCCGGTTTGTTTGAACTGGCCGATAAGAGCACGATTTTTCTCGACGAAATCGGCGAATTGCAGCCGCAAATCCAGGTGAAATTGCTGCGCGTGCTGGACGGCGCGCCGTATTACCGTTTGGGCGGGAATCGGAAAATCACCGTGGACGTGCGCGTGGTTGCCGCCACCAACCAGGATCTGGAACTGGCGGTGAAAGAAGGGCGTTACCGCAAAGATCTTTTCCACCGCCTCGGCCAATTCCAGTTGCGGGTTCCGCCATTGCGCGAGCGCCCCGAAGATGTTGCCGCGTTGGCGCGTCATTTCCTGTCGTTGAAAGCGGCGAATAAAGCTTTTACTGGCGACGCACTGGTTGCGCTGCTGGGCCATTCCTGGCCGGGCAATATCCGCGAACTCAGGAACCTTGTCGCGAAACTCGCGATGGCTACGGAGGACCGGCAGATCACGGGCGCCGAAGTGATAGCTGAGTTGTGTGGCGAACCCATAAGAGCGAGCCGCGCCAGCGGCGCGGTGCCACTTGGCAACCTCGACAACATGGAAGAGCAGATGATCATTCGGGCGCTCGAACAAACGGGCGGGCATCGCGCCCAGGCCGCCGAGCAGCTCGGAATTTCCCGCCGTACGCTCAGCCGCAAACTGCGCGAGTATGAAATTGACGTGCCTTCGGGCGATGGCTCGGCCAAACTCGGTATCATCAGTGAGGACCAGCAGAAGTTCTTTCGCTCCAAAGTCAATGTGTCCGTAACCCTGAAAAATTCTCAGGGCAAGGAATTGCAAGTGCAGGCGGTCAATCTAAGCACGGGAGGCATGGGGCTTGACGTAGTGAGCGATCCGGGAGGGTTTGCCGGAATCGTCGACGTCAGTTTCTTGCTGCCGGAGAGCGAAACCGTGATCCAGGCGAAAGGCCGGTTGGTATGGGCCGAAGCTGGAGGCAGAGCGGGCCTGCGATTTGTCGTAGTCGAACCTGCCCTGTTCGAGCAACTGCAACATTGGACGAATCAGAAAATGAAGAATGAAGGGTGGGAGATTCCGTCTTGAGTTGTCGCATAAGCGCGGAGCTAACGTACACACCCTTCGGTAACCTGTCGTAACCCTGTCCTTTCGTGTCATTCTCTTCTTGCCGTTAGAAGCCCATCGACTGCGACCGCAGGGCCAACTCCCGCTGCGGCTGCGGATCTCAAGTGAGGTTTATTCATGTTGCAGTCTCCGGAACCGAAATACTCTCCAAATGCGGCGCCCACGAACAGTTACACTCCGGTCAAGCCGGCCACCTCACCCATGGATCAGGCCAACATCGGACGTTCGCTGGTCATCAAGGGTGAAGTGACAGGCGCGGAATCGCTTTTCATTGATGGACGCATCGAAGGCTCCATTAACTTTCCCGACAATCGCGTCACCATCGGCCGCAACGGAAACGTGGCGGCGAACATCACCGCCAAAGAAGTAGTGATCATGGGCAAAGTGCAGGGCAACGTCGAGTGCGCGGACCGGCTGGACATCCGCAGCGAAGGCGTGCTCTCGGGCGACGTGATCACGCATCGCATCAGCGTCGAGGAAGGCGCGATCCTCAAGGGCGGTGTCGAAGTGCGCAACCCTGAAAAGAAGGATCAGAAGACGCAGGTGCAGAACCAAGCTCAGAACAAGCCGGAACCACCCAAGGCAATGGCCGCGACCGCGGGCAACGCATAAATTTCGCAAGGTTGAATTCGAAGTCGGAATTCAGGAACAACGATGGAGGGACGGGCGTCTTGCCCGGCTCTCCATCGTTTTCTTTTTCTGGATTTGTTATTTCTTCGGCTTGAAGTCGAGCGATGCCGAATTCATGCAGTAGCGCAGCCCGGTCGGTCCCGGACCATCCGGAAACACGTGGCCTAGATGGGCATCGCACTTGGCACAGCGCGCTTCGGTGCGAGTCATGCCATAGCTGGTGTCGGTGTGTTCCGCGATGTTCTTGCGGTCGGCGGCAGCGAAGAAGCTCGGCCATCCGGTTCCTGAATCAAACTTTGTTTCCGAACCAAACAGCAGTGCGCCACAGCAGACGCAGTGGTACGTCCCGTCGTCGTGCTGGTTCCAATATTGGCCGGTGAAAGCGGGTTCGGTGCCGCAGGCGCGGGCCACCTGATACTGCTCAGGAGTGAGTTGCTGCTTCCACTCGGCTTCGGTCTTGTTGATTTTCCCGGTGGGCTGTTCTGTCATTTTCGTATCTCCAACCATAAGATGTTGAACCTGCGGGAAAGTTGCAAGCCGCTGCCCGCAATCCCGATACCCTCCCGATCGTCAGACAACCGTGACTGCCGAAGCCTGCCGCGCAAAAATATATGGCCCGTGAGGGAATTCTTCGAGGAATGTCGCTCTTAGAGGTGAGCAGTAAAAAGAAGCTTAATTTCAGGAGGAACCACCGTGAAACTCAAAAGTTTAGCTCTCTCCCTTGGCGTGGCCCTGCTACTTTGCATGTCCGCCTTTGCCACCACTTACAATTTCCAGACCATCAACTATCCCGGCGACACGTTTACCCAGTTGCTCGGAATCAACAATTCCAACACCATCGCCGGCTACCACGGTGCCAGCGTCAACCAGGGATTCACCTACTCTTTGCCGAGCAACACTTTCACTAACGAAAACTACCCAGGCTCGCAGCAGACTCAGGTCATTGGCATCAATAACAGCCCGTTCAAAACCTCCGGTTTCTACATCTCGAAGGGAAAGACGCTCGGCTTCACGGACTTCCAGGGTACGTTCGCGAGCGTGGCCTATCCGAAGAAGCCGTTTAACCAACTCCTCAGCCAGAACGATTTCGGTCAAGCTGCGGGATACTACAGCACCACGGTAAGTGGCAGCGGCCCCGATACTGCCTATGTTTACGATGAATTCGGTGGCGTTTTCGAAGCTTTTGCAATTCCCGGCTCAGTCAGCGCGCAGGCCACCGGCATTAACAACGCCAGCAGCGTTTGCGGATTCTACGTGGACGCCAACGGCGTAAATCACGGCTGGCTCCAGGTCCAGGGACATTTCACCGTCCTCGACTATCCGGGTTCCACCGGGACCCAGGCACTTGGATTGAATAACAAAGGCCTGGTGGTCGGGGTGTACACCGACAACTCCGGCAACAGCCATGGCTTCGTGTACACCGTAGCGACCAGTTCATTCCAGCCGGTCGACGATCCAGACGGGATGGGCACGACGGTGGTGAACGGAATCAACGACAACGACGTTCTTGTTGGTTTCTACGGCACGGCGCCGCTCAACTCCGGATTTGTTGCCAGCCCGGCGAAATAACGCTAGACACAATGGGGGAACGTGGGAGTCTGAGAATGCGCAGACCCCCCCTTTTTTGCAGGCGTGATCTTTGCTAGGGATGAGGAAGGCCCGCCAGGAAAGACCAATTTCAATTCGTCTCATTCGCCCGGAGGAATCCGGGCGATTTTTTTCGTTTGGGTTAGTGTGCCAGTGGCTGATTCGCGCCGAGCAGTAACCCGATGCCGGCGCGTTTCTGCATCTCTGACAGCAGTGCCTTGGCGGCATTCAAGTAGGTGCTGTTGGGATCGGACGTGTCGGCCCAGACGGCTTCATAGACGATCTTGGCCGCTTCTTTTGCGTCGATGTGCAGGGCGGCTTCCATGCGGTCGGCCTGCTGGCGGACTTCGCCGTAGCACGTGTGGCAGACTGCGGCCGGTTCGGTGGCTCCGCTGTGCTGATGTTCGAGCACGCAACGGAACGTGGTCGCCGCATTGATCTGCGTGTGGGATGCGAAGGCCTGCGACTTAAGCTCCCTCAGGAGGCGCGCGCGTTCGTCGTCGATGGGTGCGCCGGTCGCGGGCGGCGATGCTGCGGCATTCATCGAATGCACTACCGGTGCGGTGGGCGAGACCCGATCCGGCGACTTGCAGATCGGACATGCGTGCATGTCAGCAGGATAGTAGGCGTGGCAGCGCGAACAAGGCAGGCCGTAGCCAATGGATTTTTTCTCCGGCGCCGATGGGTCCTCGGGTGCCGCTCCGTGCGGCTTGTGCCGTTCTGGGGTGGTTAGTGCAGCGGGATTGACGGACTTCTCTCGGGCTTGCTTGGCAGCGCTGTTTTCCATTGCTCTTTCCCTCGACCGCCCCAGCGGCGCAACCAGCGCCGCGTCTCGTTCCTATTTTAGGTTTGTTCAGGGCTGGAGGCGATGCACGTCAGTGCATAACAAAAGTAATGCCCTACCGGTTGCCGTGTGGAGACGGGGCTTGCCCCGTCTCACTCTGCGGCCACAGACGCGGCAATCCGCGCCGCTACAGGGCAATCAAATAGGAGTTACTTTGTACTCGTGATCAGCCGGACGACTTCCTGCATCCGCGCCCGATAGAGATTCTGGCTGGGATCCATGCGGGACGCGATTTCGAGCTCTCCGAGAGCCTCTTCGTATTGGTTAAGAGCCATCAGGCAGGCGGCGAGGGAATAGTGATTCTGGGCGCTGGGTTCGAGGCGGAGGGCTTCACGAAATTCTTTTTCCGCCGCCGCCAGTTGTTGGGTATTCACCAGCGCAGTGCCGAGATAGTGGTGGGCTAGACCGGATTCCGGATTGAGTGTAACCGCTTTGCGCAACACGTCCACCGCTTCCTCATCTTTTCCCGAAAGCAGGAGGGCCTGCCCCAGAACGCGGTGTTCCGCCGCTCCCGCGGGATTGGCGGCGATGGCGGCCTTTAACTCGCGAATGGCCGATGGGTAATCGCGCTTGGACATGTAAGCGCGGGCCAGGCAGTTGTGACCGCCTTCCCACTCCGGACTCTGACGATAAAGATCGGTGAACTCCGTGATGGCGCTGTCGAAGTCTTCCTTGTCGCAAAGCGTATTTCCCAGGTTGTTGCGGACGCTGGCTTCTTCGGGTTTGAGGCGCTTGGCAGCGCGATACTCCGCAATCGCCTCATCCAGTTTGCCCTGATCGTGCAGCACTACGCCCAGATTGCTATGCGCCTCCCAGAAGGCGGGACGCAGGCTGAGCGCGTGACGATAGGCAACGGCGGCGCGGCGCAGATCGCCGTGATCGCGGTGCGTGATTCCCATATCGAAGTAGACGTCCGCGTTCGCGACGGAGCCAGCAGGCTCCCGCGCCAGCGCTTCCTCGAAGGCGTGCAGCGCGGCATCGTAGTGGCCGTTGGCGTAGAGCGCGAGTCCGAGGTAGCGGTAACCCTCGGCGTTGGCGGGATCCATGCTGAGCGCGGTGCGCGCTTCCGCCAAGGCGTCGTCGGCATCGTCGGTCCGGTAAAACAGGTAAGAAATCTGGCTATGGGTCTCGGGGAACCCGGGCATCAGACGTGAAGACTCCGAGAATTCGTCGAGTGCTTCGTCGAACCGATCCTGGCGGCGCAGAACGGTTCCGAGGACGAAATGCAGCAAAGCATCTTCCGCCTGGTCGTTCAGCAGGGCGCGAATCTTGTCTTCGGCGGCGTCGAAGTTTTTGTCATGAACTAGAGCGGCCACCTGTGCCGCTGGGCTGGAACAGGCGCACGCGGCGGTTGACTTAAGAGAACTCTGACGCGCGAGGCCTTGAATCAACCCCGCGTCCGCCCCCGCTTTTTGCAGGGCGCGGGTGCATAGAGTGCTCGCGTGGCATGAAGCGGGCCGGGCAGAGTTCAGAGCAAGGTTGGGAGATACGTCCCGCGTTTGGGCCAGGCGCTGGACCCGCGCGCTTGAAATTCCTCCCGCCAGCCACAGGAAAGTGTTGTCGGAAACGGCCGTGGCCGGAGCCTGTTCAGCTTGCAAGGAGCCTGCCACCAGCAGAAGCAAAAGCCATCGCACACACCGTTTCACGAAGACCTCCAGCAGTTTTGGCGGTTTTGCCGCGCGAGAATCGCCCTGTGCCCAAAATAGTCCGGCGGCGGTGTCGCCGATAGGTCACCGAAGTAATTAGGAGGGACATGGCCCAACGAGGCAGCGGCCCGCAAGTTGTGGACCGGATTCAGTGAGACCCTCAGGGGCAAATTGGGTTACACTATTGATGGTCCTGTTGGCCGATGTTTCCAGGCGGCATGTCCGGTCCGGAGGCTTTATGTTTGAAGGTTTGTTTCAACCCATGCACTTGCTGGTGATCTTCTTCATCGCACTGCTGGTGTTTGGTCCCAAGAAATTACCCGAGTTGGGCAAGGGCCTGGGCGAGGGCATTCGTGCCCTGAAAGAGGGTATGAAAGATAACGATACCAAGGCTGAAATCAAACCTGAAGTAAAGCCAGAAAACAAGGCCTGAGTCCGCAGTAAGAATTCAGTTGCGCGCGTGCCGAATTCTCGTTAGTTCGATATAATTCCTGCATCCAATCGAAGCAGATTGTAGTGAGTGCGGAGCTCTGTAATCCGCTTCTCGCCTTGGGGCGCAGTTCTGTCCCAAACTTAGAAGTAGAAATTCATCTCATTTTGAATCACTTAGGAGGTTTCAATATGCATAAGAATTTTGTGGTAGGTCTTATTCTGCTCCTGGCGATTCCGGCGTTAGCCGACCAAATCGTTCTCAAGAATGGCGACAAGTTAACCGGCTCGATCACCAAGTCCGATGGTAAGGAACTCGTAATCAAGACGGATTATGCCGGCGTCGTAACCGTAAAGTTTGACGCGATCCAGAGCATCACTTCCGCGGGTGACCTCAACGTCACGCTGGGCGGCAAGACGGTAGTCGGCCCCGTGACTACGAATGGCGACAATGTTGTGGTTGCGACCAAGGCCGCGGGTTCAGTTGAGGCGCCGAAAGCCTCCGTCACTTTGGTGCGTAGTCCGGCCGAGCAGGCGGCGTATGAGAGGAGCCTGCACCCGGGATTCGGAGAAGGCTGGGCCGGTGGACTGAATCTGGGCTTTGCCGTCACGCGTGGTAACAGTGAGACCAAGAACCTCAATATCGCCTTCAATGCCGTGCGCACGGGATTCCACGACAAGCTGACTCTTTATACCAACTCGGTATACGCGACCAACGACCTGTCAGGGGCATCGCCCCACACCACCTCGAACTCGATCGGCGGCGGAGCTCGCTATGACCACGATTTCTCTCCACGTGCATTCGCCTTCGTGAATGGCGATTTCTTTTCCAATTCACTGCAATTCCTGGATCTACGGTCCTCGTTCGGTGGCGGTATTGGTTTGCACGCGATCAAGAATGCAGTCACCACCCTCGATCTGCTTGCCGGTCTGAACTACACGCATGAAAGCTACTCCGGTATTCCCAACCCGTTGCCGCCGCCGCTCACCAACTCGTATTCCAAGAGTTATGCGGCCTTGACTCTGGGTGATGCCTTCACGCACAAGTTGGGGAAGAGCACGGACCTGACGCAGAACTTCTTCTTCTACCCCGACCTCAGCGATACCTCACAATACCGTTTCACCCTCAATGCCGCTACTGTCACCAAGCTCAATAAATGGCTGGGGTGGCAGAACTCGTTCGGGGACGTCTATGTTACGTACCCGCTAAGGCCGTTAGGAACGAAGGCGAATGACCTGCAGATTGCGACGGGCATAAATATTTCTTTCACGCATTAGACTGTTGGCTGATTGTCGACAAAGCGGGCAGGCCGGATTTTCCGGTCTGCCCTTTTTTCTGCTGACCGTTGGCGCGTGCGAGTTGTTCGGGGCAGCAGTTTGTTATCCTAGCCCCGTGCCGCGCCCCTTCCTGATCGATACCGACACCGCTTCCGACGACGCCGTCGCGCTCATCATGGCGTTGCGCGCGCCCGGCGTTCGCGTCGTGGCAATCACGACCGTCGCTGGAAATGTCCCCGTCACGCAATCGACCCGCAATGCTCTCTACACCGTCGAACTCTGCGCAGCAAACGTGCCCGTCTACACCGGCGCCGACAAGCCACTCCTGCGCACTTATCAGAACGCAACCTGGTTTCATGGCCGCGATGGCCTCGGAGAACACAACTATCCTGCTCCTCATCAGCCTGCGGCAAGCGCGCACGCGGTCGATGCCATCATTGATGCGGTCGAGGCGAATCCCGGAATTACCATCGTTACCCTCGCGCCGCTCACGAATATTGCGCTGGCGCTGGCCAGGAAACCGGAGATCGCCGCGAAAGTCGGACGCTGCGTGATCATGGGCGGTGCTCCATGCTGCGAAGGCAACGTGACCCCAGCCGCCGAGTACAACATCTGGGTCGATCCCGAAGCTGCCAGAATCGTGATGAACAGTGGCTTGCCGATCGAGCTCGTGGGCTGGCATCTTTCCCGCGGAGACGCCGTCGTTCGCGAGGACGACATCGCGCGCATTCTCGGATTCAACACTCCGCTTGCGAAATTTGCCGTCGAGTGCAACAGCCACGCCCGCCAGGCCTACAAAGTGCAAACCGGCGAAGACGGCATCTCGCTGCCCGATCCGGTGGCCATGTCGATTGCGCTTGATCCGACAATCGGAACGGATTGGAGTGAGCACTATCTCGATGTCGAAACCCAAAGCGAGTTGACGCGTGGCATGACCGTAGTCGATCGCCTGAATGTTGCCGCCGATGATCGAAATCAGGCTGTCTGGGCGCCCGTCCTTAAGAAGAAATGCAAAGCCAAAGTCTGCTGGACCATGGACAACAAACGCTGGAAGGAAGCTCTATGTGCTGCGCTGCGGTAATTCCCGTGTAGAGACGGGGCTTGCCCCGTCTCCTTTGCGCACAAAGCGGGTGGCGGCCAGCCGCGTTTCTACTGCCGTACCGGCTGTCCCGCGCGTGAGGTCTGATATATTTAGCGCTTCTTCGGAGGTGTCTCCATGTCCCGCAACGTGCGCTGTGGCCTGATTCAGGCAAGCAATGCGCTCAGCAATAGCCGTTCGCTGCCCGCGATCAAGAAAGCCATGATCGACAAGCACCTGAAGCTGATCGAGCAGGCGGCGAAGAAAAAAGTCCAAATACTCTGCCTCCAGGAACTTTTCTACGGTCCTTATTTTTGCGCCGAGCAGGACATTCGCTGGTACGACCTGACCGAGCGCGTTCCCGATGGACCGACGACCAAGCTGATGCAGAAGATCGCGGCCAAGCACAAGATGGTGATCGTGGTCCCGGTCTACGAAGAGCAGATGCCGGGCTTGTACTTCAATACCGCCGCGGTCATTGATGCCGACGGCAAGTATCTCGGCAAGTACCGCAAGCACCACATCCCCCACGTGCATCCCGGATTCTGGGAGAAATTTTATTTCACCCCGGGAGACCTGGGTTATCCCGTGTTTGAAACAAAATATGCGCGCGTCGGAGTCTACATCTGCTACGACCGTCATTTTCCCGAAGGCGCGCGCGTGCTCGGACTGAACGGCGCAGAAATTGTCTTTAACCCCTCCGCCACGGTCGCCGGGCTCTCGGAATATTTGTGGGAACTCGAGCAGCCCGCGCACGCCGCCGCCAACGGCTACTTCGTCGGCGCGATCAACCGCGTGGGCAGGGAAAAGCCGTGGAATATCGGCGAGTTTTACGGCAAGAGTTACTTCTGCAACCCGCGCGGCAAGATCGTAGCCCAGGCCAGCCGCAATAAAGATGAAGTGCTGGTCGCCGATCTTGATCTCGACCTGATCCAGGAAGTAAGAAGGGTCTGGCAATTCTATCGCGACCGCCGTCCGGAAACCTATGGCCCGCTGACGGCGCAGACAGGACAAACGTCGGCCGCGGACTAAATAGGTCCCGAAATCCGACAAGTTGGTTTTACTGAGAGCTGACGACTGACAACTGATAGCTGCCACTCACATGCCTCCATCTTCTCGAATCGAATCCAGTCCGCTGTACAACAAAGACCTTGCGCCGGCGACCGCCGAGCGCCGCACCTGGGGCACTTACAACTTCGCCGCGCTCTGGGTATCGATGTCGGTCAATATTCTGACCTACATGCTGGCCGCAAGCCTGATCCAGGGAGGCATGAATTGGAAGCAGGCGGTGGCCACGGTATTCATCGGCAACACGATTGTGCTCATCCCGATGCTGCTGAACTCACATCCGGGAGCGCGCTACGGAATTCCGTTTCCAGTGCTGGCGCGCGCTTCGTTCGGAGTGCTGGGCGCAAATTTCGCGGCAGTGTTGCGCGCGCTGGTTGCCTGTGGATGGTTCGGCATCCAGACCTGGATCGGTGGCGAAGCCATCAACACGCTGCTCATCGTGCTCGCGCCGAGTTGGGCCAAAGTGAGTTACAGCACCGCGATCTGCTTCATGGCGTTCTGGCTCATCAATCTCCTTGTCATTCTCAAAGGCATCGAGTACATAAGATTCTTGCAGGGAATCAGCGCGCCGATCTTGCTGGCCGTGGGCCTCCTACTGTTGGCGTGGGCCTACAAGTCGGCCGGCGGATTTGGCCCCATGCTGTCGGCGCCGTCGCGCTTCGTGAGCTTTTCGGATTTCCTGAAATTCCTCATCCCCGCGCTCAATGGCACGGTCGGCTTCTGGGCCACTGTGTCGCTCAACATCCCGGACTTCACGCGGTTTGCGAAAAGCCAGCGTCAGCAGGTGATTGGGCAAGCGCTCGGCCTGCCCACCACCATGACCCTCTATTCGCTGATTGGCATCCTGGTGACTTCGGCGACGGTGGTGATTTACGGCACCGCGATTTGGGATCCGGTGCAATTGCTAAGCCGCTTTCATTCGCCCGTAGCCGTGGTGATTTCGCTGCTGGCGATTCTGCTGGCGACGTTGAACGTGAATATTGGCGCCAACGTTGTCTCGCCGGCCAACGATTTCTCCAACCTGTGGCCGCGAAAAATCAGCTTCCGCACCGGAGGCATAATCACCTGCTTCATGGGAATCGCGCTGATGCCGTGGAAACTGCTCTCCAGTTACAGCACATTCATCTTCGGATGGCTCGGCGGTTACGCCGCCTTCCTCGGCCCAGTGGCAGGCATCATGATCTGCGATTACTTCGTGATCCGCAGGCGAGTGCTCGTCGTCGACGATCTCTACCTGCGCGGCGGCATCTACGAATATTCGCGCGGCTTCAACTGGCTGGCAGTGCTCGCGCTGGCCTTGGGAGCGGGCACGGCGCTGGTGGGATTGGTCGTTCCCCCGCTGCGGGTCTTATATAGTTACTCGTGGTTCATGGGCTTCGCGGTGTCGTTTGTGGCTTATTACGCGCTGATGAAGGCTGCGCGTAACGAATAGCGCACCGCTTTACGGGCTGCGGGAAGATTCGCATAGAGACGGGGCTTGCCCCGTCTCAGACTGTCGAAGAATTTGGGTTCCGCCCCGGTTTTGGGAAGGGCACGGCTTTAGCCGTGCCGTAAAGATCAAAGAACAACGCGCCTTTAGGCGCTGAGGGAAAGCTGCCGGAGTGAGTGGCCGGTTGACGGCAACGACTTATCTGGCTAGCAGGAGTTTTTCATCTTCTCCTGAAAAGAAGCCGAGTCTGCCGGGAAGACACGACAGAATGGTTCCTGTGTCGCTGTCGAATACGCGTTCAAGTACAGATTCCAATTCCAATTCCTTCCCGTCGAGGTTAGCGTCCGCCAACATGGCCCAGCAAGTCTTCCTCGCTCCCTTTGATTTCAGCAAACGATGAACATTCTCGATGCCTTGAACATGCCGTTGCCAAAGCCCAAGGTTGGGGTCAACCTTCCACGGGATCGCGGCCGCAAATCTTGGATCAAACCACCTGAAATGCGCTAGTTCCTGAGTGAGTTTCTTGCGACTCTTTGGTTTCGACAGGAAGGTCAAAAATCTCTCCTGCTTGTCGCGTGAGATGAACGCCTTGATCGTTGCTTGTTCGTGCTCGACCTGTGATCCAGTGCCCATTGATTCGCAATCCTATGCGATTCTTGGCTGAAATCCAACTTGGCCGCGAGAGACTACCAGACAGTCGGCGTGACATCGCCCTGCCGTGGACGGCCTTCACCTCCGCAACGGCGTCCTCTTTCTCATCCGTATCACTCCTGAAACGTCACGCAAACACCCTTAGGGTCAATCGCCCCGAATTCCTTGGTCCCCCAAGGCTTGGTTTGCAACGGACCGTTGGGATGCGCCTTGCCGCCGCGCTCCTGGAATTCGGCGTACAGTACCTCAATGCCCTGCACAGCCAGACGCACCATCGTCTGGTCGCCGACCTTCCGTGCCAGAATTTTGTCGCTCATGCCCGAGATGTGAAGATACGCCTCGCCGCGGTGAATACCTGCGTAGTTCGGAGGGGTAGCGTCGCGAAAAGTTTCATTGAAGCCGCAGACCTCGGTCCACCACTTCAGAGATTCCGCGGCGTCGGCAGCGGGCAGAACCGGAATCGCACCTCTGATGATTGGCTCCATGGACAAAGCCTAACGAATCCGGTTCGAATTGCCTACGCGCTTGCGCGAAACGCTGGCAGTACTTCCTTCTTGTACTTCTCCAGCGTGTCCTCTTCGTCCCCGCACATCAAATAGATGTTAAACTGCGTGACCCCTGCGCGTGCCAGCGCGCGAAGTTTCTCGATGTGCGCTTTGGCAGGTCCGAGAAGGCAGAAACGATCAATCACCTCATCGGAGACGAAGTCGGCATTGCTGCTCCCCACTTCGCAATGGTGAAGATAATCGTAATGTCCCTTGTCGCGTATATAAGAGGTCAGAGCAGGAGGAAGTTCCTCGGGCTTATAGCGCGAAACCAGATCGACGACGTGGTTCGACACCAAAGCAGGGAACCAGCGCACTCGCTCTCGACCCACTTTCAGATCGTCGGAAACCCAGACCGGCGCAGCCGCCATGATCTCGATCTTCTTCGGATCTCTACCTGCGGCCTCGGCTCCCTTCTTGACGAAACCAACGCACCACTCGATCAAGTCCGGGTCGGCGAACTGCAAGATCACGCCATCACCAATTCGGCCCGCGAGTTCGAGCACCTTCGGTCCGTATCCCGCAACCCACACCGGCGGAACGCCCCCAGTTGCCCAACTGAGCCGCGCTTTCCGGCTTTCGTATTCGATCTCATTCCCGCCCGTGAGATCGCGAAAAGCTTTTACCGACTCCTCCAACTGCGCCACCGTGACCGGCTTTTTGCCCAGCACGCGCCGCGAACTGTCGCCGCGACCGATGCCCAGTTGCATGCGTCCCCCAGAGATCAAATTCATCGTCGCAAACAGGCTCGACGTGACCGTGATGTCGCGCGTCGCCGGATTCGTAACGCAGGTGCCGAGCCGCATGTTCTTCGTGTTGGTCGCCATCAGCGTCAGCATGGGATAAGGTTCGAGCCAGAGCACGTGCGAATCGAAAATCCAGCCATACTGAAAGCCGGACGCTTCCGCCTGGCGCGTGAGGCTGACAATGCGTTGTACGGTCATGTCGGGCTTGATGGTGATGCCGAACTTCATGGGTTTCCTCTGTCTCAGATCGTGGAGCGACGGGCGTCCTCGCCCGTCCGCCATTCTGCTGGCCGGGCGAGGACGCCCGGCTCTCCACCGGCGTGCTTGAAATCGACACCCGCAGTTTCGGGAGTTTAGC
>CZLA01000055.1_pt1 | contig 31062 bp, 20 predicted proteins | sample 1122381 | NCBI WGS metagenome assembly CZLA01 (sample SAMEA3539301, study PRJEB10725) | soil metagenome | biome: tundra; feature: field; material: soil | place: USA | collected 2010-05 | depth 0.15 m
ACTCCCGCAGCCGCAGGACTTGGTCGAGTTCGGATTCACGAACACGAAGCCCTGCTGCATCAAGGTTTCCTGGTAATCGAGAATCATCCCGTGCAGATAGATAAAGGACTTCGGATCCACAAAAACCCGCACATCTCCGAACTGAAACACACGGTCGCGCTCGCGCGGTTGCGTATCGAACCGAACATTGTAGCTGAGGCCCGAGCAGCCGCCGCCCTGCACGCCCAGACGAAGGCCGCCCTGCTCCGGCGAAACATTTTCTTTCACCATTGCCGAGCGAATTTTCTTGAGCGCGTTCTCAGTGACCTGTATGCCCTTGGCCGGAGTTGCCGGCGGGGCCGGTTTGACGGCTTCGTCTTTGACTGCTTGATCCATGATTGATTTTAGCCGCTGCGAGCTGCGGGCTACGAACTACGAGCAAGCCAGCCCCTCGTAGCTGATTTACTGCACCGTCTGCACTGCCGCAGGTTTCACGGCTTCCTGCTTCTTTTTCCAGTCGCCGATCGCGGCTCGGATGGCATCTTCGGCCAGCACCGAGCAGTGAATTTTCACTGGCGGCAAGGCCAGCTCTTTCACGATCTCGGTGTTCTTGATCTCGAGGGCCTCGTCGATCGTCTTGCCCTTGACCCACTCGGTCGCCAGCGAAGACGATGCAATCGCCGAGCCACAACCGAAGGTCTTGAACTTGGCGTCTTCGATGATGTTGGTCTGCGGATTGACTTTGATCTGCAGCTTCATCACGTCGCCGCACTCCGGCGCGCCGACCAGGCCGGTGCCCACATCGGCATCCTTCTTGTCCATGGAGCCAACGTTGCGTGGATTGTTGTAGTGGTCGATCACTTTCTCGCTATATGACATTTCCCTTCACCCCTTGCTAAAAGTTTTGCTCAAGGCTGACCCTGAACCCTGCTTCTAATGCGCTTCCGCAGCCCACTTCACACTCTTCAAGTCCACACCCTCTTTCGCCATTTCATAGAGTGGCGAGAGTTCGCGCAGACGCAACACGGTCTCGACCACGCGGTCGCCCACGTAATCGATCTCGGCCTCGGTGTTGAACCGACCAATGCCGAAGCGGATCGAGCTATGCGCCAGATCGTCGCCCGTGCCAAGGGCCTTCAGTACATAAGAAGGTTCAAGGGTCGCCGAGGTGCACGCCGATCCGCTTGAAACCGCGATGTCGTTGATGCCCATCAGCAGCGACTCGCCTTCTACATAGGCAAAGCTGATGTTCAGATTGCCGGGCAGGCGATGCTCCCAGGAGCCATTGATGTACACCTCGTCAAGCCGGCTCATGATGCTGTCTTTCAGCCGGTTGCGCAGGCCCGCCATTTTGCAGGATTCCTGCGGCATCTCCTCCTGCGCGATGGCGCAAGCCTTGCCGAGGCCGGCGATGCCGGGGACATTGAGCGTTCCGGAGCGCATCCCGCGCTCGTGCCCGCCACCGTCAATCAGCGGCACCAGTTGCACGCGCGGATTCTTGCGGCGCACATAGAGCGCGCCCGCGCCTTTCGGGCCATAGAGTTTGTGTCCGGTGATCGAGGCGACATCGATGTTCATCTTGTTCACGTCCACCGGCACTTTGCCAATCGCCTGCACCGCGTCGGTGTGGAAAATCACGCCCCGCTCGTGGCACAGTTTGCCGATTTCCGCGACCGGTTGCAGCACGCCGATCTCGTTGTTGGCCGCCATGATCGTGACCAGAATCGTCTTGTCGTCGATGGCGCGCTTCAGATCATCGAGATCAACCAGTCCATCTTTCTGCACCGGCAGATAGGTCACGCGGAAGCCGAACTTCTCCAGATGCTTGCAGGTGTCGAGCACGGCTTTGTGTTCGGTGACCGCGGTGATGATGTGGTTGCCCTTCTCTCGATACATCTCGGCCACACCCTTGATGGCGAGGTTGTCGCTTTCGGTGGCTCCTGAGGTGAAGATGATCTCCTTCGCGGTCGCGCCGATCAGCCTGGCGATACGCTCGCGCGACAACTCGACCGCTTCTTCCGCCGCCCATCCAAAGGGGTGGTTGCGGCTGGCGGAGTTGCCAAACTTCTCCATGAAGTAGGGCAGCATCTCGTCGAGAACCCGCGGATCCATCGGCGTGGTCGCGTGATTATCCATGTAAATGGGCAGCTTGATCCCTTGGGGAACCGTGCGCTGTCCGATATCCTTACTGGTTGGGGTCGCCGTCTTCACATCCGTACTCATGTTCACCGTTCTCCTTAAAAAGCCCGTTGTTATGAAATCTGGCTACGAAATCGTTACTAACTCCGCCGGCTTCGGGGTCTCCAACTTCTTGACTTGGATGACTTCCGGTTCTTCCTGCATGTGCGAAATCTTGATGTTTTTCAGCACCTGCTCGATGCTTTCATTCACTTTGCGGAGCGGCTCGCGAATGGTGCAGCGATCGCTCTGACCGCATTCGCCGCGAACCGTCACACACGACGTAATGAACAGCGGCCCGTCAATGGCCTTGATCACTTCGAACGCGGAAATCATCTTCGGATCCCGCGCCAGCGTGTAACCGCCATTCATGCCATGCTGGGACCGCACCAACCCGACCTTCGCCAGCCGTTGCAGGATCTTCGCCAACGCTTCCTGCGGGATGCCGTAAGCCTCCGCCACATCCTTGGCGCTGCATGCGCCCTGGTCAACGTGCTCGGCCAGATGTTTCATGGCCATGAGCCCGTAGTCCGCTTTTTTGGTCAGTTTCAGCATGATGTCGAATGGCGACCTTAATGATCGGATTAAAACCCGACTGTTTCGGTCGCACTTTAATTCTAACCGCAGAGGCTACTTCGCGCAAGCCCGATCAGGCATCGGTCTGATTTGGCGATCGAACGGTAAGTTTCAGCAGGCAAACGGGTTATGGGATGGGGACGATACTTATGCGCGAGAGAGTTCGCTTTCGACCAAACCCGGGGGAGCGAAACGAGGGAGAATTCATCCCCGCACGGGAGAACTTAGCCCCGGAGGGGCGACCGACCTTAGCCCAGCGATTCATCGCTGGGAAAGCTTTAATCCCCAGACTAGGAGCCGATACCCGGCATGTGATAGTGGAGTGCGAGCAACCACGGAGGGTGACTTCAGAATGGCCAAACGACTGGCCAGGCGGTCGACCGATCCTGGGGTTATGAACGTTATGGGGATTTATCAACAGTAACGGCGCACGTAGTAACTACAATCGGTCACCTTGGCCCTTCGATAGCAGAGAACGACTTGCAACAGAATACTCGGTATAAACCACAGAGCCCCATAATTGCAGGTCCCAACATTATCCAAAGGCGGACCAACCTCAAATGTCGCCACCCTTCTTCTGGAATGTACCCCCACATAGCAGCAACACCAGCACAAGCAAACACTAGGAAGATTCGTTTTAGGTTCGGATGGCGCTGCAGTTTCTGCGGAATCAATATTCCCATCCAAGCGGCAAGGAGCCCGGCACAACCACCGATTGCCTCTGCGGTAGTCCTGGCGACTAAAGGGAGTGTGTATCCGTCTGGATTTGCGAGCGTTTTGGGCAGAGTTGGCAAAAGCACGAGCGACAAGAGAATACCCCAGAGAATGAAAAACATTGCGGGAGCAAGTGCGACTAAGCCCGCAATCACCCACACTGCCGATATCAGTTTGTCGCGTTCCACGGGTCAGTTCCGATGAAGCAGTTGCACGATGAAACCCCGACTTGGGTGGCACCCGTACACCCGGAATTATGCTCCCAATCAGCAAGCATGGAGCGGTAAATGTCGATATCAGGCGATTACGCTCACGAACAGGATCGCCGAGTCCGGTTGGTTTCAGCGCTGCACCCGACGTTTCAGACCGTGCAGCACCAGCGCGCAAATTTCGTCGGCAAAGCTCTCGTCGAGTTTGTCGTGACGGATGAGAAAACGCATGTAGATCGGCCCGTAGAGCGAGTCGAGAACGAGGTCGAGGTCACTGCCGGCGGGGAGTTCGCCGCGGTCGATGCCGCGTTGCAAAGTTTGATAGGCCTGTTTGCGCCTCGGCCACAGGAATCTCTCACGAAAGGCCTCGATCAACTCCGGATCTGATTGGCCTCCGGCAAGCAGAGCCGCCACGACTTTGCCGCGGTTGGACCGGAAGATGCGAATCAGCCGCCGCATTTGCAGGCTCATGTCGCGTTGCACGGAGCCGGTATCCGGGAAGCGGAGTTCGTCGGCGGCGCTGGTCGAGAAAGCGTCGGCAACCAGTGCACCCTTGGTTGGCCACCAGCGGTAGACAGTTGTCTTGCCAACATTGGCGTCGGCGGCGATGGCTTCAATGCTTAGTTCCGCGAATCCACCTTGCTGTTTGAGCAGTTTCAAAGTGCTGCGCAGGATCGCTTGACGCGACTCCTCGCTGCGTGGCCGCCCGGGTGCGCGTCTTTCCGCAATCCCGTTGCTTCCGTTCCGGGCGTCGGCGCGCTGGGTATGATTTTGAACCATGGCTGAAGTCTAATATAATTTAAATCCGAAACGTACTGTTTTGAATCTCTCTTTGTAAGTCCGGAAGGCGAGTGTGGGGCCGAGGCTCCGGCGGTGACCGTTTCCGCTAGTATCGGGTTTCAGCAATACCAGTTTTCGTCAGTCCTAATTTCGTCAGTCTTATGTGGATCGTCGCATTAGCGCTTCGCCGGCCTTACACGTTTGTGGTGATGGCACTGCTGATCGCCATTCTCACGCCCATCACCATTCTGCGCACCCCCGTCGACATTTTTCCTGAAATCAACATTCCCGTAGTCAGCGTGGTGTGGAGCTACACGGGACTGTCGCCGCAGGAGATGGCGGACCGGATCGTGACCAACTCCGAACGCGGGTTCACGGTCACGGTCAACGACATCGAACATCAGGAATCGCAGTCACTCAGCGGAATTGCCGTGATCAAGATCTTCTTCCGGCCTTCCGTCGATATTTCCATGGCGGTGACGCAAGTGACGGCGATGTGCCAGACCGTGCTGCGCGGACTGCCCCCGGGCACGACTCCGCCGCTGGTCATCACTTACACGGCATCCTCGACGCCGATTGTGCAACTGGGGTTGAGCAGCAAGACGCTTCCGGAACAGCAGTTGTTCGATCTGGGGCAGAATTTTCTGCGCACCCAGTTGACCACGGTTCAGGGCGCGGGCACTCCGTATCCTTTCGGCGGCAAGATTCGCCAGGTGCAGGTGGACCTCGACTCCGCGAAGCTGCAGGCGTACGGTCTGGCGCCCGCGGATATCGTCAACGCGGTGGCTGCCCAGAATTTGATTCTGCCGGCAGGTACGGCCAAGATCGGGCCAACCGAGTACACGGTGGAGATGAACGGCACTCCCCAGACCATCGCCGAACTGAACGATCTGCCGGTGAAAACCTCGAACTTGTCCACACTTTACCTGCGCGACGTAGCGCACGTGCGCGATGGTTTCGCGCCGCAAACCAACATCGTGCGGCAGGACGGCGTGCGCGGCGTGCTGATGTCGATCTTCAAGCTGGGCGGGTCTTCTACGCTGACCGTCGTCAATGCCGTGAAGGCGATGGTGCCGCTGGCGGCACAATCGCTGCCGCCCGAACTTAGCATCAAGGCTCTGTTCGATCAGTCGCTTTTTGTGCGCGCGTCGATTGAGGGAGTCGTGCGCGAAGGCCTGACCGCGGCCTGTCTTACCGCCGCCATGATCCTGCTCTTCCTCGGCGATTGGCGTCCCACGGTGATTATCGCGGTCTCCATCCCCTTGTCGATTTTCGTTTCCGTGATTCTGCTGAGTGCACTCGGCCAGACCATCAACATCATGACTCTGGGAGGACTGGCGCTCGCCGTGGGCATTCTGGTGGATGACGCGACGGTGACGATCGAGAACATCGAGCGCAATCTGGCCATGGGCAAGGAGATGAAGCAGGCCATCCTCGATGGCGCGCAAGAAATTGCGGTGCCTGCCTTCGTATCGACGCTTTGTATCTGCATCGTGTTTGTGCCGATGTTCTTTCTGGCCGGAGTCGCGAAGTTTCTTTTCGTTCCCATGGCCGAAGCAGTGTGTTTTGCCATGCTGGCGTCTTACCTGCTGTCGCGAACCCTGATCCCGACGATGGTGATGTTTATCATGCGGGGGCACGAGCACCGCGCCGCCGAGCCGAAAAACTTCCTCGCAAAATTCCAGCGGAAGTTCGAGCGCTGGTTTGAAAGATTTCGCGCCGGCTATCAGCAGCTACTGGAAACCGCTCTTGAACGCCGCAAACTGTTCGCTGTCGGCTTTGTAACTTTCTGTTTTCTGTCGCTGGGGCTGGTGTTCTTTCTGGGACAGGACTTCTTTCCGCAAGTGGATGCGGGCCTGATCCGTTTGCACCTCCGCGCCCGGTCCGGCCTGCGCGTGGAAGAGACCGCGCGTCTGTGCGATGAAGTGGAGCGGGTGCTGCGCAGCGAGATTCCGAAGGAAGAGTTACAGACGGTACTGGACAACATCGGCGTCCCCTACTCGGGATTGAATCTTTCCTATGGCAGCTCGGGAGTGATTGGGACCAGTGATGCGGAGATTCTGCTGGCGCTGAATCCGGAACATCATCATCCGACAGCGCAGTACGTACGCAGGTTGCGCCGCGAACTGCCTTCGCGTTTTCCGGGAGTGGAGTTCTTCTTCCAGCCCGCCGATATCGTGTCGCAAATTCTTAATTTTGGATTGCCCGCGCCGGTCGACATCCAGATCCTGGGTGCCGATGTGCGCAGCAACTATGACCTCGCGCAGAAGGTCGCAAATCAGGTGCGCCAGATTCCCGGCACGGCGGACGTGCACGTGCAACAGATGATGAGTCTGCCCACTCTCCACCTGGACATGGACCGCACGCGCATCAATCAAGTTGGACTCAATGCCCGCGATGTTGCGCAAAGTGTGTTGATCAGTTTGAGTGGAAGCTTCCAGACGGCCCCCAATTTTTGGCTTAATCCGAAGAACGGTGTGACGTATCCCATCGCCATTCAGACGCCGCAGTACCGGATGACGTCGGTGCAGGACATGATGAACACGCCGGTGAACAGCGCTAGCGCGCAGGCTCCGCAAGTGCTCGGCAACCTCGCTCAACTCACGCCGGTGGCGCGTCCCGCCGTGGTCAACCATTACAATGTGCAGCCCGTCATTGATGTGTATGCCAGCACGCAGGGGCGCGATCTGGGTGGAGTCGCGTCGGATATCATGAAAGCGCTCAAACCGTTCCAGGACCATGTGCCGCGCGGAACGCGCATCGTGGTTCGCGGGCAGATCGAGACCATGCAGTCTTCATTCTTCGGCTTGGGCGTTGGCCTTCTGGGGGCGATCGTGCTCGTCTATTTGCTGATCGTGGTCAACTTTCAGTCGTGGCTCGATCCCTTCATCATTATTACTGCGTTGCCGGGAGCGCTGGCGGGGATCTGCTGGGTCCTGCTAATCACGCGCACCACGCTTAGTGTTCCGTCGCTGACGGGCGCAGTCATGTGCATGGGGGTGGCGACCGCGAATTCGATTCTGCTGGTGTCGTTTGCTCGCGACCGCATGGATGCTGGAGTGCCTGCGCGGCAAGCGGCGATCGAAGCCGGCTACACGCGCATACGGCCCGTGATTATGACCGCCCTCGCCATGATTATCGGCATGTTGCCGATGGCGTTGGGCTTCGGGGAGGGTGGCGAGCAGAACGCACCGCTGGGTCGTGCCGTGGTTGGCGGCCTGCTCTTCGCAACCGTAGCCACATTATTGTTCGTGCCGACCGTATTTACGATTATTCATGGCCGCCGCCAAGCGCGACTGGAGCCAGGGCAAGATTAAGGAATTTGTTGGAGATCGTCATCATGCCAGTACAACCGCCAGCAACGACGCAGCAGAACGAGACGCAGCCCGTGCGCCCAGACAACCATCGGTCTTCCGCTCCGGGTCCGACAGGTCGGGGAAGGATTCTGATCGGCGCCGCGCTGCTCGTTCTGATCACCGCCGGCGCAGTTACGTTTCTGAACCGGAACACCGAATCTAACGCGCTTGCGAAGGAAACCGAAGCCGTTTCGGTTCCGACCGTCGCAGTGGTGCAACCCCAATCCGAGCCCGGAAACGACGAACTTGTGCTGCCCGGAAATTTGCAGGCTTTTGAAGAGTCCCCCATTTTTGCCCGAACCAACGGCTACCTCTTGCGCTGGTACAAGGACATTGGAAGCAAGATTCAGAAGGGGGAACTGCTGGCGGCGATTGACACTCCGGAAGTCGACCAGGAGCTCTCGCAAGCCCGAGCCAGCCGCGAGCAGGTCAAGGCGGCGCTGGGGTTGGCGAAGATCTCCGCCGACCGTTGGGCGAATCTGCTCAAGTCCGACTCGGTTTCGCAGCAGGAAGCCGACCAGCAAGCGAGCGGCTATCAGCAAGCGCAAGCCAACCTTGCAGCAGCGGACGCGAATGTTCGCCGCCTCGAACAGCTCGAGTCTTTCAAGAATGTATACGCTCCTTTTTCCGGCGTGCTTACCCGGCGCAATGTCGATCCGGGCGCGCTCATCAATTCCGGGGCGGGGGTGGCTGGCAAAGAGCTGTTCGATATCGCGCGCGTCGACCCGCTTCGTGTTTACGTCAGTGTTCCGCAGGCGTACGCGCCGAACATGAAAGTTGGGATGAAGGCGAACGTTACGCTCCAGGAGTTTCCCGGCCAGAAATTTTTGGGAACGGTGGCTCGCACCGCCGATGCCATCGATCCCGCGACGCGCACCCTGAATACGGAAGTGGATGTTCCCAACAAAGATGGCAAACTGCTGCCGGGTTCGTTCGGCCAGGTGCATTTTGCGACCGGGACTTCGGTTCCGAGGATTACGATTCCGGTAAACGCTACGCTGTTCCGCGCCGAGGGCCCGCAGGTCGCAGTCGTCGACAAGGACAGCGCGGTGCATTTGCGTCCGATCAGCATCGGGCGCGACTTCGGCGCCACACTCGAAATTCTGGGCGGCGGGCTCGACGTAAACGATCAGATCGTCATCAACCCGTCCGACTCGCTCGTGGAAGGGCAGAAAGTGCACGTCGCCAAGCCGAACCCGGGAGATGGACGCTCGTGAAACGATTGCCACCAGTCATTAGCATTGCATCGCTGGCTGTCGTATTGCTGGCGGGCTTTACGGTAGGCTGCACCGTCGGGCCAGGATACAAGCGCCCCGCCGCGCAGGTTCCCGACGCGTGGAAAGGCGAAGGGCCGTGGCAAACGGCGGTCCCGAAGGATGCAATTCCCAAGGGCGCGTGGTGGCAGATATTTCATGACGCCGAACTCGACCGACTGGAACAAGAACTGCTTCAGGCAAACCAGTCGCTGGTAGCGGCGCAGGATCGTCTTTCGCAGGCCCGATCGCAGGCGCGAATCGCGTCCTCGGCGTACTTTCCCGACGTCACCGCCGATCCCAGCGGACAGCGCGAACGCCTCTCTGGGAACCGTCCGCTTTCGGGCGCCGCGTCTCCACTTAAGCCCTTCAACCAGAGCGTTTTTACCGTCCCGTTTTCCGTGAGCTACGAGCTTGATTTATTTGGACGCGTGCGCCGCAACCTGGAAGCGGCCAACGCTTCGCTGCAGGAGAGCGCGGCCGACTTGGAAAATGTTCGCCTGGTGTTGACCGCTGAACTCGCGGCTGACTACTTCAACCTGCGCGAACTTGATCGTGAAGCGGGAGTGGTACGGCAGTCAGTCGAAATCCAGCAAAAAGGCTTGGACCTGGTCAACCATCGTCACGAAGGCGGAGTCGCGAATGGGCTGGAAGTGGCGCAGCAGGCCGCATTGCTGGATTCGACCGCGACCCAGCTTTCGCTCGTGCAGCAACAGCGGGCGCAATTCGAACATGCCATCGCCGCGCTGACGGGGAAGTCGGCCTCGGCTTCCAGCGTGGCCGAAGCGCCATTCGATGCCGCTCCTCCAGCGATTCCCACCGGAGTTCCATCGGAAATATTGGAGCGGCGGCCGGATGTTGCTGCCGGCGAGCGTCAAATGGCATTCGAAAATGCGCAAGTCGGTCTAGCGATGGCTGCATTTTATCCGCACATTACATTGGGCGGGAGCGGCGGATGGCAAAGTCGCGACATCGCCACACTGCTCAACGCTCCGAGCGCTTTCTGGTCGCTCGGTGGCGATCTGCTGCAGCCGGTTTTTAATGGCGGCCGCAATCGCGCCAACCTTTCAGCCACCCGCGCTGCCTACGACGAATCGGTCGCCAATTATCGCGAGTCGGTGCTGGTGGCATTTCAGCAGGTTGAGGATGGGCTCTCCGGTCTCGCGTTGCTTAGTCAGGCCGCGAAAACTCAGGCGGCAGCGGTCGCTGACTCGCGCCGCGCGCTCGACATCGCCAACAGCCGCTACGTCGGCGGCGTCACCACCTATCTCGATGTGATTACCGCGCAATCCGCGCTGCTGAACAACGAACGCTTGTCAACGCAGCTACTGGGTCAGCAGATGGTCACTTCCGTTTTCCTGGTGAAGGCTCTGGGCGGCGCGTGGGACGCGTCAGCGATTCAGCGAGAGCAGGTGAGGCCGGCGCTGGTTCAGGCCGTGCAGCAGTAATTCCACAGCCGGACACCATGTGGGTTCAGCGTTCCGGATTCGTGGTGCAACTTCGCGCGCAGCGAGGGGATCACTAGTCGGGTTCTTCGCGCAACTCTATGATTTACAAACTTTTACCATCTTTTGCTTTCCGGGAACCATCACTTTAGCAGAGTATGATCGTCTAATAGTTTTTCGCTGAATTCCTAAGTGGGCGCGAAGATCGAATCGATTCGGCAATAGGTTTACCGTTTGTGCGGCCCTTTTATGAATAGAAATCTGAATTGGGGATGGATGAAAATCGGCGGGACTCTGCTCCTGCTGCTTTCTTTCGGCGGTTGTCAGAGCGCCGATTCTTCGAAGGGCAAGAATGCCCTGGCAGCCACGACCCGCGCCGTTCCGGTTGCGGTTGCGTCCGCGGTCGTGCAGGACATGCCGGTGTATTTGACCGGACTGGGCTCGGTTATCGCCTACAACACGGTGAGCATAAAAAGCCGAGTAGATGGCCAACTCATGCAGGTGAATTTCAAGGAGGGGGAGCAGGTCAAGAAGGGCGATCTGCTGATCCTCATCGATCCACGTCCTTACCAGGTGCAACTGGCATCGGCGCAAGCGCAATTGTTCAAAGATCAGGCTTCACTCCGCGACGCGCAACTGAACTATCAGCGCTTCAAAGATCTGCTGAATGAGTCCGGCGCCATGTCGCAGCAGCAGGTGGACACGCAAAAATCGTCGGCGGATCAATTCGAAGGCGCGGTTCGGGCCGACCAGGCAGCGATCGACAACGCAAAACTTCAGCTTGAGTATTGCCACATCACGGCGCCAGTCAGTGGCCATATCGGCTTGCGGTTGGTCGATGCCGGCAACATCGTCCATGCCAGTGATGCGAACCCCATGCTGGTCATCACACAATTACAGCCGATCTCGGTCATCTTCACTTTGCCGGAAGACAGCCTGCCGGTTGTCGTGCAGCGCATGAAACAGGGAATTCTGAAGGTTGACGCCTACGATCGCGACAACAAGATCAAACTGGCGACCGGCACCTTGCTGACCATCGACAACCAGATTGATCAGACAACGGGCACGGACCGACTGAAAGCGACTTTCGACAACAACGATGGCGTGCTCTTTCCCAATCAGTTCGTCAACATCCGCCTGCTTCTCGATGTGCGCAAGGACAGTACGATCGTTCCCAGTGTGGCCGTGCAGCGCGGGCCGCAGGGAAGTTTTGTTTATGTGGTGAAAGCCGACAGTACGGTGGAGGCTCGGCCCGTGACCGTCGCGCTCACGCAGTCAAATCAAAGTGCAATTGCCAGTGGCCTGCAAGTCGGGGAGGTCGTGGTCACCGACGGACAGGACAAGTTGCAGAACGGCGCGAAAGTTGAAACTCGCAGCCCAGGCGGAAACTCCAACCCTTCGCAACCGGCTACGCAGCCAGCCACCAAAGCTCCGACGTCATGAACCCGTCTCGTCTTTTCATTCTGCGTCCGGTCGCGACCTCCTTATTAATGGTGGCCGTGATGCTGGTCGGATTCGTCGCCTACCGGCAACTGCCGGTCTCCGCCTTGCCTGAGGTGGACTATCCGACAATCCAGGTCATGACGTTTTATCCTGGCGCGGCTCCCGAGGTGATGGCGTCTTCGGTCACCGCTCCACTCGAGCGGCAGTTCGGACAAGTCCCCGGACTGAACCAGATGACCTCGACAAGTTCGTTCGGAAGTTCGCTGATTACTCTGCAGTTCGCGCTCGATCAGAACATCGATGTCGAGGAACAGCAGGTGCAGGCTGAGATTAATGCGGGAGCGACATACCTGCCGCAAAATCTACCCAATCCTCCAATTTATAACAAAGTGAACCCGGCCGATGCGCCCATCCTGACGCTGGCGCTGACCTCGGATTCGCTGCCCCTGTCGCGGATCGAAGATATGGCCGAGACCGCGCTGGCGCAAAAAATCTCGCAGCTGCCCGGCGTTGGCCTGGTTTCGATCAGCGGAGGGCAGAAGCCGGCGGTTCGGGTGCAAGCCAATCCCACGGCTTTGGCTTCCTACCAATTGGGCCTCGAAGACGTGCGCGCCGCACTCGCCGCCGCCAACGTAGACCAGGCCAAAGGCGTGATCGATGGCCCGCGGCAATCATTCACCATTGGCGCCAACGACCAACTGCTCTCGAGTGCGCAATATAACGGCGTGATCGTCGCCTACCGGAACGGCGCGCCCATACGTTTGTCGGACGTAGCCACCGCCGTTGACAGCGCCGAAAACATGAAGCAGGCGGCCTGGGTTAACACCACGCCTGCAGTTCTGCTCAACATTCAGCGCCAGCCCGGAGCCAACATCATCAGCGTGGCGGATCGCATTAAGAAAGTTCTGCCGCAATTGCAGGCTTCGATGCCCGCGGATGTTAAGGCGCAAATTCTCATCGATCGCACGCAAACAATTCGCGCATCGGTCAACGATGTGCAGTTTGAATTGATGCTGACCGTGGGCTTGGTGGTGATGGTCATCTTCCTCTTTCTGCGGAATCTTTCCGCGACCGTCATTCCCAGCGTTGCCGTGCCCCTCTCGTTGGTCGGCACCTTCGGCGTGATGTACCTGCTAGGCTACAGCCTGAACAACCTGACGCTGATGGCGCTCACCATCTCGACTGGCTTCGTCGTGGACGACGCCATCGTGATGATCGAGAACATCGATCGCTACCTGGAAGAAGGAGACTCGCCGTTAGACGCCGCTCTTAAAGGAGCGGGACAAATTGGATTCACCATCGTATCGCTGACCGTATCGCTGATCGCAGTGCTGATCCCGTTGCTGTTCATGGGAGACATCGTCGGCAGACTCTTCCGCGAGTTTGCCGTCACACTGGCGGTTACGATTCTGGTTTCCGCCGTGGTGTCGCTGACCCTGACACCGATGATGTGTGCGAAGCTTCTGAAACAGAGGCAGCCCGGGCAGGGCACTTGGTTCTACCGCGTCACCGAAGACTTTTACAATCGCGTAATCGCGTTCTACGGACGCACCCTGAAGTTTGTCCTCAAACATCAGACCACCACTCTTCTGATCACGGTGTCGACCCTGGTCGCCACGCTGCTGCTTTATGTATATGTGCCCAAGGGCTTCTTCCCGGTGCAGGATACGGGCGTAATTATGGGAATCTCCGAAGCCGCCGAGAACACGTCGTTTGTGGCCATGGCGCAGAAGCAGCAGGAATTAACAAAGGTGATTCTGAAGAATGGGAACATCGACAACCTGGCTTCATTCATTGGCGTCGATGGCACTAACGTCACCCCGAACAGCGGACGCATCCAGATCAATCTGAAGCCGCGCAACCAGCGTCAGGAGACTGCTTCGGAGATCATTCGCGATCTGCAACCGGAACTGGCCAAAGTGGAAGGCATCACGCTCTACATGCAGCCGGTACAGGACCTGAGCGTGGAAAGCCGCGTCAGCCGCACCCAATACCAGTATTCGATGGAAGACGCCGATGCCACCGAATTGGCCACGTGGTCGCAGCAACTTCTGCAAAAACTGCAAACCGTTCCGCAGTTGCGCGACGTGGCCAGCGATCAGCAGAACAACGGATTGCAAGCGAACCTGATCATCGATCGCGACACCGCTTCGCGATTGGGCATCCTGCCGCAGGCCATCGACGACACGCTCTACGACGCGTTCGGGCAGCGGCAGGTTTCCACCATGTTTACGCAACTGAACCAGTATCACGTCGTGCTGGAAGTCGCTTCGCAATTCAATACAACGCCGGACGTTTTGAAGGACATCTACGTTAAATCGAATACGGGGATGCAGGTTCCGCTTTCCGCTTTCACTCGCCTTGATCTGCGCAACGCCCCACTCGCGATCAATCACCTGGACCAGTTTGCGGCGGTGAACCTGTCATTCAACCTTGCTCCCGGTGTTTCCCTAGGCGAGGCCACCAAGGCGATCGAACAGGCGGAACAGGAAATCAAGCTGCCGCTCAGTATCAACACCAGTTTTCAGGGAACCGCGGCTGCCTTTCACAATTCGCTTTCGAGTGAGCCGTGGCTCATCCTGGCCGCCATCATCACCGTGTACATTGTGCTGGGCGTACTTTATGAGAGCTACATTCATCCGGTCACGATTCTTTCCACGCTGCCCTCGGCCGGTGTCGGCGCAATTCTCGCGCTGCTGATTACGGGCAATGATCTCGGCGTCGTTGCCTTGATCGGCATCATCCTGCTGATCGGCATCGTGAAGAAGAACGCCATCATGATGATCGACTTCGCGCTCGAGGCCGAACGGGTCGAGCACAAACCGCCGGAGGAAGCCATCTACCAGGCGTGCTTGCTTCGTTTCCGCCCGATCATGATGACCACCATGGCCGCATTGCTCGGCGGATTGCCGCTGGCGCTGGGCGGCGGCACGGGCTCGGAACTGCGCCGTCCGCTTGGAATCACGATTGTCGGCGGGCTGCTCGTGAGTCAGCTACTAACTCTCTACACAACCCCGGTTGTGTATTTGTGGTTTGACCGCCTGGCACAAAGATTCGCCCGCTACCGGATCGGCAATCCGATGGAGGAACCGGCTCCCGAGGTTTCCGGAGACTGAAGTCATGAATATTTCCGCTCCCTTCATCAAGCGGCCGGTTGGGACCTCGTTGCTGGCAGCGGCGCTGCTGCTTTCGGGAGCGTTGGCATTTAGTTTTCTTCCTGTCGCTCCATTGCCGCAGGTGGAATTTCCCGTCATCCAGGTGGGGGCGGGGTTGCCGGGAGCAAGCCCGGAGACGATGGCCTCGGCGGTGGCGACTCCGCTGGAGCGGCAATTCGGACGCATTGCCGGCGTGAACCAGATGACTTCGACCAGTCAACTGGGTTCCACCAGCATCGTTCTTCAGTTCGATCTCAGCCGCAACATCGATGCCGCCGGACGCGACGTGCAAGCCGCCATCAATGCGGCACGCGGCCAACTGCCTTCCAACCTTCCCGGCAATCCCACGTATCGCAAGGTCAACCCGGCGGATGCGCCCGTCATGATTCTGGCGCTCAGTTCTGACACCATTCCCCTGTCTGAGATTTACGACAAGGCGGACTCAATCCTCGCCCAGAAACTGTCGCAGGTGGATGGCGTCGGACAAGTCTTTGTCGGCGGCGGGGCCAAGCCAGCCGTCCGCGCCGAAGTCAATCCCATGCTTTTGAACAAGCTGGGCGTGGGTCTGGATGCGGTCCGCATCGCACTCAACCAGGCCAACGCCAACACACCCAAGGGCGAATTCAGCGACGGCGTGAATGCTTGGACGATTCGCGACAACGATCAGATTTTCCGCTCCGATCAGTATCGCAACCTGATCGTTGCCTACAAGAACGGCGCGCCCGTCCGGCTGGCCGACGTCGCCGATGTGCAGGACGGCGTCGAAGATATTCATAACGTCGGACTGGCCAATGGCAAGCCCGCGGTGCTCATCATCGTCTTTCGCCAGCCGGGCGCGAACATTATCGCCACCGTCGATCGCGTGCGCGCGGCCTTGCCGCAGTTGGAGGCGTCGATCTCTCCCGCCATCCATTTGAGTGTGGTGCTCGACCGCACGACCACGGTGCGAGCCTCGGTGTCCGATATCGAATTGACGCTTATCATCTCGGTCATACTGGTCATCCTGGTCGTCTTCGCTTTTCTGCGTACGCTGCGCGCAACCCTGATTCCCACCGTAGCCGTGCCGCTGTCGCTGATTGGCACCTTCGGAGTGATGTACCTGCTGGGCTACAGTCTGGATAACCTGTCGCTGATGGCGCTGGCGATCTCGACCGGCTTCGTGGTGGACGATGCGATTGTGGTGCTCGAGAACGTTACACGGTTCATCGAACTGGGCATGACCCCGGTGCAGGCGGCGTTTCGCGGAGCCCGTGAAATTGGATTCACCGTGCTCTCCATGAGCACGTCACTGGTGGCCGTCTTCATTCCTATTCTGCTGATGGGTGGTATCGTCGGGCGGCTCTTCCGGGAATTCGCCGTGGTGCTCAGCGTCGCCATCGGCATGTCGCTGCTGCTTTCTCTCACCATGACGCCGATGATGTGCGCCAAGTTTCTGCGGACAGCGGGCGAAAAAAAGCATGGGCACATTTATCGCGCCAGCGAATGGGCCTTTGACCGCATGCTGGGCGGCTATCGCCGCGGTCTCGATTGGGTCTTAAGGCATCAGCCGCTGACCCTGGGCGTGACCATCGCGACTGCCTGTCTCAGCGTGTATCTCTACATCCTGGTGCCGAAGGGATTCTTCCCACAGCAGGATACGGGCCGGATCGGCGGATCGGTGCAGGCTGCGCAAGACATTTCCTTCACCGCCATGAAGGGGAAGATGAACCAGTTCGTGAACATCGTAATGAAGGACCCCGCGGTGGCCACGATCGTGGGCTTCGCCGGCGGCAATACCACATATAACACTGGACGCATGTTCATCACACTCAAGCCGCTTGCGGAACGCAAAATCAGCGCGGATCAAGTGATTGGGCGCCTGCGATCAAAATTAGCGGTGGTCCCGGGTGCAACCCTGTACATGCAGTCGGCGCAGGATCTGACCATTGGCGGCCGCATGGGTCAGGCCCAGTACCAGTACACGCTGCAGGGGGAAGATCTGGCAGAGATGAACCAATGGGCGCCGCAGTTGCTGCAGAAGCTTCGTTCTCTGCCGCAACTGCGTGACGTCAACACCGACCAGCAGGACAAGGGACTGCAAGCCAGCGTGGTGATTGACCGCGACACGGCAGCGCGGCTCGGCATCGCCGCCTCGGATGTCGATGCCGCTCTCTACGATGCCTTTGGCCAGCGCCAGGTCTCGATCATGTACCGGTCTTTGAATCAGTATCACGTGGTCATGGAAGTGGCTCCCGAATTCGCCAACAGCCCGGACGCGCTCCAGAGCATCTATGTGCGCGGGAAAAATGGCACGGCGGTGCCGCTGGCGTCGCTCGCGCACTTTGGGCCGTCCAACACATCGCTCGGGGTCAACCACCAGGGGCAGTATCCGTCGGTGACCATCTCCTTCAATCTAGCTCCGGGAATTGCGCTGGGCGACGCCACGAAAATTATTGAAGACGCTGAGCGCAGCATCGGTTTTCCTTCCACGATCCACGCCAGTTTTCAGGGCACGGCCGCCGCGTTCCAGGACTCGCTGGCGAGCGAACCGCTGCTGATTCTGGCCGCGCTGCTGACCGTTTACCTGGTGCTGGGCATTCTCTATGAGAGCTACGCGCATCCGATCACGATCATATCCACGCTTCCTTCCGCAGGTGTCGGCGCGCTGCTCGCTTTGCTGATTTCGAAAAACGAGCTCAACGTGATCGGACTAATTGGGATCATCCTGCTGATCGGCATCGTCAAGAAGAATGCCATCATGATGATCGACTTTGCGCTCTACACCGAGCGCGAGCACGGAAAGTCTTCCACGGAAGCGATTCGCGAAGCATGCCTGTTGCGTTTTCGCCCGATCATGATGACGACCATGGCGGCGCTGCTCGGCGGCTTGCCTTTGGCTTTGGGCACCGGCACGGGATCGGAGCTGCGACGCCCGCTCGGCATCACCATCGTGGGCGGGCTCATTGTGAGCCAGATGCTGACGCTGTTTACTACTCCCGTGGTCTATATCTATATCGACCGCCTGCGACTGTGGCTGGCTAGCCTTCGCGGCAAGGCCCGCACCCGGGCCCAAGCGGCCGTCGTATCGCGTCCGGCGCAGAGCCGGTAGGCAGTGCGAGCCTCCGCGAGGCGGATTCCCGCCGGAAGCTACGCTGTCACGTGGCGTGCCAGATTGCCGTAGCGCGAACGGATCTCAAGCTCGGCAATCAGCCAATCCTGATTCTCGTCGCCGTTCCCCATGCCCGCAGTCGCTCCGCGCTGCAGGTAGAGTTCGTAGGCGCGGCGGCGAATCTCGTCTTCAAGATTGGCAGGAACCAGATTGGCTGGCTTTCCATTCGTAGGAACTTCCTTGCGAACTTCTGGCTTGAGAACTTCTGGCGCAGCCTGCATAGCGGCAGGCGAAACCTGGACTTCAGCTTTCTTGCTGCGCTTGGCGGTTGTATTTCCAGTCGTGATTCCAGTTGTCTTGCGTGCCATACAGTACTCCTTACAGATACCCAACTCGAGAAATGGTTTTACGTAATGAATAAGCGACATACGTTTACCCCCGTTAGCCGCTATCCGAATGTTTGCGATGAACCGTGTATCAACTATAGCGCGAACGCCTGTGGAAGTGTGCCGCAGAGCATCGAAAAAATCGTTCCATCGTATAAAAAAAGTTGCTCTTTGGGACACGGCCTGGCTTGCGTTACGAGAAGGCAGCAACAGTACTCTGGTAACTTGTCGAAGAGTTGCTGGTCCCCGCAGGATAGATGAGCAAGGCCTACAGGCCACAACTATGGCATCGACTGGCAATCAGGGTTCCGCAGCCAAGGCGGCGAAAGCAACTCTCAGCGATTTGGAGAGCATGCTGGTGGAATCTCCAAATTCAGATAGAGTTTGCCTAAAGCTGGCGCAGATCCTGCACGTGCGCCGCAACGAAGTGGCGCTGCTCCGGTTAGACAAGGGCGGTCTGCGATTTGTCTTTCCGCCCGAACTGCGATCCGCCGGCGTGCTTCCGCTGAACGGCTCGGCGGTGGCAGCGCGCACGGCAGCAACTCGCGCTCCACTTCTTTCGAATGCCTTCATGCGCGTAAAACATGTCAGCCTCTTTGAAGCGGTCAAGCTGGGAGCCGAGGTAGAAGATCGAAGCCAGGAGCAAATGCCGATTCAGAAGATTATGTCGGTCCCGGTGGCGCCACCCGAAGGAAGCGTGATGGGAGTGGTGCAGATTTCGCGCAAAGGGCTGGATGCTTCGCTCGCGGGCGCGGACTTCACCAACGATGACCTGAAGCAACTGGAGCAGGCCGCGGAAATTCTTGCCCGCATGCCGTTCATGCAGGAAGGCGCCGAGATCTCGTAGCAACCGCAGAAAATCTTCACACCGCCTGTCCAGCACAAAATCCTGACGCCCAAGCCCACTGGAAGTTGAAACCACCAAGCTGGCCGGTGACGTCAACCACTTCGCCGATGAAAAAGAGGCCAGGCACTTTTCGGGATTCCATGGTCCTGGCAGAAAGTTCGTCGGTATCGACGCCGCCCGCGGTCACTTCCGCTTTTCCGTAACCCTCGGTTCCTTCCGGTTTCACTTCCCATGCATGCAGTTGATGTTCGGCGTCAGCGAAAGCACGATCCGAGTTGCCGGCCAAGGGGTAAGTTTCGAGCCAGCGATCTGCGAAGCGGCGAGGCAAGACCTCCCTGAGCAGCAATTTCCAACTCGACTGGTCGCGATGGCCGCGTGCTTGCAAGTCGGCGGTGAGATTGCGATCAGGCGCAAGGTCGAGATGAATAGGTTCCTTGCCGCCCCAGTAAGAAGAGATCTGGAGAATCGCTGGGCCGCTGATGCCCTGGTGAGTGAAAAGCATGTTTTCGCGGAACGCTGGGTTCGTGTTGCGCTTCGTGCCACGAGTTGAAGCAACCACCGCGGTCGAGACTCCCGCCAGATCGCACCAGCGCTTGCGGTCGCGTTCGCTGAAGGTGAGAGGGACCAGGGCGGCGCGCGGCGACTGGATTTTCAAGCCGAATTGCCGGGCCAGATCGTAACCAAACGAGGTCGCGCCGATTTTCGCGATGGACAAGCCTCCGGTCGCGACCACGAGGCGGGGCGCGCCGAACGCGGCGTCCTCGGCTTGCACGGTGAACGGGTCGTCCTGGAGCACCCCGTCCTCACACAACTCGTTCTTGCGCACACGGTTCTTGCGTACCTCGTTTACTTTCGTGCTGAGCCGAATTTCTACGCCAGCGTCGCGGCATTCCTGCTCCAACATCGCCGTGATGTCGCTGGCCGCTCGATCGCAGAACAACTGGCCGAGTTTTTTTTCGTGGTAAGGGATGCGGTGCTTGTCGACGAGCCGCACGAAGTCGGCTGGAGTATAGTGGGCGAGCGCCGATTTGACGAAGTGTGGATTGGCCGAAAGAAAATTATCCGGAGTGGTATGCAGGTTGGTGAAATTGCAGCGGCCGCCGCCGGAGATCAGGATCTTCTTGCCGATTCGATCCGCGCGTTCAAGTACTAGAACGCGTCGTCGCCGTTTGCCGGCTTCGATCGCACACATCAGGCCGGCAGCGCCAGCTCCGAGAATGATGACGTCGTATTTCTGATTCACGCAGGCCTAAATATTCCCACAACAGTGTTCACGCAACAATGAGCGTAGCAGGGCGGTAGAGCCGCCAGCCCGCTACGGAATCGGATTCCCCCACTTCTCGGCAAATACGGTGCGTTGCATGGCGAAGCGTCCTCCGAAACGCTTGTCTTCTCCTTTGCGATGGCCGATGGCAAGCAGTGCGACAACCCGAACGTGGGCGGGAATGCCGAGCGTCGCTTTGACCTGGTCTTCGTAAAAGCCTTCCATGGGCGCGGTATCGTAGCCGAGCACTTCGGCCATCCACATCATGGTGGTGAAAGCGATCATGGTTTGCCGGTTGGCCCACACCGCGAAATCGGGCGCTAATCCGCCGGCGGCGCCGGGAGTGGCGCCGAAGAAATTCGCAATATTTTTGCGCATGCTGGCATAGCGAGCCTCATCGCCGTACCCGTGTTGCCGTGCTAGCCGGATGATTTCGTCGAGATCGCCGCTGCGCCAGCCTTCAAGATCGGCGCAGGCCACGATGACCACCGGAGCCTCTTCCACCTTGGGCTGCTTCATGGCTGCCTGGCGCAAGCGCGCACGCTGCTCAGCTTCGCGCACTACTACGAATCGCCAGGGCTGAAGATTGTAGGCACTGGGAGCGGAGAGCCCCGCCTCAAGAATTTTCTTGAGGTCATTCTCCGGCACCGGATCGGGCAAGAAACTGGGCGTGGCTCGACGGTCGTTGACGGCCTCGGAGAGCGTCTTCTCGGGGCTGGAGTCGGATGCCTGCGTCATATTCTCGTTTCGAACCTCTGTCTCTCTTTGTGCTCTGAGCGCCCTTTATATCCCCGCATCCGGTCAGCCGTTGAATTTTTCGCGCAGGCCGTTCTTCTCTAACCGCGGAATGACCTCATCGCGAAAATACGGAAACTCTTTTACGTAATCCACGAAACTCAGGGTCGTCCCGGCAAAGCCGGATGCGGTGATCTTTTCCATCTCTTTCACGATGGTGTCGGGATCGCCGACCAGCGGATATGTACCGTGTCCAGCGGCGAAGCGGTCGCGCATCGTCTTCAGCGCCTCTGTCGGGAAGGATTGCGCATGCATGCCCTGAAGGCGCATCAGGTTATCCACCGCGCCCCAGTCGGCGTTGTCGTGCGCATAATAACGGTAGTACTCTTCAGCCTCTCTTTTTGTGGGGCGACATACCACGTGACACAAGGTGAAGACGCCAGTGTTCCGCCCGAACTTGCCAGAGTTCACTTTGATGGCATCAACTTCCGATTTGGACTTGTCTAGATCGACGGAGATCGCGAACAGAAAATCGGCGTTGCGCGCGGCAAAGTCGCGGCCTTCACCCGATCCGGCCGCGTTCATAATCGGCGGAATGCCGTCATAGGGACGCGGAAATCCGTACACTCCCTTCAGGTGGAAGAACTTCCCGTTCCAATCGAAGGGGCCATTGTGGTTCCAGATCGCTTTAACCACGTCGAACCACTCCTGCGCGAGCGCGTAACGGTCGGCGTGTTTCTCCGGCAGATTAATGCCGAAGGCATCGTACTCGGGCTTGTTCCACCCGGCAACGATGTTGAGACCGAGGCGTCCGTGGCCGAGTTGGTCGGCGGTGGCGAGTTGCTTGGCGGAGACCACGGGATGAATGAACGCCGTGTGGACCGTGGCGAAGACGTTGATACGTTTCGTGTTCGCAAGCAGACCGGTCGCCCAGGTGAGCGTCTCCAGCACGCTGCCGTGGAAGTCGGTTTCACCGCCGTAACCGATCCAGCGCGCGATGGGCAGCAGGAATTCAATGCCGGCTTCGTCGGCCAGCTGCGCCAGGCGGATGTTGTTGTCCCAGGAATTGACCCAGCGCTCGGGAACCTTCGTGACCGACATGCCGCCCGAGCAGTTCGGAGAGAAGAAGCCCAACTTCAGTTTGTTGTTGTTCAGGATGGGAGACTGTTTTCGGCCCATGAAACCTCAAAACACCAGGCACCAGGATTTTAAGCAATTGGTAACTGCGCATTATGCCTGAAAATTCAACTTCAACGACTGCAAAAATGCGGTATGCGCTCTATATGTACTTGACATCCTTAGCCAGCCGCCGCAAAATATCGCCAATTTAGATCAAAATGCCTATTCCCTCGCGAGAGTTGAACAGTCGACAAGTTTATGACGCCTAGCCAGCCGTCGCAGTCTCCCCAGAAGAAGGTCAGTCCCGAACAGTGCAAGCATCCACGGGTGCAGATCGTCTCCCGAGACGAAGAATCCGAATACGTGGAATGCCAGGAATGTGGTGACGTTTTCGAGTCCAGTGAATTGAAGGATATGGCGATTGAGGAAAAAAAAGAACCGGAAGAAGAGTGAGCCGCACTTGGGCGGGATTGGCTGATTGCCATCACGTGATTCTTGCCACCTGATTTCAGTTACCTGATCTTAATCACCGGATTTTAATCACCAGGTTTTCCGACGCATCCACGCAAAACATCTTCCCCGCAGGAATCACCGTGGTCGCGCTGTATTCCGTGATCACAGCCGGTCCCCGCATCTTTCGACCGGGGACAAGATCGCCACGCTCAAACACGGGCGTGGTCACGGTTTTGTCGTGAAAGAACACGGGCGCGCGCTCGACAGGTGTCACGCGCGGCGACGGCTGGTGCGACGTTTGCCGCCGCGCGATTTCGGATTTCGATTGAGCTTGGGGCTGCGGTGTGCGCGACCTGGCGCGCAATCGCAGCGTGACCAGTTCAATCTCCCGCCCCGCGTGGTGATAGCCGTAACGGCGCTGATGTTCGTCATGGAAGCGTGCGGCGACGTTGCCCGTGGCGGGCACGTTGAGCTCATAACCTTGACCGCGATACCGCAGGTCAAGACTCCTTTCATACTGAGGAGCGCCGCGCCATCGTTCCACGCGGAATTCTTTTTGCGCCGCCGCCTCCAGCTTGCGGAATTCTTTTTGCAGTTTTGCTTGCGGTACTGCTTGCCGCGAATGATCGGCAAAACTCCAAAGCAGCGTCCGCGAGTAATCCTTGACCACGTCACTGACCAGGATTCCATACGCCGAAAGCGCGCCCGGCCGCGCCGGAATCATCACCGTCGGAATCGCCAGCGCCTCCGCCAGTTCGCAGGCATGTAGCCCTCCCGCTCCGCCGAACGCCACCAGCGAAAATTCACGCGGATCGTATCCGCGTTCAATGGAGACAACACGCAAGGCCCGCTCCATATTTGCGTTCACCACGCGAACGACGCCGGCAGAGAATTGTTCCAGGCTCAAGCGCGAGCCTTGCTGCTTCAACCACTCCGATGTAATGCGCCGCGCTCTTTCGACGTCGAGGGTGAACTCGCCGCCCAGAAAACGCTCGGAGCGAAGGCGTCCCATCAGCAGGTTGGCGTCAGTGACCGTGGGTTCGGTGCCGCGCCCATAGCAGATCGGCCCCGGGTCGGCGCCCGCTGATTCTGGCCCAACGCGCAGCGAGCCGCCCGCATCGAAGCGAGCCAGCGATCCGCCGCCCGCGCCCACAGTGTGAATCTCCAGCATGGGAACTCCCACCGGAAGCCCGGCCACTTCCGCTTGGCCGCCCGCTCGAACCTCATCCTGCACTGCCGCCACGTCGGTCGATGTTCCTCCCATGTCGAAGGATAGAATCTTCCGGAAGCCGCTGCGCGCGGCCATCACCGCCGCGCCGACCAGTCCGCCGGCGGGACCCGATAGAACCGTGCGCACCGGTTCCCGCGCCGCCGATTCCAGTGCGGTGATCCCGCCGCTCGATTGCATAACGAAGATGCGCGGGATAAAGATTCGCGGCGCGCTCCGCTTCCGCGGCGCCGCGCCGGAACCATTCCCCAACTCGCCGGCACGCTCCTTTTCTTCGGTGTGTTCTCTCGCATACTCCAGGGCGCGCTCCGCCAATTTTTCCATGTAGCTCTGCATGAGCGGTTGCAGATAGGCGTTCACAACGACCGTGCTCGTGCGCTCGTATTCCCGGAACTCCGGCAGAATGCGATGCGATACAGAAAGCGGTTTGCCGAGGTCCGCCACCGCCGCCGCGATTACCGCCTCGTTCTCCGGGTTGGCGAACGAGAACAGCAATGAAATGGCGATGGCATCCGGATCGGCGCGCCGCACCGCCTCGCGCAGTCGCGTCAACTCCGCTTCCGGTGGCCGTTCCAGAACTTGGCCCTCGGCATCCGTCCTCTCCTTGACGCCGAACCGCAATTCTCGCGCGACAAGCGGTGCAATCCGATCAAAGAAGAAGTCATACAGGCGGGGACGTGCCTGCCGTCCGATCTCGATGACGTCTTCAAATCCCGACGTCGTAATCAGCGCGACCCGAGCGCCCTTTCGCTGCAGCAGAGCATTCGTCCCGACGGTGGTGCCATGCAGCAGCGTGATTGCGGCTGCGCCAGCCTGTCCTCTGGCTTCGCCCGTCCTTGTTCTAGCTTCGCCGACCTTTGTTCTAGCTTCGCCAATCTTTCTCAAAGCCTCGGCAATCGCGCGCGACGGATCATCGGGCGTCGAGAACACCTTCAGAGTTTTGAGAGCGCCGTCTTCCATCCACACGCAATCGGTGAACGTACCTCCGGTGTCGATGGCGACGCGAAGTTCGGAATGAAGTTCGGAATGAGGTGCGCGAGCCATGAACAGTGAAGACTACCACCGCTCGCAGCGTCTGATGGAGTCCACGAACCCCTGAACCACCAAGGCCACGAAAGACCACGAAGGTTTTCTTGGCTCAAGACTTTCCTTGGTGAACCTTCGTGCCCTTGGTGGTTAGCGGTTTCGCAAATTGATTCACTATCCCTGCGCCCGAAACCTGTGCCCGAAACATAGTCGCCTCCCAACCCCGCCTGCCGTATTCTGAAGGGGTGCACGGGAGAACGTGGAAAGCGTGGCTGGTGCCCGGCGGCTTGTTGTTGGCGCTGGCGGCAACCCTTGTCAGCAGTTCTCTCTTCGGACAAGTCGCGCCCTCGCTAAGCTTCTACTACGTTGCCGTGTTTGCCGCGGGATTGCTTCTAGCCTGGCGTTTTAATTCCAGCCGCGTTTTCTTTTCGTTGCTGGTGTTGCTCCTGGCGCATCGCGCGGTAGCTTTCTTTTCCAATGGGCAGGTTCACTCCGGGCCCGGGCGCACCGCCGTAGCCCTAGCCGCCCTGCTGATCCCGCTGAACTTCATTGTCTTCGCCCAGATGCGCGAGCGCGGCCTGATCATTGCCGGAGTCGCTCCCCGCTTCGGATTGCTCTTCCTGGAATCGGTAGTCTTCGCGGTAATGTGCCGGCCGGAAAACAGCCCTGCCAATCCACATCCAGGCGCATCCGCCATCCCGCTCTGGATTTTCTTGAGCTTTGTAGCCGCCGCCGCGGTGTTCGTCCGGCGTTTCTTTCAAACCCGCAAGCCGATCGAGCCCGGATTCGTATGGTCCGTGGCCGCCGTTTTCCTGTGGCTGCAATTCGCCCCGGTCGGCAAGCCGTCGGACGCCTACGTAGCCACCGCTGCCCTGATCCTCGGCGCTTCGCTGATCGAGACTTCCTACGTGCTCGCCTACCACGACGAACTCACCGGCATTCGCGGACGCCGCGCCTTCAACGAGTCCCTGCTTTCTCTGGACCAGCAATATGCCATCGCCATCGTCGACATCGACCATTTCAAAAAGTTCAACGACACCTACGGACACGACGTTGGCGACCAGGTGCTGTGCATGGTGGCCAAGCGCCTATCGCAAGTCGGTGGCGACGGCCAGGCTTTCCGCTGCGGCGGCGAAGAGTTCGCCATCGTCTTTCGCAACGCTTCCGCCCAAGAAGCGTTCGAGCATCTCGACGCGCTGCGCCAGATCGTGGAGAAATCCACGTTTCATGTGCGTGGCTCGGATCGAAGAGCCCGGAGAATGGCCGAGGCAAGCGCCCAGAGCAGAGACGATCGCCGCACGGCAATCGCCCAATCCGATCGCAGAAAATCCGCAAAAAAGAAAACTGCCGCGGCCCGATCGAGTGCGCAACAAAACCTTTTCCCGCTGCCCGCCAGCCCGCCGCCCGATCACCTGTCCGTAACCGTCAGCATCGGAGTCGCCGAGCCCAGCACCCGCAACCGCCAGCCCGAGCAAGTCATCCAGTCTGCCGACCAGGCTCTCTACCGCGCCAAGAATAAAGGAAGAAACAGCGTAGAACTGGCCTCGACAGCTCCTCTTCTCGTGGCTGCGGGCAAGCGCACAAAGGCGTCGCGACTCTGACAGACTGCGAAAAAAACGGCGTCACACTTGATTTTGGGTGGCGCAGCGGTTCACCGCTGCGATAAGAGGCTTGTTTACAGAGTCGGCTTTAGCCGCTGCGGACTGCGAATGAGATAATTGTCAAAACGTAACTGTCAATCGACGTTTTGCGGGAGGGCCAACCACGCAGGTGCTAACTCCTATCAGGACGCTTCTCCACTTTTTGATCGCAAATAAGGAAACCATCGGGGCAATCACTGGCACTGCAGGTTTGACCGGGTTGCTGTTCAAGGGTTGGCCGAAGGCGATCATTCGATGGCGGGAGCGGCAAAGGAAGTACAACCTCGAGAGAACGCTGAATTCTGCAGACTACACGACACAGGATATTGAACGAGCCGTAACTTATTACGTCGATCCGGAGTGCCAAGTAGTAGACCCGAGTGGCAGCGAAGACTTTCGCCGTGTCTATCCGGTCAGGCAGAATCTGTTTGAGGTTGTAGATGACCTGTTGAATAAGCGGACTGTGAACAAGTTTTCGCTTCTCCTGGCCGACACGGGGATGGGGAAAACTTCCTTCCTTCTCAATTATTATGCCAGACACTGGCAAGACAATCGTCGACGTAAGCGCTTCCCGATAACACTCATTCCGTTAGGCGCAGGTGGCGCGGAGGAAAAGATAGGGGCTGTGTCCAACAAGGCAGAAACCGTTTTGTTCTTGGACGCGTTAGACGAAGATACCCTGGCCTTTTCAGACCACAAACAAAGATTCCGCGCACTTGTCGAAGCATCTTCTCGATTCCGCCACGTGCTGATCACTTGCAGAACCCAATTCTTCTCGCACGACGACGAGATTCCCAAGGAAGCTGGAATCATAAAAGTGGGACCGATCGGCCCCGGCGACACGCGGGAGTATACCATTAACAAGCTCTACCTCTCCCCCTTCTCGGAGGAACAGATTCGGCGTTATCTCTGGCGGAGATTTCCGTTTTGGCAACGTCGCAACCGTTTCAAAGCCCTTGCACTGGTCAACAAGATCGAGGACCTGCCTGCGCGCCCAATGCTATTGGCGCAGGTCGAACTGATTCTCTCGCTGGGGGAGGAATGTCAGTACTCATTTCAGATTTACGAGCAGATGATCCAATCTTGGCGCAATCGCGAAAGGGGAATCGCAGAGCCGGTAGTGCTGCGAGAATTCTGCGAATGCCTGGCAGTAGATATATTCCAGAATCGCGAGCGGCGTGCAGTGGAGAGGATTGCTGAGGGGGAACTGGTTGACCTTGCCAACCGATTCGGTGTGCAACTTCCACGGATCGAACACACACGCACTAGATCTCTTCTCAATCGAGATGCACAAGGCAATCTAAAATTCGCGCACAGGTCAATCATGGAGTACTTGTTTATCGCTAGGTTCAGGAAGTTTCCGGCAAGTACGCCACAACTTGAGTGGACAGATCAGATGAAGCGGTTCTATTGGGAGACCTCGTTCGATGCTTGGGAGAAATTCAAGGTCCCTGTGGCATTTCAGAAGGAAGCGGACCTGAGTGGACTAGAACACTTACGGCTCAGGCCAGTGATCGCTCTGCGAAGTGAGCCAACCGTGATGACAGAGCAGCAGCAGGGAGAGTTCCGATCGCTTTCCCAAGAGAAAGGCGCACGCGTGGAACGAGCGCCTCATTTCTATCGTGTGGCCGAACTTCCAGTCCTAAGAGACGACCCAACATCCGCTGTGCAAGGCTTTTACCGGGACCTCGCTAGCAACATAGTAATTTCACGATTGCCAGGGAGCCTGATGCTGAATGAAACGGTTTCTCGACTCTCCAGAGGACTTTCGAGTGGCCATGTGAAGATTGTTGTTGACCATGCCCTCGGCTTGGCATGGGAAGCTCCTGGCGATGAATGTCAGACCCATCCGGAACTAGCTGAGCCCCGAGCCAACGTCCTCTCGATGCTAAATTTCGGCGGTTTGCGAGTTGGCGCCTACCCACAGTAGAAGAGGCCTTCTCATTGGCACATCTTTCGCGATGCGAGGAGTATAAGCCTTTGTTTTCGGGATTGGTCAACCGGATCTGGACTGCAGACAGGGTGGGAATTCAGCGCTTAAGCGTCAATCTTCAAACCTCGGAAATACGTGCAGAGGGATTTTCGCAGCCAACGGGGCAGTGGCCGCGCGCCGTTTGTATTGCTTCCGCCAATACGGGATGACACCCGGGTCGCCAAGCCTGCCGCATATCACTGTCACTGAGGTCGCATCCACTATGAGCCCCAAGTTTTTGTCCCCTACCTCTTTCATCACATCCCATCGGTGCGTCCGTCACAGACATGCCCACCGGTCCGGTGCGACAATAGCCATCTGATTGGGGCAGTGTACGAGCGTGCCCGTCTCCCAAGACGGCCCTCGAAGCTGCCCCAAATCCATTTTCAGCGCTCTTTGACAACCTAAGTCGTTGATTCTGGAATACTTTACCTGTAAGTCCTTTAAACCCAGAGACCTGGCGGGAATTTCCTCCTAACCCTATGATTCCAAAAGACCGGTGGGCAAGGGGGGTACCCGCCGCACTGATTGGTTAATACATTAGGAGTCAATGGGCGAGAATAGACCTTACCATTCAAAAAGATGGATGAGAAACAGAATCACCGTAGCCCCGAGCGGCAGCAGCAGCCCAGCGCGCAGGCTCCCCGTGACATGGGAGATCACGCCCACCATCCACGGAATGACTGCGGGCCCGACCGCCGCCAGGGAGAACATGACCGCGCCAATGCTGCGAGCGGCCACGCCGAAGCGATGCGAAAGCCGGGCAACGGTGATGGGATACAAGGTTGCGAAACTCAGTCCCGTAATCAGCGCGCCGCCGATCACTCCCGGCAGTGACGGAGCCCAGAGCATGAGAGCGATGCCGGCCGCTCCCGCAGCGTAGCCCGCACGCAAAATGCGGCGTTCTGAAAAGTGATGCAGGAATGCGGTTCCCAAGGCGCGGCCCAGGGTTAGCGCCGACCAGAAAAACGCCGGCATCATGGACGCCATCGCCGCCCCGCGCGATCCCAGGCGCGAAACGTAGGAGCCGATCCATCCTCCCACCGCCGTTTCCGCTCCTGGATACAGGAAAAAAATGGCTGCGAAAATCCAAATCGCAGGACTCTTCGCAAGTTCTCTCCATGAGACCGACGATTCCGCGGATTTTATTGCCGCCACAGGAAACGGCAGATTGCGCATGGCCAACGCGAGCAACACCAGGAACAGCGCCACCGCGCCTAGAAAAAATGGCAGTAACTTGTGGGCCGCCGTCCACGCCACCATCAGCGAGCAGAACACGGCGCCCACGCCCCAGAAAAAATTCAGCAGGCTTACCGCGCTGGCGCGCGAACTAACGCGCGAACTCGCGCCCGAACCCGAACTGGACCCTATCTCTGCAATCAGCAGATTGTCCGTAGGGATCATCAGCCCTAGTCCCAGACCATAGGCCGCCACCGAGATCAGTCCCAGCCATAGCGATCCCATATAGAGCGTGGCCACTCCGCCAGCCATCAACAGCAGACCGGAAAGAAACGCGGGACGGAATCCCCAGCGCGCCAGCAAAACTCCCGAGAGTTGCACGCCCGCGAGACAAGCGAGGAATTGCACCAGAAACAGATTGCCGGCCTGCGTGTCATTCATCCCCCAGCGGGCAATCAGGATGGGCAGCATGGGGCCGAGCAAGGTCGTAAGAATGCCGGTGGGCAGAAAGGCAATCTGTCCGGCGAGGACCAGCTTCCGGTTTGACGATGACGGGGAAAGCTCGGGTTGAGGGCTAGTCATGCGAAAAGAGAGTCTCCAACCTTGGGTCAGGAACGTTCAGCATAACGCAACGGCCGCAGCTTCAGAAAAACGGGAAGCGAAACTCGTGTGCCGATGCCGGGAAAGGAACCGCGGGCACGAACCCGAGCCCGGCCAGTGGTAAACTATAATTCCGCAACGCCGGAGAGGTGGCAGAGCGGCCGAATGCGGCGGTTTGCTAAACCGTTGTACGGGCTAACACCTGTACCGAGGGTTCGAATCCCTCCCTCTCCGCCATTACCTTTGTAATATTGCACTTGCAAGCCGGTGATACCTACACTGATACCAGAATCAGCGAAAGGTGATCACCAATGAATCGCGAAGTCAATCTCACCAAAAGAGTCCAAACACCGCATGGATGGCGGTATTGCACGGTAGTCCTGTCTGCGAATGGCCGCGTCAAGCCAGACCTGGTTCTCGTCAACGGCAAGCAGGAG
>CZLA01000127.1_pt1 | contig 30730 bp, 22 predicted proteins | sample 1122381 | NCBI WGS metagenome assembly CZLA01 (sample SAMEA3539301, study PRJEB10725) | soil metagenome | biome: tundra; feature: field; material: soil | place: USA | collected 2010-05 | depth 0.15 m
GATCAGCTTGAGCTTCATCTTCGCCGGCAGTCCGCCGACGTTGTGATGCGACTTGATGACCTGCGAGGGCCCGCGCACCGAGCGCGATTCGATCACGTCGGGATAGAGCGTCCCCTGAACGAGCCACTCGACTTCGCCTTCGTCTTTGTTTTGCAGGATGCGATGCGCTTCGGCGTCGAAGACCTCGATGAACTCGTTGCCGATGATCTTTCTCTTCGTCTCCGGATCGATCACTCCCGCCAGTTTCTTCATGAAGCGCTCGGTGGCATCGACCGCAACCAGGTGCAGCCCAAGATTGTCGCGCAGATTTTTCTGAACTTTCTCGAACTCGTTTTTGCGCAGCACTCCGTTGTTGACAAACACGCACGTGAGCCGCGATTTGCCGGACCCTTCGGCTCCGCTCAGGGCAGGCGCATCGCGCATGGCACGATCCACCAGCACCGCCGCGACGGAAGAATCCACCCCGCCGGAAAGCCCGCAGATGGCGCGCCCGTTGCCGACTTGCTGTCTTACCTGCGCCACGGTCGCGTCGATAAAATGCTGCGGCGTCCACGAAGGCGTCGCTCCGCAAATGTTAAGTGCGAAGTTGCGCAGAATGTCGGTGCCAAGCGGCGTGTGATGCACCTCAGGATGAAACTGCACCGCCCACATCTTGCGCTCAGCATTCTCGATGGCGGCAACGGCGTTAGGAGTTTTCGCCGTCAGCCGGAAACCCGGAGGCAACTCTTCTGCCTCGTCGCCATGCGACATCCAGACCGCAAGCAACTTGGGCAGTCCCTGAAAAAGTTGTGAGTCGGGTTGCTGAATTTCTACTTGCGCATGTCCATACTCGCGTTTCGCGGCCGAGCGAACTTTGCCGCCGAGCGCGTACACCATGAACTGCAATCCATAGCAGATGCCGAGCACGGGGATGCCGAGTTCGAAGACGCTCTTGTCGGCCAGCGGCGCGTCTTGGTCGTACACCGACGACGGCCCGCCCGAGAGAATGATCCCCACCGGAGAGTAGCTGCGAATTTCTTCCAGGCTGGCGTTGAAGGGAAGAACGACGGAAAAAATTTTCTGTTCGCGGATGCGGCGCGCAATTAGCTGCGAATACTGCGCTCCAAAGTCGAGGACAACGATGGATTGGGTTTCCACGGATGAGTGTCTCAGATTGGAATCATTTAGTCATTAAATCATTTAGTCATTGAGTCATTTGGAGCACTTGCGGTGGAGGTTTTCAATGACTCAATGTCTCAATGAGTAAATGATTCAATGGCACTACTTAACCACAATATTCACCAGCTTCTTCGGCACGACAATGACCTTCACCACCTGCTTGCGGGCAATCGCCGCGCGCACCTTCTCATCGGCGAGCGCCGCTTGCTTGATTTGATCCTCGGTCGCACCCGCAGGTACTACCACCACGCTGCGCAGCTTTCCGTTGACCTGCACGGGAATCTCAATCTCATCTTCGGCCGCCAGCGCCGCATCGTACTTCGGCCACGGAGCTTTCAGCAGATTGCTGGTCTCGCCGGTCATCTCCCACAACTCATGCGCCAGATAAGGCGCCATCGGGGCCAGTAGCAGCGCGATGTTGCGCTGCACGTCCAAGATCAAAGAAGCGAGAACTCGCCCGCCAGCGATCGCCTCTTCCGCGCCATAAATCTCATTTACCAGTTCCATGATGGCCGCGATGCAGGTGTTGAAATGCCAGCGCCCCTGGAAATCGTGGCTAACGCGCTTGATGGTCTGGTGCAATTTGCGCTGAATGGCGCGCGCCTCGGGCTGTAGAGACGGGGCTTGCCCCGTCTCGGCAGCAGAAGCCGCGTCCATCCGCGTCGCGGGATTGCGCAAGTAGAACCGGTACACCCGCCCCAGAAACCGCTGAATGCCCTCAATCCCCGATTCCTGCCAATCCAGATCGCGGTCCGGAGGCGCGGCAAACAAGCTGTACAACCGTGCCGCGTCCGCTCCATAGCGCGCCACCATTTCATCCGGCGACACCACGTTGCCCAGGTTCTTCGACATCTTTGCGCCGTCTTTGATCACCATTCCCTGCGTGAACAAACGCGCCGCGGGCTCGTCGTTTTTCACCAGCCCCATATCGCGCATGAATTTCGTCCAGAAGCGCGAATAAATAAGGTGAAGAATGGCATGCTCGACCCCGCCAATGTACTGATCAATCGGAAACCAATACGCGATCTTTGCGCTGTCAAACGGAGCCTTGTTATTCCGCGCGTCGGCGTAGCGGTAGAAGTACCACGACGAATCGACAAACGTATCCATGGTGTCAGTCTCGCGCCGCGCCGGCCCGCCACACTTCGGACAAGTCGTGTTTAGAAATGACGGCACATTCATCAACGGTGATCCACCCGACAGCGTGATCGGCACGTTGTCCGGCAAAAGCACGGGCAAGTCTTTTTCCGGCACCGGCACCACGCCATCTTTCTCGCAATACACCATCGGAATCGGCGTTCCCCAATAGCGCTGCCGCGAGATGCCCCAATCTTTCAGCCGGAAGGTGACGGTCGCCTTGCCAAACTTCTTTTCTTCGGCCAGCGCCGACATCTTCGCGATCGCTTCCTCGCAGCCGAGCCCGCTAAACTCGCCCGAGTTCACCAGAATCCCGTCCTCCGCCGTAAACGGAAGCGCCGGCTCGGCCATCGTTTCTTCCGGGTCGCTGGACTGCGGCAGAATCACCAGGCGGATCTCCAACTTGTATTTCTTCGCGAATTCAAAATCGCGCTCATCGTGCGCTGGCACGCTCATAATCGCGCCCGTGCCGTAGTCCATCAGAATGTAATTCGCCACCCACAGCGGCACCGCCTCGCCGTTATACGGATTCTTCGCGTAGCGCCCGGTGAACACTCCATGCTTTTCGATGGCGCCGATATCGCCCGCTTCTTTTGCCCGGCGCTGCTCGGCAACCAACTCTTCCACCTGGGTACGCAGTTCCACATTGCGGGCAATCATGTCCACCACAATCGGATGTTGTGGCGCCAACTGCACCGAAGTCGCGCCATAGATCGTATCCACGCGCGTGGTGAATACCGTGATCGTCGATCCCGACGGCCCCACCGTTCCCCCAAGATCGAAATCCACCAGCGTGCCTGCGCTGCGTCCAATCCAGTTCTGCTGCATGACGCGGACTTTTTCCGGCCAGCCCGACAGCTTCTCCAGATCGCGCAGCAACTCGTCGGCGTATTTCGTGATCCGCAAAAACCACTGTTCCAATTCGCGCTGCTCGACCGGAGTGTCCTCATGCCGCCAACACATCCCGCCGACAACCTGCTCGTTCGCTAGCACGGTAGCGCACTGCGGACACCAATTGACCGTGCTCTTCTTGCGATACGCCAGTCCCGCGTCGTAGAGCTTCAGAAAGAACCACTGATTCCAGCGGTAGTAATCCGGCAAGCAGGTAGTTACTTCGCACGACCAGTCGTAAGCGAAGCCGAGGCGCTTCATCTGCACCTTCATGGCCGCGATATTCGCTAGCGTCCACTGCTTCGGTGGAGTGTTGTTTTTGATGGCCGCATTCTCCGCCGGCAGCCCGAACGAATCCCAGCCCATGGGATGCAGCACGTTATAGCCGTTCATCCACATGTAGCGCGCCAGCGCATCGCCAATCGAATAATTGCGCACGTGTCCCATGTGCAGCGCGCCGGAAGGGTAGGGAAGCATTTCCAATACGTAATACTTGGGCTTGGTCGGCTGAGCTTCGGCGGCATACAGCGACGGATCGCTTTGCCAGCGCTCCGTCCATTTCTGCTCGATGCGCTGCGCGTCGTAACGCTCTTCGCGCGCGGTGAAGATCGTTTTGTCTTCCTGTGCCATAGATAAGGATGGTTCAGTATGTAGGTAATCGTTGATTTTACAACGGGCAGGCTGGGATGCGTTGACTGGATTGGCCAATCAGAGCGTACGGGACACGGCAGTCATCGTTCGTATACGTCGCTGCGGTGACGGATTCGCGTCACCTCCACCATCCATTTTGTGTCGTCGATGGTGTACACCGCACGGTAGTCGCCCACACGAATGCGCCACTCGCGATCACCGCCTTTTAGCTTCTTGCACCCTGAAGGGCGGGGATTGGAGGCCAGCTTCCAGTCGTGAAATGATGCGTGCGATCAATTGGCTGGACAGCCTTTTGAGTTCTTTCTCCGCGCTCGACGTCAATACGTCGTGGTAGCTAGCCATGCAGCTTCGCGCTTTTGATGAGGTCAGACTTCACTTTCTCGAGCGGGATGCGTTTTTCATGCCGTCGCGACCGGGAAACCAGCACGTCCTCGATGTCCTCCCAGAGCGCCTTGTGTTTCTTGAGGTCGATTACCGCCGCCGTCTTGCGGCCTTTTTCGTCGGTGATGAACTGTATGCCGGTCATTATGGGACGTGCTCCTCGCGTCGGGTGAAACTGTTCGCACCCTAATTTCGACATCTCGCGCTGTCAACCGAATAGTGCGGCGCGCGGCCTAAACTAGCGCGCCCTGTCCTTTACTTTAGAATTGATTGCGAACTTACGCGACGCAACATTAGCGGTCCGCGGACTCCACCAACTCAGTCGCGATCTCCGGCGTGCCTTCCGATCCCACCCGCAGCCGGTACCAGACGACAATCGCAATCAGCGAGAACACAAAGATGATGGTCGAGATGGCGTTAATCTCGGGAGTAATGCCGCGCCGCAATCGTCCCCAGATTTCGAGTGGAAGCGTGTTATCGCGGCCGATCAGGAAGAAGCTGACGGCGATTTCGTCCATGGAAAGGGTGAAGATCAAAAGCGCCGCTCCAATAATGGAGAGTTTGAGATTGGGAACGGTGATGCGCCAGAAAGTCTGCCAATAATTAGCGCCGAGATCGAGCGAGGCTTCTTCCTGGGCGCGATTGAGTTTCTGCAATCCGGCAAAAACTTCGGTGGTGGCGACGGAGATTAGCGCGGTGCCGTGTCCGAGGACGATGGTGACCAGGCTTAGTTTTACTTCGGCTATGCGGAACAGCATCAGCAACGAGAGGCCGGTGATGATGCCGGGCAGAATCAGCGGCAAGAGAACCAGACGGCGGAACAGAGCCTTGCCGGGAAATTGCGCGCGATCGAGCGCGAGCGCGGCGGGGATTCCGAAGACGAGAGCAATGATCATGGCCGCGAAGGCCACCATCAAACTGTTGAAGACTGAATCCCAGATGGGGCCGTCGTTGAACAGGATGCGGTACCAGTTGAGCGTGAGGTCGCGGGGCGGGAAGCCTCCGACGCCCTGTCCGTTGAAGGAATAAAGGATGAGGATGGCGATGGGCAGGTAGAGGAAGGCGAAGACGGCGAGCGCGTGCGCGGTCAGCCAGCGCGGGTCTTGGAGTGAGGCACGCTTCATATCGCTGCTCCGCGGGGGATAAAGCCCCAATTGATCGGGCTAGCAACGGCGCGGCTGAAGAGGCTGCGGAAAAATGCAATGTGCCGAGAAAGAACGACCAACGGGGCTAAGGCCCGCGTTGATTGTACTGGGCTTACGCGGACCTGAAGGGCCGCTCTTCCACGGTCATGCACGCATTCGTGAGTTTTTCCGCAAGCTGTAAAGCCGCGCCCCTTCAAGGCACAGTCAAACCACCATGGGGGACATGTCCGTGGAATCCCACCCTTGCGCAAAGGACGCGCAAGGATGGGGCACCCGCGTACCGAAGATGCGCTCACGAGAAACTCCACTTCTTCTCCAGGCGCTCAGAGAAGAAGAGCAGCCCGAGCACCAGCGCCAACATGCAGAGCGAGATGGCGGCGCCGAGCGGCCAGTTGTAGGCGGCTCCGAAGAGACTGACCACGATGTTCGAGATCATGATGCCGCTGGGACCGCCTAGCAAGAGCGGCGCTAGAAAATCTCCCAGGCTGAGGACGAAGGCGAAGGTTGCTCCGGCTAGCACTCCGGGAATGGAGAGTGGAAAAATCACGCGCCAGAAGGTTTGCGCCAGCGTGGCTCCTAGATCGTGCGAGGCTTCGACCAGATTGCGGGGAATGTGTTCGAGCGCGGCGTAGATCGGCAGGAAGGTAAAGGGCGTATAGATGTGCGTCAATGTAAGCACGACGGCGAATGGGCTGTAGAGCAGGAAATCGAGCGGGTGACGGGTGAGGTGCACATATTGCAGCAGCGTGTTCAGCACGCCGTCGGTGCCAAGAATCGTCTTCCAGGCATAGGCACGGACTAGATAGCTCACCCACAGCGGAATGATGACGAGTTGATAGTAGAGGTCTTTTCTGCCTCCGGCGTGGAAAGAAAGAAAGTAGGCGAGCGGATAGCCGAGCAGCATGGAAAAGAACATTACGCGGGCGGCGATCCACATGGAGCGCAGCAACGTCTGCCAGTATACGGGCTTGATCAGGAGTTCGTGGTAGTTATCGAGGTTCCAGGAATGAACGATGGCTTGCGAGTCGGAGACCGACCAGAAGCTGTAGCAAAACATCAGCAGGTAGGGCACGAGCAGAAATACGGCGACCCAAATCAGCGGCGGGACGGTGACGGCGGTGCGGTAGGCGCGGGAGAACATCAGACGCCGTCCTCGGAATTGGCATTGGAGCCGAGACTGGTGGCGCGGACCGGGATGGCGTCGGCAGCGGAGAATTCGAATTCCAGCGGGGCTTCGGAATTGGGCAAGTCGCGGCTGGCGGTGCGGATGGTGAGGATCAGTCCGCCCTCGGACTCGACGCGCAGAAGGTCGGTGGCGCCGTGGAACGCCTGATCGCGAAGCTTGGCGGGGAAACGAACCGTCGCAGAACTCTCCGGAGAAGCAGTCGCCAGGGACGCAACAGTCGCCGGGCGAATGCACTCTGGACGCAGCGAGAACAGGGCCTTGCCATCGGGCAGGGAAGTGGGCCATTGCAGCGTCCAGCAGGTGGCTGTGCCGTGGCGAATGTCGGCGCTCAATAAGTTTGTGTGTCCGATGAATTGCGCGGTATAGGAGGTCGCCGGACGGTTGTAAATTTCGCGCGGGCTCGCGACTTGCTCGAGTTCGCCGGAGCGCAGCAACGCGATGCGATCGGACATCACCATCGCTTCTTCCTGGTCGTGCGTGACAAAGATAAAGGTGATGCCGACTTCGCGCTGCAGCGCTTTGAGTTCGACCTGCATCTGGCGGCGCAGGTTGGCGTCAAGCGCGGAGAGCGGTTCATCGAGCAGCAGCAGGCGCGGGCGATTTACCAGCGCGCGGGCGAGCGCGATGCGTTGCTGTTGTCCGCCGCTGATCTTCGAGGGCTTCGACTTGGCGTAGGCGGACATCTTGACCTTCGCCAGCGCCTCGGCCACGCGCGATTCAATTTCGGCGGCGGGACGTTTGGCGATGTGCAATCCGTAGCCTACGTTTTGTTCGACGGTCATGTGGGGGAAGAGCGCGTAGCTCTGGAAGACCGTGTTTACGCGGCGGCGATAGGGAGGCTGCGTGTCCAGGCGCTCGCCCTGCATCCAGACTTCTCCGGAGGTGGACTGTTCGAAGCCGGCGAGAATTCGCAGCAGCGTGGTTTTTCCCGAGCCGCTCTCGCCGAGGATGGTCAGGAATTCGCCTTCCGCGATTTCAAGTGAGATGTCGCGGAGCACGATGTTCTTGCCGAAGTGCTTGGCGACGGAGCGGATGGAAAGGAGCGAGGCGGAACTTGGCTGGCTGCTTTTGGTTATTGTTATTGCGGATTCCGGCGTTGTTGCCATGGGTGTCGTTTTGGCGCTGCTTACATTTCGCGGACAGGAGTGTCCGCGCTACACGGGCTACTGCGTGGCTTTTACTTCGTTCCAGATTTCGTTGTACTTGGCGCGGCGCGGAACATTTTGCCAGAAATAGAGCCGCTTCTGGTAATTGTCAACGTCGTCGAGGTGCAGGTTCTTCACTTCTTCCGGCGTCATTGACTGCGCCGCCCGCGGATTCGCGGGCGTGTATCCGGTCACGTCGGTGACTTTTTTCTGCGTTTGCGATTGGATCATGAATTCGAGAAATTTGTAGGCGAGATCCTTGTTTTCGCTGCCGGCGGTGATCATGAGGTGATCGATCCAGCCGGTGGTGTTTTCCTTGGGAATCGTCTCGCCCACGGGAAAATTGCTTTTGCGCAACTGGTTGGTCATCAGCGGCCAGCCCATGGCGATCACCACTTCGTGGTTCTGGAAAAGGTTGGTGAGTTCGCCGCCCGTGGACCACATCTTGCGAATGTTCGGCTTCAACTCCACCAGCTTCTTTTTAACTGCGTCGAGTTCCTGGTCGGTCAGGTTGTAGAGATGACCGGGATCGGGCTGGTCGTAGCCGAGCACCTGCGCCGCCATGTATACGGTGGAGAGATCGTCCCAAACCGAAATCCTTCCTTTCAGCTTCGGGTCCCACATGGCGTTCCAGCTTTCGGGCGCTTGAGAGAATGCGGTGGTGTCGTAGATCATCGGGTCCGGTCCCCACATGAACGGCACACCGTAAACGTCGCCCTTCACGCGGACCAGCGACAGCGAGGTAAGTTGCGGCGAAAGCTGGCCATAGCTGGGCAGTTTGCCGAGATCGAGCGGCGCGGCGAGGCCGGAGGTCGCAATCATGGTGGCTACATCACTGGACGGAGAGATCACATCGTAGTTACCCGAGCTGCCACCGCGCAGTTTGGCGACGAGTTCGTCGCTTGACCCCATGTAGGACGCCGATACTTTGCAGTGGTTCTGCTCTTCGAAGGCCTTGACGTATGAAGCATCAGCGTAGCCCTCCCACACCAGCAGATTCAGGGTGGGAGTTTTCTTGGCGCACGATCCGCAGAATATGAGCAGCAGCACGGGGAATAGCGCGAAGAGAAAGTTTGCCAACGGCGATTTGCGCACCATGATTTGTTTCTCCCTCACTTTTTTTCTGTCGCAGTCTTTTCCGCGGCGCCGGGATTCTTCCAATTCGGCGACTGGTAAACGATCTTGCCGCCGACCACAGTCAGTAGCACTTCGGTCTCGCCGATTTCCGAAGGTTCGATCTTGAAGAGATCGCGGTCGAGCAGGATGAAGTCGGCGAGCTTGCCCGCTTCGAGCGAGCCTTCGGTCTTTTCGCGACGCCCAGCGAAGGCCGCGCCCAGGGTGTAGCCGCGGATGGTGTCTTCCAGGCTCAAGCGCTGCTGCGGAACGAATCCGCCGGGTGGATTGCCTTCCTTAGTTTGGCGGGTGAGAGCGGTCTGCACGCCGCGCCAGGGATTCAGCGTGACCACGGGCCAGTCGCTGCCGAAGGCGAGCGCTCCACCTTTCTGCTGAATGCTGCGCCAGACCCAGGCGCGCGAGGCACGCTCGGGCCCGATGTTGCGCGCCCAGATGTTGAGGGTGTCGTCGTCGGGATAGGAATGCAGCGGCTGCATGCTGGCAACGACGCCGAGTTTTCCGAAGCGGTCCACGTCGGCGGCGGAGATGGTCTCGATGTGCTCGATGCGTGGGCGGGCGTCTTTGGTGTGATTCACTTCCGAGGCGTTCTGGTAGGCGTCGAGCGCGAGGCGCACTGCCTTGTCGCCGATGGCATGGGTGAAAATCTGCAGGCCGCGCGCGTCGAGATCGGCGACGGTGGCTTTGTACTTCTCCGGATCCCAGAACAGCTTGCCGCTCTGCGTCGGATCGTCGGTGTAGGGTGCGAGCATGGCAGCGGTATGGGCTTCGACCACGCCGTCGAGCATGGTCTTCACGGCGCCACCCGCGATCCAGTCGTCACTGGAACTGTATTTCCGTCCGGCGTTTTCGATGAGCGCGGTGGATTGCGGCGTCAGGCCGGGCGGATCGAGAAAGTACGTGACGTAAAAGCGGAGCGTCAACTCGCCGCGGTTGCGCAGTTCATCGTAGAGATCGAGGAATTCGAAGTCCTGGCCCGCGCTGTGCACGCGCGACAGACCCACGCGATTGGCCTCGTGTATGCCTTTGCGCAGAGCCTCGAGGCGTTCGGCGCGCGAGGGCACCGGAGTTTTCGATCCCACCAAATCGCCGGCCGCTTCTTTCAGTGCGCCGGTGGCGTCGCCGTTTTCGTCGCGGACAATTGTTCCGTTGGGCGGGTCGGGCGTGTTGCGATCAATGCCGGCCATCGCGAGCGCCTTGCTGTTGGCCCATGAACTGTGGCCGTCGAAGGCCACCAGATACACGGGACGATCGGGCACGACATCGTCGAGTATCTTTTTGTTGGGAAGCGCGGAGGGCCCAAAGGTGGGATAGGTCCAGCCCATGCCTTGAATCCAGGGGTCATTCGGTCGGGCGGGATGGGCGTCGGCGTAGGCTTTGACGCGCTTCTGGATTTCGGTGACGGTAGTCACGTCATTCAGATCCACGCGGGTGAGGCCGAGTGAGCCGTCCATGAAATGAATGTGGCAGTCGGTGAAGCCCGGCAATAGGAGACGCTGGGCGGCATCGATTACTTTTGTTGCGGTGCCGCGCAGCGCGTCAACTTGATTGCGTTCACCGACTGCGATGATCTTGTCGCCCCGAACCGCGATCGCCTCCGCCCACTTCTGTTGCGGATTGACGGTGTAGATGCGGGCGTTGATGACAATGACATCGGCGGGCGGCGCGGGTGCATCGGATGCCGCGAGAGCCGGGATCGATAGTTGAAATGCGAGCAGGAACGCGATGCAGAGACGCGGTTGGGGAAGGCGCATAGTCTCGATTCTTTGTGGTTCTCAGAATGTTGGCGGCGTGTTGACCCACAACAGCCAGGTCTCGCTGCGGCCGGGATTTTTCCAGTGATGCGGCGTGGCGCTCTCAAAATAAAAGCTGTCGCCGCGCTTCAGATGGTACTCCTCGCCGTCAAGCGCGATCTTCAGTTCTCCGCGCAGTACGAACAGGAACTCCTCGCCTTCGTGGGCGTAGGATACGCCACTGCCGGCTTGGGGCGCGATGCGGAACAGGTGCGGCTCCATGACTTTGTTGCCCCAGGCGAGCAGTTCCATGCGTACGCCGGGACCGGCTTCCAGCACCTTGCGCTTCGGTGGCCGTACCAATCGGGTATTCAATTCCGTGGCATCGAAAAAATCGAGGATATTGGTGCGGTAGTAGCGTGCTAGCCTGCGGAGTGTGCCGACGGAGGCGCTCATCTGCGAACGTTCGAGCGCGCTGAGGAAGCCAATCGAAATTCCCGCGGCGGCGGCGACTTCCGCGAGGCTGAGGCCGCGCTTGGTCCGCAGGCGGCGCAGCCGAGGGCCAACCGCAGCTATGCCGTTGCTGGCGGCAGGTTTGATGGCGCCTTCGCGCTTCAGCATCTGCACGATGGCGGCAGCATTCAGTCCGCGAACCTTGCGCAGGTAGCGCGCTTTCTTCAGCAGGCGCACGTCGTCGCTGGTATAAAGACGATACTGGCTCTCGGTGCGGTGGGGGCGTGTGAGCCCCGCCTTTTCCCAGCCTCGGATCGCCGAGGGAGAAATTCCCACCAGGCGCGCCACGTCGCCGATTTTGAGATAAACTTGTGCGTCGTTCGACATGATTCTCGAATGTGCCTGCTGGTCGCGCTGCGGGGACTGCACTTTTCCGCTTGACAGCGGGCGGCGGAATCACTAACCTTGCGCGATTATAGCAAGGTTTGCGTTGCGCGCAAGCTGATTCGGATCTAACAAAACCGCCCCCAAGATCTGGAGGATCTGTTCCATGCCGCTCTGTTCCCCGATGCCAAAATCGTCCCGGTTATCTGGGCTCATGTCGTTGAATCTGGTCCTGAGCCTGTGCCTAATCTGCTCCACGCTCCTGTCTGCCCAGAGCACGGGCGGCCGCATCCTGGGGCGCGTCGCCGATTCCACCGGCGCCGTGCTGGCGGGAGTGAAAGTCACCGCCACGCACGAGGCAACTGGTGTGAGCCACGAGACCGTGACCAATGACAGCGGCGACTACGGCTTTCCCCAAGTCCCGATCGGTATTTATACACTTTCCTTTGATCTTACCGGATTCAAAACCAATGTGCGTCACGGAATCCAAGTGGAGTTGAACCAAGTCGTTACTTTCAACTCCGTTCTGGAAATCGGCCAGACGAAGGAAATCGTGGAAGTGACTTCGGAAGCGCCACTGGTGGATACGACCAGCACGCAGTTGGGCGCGATCGTGAACAACAAGTCGGTGAACGAATTGCCGCTGAACGCGCGCGATGCTTATCAATTCCTGCAATTGCAACCGGGAGTGCAGTCGCAGTTGGGATCGAGCGGCGGCACGTTTTATGGCAGCGATGCCGCGGGTTCTGTCTCGGTAAATGGCGGGCGTGGACGCGCCAATAACTTTAACGTCAACGGTGGCGATGCCAACGACCAATTTGTGAATGCGGCGGCGGTGCAGCCATCGCCGGACGCGATCGCGGAATTCCGCGTGATTACCAACACGTTTGATGCGGAGTACGGGCGGAACTCGGGAGCGGTGGTTAACGTGGTAACGCAGTCCGGTACCAATGGACTGCACGGAGATGTTTACGAATATTTCCGAAATAAGGTTCTGAACGCTCAGGGTTTTTACAATAGCGTGAAGCCGCAGTTCAATCAAAATCAGTTTGGTGGCACGCTTGGCGGGCCGATTGTTAAGGACCGGACGTTTTTCTTCGGATCGTTTGAGGGACGCCGCATTCGCCAGGGTCAGTCCAGCGAACTTGTGCACTTGCCGACGCCTGACGAGGTGACCGGACATTTTATCGCGAACGCCCCGGTCGGAGGCTTCCAGGGTGGAATTGACTCCGGGAGTCTATTCACGGCGCAAGCGCTGGACGGACGTCCGGGCTGCGACACAGCTCTGGGGTATTCGGTTGCATCGATTCCCTTAGTACCAAACCCTAACAGTCCAGGTGCAACATATATCCCATGGAATACGGTGTTCCCCATGGCCTTCATTCCCACGGCTTGCATGGACCCGGTGGCCCGGAACCTGTTGCAATATCTGCCAGCGGCAACAAACCTATCGAGCAGTACATATCAGGGTGTTCCGACCGAGGCCGACGATCAGAACCAATTCACGTTCCGCGTGGATCACAAGATCAACGATCGCCAGAACTTGAGTGTTTATTACTACTTCACCGACGGAACCACGCATTCGCCGTTCTACAACTTTCAAGCGTCGGGAGCGAACGTTCCGGGCTTTGGCACGATCGTAAAGCAGCGTTTTCAACAGTGGAACCCGAGCCACACGTGGACAATCAGCAATTCGCTGGTCAATGAATTCCGAGTTACGTACTTGCGGGAAGGCCAGCTCACCTTCCAGCACCCGCAAAGCACAGGCGCGCCTTCGAGTTTCTGCACCGGCTCAGCCGCCACATACTGTTTTACTGGGACGTCTGATTCCAACGTTGGATCGGGCTCAATCCAAGGGCAACTCGGCGTGAGTCCGAAGTACGGCATCACGACAGGCCTACCTTCCAATCGCACGGGCATGCCGTTCGTGGATGTTGGCGGCGGTTTCAATATCGGCAATGGATGGGAAGGTGAGCTTCCGCAGGTGGGCAATTCATTTCAGTTTTCCGACAACCTGAGCTGGGTCAAGGGCGCACACACGATGAAGTTCGGCGCCGATATCCGGCGTTCGCGATTTGATCAAACCTTGTATTACAACGTCAGCGGCAACGCGACGTTCAATAGCAGTGGAACGAACGCTGTGACGTCCGGCGACAACTATCCGGGTTACTTCCTGGGACTAGTGGACACTTATTCACAGGGCTCCGCGCAGCGCGAGAACGTGCGAAACACGGGTGTGTATGTATTTGCGCAGGACAGCTGGAAGGTTAAACAAAACCTCACTTTGAACTATGGCTTGCGTTGGGAACTAGATACACCGCTGACGGATGCGCTGGGTCACGTGCAGACATTCCGGCCCGGACAAACCAGCACGATCTACCCGTGTACTAGCACTCCGCTTGCCTATTGTCCTACCGGGCTGGTAGTCCCGGGTGATCCGGGCGTTCCGGCAGGTCTGACCTCGACGTACAAAAAAGCGTTTGCGCCCCGCATCGGCCTCGCTTACAGTCCCAATTTCTCCGATGGCCTCCTGGGGAAGGTTTTCGGTAGCAACGGCAAGACCAGCATCCGCGCCGGGTGGGGGCTGTTCTACAACCCGATGGAGCAATTGGTGCTGGAACAGTTTGGTGCTGAGCCACCGTTTGGCAGCAGCCCTAGTTTTTTTGGCACCTTCTTCAATACGCCATTTATCAGTCAGTCTGGGAGTGTTGCGCCGAACGGCTTTACCGGGATTCTAACCCCACCGAAAGGGTCCGATCCGGGGTGGGCCAACTATTCTCCCATCCTGATGTACGGTGATTTCCAGCCGCACCTGCGAACGCAATATACCGCCCAGTACAACTTCAGCATTCAGCGAGAGCTGACAAAAGACCTTCTCTGGCAGATCAACTACGTGGGATCGCAGGGGCATCGTCTGCTGGCGTCGCATGATATCAACCCGGGCTCGCCTTCTACCTGTTTGGACATCATGTCCATCGCGCAGATCAATCCTGCCGATGTTACAGACGGTTTTGGGAACCAGGTGTCATGCGGCCCTACGGCGGAAGACAATCCGTATAGCGTCATCGTACCGAATGGGTTTGTGAGTCCGGTGGATCACGGGGGATTTCATTTACCCAACGGGAAGCAGACACCGGGCTCTGGGCAAACCTTGACCTTCGTTGGCATACGTCCCTATTCGTCTCCAAATTGTAATTGGACAACGGGAGCCAATTGCCCCACGAACGGCACTCCTATCTTTACGGACATCTTTGCTGAAGATACGATTGCCGCGTCGGCATACAACTCGCTACAAACCATGTTGGAGAAGCGCTTCTCGCACGGACTGCAGTTCCAAGCGGCCTATACTTTCAGCAAGTCGCTCGATTGGGCGTCCAGTTTCGAGGAGACTCTCAACCCCTTTAACTACAAGAAAAGCCGCGCGCTCTCGTTGTTTAACTCCAAACAGCGTTTCGTTATTAACTATGTCTGGGATGTGCCGATGCCGAAGTATCAAGGCATCAAGGGAAAAATTCTTGACGACTGGCAGATTTCCGGCATTACGCAGTTTCAGAGCGGCTTCCCGATTCGTCTGCAAACGCAGAACGACAACGAGTTGATCGGCAGTTTGTTCTTCTTTGGCACCGGTGCTCCACAGATGACGGGAACAGTTCCGCAACTGCAGAATCCAAAGGTCTACCAGGACGGTACCGGCACACCGTGCGCGAAGGGCCAAGAGGGCTGCGGCTATTTTTATCTCACCCCCGGTCAGTTTGCTGACCCCACGCTGGGCCAATTTGCTACCACGCCACGATCCATCTGTTGCGGCCCGGGAGAGAACCAGTGGGATCTCACGTTCTCAAAGAAAGTTTCGCTGAGCGAGGCCAAGTACTTTCAGTTCCGCGCTGATATTTTCAATTTGTTCAACAAAACGCAGTTCGTCAACCCGGATGGCAACTTCTCGAACTCGACGTTCGGGCAGATTCTTCAGGCTCGCGATCCGCGCCTTGTACAGTTTGCTTTGAAGTTTTATTTCTAGCCCTATCCCCGGGCGGTTTGCGCCGCCCGGGTCTAATCTAATGGCCGATCCCACACTCCAGCAGGCCAAAAGCAGGCCCGCTGGGGACCCCGGATCCGGCCTGAGCCTTATTGGAGATCACGATGTACCCCGCATTGCAAAGAGAGCTCGAGACCTTCGAGCGCCGTACTCCGAAGTCCGCCGAAGCGCATAAGAAGAACCTGAAGCGCCTGCCTCTGGGCGTGGCCAGCAATTATCGCGCTTACGATCCGTATCCGATCTTTGTGTCAGAGGCATCCGGAAGCAAGTTCCGCGATCTTGATGGCAACGAATACATCGACCACAATCTATGTTTCGGCACGCTCATGGCGGGCCACTCGCATCCGGCGGTGATTAAGGCCGTCGAAGGTCGGCTGCACAAGGGCACCGCTTACGGCATGCCGCACAACATGGAGTGGGAACTGGCGGAAGAAATCTGCACGCGTTTTCCGGTGGAGATGTGCCGCTTCGGCAATAGCGGCACGGAAGCCACCATGCACACCATCCGTCTTGCGCGTGCCGCTACGGGACGCGACAAGATCATCAAGTTCGAAGGCGGTTACCACGGACTGCACGATGCGGCGCTGGTCAGCGTGAAGCCGCATCCGCCCGCCGATGATTTCGGCGACATCAAGAATCCGAAACCTGTGTCCGGCGGGGCAGGCGTGCCGAAGGCGAGCATCGCGAACGTGCTGGTTGCGACGTTCAATGACCTGGAAACGGTGGAGCGCCGGTTCAAAGAAAATCCGAATGAGATCGCGGCCATTATCCTCGAACCGATCATGATGAACGTTGGGCTCTGCATGCCGCAAAAGGGATTTCTGGAAGGCCTGCGGACGCTTTGCGATAAGCACGGCGCGCTGCTCATTTTCGACGAAGTCAAGACGGGCGCGAAACTCTGCTGGGGCGGTGCTTCGGAATACTTTGGCGTGGCGCCCGATATGATCTGCCTCGCGAAGTCGATTGGCGGCGGATTTCCACTGGCAGCTTTCGGCACGCACAAGCGAGTTATGCAGTTGATCTCGGACCACAAGGTGTTCCACGGTGGCACTTACAACACGAATCCGATTTCGATGGCGGCGGGCATTGCAACGTTTCGCGAAGTGCTTACTCGGGCTAACTACACGCTTATCGAGAAATTCAGCAAGAAGCTGGTCGAGGGATACCAGAAAACAGTCGCTAAGGTGGGACTGCAAGGTTACATCGCGAGCGCGGGTGCGAACGGTGTTCTGATGCTGTATCCGAAGGAAATTCGTAACTACCGCGACTGGCTGCCGATTGACGTGGATCTGTGGCGCCATTACTGGTTCGGCATGGTGAATCGCGGCGTCATGTGCCAGCCTTACTGGTGGGACGAGCAGTGGACGATTTCCGTGCAGCACACCGAGGCCGACATCGACCAGCACCTGGCGGCATTTGCCGATGTTGCCCCGTCCCTGGCCGCCGCGCAACAGGAGCGGCTGGGAGTTGTCGCAACACACTAGATTCGTGACCGCATGGTAAGTCAAACGGCGGAAGGACGGGCGTCTCGCCCGTTCAGCCGGGCGGGGACGCCCGGCTTCTCCACCGATAGCCTTGGAAAGATCGTCAGCAGCCGGAGTAATTGTGTCCACGACCGAAGACAACCAGCCGCACTTAAAGCGCGTCCTCGGACGCTTTGACCTGGTGTTGCTGTTTGTGGTCGCCGTTTTCAATCTCAACGTTGTCCCTAGCATCGCCGCCAATGGCGGCGTGACGGTCTGGCTATGGGTCATCTCGCTGCTCCTGTTTTTCTGGCCGCAGGGAATCGCGGTGATCGAACTCGCGCATCGCTATCCGGGCGAAGGCGGCGTGTATTTGTGGGCGAAGGAAGTGTTCGGGGATTTCCACGGCTTTCTCTCCGGCTGGTGTTACTGGACGAATAACATGCTGTATGTGCCGACCGTCATGCTGTATTTCGTCGGTGTAACGGTGTTTGCGCTCGGTCCGGGCCACGCCGGACTCGCTGACAACAAGAATTTTGCCATGGCCGCTTCTCTGGCATTGCTGACGCTGCTGACCGTTGTGAACATCGTTGGCCTGGGCGTTGGGAAGTGGCTCAATAACTTGGGCGCCATTGGAACGTTTATCGCGGCGGCGGTCCTGATCGGTCTGGGAGTTACGGTGTGGTCGCGTTTTGGTACGACCGTAACGGCGGCTGATTTTCGGATTCCGGCGGAGCCCAGGTTTGTTCTGAATTCGTTCGGCGTAATCTGCTTCGGCCTGGTTGGCCTTGAACTTGCCTCGGTGATGGGCGACGAAATCAAGGATCCGAAGAAAACCTTACCGGGCGCGGTGGCGTGGGGCGGCGTGGTTTCCGGTTTGCTTTATATCGGAGCGACGCTGACGCTGCTGGTCGCGGTCGGTAAGAACGACATCAGCGTGCTGCAGGGTATTGTGCAGGCGGTCAGCCATATGGCCGGCAAAGTTGGCATGGCGTGGATTATCACTCCGTTTGCGTTGATGCTGAGTCTCTCGATCGCGGGGATAGGCTCGGCATGGATGGGCGGTTCGGCGCGCATTCCGTTCGTCGCTGGACTGGATTCCTACATGCCCGCGTGGCTGGGCAAAGTCCACCCAAAATATCGAACGCCACATGCCGCGTTGATCGTGCAGGCGGTCGTGTCGCTTATATTGATCGTCATCAATTTCTATGCTTCGGGCGGCGTGCAGGAAGCTTTTCAGACCATGCTTTCACTGGCGGTAGTGCTGCAACTGGTGCCGTTCCTGTATGTGTTTGCGGCGCTGCTTAAATTCGGTTTTGGTGGCGACGCAGCCGGCGGGCGCTACAGCCGCGGCACTCTGATCGTTTCCGGATTCTGCGGTTTCGTGACTACGGCGCTGGGAATCGTATTGGCGTTTTTTCCCGCGAAGCAGATTACCTCGGTCTGGAAGTATGAAGCGAAGATGTTCGGCTTCACGTTGTTCTTTTTGGCGTTGGCCGCGTTCTTCTTTTTTGTGTATGGGCGATTGAAACCGCCGCAACTGGGAACAGGAAGACCCACGTAGGGCGTCCGCACTGCGTGATTTGTGGAGGACTTATGGCTGGCGCGGTTAGAACTGACGTCAAGACTTATTCGATGCTGATTAACGGTGAGTGGGTCACAAGTAAGTCAAACAAGACATTTCCCGTTTACGATCCCTCAACCGAAGAAGTAATCGCGCAGGTTCCCGACGCGAACGCGGACGACGTGAATCGCGCGGTTGCGGCCGCCAAGGCCGCCTTTGAAGACGGTCCGTGGGCGACCACCACCGCGCAGGAGCGTGGACGCGTTCTCTTCCGCCTGGCGGAAAAAGTTCGCCAGAACTTGCCTATGCTCGCCGAACTGGAATGCCGCAACTCGGGCAAGCCGATTGTCGAAGCGGAGTTCGATATCAACGACGTGGCGACGTGCTTCGAATACTACGGCGGCTTGGCCACAAAGGTTGTCGGCTACGTAAACCCCGTTCCCGACAACGCGATGAGCCTTTCGCTGAAGGAACCGATGGGTGTCGCCGGGCAGATCGTACCGTGGAATTATCCGTTGACGATGGCCGCGTGGAAACTGGCTCCGGCACTGGCTGCCGGTTGCACGTGTGTGCTCAAGCCCGCCGAGCAAACGCCGCTCACCGCGCTTGAGCTCGCGAAGTGGTTTGACGAAGTCGGTCTGCCCAAGGGCGTGGTCAACGTGATTACTGGTTTCGGGGAAACCTGTGGCTCGCCCCTGGTCAAGCATCCGGACGTGAACAAGATTGCTTTTACCGGCTCGGCCGCGGTCGGCAAGATCATCGTGAAAGAGGCCGCCGATACCGTGAAGCGCGTGACGCTTGAACTCGGCGGTAAATCGCCCAACATCTTTTTTGCCGATGCCGACTTCGAAGCCGCCATCGATGGGGCACTCTTCGGTGTCTTTATCAATCAGGGAGAAGTCTGCTCGGCCGGCAGCCGCATTCTGGTGCAGAAATCGATTTACAGCAAGTTTGTTGAAGCCATGGCTGAGAAAGCGAAGAAGATCAAGGTCGGTCCGCCGCTTGAACGTGAAACGAAGATGGGATCGCTGGTTTCAAAAGAGCAATACGATCGCGTCTGTTCGTATATCGAGATCGGCAAGACGGAAGCGAAACTAGCTGCTGGCGGCGGGCGTGCCGCGAATTTCGCCAAGGGTTACTATGTGCAGCCGACCATCTTCTATAACGTCGATAACAACGCCCGCATCGCGCGCGAAGAAATCTTCGGCCCGGTCGCGTCCGTGATTCCGTTCGAGGACGAAAAAGATGCGCTGAAGATCGCGAACGATTCGCCCTACGGACTGGCCGCTGCCGTCTGGACGCGCGACATTTTCAAAGCCATGCGCGCGGTGAAGGCGCTGCGTGTGGGTATCGTGTGGGTGAACCACATGCAGCCGACTTATGTGGAGGCGCCGTGGGGCGGCTACAAGCAATCAGGTTTCGGACGTGAACTGGGGCCGTGGGGCATCGAAGAATATCTTGAAACCAAACAGGTGTACATCAATCTGAACGAAGCTCCGATCGGCTGGTACTGAGAAACAGTTGCCGGTTGCCAGCGGCCAGCAGAACCGACATGGCTTTAGGGAAACTCTGATTCAGTGCCATCGAAGACCTTGAACCACGGGGTATACAGGGGTGCACGGAGGCACCCAGGGACTTAGTCAGCCTTTCCTTAGGAGATATCACTGAGAACTTATAACTGAGAACCGAGAACTAGTTATGTCCACTATTCAATTGCGCACACCTATTCCCGGACCGCGCTCGCTAGCTCTCATGAAGCGGCGCAATGCCGCCGTGGTACAGGGAGCTTTCCATGCCACGCCAGTCTTCGTTGCCAAGGCTGAAGGAGCGATGGTCGAAGATGTTGACGGCAACCGCCTGATTGATCTTGCCGGCGGCATCGGTTGCCTCAACACCGGGCATCGTGCCCCGGCTGTGGTCGATGCCGTGCGACGCCAGCTTGATCGCTTCCTGCACACCAGCTTTAACGTGCTGCCCTATGAGAGCTACATCGCCGTCTGCGAAAAGTTAAACGCGCTGGCGCCGGGCAAGGGACCGAAGAAGACCGTGCTCGTGAACACGGGCGCGGAAGCCGTCGAGAATGCCATTAAGATCGCGCGCTGTTACACGAAGCGGCAGGCGATTATTTGCTTCGAAGACGCGTTTCACGGGCGCACTTACATGGCGATGGCCGCGACCAGCAAGACGCATCCGTACAAGGCGGGATTCGAACCCTTTCCGAGTGAGGTGTACCGCATTCCGTATGCATATTGCTTCCGCTGCTCTTACTCGATGAAGTATCCGTCGTGCGATGTGCACTGTGCGCGGCACATCGAAGACACGTTCAAGCGGGTAGTGGCGGCCGAGTCGGTGGCGGCGGTGATCGTCGAGCCGATCCTCGGCGAAGGCGGATTTGTTACGCCGCCAGCGGAGTTCTATCCCACGCTTGGCGCGATCTGCCGCAAACACGGAATTCTGCTGATCGCTGATGAAGTGCAGACTGGATTCGCGCGCACGGGCGCGATGTTTGCCTGCGAGCGGCTGGGATTGGATCCCGATTTAGTCACGATGGCCAAATCACTGACTGGCGGCTTGCCCATGGCCGCGGTCACGGGACGCGCCGACATCATGGATGCGCCCGGCGTTGGCCAACTTGGCGGCACGTTCGCGGGCAATCCCATGGCCTGCGAAGCGGCGCTGGCAGTGCTTGACATCATCGAAAAAGAAAACCTCTGTGCGCGCGCCAATGTGCTGGGCGAACGGTTCCGCAAGCGCGCGGCGAAGTGGCAGGCGAAGTGGGAACTGATCGGCGAGGTCCGCGGATTGGGAGGCATGCAGGCGCTCGAACTGGTGCTCTCCAAGACGACCCGCCAGCCGGCTGACGAAGAGACCAAGCGAGTGTCACAATATTGTTACGAGCATGGTCTGGTGACGATCACGGCCGGATCGTACAGCAACGTGATTCGCCTGCTCATGCCACTGGTCATCACCGACGCGCAGATGGACGAAGCCATGGACGTGCTGGAATCCGCGCTGGCTCACGTTGCCGAAAAAAAGGCGCGTTGACGGCACAGCTCACGTAATTCTTCGCGATCGCGAAAGGTATCTATCAACATGACCGTAGGCGCACCTCCCGCTAACAAGATTCCTCAATTCATCAACGGCGAATGGGTCGAATTGCAAGCTTCCGAGTGGCAAGACGTCGTCAATCCCGCGACGGCGGAAGTGCTGGGCTGCGTTCCGGTTTCCGGGGCTGAGGAAGTTACGCGCGCGATTGATGCGGCGCAGGCGGCATATCCCGAATGGCGGCGCACGCCTGCCGAAGACCGCATCCAGCCGCTGTTCAAGTTGAAGATGCTGCTGGAAGAGCACCTCGACGATTTCGGACGCATCATCACGCAGGAAAACGGCAAGACGTTTGCCGAAGCGAAAGGGGAGATGCGGCGTGCCATTGAGAACGTCGAAGTGGCCTGCGGCATTCCCATGATGATGCAGGGCTACAACCTGGAAGATGTGGCGCGCGGTATCGACGAAACCATGATTCGCCAACCGCTGGGCGTGGTGGCGGCGATCACGCCGTTTAATTTTCCCGGCATGATTCCGTTCTGGTTTCTGCCCTACGCGATTGCCTGCGGGAACACGCTGGTCGTGAAGCCGTCGGAACGTGTGCCGCTCACCATGAAGCTTGCTTTCGAATTACTGGAGAGAACGGGACTCCCGAAGGGCGTGGTGAATCTGGTCAACGGCGGCAAGGTTGCGGTCGACACGTTGCTCGATCATCCGGCGGTGCGGGCGATTAGCTTCGTCGGTTCAACGCCGGTGGCGCGCTATATTTATGCGCGCGCAGGTGCGAACGGCAAGCGCGCGCAATGCCAAGGCGGCGCGAAGAATTACGTCATCGTCCTGCCCGACGCCGACATGGAGATGGCGACGCAGATTATTTCCGACAGCGCTTTCGGATGCGCGGGACAGCGTTGCCTGGCTGTTTCGGTCGCGGTGACGGTGGGCGAGGCGCAAAAGACATTTCGCGACTCAATCACTGAAGCTGCGGCAAACCTGCGGGTTGGCAACGGGCTCGACGACGGAGTACAGATGGGCCCGGTGATCACGCGCCAGAGCAAAGAGCGTGTGCAGAATCTGATTGGTCTCGGCGTGCGAGATGGCGCAAAGGTCGTGATCGACGGCCGCAATCCCAAGGTCGCGAAGTATGAAGCTGGAAATTTTGTGAAGCCCACGGTGCTCGACGGCATTCCTGCGAGCAGCGAACTGACCAACACAGAAATCTTTGGTCCGGTGCTTAGCCTGGTCCACGCCAGCGGCATGGACGAAGCCATGGAGTTGGTGGCCCGGAGCCCATTTGGCAATCAGGCATCGCTATTTACGTCGAGCGGGTCGGCGGCGCGGCGCTTCCGCTATGAAGCTGCCGCGGGGAATATTGGAATCAACATCGGCGTGGCAGCGCCCATGGCCTACTTTCCTTTCAGCGGCTGGAAAGACAGCTTCTTCGGCATCATGCACGGACAGGGACGCGACGCGATCGAGTTCTACACCGAGAAGAAAGTTGTGGTCGAGCGCTGGGCGAAGGAGCACTCGCGGAAGTTCTGAGCTTGATAGGGAGGTATCTGCCATGAGAGGCCTCACCACAGAGTCACAGAGCCACAGAGAAAGCGAAGAACAGCGAGACCCTCGAACCAGTGCGATCATCGGAGCGGCTATTGAGGTGCATCGGCATCTTGGTCCTGGGTTGTTGGAGTCCGCTTATGAGGAGTGTCTGTGCCACGAATTGCATCTGCGCGGGCTGGCTTTCGAGCGGCAGGTGGAACTGCCGGTTTCATACAAGGGTCTTACGCTCGATTGCGGGTACAGGATCGATTTAATTGTACAAAGAGAGGTTGTTTTGGAACTGAAGGCGATCGAGAAGATTCTGCCAATCCATCAGGCACAGTTGCTTACGTACATGAAGCTATCGGGAATGAGGGTTGGACTCCTGATCAATTTCAATACGCCGCTACTGACCCAGGGGATCATTCGCAGAGTTTTGTAGTTTTTCTCTGTGTCTCTGTGACTCTGTGGTGAGTACGAAAGTGAAAAGAGGGAGCAATGACGACGGCTAAAACGAACCCCGCCATGACCGGCCAGGAGATGGTCGATCTCACCAAGAAACACACACTGTTCGAATGGTCGGCGCAATCCAAGGTCGATCCCATCCCGGTGACGCGGGCGAAGGGCATTTATTTCTGGACGCCGGAAGGGAAGCGCTTCATCGACTTCAACAGCCAGTTGATGTCGGTGAACATTGGACACGGCGATGAGCGCGTCATCCAGGCCATCACCGCGCAGGCATCGGTGCTGGCGTATGCCAATCCGTTCATGGCGACGGAGCCACGAGCGCGGCTGGGGGCGAAGCTGGCGGAGATCGCTCCGGGCGATATTGATACGTTCTTCTTTACGAACGGCGGCGCGGAAGCGAACGAGAACGCGATTAAGATCGCGCGCTTCTTTACCGGGCGCCACAAGATCATGGCGCGTTACCGCTCGTATCACGGCGCGACGGCTGGAGCCATCAGCCTTACAGGCGATCCTCGCCGCTGGGCCGCGGAGCCTGGCATTCCGGGCGTGGTGCGGGTGCTCGATCCTTACCACGGCATCGAACGCGGATGGGAATCGGCGGAAACTTCGCTGGCTATGATCGACGAGATTATTCAACTGGAAGGCCCGCATACGATTGCCGCGTTCATTCTGGAAACGGTCGTTGGAACGAACGGAATTCTGGTGCCGCCGGATGGATATATGGAAGGCGTGCGGAAGCTGTGCGACAAGTACGGGATTCTAATGATTGCCGACGAAGTGATGTCGGGCTTTGGCCGTACCGGTGAGTGGTTTGCGATCAATCATTGGAAGGTCGTTCCCGACTTGATTTGCATGGCGAAGGGACTTACTTCGAGTTACATTCCGCTGGGCGCTGTCGGCATGCGGCGACATATTGCGAAGTACTTCGACGACAAAGTGTTTTATGGAGGACTTACTTACAACAGTCATCCCATGGGATGCGCTACGGCGCTGGCGACCATTCGCGTTTACGAGGAAGACAATCTGATCGAGAACGCGCGCAAGATGGGCGCGATCATGAAGACGCTGGGCGCGGAGTTGCAGGCGAAACACCGGTCGGTGGGCGCAGTACGTTCGATCGGACTGTTCGGGATCGTCGAGCTGATTCGCGACCGCAAGACGCGGCAGCCGATGGCTCCGTTCAACGGGACGTCGGAGGAGATGGTCGCGCTGGGGAAGTTCTTCCGTGAGAACGGGCTCTATACTTTGGTCCGCTGGAATACTTTCTATACCAATCCTCCGCTTTGCATTAACGAACAGCAACTGCGGGAGGCGTTTGCGATTATTGACAAGGGGCTCGAGATTACGGATCGGGCGGTGAAGGATTAGGAAGGCTATGAGCGTGGATCACAAAACGACTACGTTGCCGACTGAAGTGAAGGACATTCCAGGTGCGGCGGAACTCCATGATTGGTTTGGATACTGGCCTACTTTCCACGACGCTGAAATTATCAGCCTGCACTTGAATCGCGAGGGAAGCTCGTCTCTGCGCGTCCACACATGGGAAACGACTAAGGAAGTAGTTGAGAAGGGGTATTACGTGCTGGCAAAGCACGTTGTGGTCGAGATCATCTTGGAAACCGTATCTGATCTCAGCCTGGATGATTTCAGCCAGCAGAATGTCATCTCCGGACTTAACATTGAAAAGAGAGATTCGGGCTTCCGGTTGCTGCTTGGCGCGTGCTATGGCTTGGCTGGAAGGATCGAGGCCGAGAGGTTGTCCATTCGTATCACGCCGGGTCAGCCTGTGTAGTGGATGTCCTTGTTCTCTGGAGACTCGACCTGCCCCGCGCAAATGGTTCCTTGTACGTGATCCCGGCCCTCAGGGGCTAAAGCCCGCATTCTTACTTGGTCTTAAACGGCACGGCTGAAGCCGTGCCCTACCCAAGACCCGCGGAAGATCAATGAAGGAACCAGTCTAGCGCCAGCTACGTTGCTGACCGTCGGAAGGGGAAACGACCAAAGGTTCGTGGTGAGCTTTCGTGGCGTGAGCATTGATCGCGGTTGCGGCCTGGGTGCGGAGGTTGCCGGCCTTGGCGTCGAAATCCAGCGTGCTGACACTGTGGGCACAGTGCGTGCAGGTGAACTTCATGCCGCTCTTGATGCGCTCGATTCGATAGGTTTTCACTGCCCAAATTGTAGTCCTATAGGAGCAGGAATCGGCACGCGTTCGTTGGAACGAAGGTAACGCGATTACGAATTTCGAGTTGCTGTGGCCTCGGGTAATGGCCGAGCTGCGTTCGGCTTGGACAGCCGAGGCCGCTGTCCCTACGCAAGGTTGACGGGCGAGGACGCCGTCTCTCCACTCGCCTCATTTTGCCAGGCGGTTGTATTTCTTTAGGACCTCGCGCAGGCGGTCATGGGGCAGAGCGATGGCGGTATGGCCGTCGATGCCGGTCATGGTTTCGGCGGCGACCATGGCGTTGACTACGGCTTCTTCGGTGGCCTGGACGGTGGCTAGGAATAGGGGATCGAGGCTGTCGTTGGGCAGCATTTTCAGGTCGCGGACTCCCTTGGAAGATGCGGCCCGTGGATTCGCGGTGGAGAACGAGACGAAGATATCGCCGGAACCGTCACCGGAGTAGCTGCCGTCGCGGCCCAGGCCCAGAGACGCTCGGCGGGCCAGGCGCTTCAGTTGGGTTGGAATCAGCGGTGCGTCGGTCGCAACTACGATGATGATGGAGCCAACGTCTTCGCCGTAGGCGGGGTGCTCGGGGATTTCCTTGCCTACGGGGACACCCGCGATGCGCAGTTGGTCGCGCTGTCCGTAGTTGCACTGTACTAACACGCCAACCGTGTATCCGCCTGTTTTTGCATCGAGCACGCGTGAAGCGGTTCCGATTCCTCCCTTGAATTCGTTGCAGATCATGCCGGTTCCGCCGCCTACGTTGCCTTCTTCTACGGGACCGCCGTGCGCTGTATCGAGCGCGTGAAAGGCGTCTTCGGGCTTTACGTGGAATCCGTTGATGTCGTTGAGAAAGCCGTCCCAGGTTTCGGCGACAACGGGCAATGACCACCAGTAGCCTTCCATGTCGGGCTCGCCGCGTTTCACTTTCCAGGCGATGACGGCGTCGCGAACCACGCCTACGCTGTGCGTGTTGGTGATCATGATGGGGCCGTTGAGGAATCCGGAGTCTTCTAGCCAGGTGGTGCCGGTCATCTCGCCGTTGCCGTTGAGCGTGAACCAGGCTCCGAAGACGGAGTCGTTGGCTTCTTTTCCGCGGGGGTGGATGGCGGTGACGCCGGTGCGGACCGGGCCTTCGCCGACTTTGAGCTTCCCGTTGCCGGAGATGAGCGTGGTGTGGCCGACTTCAACGCCTTTCACGTCCGTGATGGCGTTGTTGGCGCCGGGCGCGCCGTCGAAGGGGATACCGAGATCGCGGGCTCGGGGTTTGGCCTCGGCTAAGGTGAGAGTGCTGGCGCTAACAAGAGCGCAGAGAAGTACGGTGCGGAACCGAAAGGTGGGAGATCGCATCATAAGGGTTGGCCGATCGTTCGATAGATGGTTTGAGCGTCGGCGGCAGTATAAAGCATGGCAGCGGTGGTTTAGAATCCTGCTAGGAAAAGAGTCGTAGTCGGGACAGGGCGTCGGAAAGTGGCGTCAGGAGATGACATGGAGAACTGGAAGCGGGCGGTGATTGCGGGGTCGGCGGGCGTGGCGGCGATGCTGCTGCTGAAGGGGAAGCGTCCGGCGGCGGTGCTGGTGGGAGGAGTGGGACTGGTGGTGCTGGCGTCGGAGTATCCGAATCAGTTTGTACGGATTCGCGAAGAGCTGCCTTCGTACGTGCGGCAGGGAACGAAGTTTCTGGACTTGGCGATGAAGATCGGCAGCAGGATCGAGGAGTTGGCGGAAAAGCGCGCGGCGCAGGCGTTTGAGGAGTTGGGAGAATATTAGTCGTTCGCTGTTCGTCGTTCGCTGTTCGCAAATGCCAGGTGCGGCGATTGGCGAACCGCGATCAGCGAACGACGGTCTCACTCGATTCCCAGTTGTTTGCGGGCTTCGGGGCTTAGGCGTTCGGGAGTCCATGCGGGTTCCCAGATCACGTTGACGTTGGCGTTGCGGACGCCGGGGAGTTGCTCGACGCGCGACTTGACTTGGGCGCTGATGTTGACATGCTCGGGGCAGCCTTGAGCCGTGAGGGTCATATCGACGGTGACGTCCTGCTGGCCTTCGGGTAGATCATCGAAGCGGATTTCGTAGATCAAGCCGAGATCGACGATGTTGACGGGGATTTCGGGATCGTAGCACTGCTTGAGCGCGTTCAGAACGTCGTCTTGGGCTAGGGGCATGAACTTCCTTTGGGGCTGGCTGAATGCTTCTTACCCATAGTCTAACCGATTGCTCGGGCAAAATCTTAACCACTAAGGGTACGAAGTCACACCAAAGGAAAACCTCACGAAGGAAACCGATTCAGACTAAAAAATCATGGGCATTGATCCGGAGTTTCAGAAAAAACTGCAAGTCTTTCTGGTGATCGCCATCGTGCTGGCGGGCGCGCGCGCGGCCTATGTCGTTTACGAGCGGCACGAGGCAATGAAGGACGAAGCGAAGGCCAAGCAGGAATCTGCGCTGAAGGCGGACTACTACGTTACGCCGAAGAAGTTGCGTGCCTATGATCTGAAATCGGCGCGCCAGTTGACCGAGCAGCCAGTATGGATGAAGGTCGGTTATCAACTCGCCTACTATCCCTACGATCGGGAGCGGCACAAGGCGGATTTCTCGCATGAGGCGGGAACGCTGCTGCCTTTGCAGAAGCTTGCGATTCAGGACGTGGTGACGGATGTTTCTCCGAAGGCTCCAGGGATTAAGCAGGTGCTGGCGTGCTTTTCACTGTCGGGCAAGGGATATGCGGTTCCGATTGGCGCGGAGAAGGGCGGTGACTTTAAGCTCTACTCCGACGATATTTTTTTCATCGAAGACCCACGCGATCTTTACAAGCACTGGCCCGCGGATGTCTGGAAGAAGATTGACGCCCACGAAGTGCAAGCGGGGATGAGCGAGTTACAGGCCAGCTTCGCGATTGGACTGGGCGTTGCGGAGGGTTCGGGCGATTACGGTTGGAGAACTCTGCATTACCCGAACGGCGGCAAGCCGCTGGCGATCAGGTTCGAAAACGACAAGGCGCTTACGATCAAACCGGGATCATAAGCTACAATTCCGGTCATGAAACGAGCGCTCGGCGTTCTTCTTGCCTCTCTACTATTTGTTGTCCTCAGTTTCTCCACACCCAGTTTCGCAGCGCCGCGCAACTTGCCGCGCACTCTGCGCGTCGATTATTACCACACCGGAAACTCGCACGACGAATGGTTCAGCCTGGATCGGGTGGTGCTGGAGCCGCTGGAGTGGCCGGGGAATCTGAACAAGTCGCTCGATGAAAGCGGGTTGGGAAACTACCTGTTTGAGGTGCGCGAGCGCGGCAGCGGGAAGCTGGTGTACTCGCGCGGGTTCAATTCCGTGTTTGGCGAGTGGAAGGAGACGGAAGAGGCAGTCCATGCGAACCGGACGTTTTCGGAGTCGCTGCGCTTTCCGAATCCGGAGGCGCCGGTGGAAGTGTCGCTCAAAGAGCGCGCCGATGACGTCAACGCAGCCTGGAAGGAAGTGTGGAAGACGGTGGTCGATCCGAAGGACAAGTTCGTCGACCGGTCGCGTCCACCGTCGCCGGGGGCGTTGATGGAGTTGCAGAAGATGGGCGATCCGGCAACGAAGGTGGACTTGCTGGTGCTGGGCGATGGCTACACGGCGGCAGAGCGCGGGAAGTTTGAGAAAGACGCGCGCCGGTTTATGGAGACGCTGCTTTCGACATCGCCGTTTCGCGAGCATCGGAAAGATTTCAACGTGTGGGGGCTGTGTCCAGCGGCGGAGGAGTCGGGCGTGTCGCGGCCTTCGAGCGGAATTTACCGGCGATCGCCTTTGGGAGCGGCCTACGATACGTTTGGGTCGGAGCGCTATGTGCTGACCATGGAGAACCGGATGCTGCGCGATGTGGCGTCGTTTGCGCCCTATGAGTTCATTGAAATTCTGGTGAATGGGCAGACTTATGGCGGCGGCGGAATTTTCAATCAGTATGGGACGGTGGCAGTCGACAATTTGTGGGCGGGATACGTGGGCGTGCATGAATTTGGACACCAGTTTGCGGCGCTGGCCGATGAATACTACACCTCGGACGTAGCCTATCTTTCGCCGGAAAAGAAAAACGAACCCTGGGAGCCGAACGTGACCGCGTTGCTTGATCCCGCGAATTTAAAGTGGAGGGATCTGGCTGCGGCGGGCACACCGATTCCTACTCCCTGGAAGAAAGATGAATTTGAGCGCTTTGAACAAGAGATCCAGCGGCAGCGGAAAGAGCTGCGCGCGGCGGGAAAGCCGGAGGCGGAGATGGAGGAACTTTTTCGCAAGGAGCGGGAAAAGGAAGATGCCATGCTCGGCTCGGAGAAGTACGGCGGGAAAGTTGGAGCGTTCGAGGGCGCGAACTACGAGGCGAAGGGATATTACCGTCCGGAGGTGGACTGCATTATGTTCACGCGGAGTGAGGCGTTCTGTGCGGTGTGCCGGAGGGCCATTGAACGGGTGATTGGGATGTATGCGGGGTGAGAGCTTTGAACCGCGGAGAACGCAGAGTTCGCAGAGAAAAGCTTTAGGAAGGGCTTAGGCGATTGCGGACGAACTCTACTACGTCTGGGGTCACGTAGTTTGGCGGCTGGATCGCGAACATTGGGCGGTTGATTACTGGTTTCAGCGAGATGCTTTCCCAGGCTGGGCCCTGGGAATTGTCGACGGAGTGCACGAGGACTGCGTTGGCGCGGTCTAGATAAGTTTGCGCGGAGGCTTTGAAATCCGCGGTCGCCGGGTCGAGCACGGTCAAGTAAAGGTCAGGCTTCACGAACCGTAGGATGCTGTTCGATTCGATGATGACGTTTTGGGTGGAAGCGAGAATCTTGCGAATGCGCGGCATGGCTTCGGCGAGGTGTCCTTGCTGGGTGCGGACCCACCAGGAGTGATCGGCTCCGGCGACCAGGAAGCGCGAAGTGTCGGACTCGCCGGAGCGGTCCTTTTCTTCCGACACTGCCCAGGAATGATCGGCGGTGGCGCAGTCGCAGGCTTCGCCGTTGGCGGAGCAGACGCCGTGTCCGTATTGCGTGATTTTGAGAGCGGTCCAGTGGAAACAGGGTAAGGCGGCGATGAG
>CZLA01000118.1_pt1 | contig 29924 bp, 32 predicted proteins | sample 1122381 | NCBI WGS metagenome assembly CZLA01 (sample SAMEA3539301, study PRJEB10725) | soil metagenome | biome: tundra; feature: field; material: soil | place: USA | collected 2010-05 | depth 0.15 m
AGATGGCCGACTCCGAAGAAGTTCTGAAAGAGCTCGACTCGCCCGACGACGTGGAAATCATCGGCATCGTGGTCAACGAAAAAGGCGCGCAGCGAGCGATTGCGACAGAAGGGGTGCGCACCCTGGGTTTCCCGTACTCGATCTCGCCAACATTTCTGCAGAACAATCAACGGCAGACTCTGGAAGAGGCGATCGAGGAACTGGAAAAGATCGAGAAGAAAGCCGACGAAGCCGGGCTCGAAACCGTCGTCTACATCTCGATGGCCTTTGGCAATCCCTACGGCGACCCGTGGACCGTAGAAGAGGTTGTCGAGGCCGTTGCCTTGCTCGAGCTGCAGGAGATTCGAATGATCTCGCTCGCCGATACCGTAGGCGTAGCCCCGCCGGAAAAGATCAAGGAAGTAGTCTCCGCCGTGCTGGCCAAGTACGACTACCTCGAAATCGGAGTCCACCTGCACAGCCGTCCCGACCAGGCCACCGCCAAAATCGCCGCGGCCTATGAAGCCGGCTGTCGCCGCTTCGATTCCGCCATCGGCGGTCTCGGAGGATGTCCCTTTGCGCAGGATGATTTAGTGGGGAATATTCCAACGGAAACAGTAATCGAAACCCTGCGCAAAAGTGGCGCACAGTTGCCGCCGCTGAAGTCGCTGGACGCATTGTCGAGAGCTACGGCCGAGATCGGCGCAAGGTACAAAACTTCAACGCACACGGACTGAGAGGGCGCCGAAATCACCATGATCTACAAAACACTCCAACTCACACTCGACTGCGCCTTGGCCACCATCACCCTCAATCGTCCCGACAAGCGCAACGCCGTCAGCTATGACCTGATTGACGATCTGATCCGCGCTCTGGATGAGGTGAACAACTCTTCCGCGCGCATCCTCATCTTGACCGGGGCAGGGAAGGCTTTCTGCTCCGGCCTGGACCTCGATAACCTGAAAGCCCTGATAGGCCGCTCGCCCGCGCAAAATCTCGAAGACTCGCGAACCATGGTCGGCCTGTTTCGCTCGCTCTATGAATTTCCTAAGCCGACAATTGCCGCGGTCAACGGCGCGGCCATTGCCGGCGGCACTGGGTTGGCTCTGCTCTGCGATTTCACGCTCGCCGTGCCCGAATCCAAGTTTGGTTACACCGAAGTCCGCATCGGGTTCGTGCCCGCCATCGTCTCGACTTTTCTGCTGCGCCAGGTCGGCGAAAAAATTGCCCGCGACCTCCTGCTTACGGGCCGCATCTTCGACGCGGCGGAAGCGCTGAAGATGGGTCTGATCAAAGAAATCGTTCCGCCGGAACAGCTGCTCGACCGTGCCCGCGAACTCGCCGCGCAGTTGGCGGAGAACAGTCCGCTCTCGCTTTTCTATACCAAGCGCCTGCTGACCGATCAGGGACGTTTGGAACTCGATGCGCAAATTGAAGCCGCCATCCGCGAAAATGCCGGTATCCGCGAGAGCGCCGATTTTCGCGAAGGCATCACCTCGTTCCTCGAAAAGCGTAAACCAAAGTGGACGGGCCGATGAGACGGCGCGATACATCTACGGCTGTCGATGTAAGTATTCCGACGACGGTGAATGAAACGCGCATCCGCGTCCGCTATGCCGAAACTGACCAGATGGGCGTCGTCTATCACGCCAATCATTTCATTTGGTTTGAGGTGGGACGCGTCGAACTCCTCCGCCAGTTCGGCTTCAGCTACAAGAATATGGAGCGCGAAGACCACTGCTTCATTGCGGTAGTCGATGCCCGCTGCCGCTACAAGGCTCCCGTACATTATGATGACGAGGTCATCGTGCGCACCTGCCTGAAACGCGTCCGGGAGAAAATGATTCACTTCGGATACGAACTGCGAAGCGCGGAAACGGGCGAGTTGCTGGCTGAAGGCGAGACCACGCACATAGTGGCGAATTCGAAAATGAAACCCCGCGCGCTGCCGAAGAAATACCTGAAAGTGCTTCGCGCCGCGGTGGAGCAAAAATGTGTTGAGGCGAGTTGGTAGCAAGACCGACATCGAACAGCGAACAGCGAACATCGAACGACCAACGACCAACGACTAGGTACTAGCCTTGAAAGCCTTGCACATTAACGGAAACGATCTCACGCTTGAAGCCGTGCGCGAGGTGGCGCACAATCGCCTGCCCGTCCTCCTCGATCCCGACGCACGCGAGGCCGTCAACCGCGCTCGCGCCGTCGTCGACAAGCTTGTAGCCAGCAATAAAATTTCTTACGCGATCACGACTGGCGTCGGCAAGCTGAGCGATGTACACATCGTCGGCGATCAGGTCCGCGAACTTCAAATCAATCTCGTGCGCTCGCACGCCGTCGGAGTAGGAGAACCACTTTCGATCCCGGACACGCGCGCCATGATGCTTCTGCGCGCCAACTCGTTATCGAAAGGCAACTCGGGTGTGCGGGCGATCACCATCGACACCATCTGCGAGATGCTCAATCGCGGCGTGACTCCCATGGTCCCGTCGCAGGGCAGCGTGGGAGCGAGCGGCGATCTGGCGCCGCTGGCGCATCTGGCGCTGGCCTTGATCGGTGAAGGCGAATGCTTTGACGAAAAAGGCGGGCGCATCGCGAGCGCCGAAGCATTGAAGCGCATACAAATCAAACCGTTGGTGCTCGAAGCGAAAGAAGCGGTCTCGCTCATCAATGGCACGCAAGCCATGCTGGCCATCGGCACGCTGATGCTGCTGGCTGCCGAAACGCTGGTCGATACCGCCGACGTCATCGGCGCCATGGCGTGCGATGCCCTCAGGGGAACCAGCGTCGCCTTCGACGAGCGCATTCAAAAGGCCCGCCCTCATGCCGGACAAATCAAGACTGCGGCGAACCTGCGCCGTCTGCTCGAACAGAGCGAGATCCGCGAGTCGCATCGCGATTGCGGCCGCGTGCAGGATGCCTATTCGTTACGCTGCATCCCGCAGGTGCATGGCGCGGTCCGCGACACCGTGGCTCATTGCCGCGTCGTGTTTGAGACGGAGACAAACTCGGCGGTCGATAACCCGCTGGTGTTCGTAAAGAATCCGAAAGCGATGGATGGCGAGGGCGATGTGCTCTCCGGCGGAAATTTTCATGGCGAGCCGCTGGCGTTCGCGCTCGACTTTCTTGCGATTGCTTTGAGTGTGCTGGCTGGCATCAGCGAGCGGCGGCTGGAGCGCATGGTGAACCCCGCGCTCAGTGAAGGGCTGCCGCCATTTCTCGCATCGGGTGCGGGCATGAACTCGGGCTTCATGATGCCGCAAGTGACCGCCGCCGCGCTGGTCAGTGAGAATAAAGTGCTGGCGCATCCCGCATCGGTCGATTCCATTACGACCTCGGGTAACAAGGAAGACTTTGTCTCGATGGGCATGATTGCGGCGAACAAGCTGAAGAAGGTGGTTGAGAACACGCGCAACACGCTGGCCATCGAGGCCATGGCGGCGGCTCAGGCGATTGATTTCCTCGCGCCGCTAAAGACTTCCAAGCCCTTGCAGCAGGCGCACGCGGCCATCCGCTCGGTGTGCGCGACGATGACGAAGGATCGTGTGATGTACCAGGATTTTGCGCGCCTTGCGGAGTTGATCGCCAGCGGGAAATTGGCCGAGGCTGTGCGCTAAGTCGCCACTAACCGGCGTGGTGTACCGCTCATCTCCACCCCAGTCTTGCTAGGCGGACTTGGCGGCCGACCCCTCCAGCCCCAGTTCCTGCGCGATCGCTTTCATGGCTCCGATGCAGAACGCGATGTGCAGTTCGAGATCCACACCGAGATCGGCGGCGCCCTCGATAATGTCTTCGCGATGGACGCTGCGGGCGAAGGCTTTGTCCTTCATTTTTTTTCTGACCGATGGGGCTTCGACTTCGGCCAGCGATCTTCCCGGCTTGACCAGAGCGCAGGCGGTGATGAATCCCGCGAGTTCATCGCAGGCGAAGAGGGTCTTTTCCATGGGCGAGAGGCGGGCGACGCCGGTGTACTGGGCGTGCGACAGAATGGCGCGGCGCACTTCTTCGGAATAGCCGCGTTCTTTCAGAATCTCGGAGCCTTTGCAGGGGTGGTCGTCGGCGCTCGGATATTTCTCGTAATCGAAGTCGTGGAGAAGGCCGACGAGGCCCCACAATTCTTCGTCGCCTCCGGTTTTGCGAGCGTAGGCGCGCATGCAAGCCTCGACTGCCAGGGCATGTTTCCGCAGACTTTCTGACTGTGTGAACTCAGTTAGTAAACACCACGCATGGTCGCGCTGATTCATGGTTTTCTACCTGTTTTCTCCAGATTTTGCCCGCTTGATCATTGTTCTCTTACCTAAGCACTTTGTTTTCTCGTACTTTTGTCTTGACTTTGATAGGTCCAATCCAGCAGATTACGCACTAGTTGGCTTTGAGAGTAGCCCGCTCTGGCACTCGCAAAACCTGAATGGCAACCACATTAACCCCCGTGGACTCACGGGAAGTTGTACGATGCGACCGTTGTCTCTTGGTGCAATTCCGCACATCAAATAGTCTCTGCCGCCGTTGCCGTCTGTCATTGGATGAGGACGAGGCGGAGATGGCGGCTATGACTCCGGTGCCCGAAGTGCTGCCGGTAAACATCCATTCTAACGGGCGCGGGCATCTGCGGCTGGCGCACTCGATACGATCGCTACGGCTGCGCAATGGCTTGAGTCAGCGGCAACTGGCGCTGCGCATGTCGGTGCCTCGGACTTACGTTTCCAAAATTGAAAACGAGAAGGCGACGCCGACCCTGTCTTCGCTCGAACGACTGGCGCGAGCGCTCGAGGTCAGTGTTCCGGATCTGCTCTCCGGCGGAGAACGGAACCGGCAGGAAGAAGTGCGCGAGTTGATGGAAGATCAGTTTGTGGCGGCGGTCATGCCCTATCTGTCACAGCTGAATGGGATGCAGATGTCGAGCATTCTGGCGCAGGTGCGGGACTTGACGGTGCGGCCGCGACGGAGTGCGTAAGCTTTAGGAGGCGCGGCTAGCCGCGTCTCTACGGGCTAGATTTTTATCCGGGCACACAACCAACTGGACAGCCGGAGCCTTCGGGTCCCGGCTTTTTTTTGGCTTGTGCGCAACGCGCTGCGCTCCTTAAGTGGACGACATGCAGAGCCTTGCACAGTTCGAGCGTGCGGTGCGCAACAGTTTGCATGTTGTCCAGATTTTTTTTCAGGATGTGTTGATTTCCGCTTGACCCTGGCTGTTGAACGAGCTAACCTCGGCGCACTCCCCTAAAGCTGGGAGAACAGTACCCAGCAAGTTCCTCTGGTGAACAGGAAATAACTTCAATGAAAACTTCTCAGATCTGTGCAGTGGCTATGCTGCTGATTGTCGGGTCGGTGCTGGCGTTCGCCGACGGGATCAACGATCCAAAAATCATTATTCACGGCGTTAACGGCGGCAACGGTCCGCAAACCTGCGGGCGTCACGGTTGTCAGCAGGTGGGCGTGGATTTTACTTTCAACATTCCCAAGAGCGGATCGGGCTTCGTGTTTTTCACGAACGCGAGCGGAAAGAACTGGACTTCGCTGGCGCTGATCGAGAACGGCGTGCCCGCCGCCGACGTTAGCTGCAGCCAGACCCTATTTCTGAGCTGCACCACCAAGACCTTGAAGAACGGCTCGGTGGAAATACTTCTGTCGGGCGTCAAGAAGGGGCTCAATCCGCACTTTGGGATCCTTGCGGGGCAGAGCTTCACCATCGGTTTTCAGTGCGTTTCGGGCAGTTGCTGGCCGGGTGGAATTCCGATTAGCGGCCACGCGGGCACGGTTCCGGAGCCAGGAACGGTAGCATTAATGGTGACGGGATTGGGTGCGATTTTCTCGCGCCGCAAGGTCTGGCTGAACCGCTTGAAGGCTTAGTGGTTCTTTTTCGTAAACTGGTTCACCAATTGTGAGAACTGCGGCAGGGCCTGGAGCTTCTGAAGCTCGGGATCGTTCCAGGCCTCCTGCGCAGGGTATCCCTTCTCTAACGCCAGCTTCAGCGGTTTGATTGCATCCTCGGGCTTCCCCACCAGCGCTTTCACCAGGGCTTCTGAATACATCAACTGCACGTCATCGGGACTGATGGCGCGCGCTTGATTTGTGTACTGCAACGCGTTCGGCCCGTCGAACTTCTTGGCATAAAGCAACCCAAGATCGCCCATGATGGTAGCCGATCGCGGGTTGACCTGAAGCTGTTGAAAGGCGAGCGAGATCGCTTTGCTATAGGCGGCGGCAGCCTGCTCGGAGTGGCCAGACCAGCGGTAAGCGTCCCCTAGATTGCCGAACAGTTCTTCATTGCTCGGAGTCATCTCGACCGCTTTTTCGTACATCTTCGTGGCCTGGTCGTAGTTCTTCAGCCAGAAGTAAGCCGTTCCCAGGTTGGAGTAGGTAGTCGAGTCGGGAGCCAGCGCGAGCGCTTTCTGAAATTGCGGAATCGCCTCGCCCCACTTACCTTCCCGCACATACACCGAGCCGACTCCCTCATAACCCATGGGGCTGTCGGGGGCAATTTCAATCACCTTCTGAAACTCCGGCAGCGCTTTGGCGTTTTCGCCGAGCCCTAGGTACGCGTTGCCCAGGGCCGTGTGATTGGTCCAATAGTAGGCGTTGGCAGCGACCGCCTTTTGGTACGCGGCGATGGCCTCGTCACTCTGGCCGCTGAAGCTGTAGGCATCTCCCAGATTCCGATACGCTTCATCCGAGTTCGGCGCTAGTTCCAAGGCACGTTTTAGTTCGGTAACCGCTTGGGTGTACTTCCCGGTCACGGAATAGACGCTGCCCAGCGAGAGATGAACTTCGGGCAGGTTGTTGGACCGCTGCTCGGCCTGCTGCGCGGCCAGAGTGGCTTTCTGCGCCCAAACGCCTTCCTTGCTTTCGCCGTACATGCGGAGGCTGGCGTCGGCGAGTCCCGAGTAAGCCAGCGCGAAGTTGGAGTCCTTTTCGATGGCTTGTTCGAACAACCCGACGGCCTGGCGATAGGCGTCCTGGTTGTGGCCGTTGCGCAGAGTGTTCCGCCCTTGCAGATAGAGATCGTAGGCCTTCACGTTTTCGGTGGGGTGGGCGCCAACCCGGGCCTGCTCTTCGTCGGTGGGCTTAAGAGCAAGGGCGGTGGCGACAGTGCCGTAGATCTGGTCTTCGAGCGCAAGCACATCGCCGGGGGCTCCTGGAAATTCCTGGCTCCAGAGCCGCTTTCCCGTAGCCGCATCGTCGAGGCTCAGAGTGACGCGGAGCTTGTCGCTATTGCCTTGTACCATGCCCTGCAGCACCAGGTTGACGCCCAGTTCGCGGGCGAACTTGGAGAGCGGCAGATCTTTGGCGGCCACCTTATCAACCGCGTCAGACGATGCCAGGTGGATTTCCTTCAACTGAAACAGCTTCGCGGCGAGCGCTTCCTGAATGCCGTCGGCCACGTAACCCAGGGCTTTCTGATCCCCCACCAATTTCAGCGGCAGAATCGCAACGTACTTCCCCTGTTTGAGGGAAGGGATGCCCTGCGCACTTTCGCCCGACGAGGTTCCCGGTCGATTCAGCAGCGTGCGTCCCGCAAAAGTTGCCAGCACGACGACCAGCACCGCTCCAGCGATCCACATCCAGCTCTTTCCCGGAAGATCGAGGTTGAAGCGCGACGGGCGCACGACGGGATGCGCAATCATCTTGGAGAGCGCTTCGGCGCTGATGTTGGGATTGGTTTCCCACGTCGTCAATTGCTGCAACAGTTCGACTGCGGAGTGATAGCGGTTGGCCGGCTCTCGCTCCAGGCAGCGCGCCACGATCGCGCTCAGCGATTTAGGAACGGAAGCGTCCACATCGGACGCCGGCCGTGCCTCCTCGCGCGTCCGCTTCATCAGGCTGGCGATGGCGGTGTCAGACTCGTAGGGAGCCTTCCCGGTGAGCAGCTCGTAGAAAATGAGGCCCACGCTGAAAATGTCGGAGCGCTGGTCCAGCGTCGTGCCCAGAGCTTGCTCGGGCGACATGTATTCCAGCGTGCCGACGATGGCGCCGGTCTGGGTCAGGCCGGAATCGCCCAGCGATCGCGCCAGCCCGAAGTCCATCACCACGATGCGGCCGTGCTTGTCGCGCATGATGTTTTGCGGCTTCAGGTCGCGATGGATCACGCCTTCGGAATGGGCCGAGTCGAGCGCGCGGCAGACCTGCTCCACAACTGCGATGGCTTCCTGGGACGAGAGCTTTCCATGCCGCCGCAACATCGTGCGCAGGTCCTCGCCGTCAACGTATTCCATGCTGATGAAGCGGATGCCATCCGCCTCGCCCAGGTCGTAAATGCGGACGACGTTCTTGTGCGTGATGTTGCGCGAGAGAATCAGCTCCTGCTTGAAGCGCTGCAGAATCGCGGGATCCATTGCCAGCTCGGGACGAATGACCTTAAGCGCAATGAGGCGGTCGAGTTCGCGGTCGCGGGCCTTGTACACCGCGCCCATGCCGCCCTGCCCGAGCACGCCCAGAATTTCATAGCGCCCGCCAAACAACACGCCCTGCTGCAGACCTTGGAAAGCGGAGATGCCGCCGGGCGAGGGCGCTGAGGGCGAAGCTTGCCGAGTATAGGGAAGCGCCTGCGTCGCACCCGGAATCGGCGTCCCGTGCGGCAAGGTGGGAGCGTCGGAGAGCGGGGCGTTGGAAAGAGGCGGAGGCGTCAGAGCGGCAGCGCCGACGGCGTCCTCGGGCAAGCGGGTGCTTGGCATCGTCGGGCTATCGGAATCTTTGCCCCTGTAGTCGCGCTCATCCATTAGGATCGCCCAGATTCGGAGAGCCAGCGAGGGAGCGCGCCTCGATCCCACAACAAAGGCAGCATTCGCCTCAGGTTGTCGAGGGGAATTCGAGAACCCAGCACTCCGATAGTTAGTGAGTATACCCCGGAAATCGTTTCCATGAAAGCGTCGCGAGCACTTGAAATAAAGGCTTTCCGGCGTTTCCGGAGATGCGACCTGGGGCTATAATCCTCCCGGCGCAAGGACATTCCTCGCGAGGGGGAAATATGGGACTGTACTCGCACATGTTTTCGCACTATGACGGCGGCCATAACCATCCGGTCAACCGCGCCCTGCACATGATTGCCATCCCCGCGGGCTTCTCCTCCTTAATAGTGATCTGGTGGCACTGGATCGTTGCACTCTTTTTGATCCCCACCGCTTTTTCGCTGGCTTGGCTCGGCCACCTGATCGAGGGCAACAAGGCCGCCTTTCTAACCAATCCTGCCCACGCGTTTGTGGCGCCCGTGTGGATGGCGCGGAAGATTCTCGGGATGGGTGCGAAGAAGACTGCGCAGCAACTGTCCACCCGCCAAGCCAACCGGTCGGTATGAGAATTTCGTTATTACTGCCTGCCGTGCTTAAATGAAAAGTTGGGCGCCAAGTTTTGCGCCATCCCCGCGCGCGGCATCCAGCCTGAAGTCAGACCGAACTGCAGATCCCTCGCTCCGCTCGGGATGACAATCGGTATAACTAACCGTGTAGAAGATGGAGGATTTTTGGACTTCCAGTTGAACGAAGAGCAACTGCACCTGAAGAAGAGCGTGCGCGAGTTTGCCGAACGCGAGATTGCCCCGAACGTCATGAAGTGGGATGAAGCATGCGAATTCCCGCTGGCGACGATCAAGGAACTGGGCAAACTCGGCCTGATGGGCACGATCTTTCCGCCCGAATACGGCGGCGCGGGCATGGGCTACGTGGAATATGTCACGGCGGTCGCGGAACTCTCGCGCGTGGATGGATCGGTGGGCATCATCGTGGCAGCGCACACGTCCCTGTGTTCGAACCACATTTACGTCGCGGGAAACGAGGCGCAGAAGAAGAAGTATGTGCCGAAGCTGGCTACCGGCGAGTACATCGGCGCGTGGGGACTGACCGAGCCTTCGGCGGGTTCGGATGCGGGCGGCGCGCGCATGACGGCGGCGCGGACGAAGGGCGGATGGGTGCTCAACGGCACCAAGACTTTCATCACCAATGGCCACTATGCTGACGTGCTCGTCGTGCTGGCGATCACCGATCGCGCAGCGCACACGCATGGGCTTTCGGCGTTCATCGTGGAGAAAGATGCCAAAGGGTTCCGCGCGGGTAAAAAAGAAAACAAACTCGGCCTGCGCGCCAGCGATACGGCGGAGCTGATCTTTGAAGACTGTTTCGTACCTTCCGAAAACCTACTGGGCGGGGAAGGGAACGGGTTCAGGGACGCCATGCGCATCCTCGACGGTGGACGCATCTCGATTGCCGCGCTCTCGCTCGGCATGGCCGAAGGCGCATACGGAGCGGCGCTGAAGTATTCCAAAGAGCGGCAGCAATTTGGCAAGGCGATTTCGGAATTCCAGGCAATCCAGTGGAAGCTGGCCGACATGGCGACGGAAATCGAAGCGGCCAAACTTCTCACGTTCCGCGCGGCTTCCATGAAAGATGCGGGCATGAAGACTACGCTGGAATCGTCGATGGCCAAGCTTTATGCCAGCGAGGTCGCCGTGAGGTGCGCCAATGAAGGCGTGCAGATCCACGGTGGATACGGTTTTATCAAAGACTATCCAGCGGAGAAGTTCTATCGCGACGTAAAGCTATGCACGATCGGCGAAGGGACCAGCGAAATCCAGCGACTGGTGATTGCGCGGCAGTTGCTGAAGGACTAAATCTGCTGAACGATTCGATTCTGGCTTAGGTTGGTTGATCCCCCCTGTATTCGGTCTTTTGGAATCAAAGACTTAGCGATAGTTTTCGCTAGGTCTTTGAGGATTAAGGACTTACGTGTAAAGTATTTTTCTGTCAATGACTTAGAGCGATTTCCCCGATGCTTTTCACTGCGGAAGGTCATGCTTGCGGCGCAGATCGGCGAGAAACTCTGTGGCGGGTCTGGTACGCCCGGCTCTTATATCTTCGTAGCCGTGACCGATGCCCTCGACGGCTCCTGCGAAATCTTGGCGCTCCCACTCCAGGTAAGTGGCCAGAGCATCGTCCAGCGCCGCAGCAGGGTCTTGCCCGCGCCGTTTGGCGTACTCTTCCAATTGCGCCTTACGCTCCGGCTTGAGTGGGATCATATCCATGTTGACCTTTGCTTCCCCCCATATATCGTAGGGGTTGAGCGGCTGAGGTCAAAAGCTATTTGCCGGCACACCTGCAAGCGAAGCAGAAACTCAGCGCCACGTGATTGCTCGGTAGTTGCCAAAGGATTAGGGTGATACTGCGCAGCTGTAGCGGCAGACCGGAGGCAGCATGGTCGAAAATCAGGAAGTCCCAATCACCCAGGACGAGCGCACGATGGCTACCCTGGCCCACGCGCTGCAAGTGGTCGGGTGGTGGATTGCTCCGCTGATCATTTTCCTGGTCAACAGAAAGTCGCGTTTCGTGTCGTTTCATGCTCTCCAAGCTCTACTTCTGCAGATCGCCAATCTCATCGTGATGGCCGGATTCATGGTTCTTTGGTTCGTAATGATTTTCGCGACGATCGCGCAGCAGAGTGCCGACAAGAACGCTCCTCCTGTCGCACTCTTTGTCCTGATGCCCATTGTTTGGCTTGGATTCATGGGCATGTGGACATTTGTCCTGGTGATCGCGATTGTCTACGCGGTCAGAGCCAGCCGCGCCGAATGGGCGAATTACCCGTTGATTGGAAGGATCGCCCGCCGAATTCTGAAGATGGACCAGACGGAAGTGACCGTGTCGGCAACGGGGAACCACTGAAACCTCTCTTGGCTGCCGTCGCTTTGTTTTAAACTCATAACTTGCACTCTGGCCCACAATCTCTGATCTCTCGTCTTCGCTCCGGCGACCCCCGCGCCTTGGCCCGCGCCATCTCCACAGTCGAAAACCGCGCTCCAGGTTGGTCCGATCTACTCAAGGCGCTCTTTCCATATACAGGCAAGGCGCGAGTCCTCGGACTGACGGGTTCGCCCGGCGCGGGCAAGAGCACGCTCGTCGATCAGCTTGCCAAGCACTATCGCAAAGAAAATCAGACCATCGGCATCATTGCGGTCGATCCCACGAGCCCGTACACCGGCGGAGCGATTCTGGGCGACCGCATCCGCATGCAGGATCACTACAGCGATCCGGGGATCTTCATCCGCAGCATGGCAACACGAGGATCGCTCGGAGGCTTGGCGCGCGCCACGGCAGATGCTGCCACTGTGCTCGACGCCTCGGGCCGCGACCTGGTCATGATCGAAACGGTGGGCGTCGGACAGGACGAAGTCGATATTGTCCGGCTGGCCGATGTCACCGTCGTGATCCTTGTGCCCGGCATGGGCGACGATGTGCAGACGATTAAAGCCGGGATCATGGAAATTGCCGATATATTTGTCATTAACAAGAGCGACCGCGAGGGTGCTGACCGCGTCGAGCGTGAAGTTCGTGCCATGCAATCGCTGGCCACCCGCAACGACCGCTGGACGCCGCCGATCGTCAAGACCGTCGCCAGCGAGGGCGTGGGAACCGAAGAGTTAGCGGAAGCGATTGCGGACTACGAGGCGTACCTGAGGAAAGAGAATCTAGCCTTCAAGAAGAACGTCGAGAACTGGCAGTTGCGGCTGATCGAGATGCTGCGCGACGCCATGCTCGAAAAAGCGCGAGCACAAATGGACGGCGGCAGCCTCGAACATTATGCGGCCGAGATCGCCGAGCACAAGCGCGATCCGTATTCGCTGGTGGAGGAGATTGTCGGCGGCGCGGAACGCAAGTAGATTTAATGGAGCGACGGGCGTCCCCGCCCGTCTACAGCCCGCGCGACCGGAAAGGCCGGCTTCGTCGTTGAAAGGTAATTATGGAATTTAGCATTGATCATCTTGGCATTGCAGTGAAGTCGCTGGCGGCGGCGAAGTCCATTTACGAAAAGCTTGGGCTGAGCGTGTCCGCCGAAGAAACCGTCGAGCAGGAAAAAGTTCGGCTGGTGATGGTGCCCGTGGGCGAGAGCCGGCTGGAACTGCTGGAAGCGACTTCGGACGATTCGGCCATCGCCCGGTTCATCGCCAAGCGCGGCGAGGGGCTGCATCACATTTGCATGCGCGTTCCGGATCTCGCGGCGGCGGTTGCAGAATTGCAGGGCGACGGCGTGCGCCTGGTGTCGAATGAGATCAAGACTGGCGCGGGCGGACATCGGTATGTGTTCGTGCATCCGCAGAGCACGGCGGGGGTTTTGCTCGAATTGGTCGAGAGTAGCCACTGAATGCTTCTGCTCGCCGTCGACACTTCCGGGAAGAACGGCAGTCTGGCCCTGGCCCGCGTGGCGCCGAGTCAGAGCAAAATTGATGTGCTGGAAGTAGTGTCCCTCGCCGGCGGCGCGTTCTCGGCGCAACTGGTGCCGCAGATTGCCGCACTGCTCGAAAAGCACGGATACAGTAAGAACGACTTGGGGGCATTTGCGGTCGTGTCTGGCCCGGGCTCGTTCACGGGTCTGCGCGTGGGCTTGGCTGCCATTAAAGCTCTGGCCGAGGCGCTGCAGAAACCAATCGCCGCGATTTCATTGCTGGAAGCGGTGGCCTGGACCAGTATGGCGCGTGGCCCGGCGCATGGCCGGGTTCTCGCCGCGCTGGATGCTGGCCGCAGCGATGTGTATGCCGGCGACTACGACCTTGAGCCGAAAATGCACATGCACAGCGAACGTCTGCTGAGCCGAGACGAGTTTCTTGCCGAAGCCAAGGGTGCCGAAGCCGGGTTTCCCGAAAGCATAAGTAAGACGGTTGTCACACCCGATGCCCTGGTAGCGGAGACGGTGCGGGCGGCGGGAATCCAGGTGGTACGGATTGAGTATCCGAACAGCGGGGTGATTGCCCGGCTGGGTTGGGAGCATCTCCAGCGCGGCCAGACGATTCGTCCCGAAGAACTGGAAGCCAACTACATTCGCCATTCCGACGCTGAAATCTTCTCGAAACCGGCGCGGTGAGTCTTTCCATGCCCGTGGCCATTCACTCCGCTGCGTTGCACGATGTGCCGGCAATTCTCGCCCTCGAGCAGCGCGCCCCGAGCGCAGCTCACTGGACTTCCCAGCAGTACCAGAAGTTGGTGGGCAGCGGGGTCGTGCTGGTGGCCGAGGAAGCAGGGACGGTCTGCGGCTTCGTTTGTGCGCAGGCAGTCGCGCGCGAGTGGGAGATCGAGAACGTGGCGGTGGCCGCCGAGTTCCTTCGCCGCGGCATCGCTGACCAGCTGGTGCGCGTGTTGATTCAGCGCGCGCAGAGCGAGGCGGCGTCAGCCCTGCTGCTCGAAGTCCGCGAATCGAACCTGCCCGCCCGCGGTCTGTACGAAAAACACGGATTTCGCCAGGTCGGCCGCCGCCGCGCCTATTACAGGTATCCGGTGGAGGACGCGATTCTGTACGCGCTTCGCTTCGACCCTTGATTTGAGCGAAAGGGATCTGGGCCGAAAAGCTGCAAGTTTCTGCACCATCTCCTGTGCAATTTTCGCGCCCAGGGCCTCCGGTCGACGGTGGAAATCTATCTATGAAATCTCATTGAACCCCTACCGATTCCTGTGCTACTTTTTAACCGTACAGTAATAAACAGCAGGAGGCCTAGCAAGGATGCTGACTCCAAGAGACCCACTCCTGACCGGTCATGATGATTTCCAGCGACTGGTTCAGGAGCATTCGCAATACTCCGAACGGCTGGAATCCCTCACCCAGAAACGCTACCTCACAGACGACGAAAAACTGGAAGAAGTGCGGCTGAAGAAACTAAAGCTGCGCCTCAAGGACCAGATGCTGGACATGGAGCGTCAGGTTCAGCGCCAGTCTGCCTAGATTAACCGGCTCTACTATCAAGATCATGAACCGTGGCAGGGGAGTTGTGTTTCCGTACCGGGCGCTTCTAAGCGCCTTTTTTTATTCAGTTTAGACGGAATCCATCGGAAGTCGGCAACGCTCCTGCATTTGATCTGGAAGTGGTGACAAAATGCTCAATCCGTCCTCGCCCGCTGCTGAAGTCGCTTCATCCGGACACCTCGCTCAGCCCCGCAAAACTAAGCGAAATGGAACGCCGCAGAACTGACGTTCTACGGAATTCCCTGCTGCCCGGCCAGAAAGACTCCCTCAAAACGAGACCGGATGGAACTATACTCGACGGGAATCATCGAATTTATATTCTCCGCAAACGGGGCGTTAATGTTGATGTGCTCCCGCGTGAGATCATCGTAAGAGGAGACTCTTAAACGATGTGGACAGAACTCTATTGGGTCGATGGCCCGTGGTCCGGAAAGCTGGCCTTAGCCCCGCACCCTCGCGGCGGTGACTGGCTGGAGGATGAAATGGCAGCCTGGCGCCGGACCGGAATCGACACGGTGCTTTCTTTGCTGACTCCCGAAGAGGAGCAGGACCTCGATCTCAAGCGCGAGGCGCGCGAAGCGAAAGCGCAGGGGATGAAGTTCGCCTCGTTGCCCATCCCGGATCGTGAGGTGCCAAACTCCGAGTCGGAAGTGTCAGCCGCATTGGATCGGATCGACGCTGATCTTTCGGCGGGGAAAAACGTTGTCGTCCATTGCCGGCAAGGAGTCGGCCGCACCGGCTTGGTGGCGGCGTGCCTACTGGTCGCGAAAGGCCTAACCCCAGAAGGCGCGGTCAAGGCGCTCAGCGCCGCGCGCGGTAACCCGGTTCCTGAAACGGACGAGCAGCGGGGCTGGATCGACCACTACGCCGCCGTTTTGGCTGGCACCAAGTGAACAGTTGTTCGTCGTTCGCTATTCATCGCTCGCTTTTCGCGTGCCCATTGCGCTTCAAGCGAACGGCGAATAGCGAACAGCGAACGACGAACTGACTTACGCCATATAATTACCCTGACTGAATTCCTATGGTGCGTGACGGCTACTTCTATGGTGTTGGCTGCATTCTCGCTGCGGGCCTGATCGCCTGGCTGGCGGCTTGGCCTTACGCCGTCCCTGTGTTGCTCCTGGCGGCCTTCTTCCTGTGGTTTTTCCGCGATCCCGAGCGCCTGATTCCCACGCTCCCCGGTGCCGTCGTATCTCCCGGCGATGGCAAAGTGACGGACGTTTCTCTGGTGAACGCCGGTGGCACTCCGCGCCATCGCATCAGCATCTTTCTTAGCGTCTTCGATGTGCACGTGAACCGCTCGCCGATTGCGGGCGTGATCCGCGACGTGCGCTATCAGCGTGGCAAATTCCTCAACGCCATGGGCGCGCATTCGGCGGAGGAGAACGAGCAGAACATTGTCACCGTCGAAGGCGAAGGCCATACCGTAATATTCAAGCAGATCGCGGGTCTGATCGCGCGCCGCATCGTTTTCAATTTCAACGTGGGTGACCACGTGGCCTCCGGCCAGCGGGTGGGGCTCATCAAGTTTGGCTCGCGCGTAGATGTTCTGTTCGATCGCGATGCCGCCATCCAGGTGAAGCCCGGTGATCGCGTCAAGGGCGGAGCTTCGATCCTTGCCTTGTTGCCGGTTATGCAGTCCGTTGCGCAGCCGGTCGGTGCCGGCAGGGCCGGGGAACGGGAGGATCATTGAACGTGAATATGGAAGAGCTAGCGCCGCGTCGTCGTGAATCGGACCATCCGCGCGGAAGATTGCGCAAGGGCATGTACATTCTGCCTTCGCTCTTTACCACGGCCAATATCGCGGCTGGGTTCTACGCGATTCTGCAGACCGTGCATGGTGTCTCGGGCGAACCTTGGCACATGGACTTCGCTGCGATGGCCATCGGCTTTGCCGTATTCTTCGACGGTCTGGACGGCCGCATCGCGCGCATGACCAACACCGCTAGCGATTTCGGCAGGGAACTCGATTCGCTGGCCGACGTCATCACCTTCGGCGTGGCCCCGGCGTTGCTCGCCTGGATGTGGGGCTTTCATCTGTTGCCGATGACCATGGCGCCCGAACTGCGCCTGAGAATTACAGAGCTGGGCTCAGTGGCCTGCTTCGCTTTCCTCATGGCTGGCGCGAGCCGTCTGGCGCGCTTCAACATTGCGAAGAATCCGCAGCCTTCGAATCCGGGACGTCCGGGAAAGAAATATTTTGTGGGCATGCCGATTCCGGCCGGGGCGGGAGTAGTTGCGGCAATCATTCACTACTCCGCCGGGGCGCCCGTGACTTCCTGGTGGACGGCGATGATCTGGTTAATGATGGTCGTCGTGGTCGGTTATCTGATGGTCAGCACGTGGCGCTTCTACAGCTTCAAGGACATTGATTTCGGCTCGCGCCATCCCTTCCGCCTGGTTGTACTGATCGCCGTGGTGATCGCATTGATCGCGCGGTTCTCGCGTCCGACGCTTTTCGTCATTGCGATTTTGTACATGGCTTCCGGCGTCCTGTGGCGCTTGCAGTGGATCTTCCATCGCAAGACGCCGCCTGCACCTCCGGTGTACCGGGAGGCATCTCAGACTCCATGAGTCCCCTTTCCAAATTCGCCGGCGCGCAAGCCGATCTCCGCGGCACCAACCTTTATCGCGTGGCCATCGTCGGCGCGGCCTCGCTCAAAGGAAAAGAGATTGCCGAAATCCTGCGCGAACGAAATTTTCCCGCCGTTGACGTCCGCCTGCTCGATGACGACGAATCTCTCGGCCGGCTGGAAGCGATTGGCGACGAGATGAACTTTATCCAGAGCATCCGTTCGGAACAGTTCGAGCGCGTCGACTTCGCCTTCTTCGCTTCCGACCCGCGCTCGACGAGTAATAACTGGAAAGCCGCCCGCGACCTGGGCGATACCATCGTGGATCTCTCCTTCGCGCTCGAGGACGAAGCGGGAGCATCGGTGCGCTCGCCCTGGATCGAGCGCCAGACCGGCCGGCCCATTGCCCCGGAGTTGCAACCGGGCCCGGTGGTGGTGGCACATCCCGCGGCTACGGTCCTCGCCATGCTCGCTCTGCGCAGCGAGAAGGCCGGCAAGATTGAACGCATGGTCGCGACCGTGTTTGAGCCGGCTTCCCAGAGTGGCCAACAGGGAATGGACGAACTGCACGAGCAGACCGTGAATCTGCTCTCCTTTCAGGAGTTGCCCAAGAATGTCTTCGACATCCAGGTGGCCTTCAACATGGTGGCGCGCTACGGGCAGCGATCCCGCTTGGCGCTGGAAGCCGTGTCGCAGCGCATCCGAAAGCACTACCAGCAAATTGCCGGCGGCGCGGCCGAGCCTGCCCTGCAAGTGCTGCAGGCGCCTGTATTCCATGGGCACGGTTTTTCTGTTTACCTGGAGATGGAGAAGCCGGTCGCGCTCGCAGATGTTTCGCAGGCCCTGGCGGGCGAGCACGTGGTGGTGAGCGGCAGCCCGGAAGATGTGCCCACCAATGTGAGCGCCGCCGGTCAAGGCGACATCCTGGTCGCACTCACCCCCGACGAGAATCACAGGAACGGCGTTTGGCTCTGGGCAACGACCGACAATCTGCGCGTTGCCGCTTTGACCGCAGTCGAATGCGCCGAGACCCTGACTGCGTCCCGCCCGCGAGGTCAGATTCAATGAGTCGCTGGACAATGATCCGGTGCGCAGCCACCGTGGCGCTCGGCGCGGGCCTGGCCTCGACCTCGACCGGCTGCGGCTACCACACGGTCGGAAGTAAGGTCGAGTTGCCGCAGAACATCCACACCATCTCCATCCCCGGTTTCGTGAGCCAGAGTCAGACGTTTCGCATCGAGCAACTGCTGACCGACGCCGTGGTGCGCGAATTCAATGCCCGCACCCAGTACCACGTGATTCACGGCACGAGAGGCGACGCGGATGCGGTGCTGAAGGCGACGGTCTTATCCGCGTCGGCCACCCCGCTCGCGTACGACTCGCAAACCGGGCGCGCGGCCAGCGCCCTGGTCACGGTGAGCATACAAGTGTCGCTGATCGATCGTCAGGGCAAGGTGATCTTCGAGAATCCTTCCTATCTTTTTCACGATCAGTACGAGGTGTCGCGCGATCTCCCCAGTTTTTTTGAAGAAGACTCTCCGGCCGTCGATCGTCTGTCGCGCGATTTCGCGCGCACCCTGGTGGCCAACATTCTGGAGGCCTACTGATGTTGGAGAACGATTGATGCGCGCCTTCAGCCAAGCCGACCGCTTTTTCTCCGACCTTGAATCGCGCAAGCTGAAGCCGGCTTATGTGCTGGTCGGCGATGAAGCCTTTTTTCGCAAACGCTGCCGCGATGCCATTCTTGAGCACCTGGTCGCTCCCGATTCGCGCGACTTCGGCTTGTTTGAGTTCGATCTCGCGGAGACTTCGCTGAATGAAGTTCTGGATCGCGCCCGCACGCCCTCGCTGATGGCGCCGTTTCAGGTGTTCTTCGTGCGCGGCGTGAAGACCTTGTTTGGCCGCGGCTCGAACGAAGAAAAAATCGGAGCCATCGAAGCCTACTGCAAGAATCCCAATCCCGATGCGCTCGTCGTATTTGTCGCCGATCACATCAGCATTCCCGCCGACGCCCGCCGCATGGAGATGACGGACAAGGACCGCTACCAGAAGATTCGCGAAGACCTGGGTCCATTCTGCGGCATTGTGGAACTGTCTCGCGTGCAAGAAGGCGAGGCCGTCCGCTGGATCGGCGAGTATTGCGCCACGCGCGAAGTCAAAATCGACGCCGACGGCGCTCGCGAGTTAGTCGATGCTCTGGGCGGCGACATGATGATGGTTTCCAACGAACTGGAAAAGTTGATTCTTTACGTCGGTGAAAAGAAAAAAATCACGCTCGGCGATGTCGAGACCATGGTGCTCGCTGCGAAACAGCGGTCGTTGTATGAGTTGACCGATGCGATTTCCTGCAAAGACCGCGTGCGCGCGCTCGAAGTCCTCGATGCGCTGCTTTCGTCCGGCGACGGCGAAGAAGCGGCCATCGGCCATCTCTACATGCTGGCCAAAACTTTTCGCCAGATGCTGGTGATCCTGGAGCGCAACGTCCGCGACCAGCGCATGCTCTGGGCGGCCTTGTGGCAGGGCTTTCGCGTGCCGCCGTTTGCCGCCGACGACATCATCCGCCAGGCGCGGCGCTACAAATCGAAGCGGGAACTGACGCGCTCCATTCGCCTCGTCGCCAAAGCCGATCTGGCGCTGCGCTCGAATCCTCCCGGCAAGCGGATGGTCCTCGAAAAACTGATTTTGGATCTCGCGAGCGAGCCCAAGCTCGAAGCCACCGGTGGATGGATGCAGGAAGAACTGCCGGTGTGATGTAAACCTCAGGCCCTAATGCTAAGCCCAGGCGACGTCATTTCCTACCTCGAGATGTGTGCTCCGTTTGGGGTGAATCTCCAACGCGGGATGAACTATCGGATTAGGAATGGCGAGAGCCTCATTCTGATGAGCCAGAGATCAGGCGCGCCATATCAGGACAGGGTCGAGCAGGACGGACGCATCATCATTTATGACGGGCACGACCTGCCGCGGACAAGAGGCGTTGTTGATCCTAAGATAGTCGACCAACCTGAGTTTCAGCCGAACGGCAAGCCAACCCAGAATGGATTGTTTGCAGAGGCAGCCAGAAGGTTTAAGGATGAAACCGCCCCTCCGGAACGAGTGAGAGTTTTTGAGAAGATCCGCGATGGAATATGGGTTTACAACGGAGTTTTTGAACTAATTGATTCGTGGAAGGAGAAATCCGGATCTCGAAAAGTATTCAAGTTCAAATTGCAGTTAGTTGGCGACGTGCCGCTTTCGGAGGGGTCTCGCAGCGTCCCTCTTGAGCATGACCGCGTTATTCCTACTCACGTTAAGTTGGAAGTATGGAAACGGGATAGGGGGTGCTGCGTGAGGTGTGGCAGTTCCAAGAATCTGCATTTCGACCACATAATCCCTTACTCCCTCGGAGGATCGTCGAAATCCGGCGAAAACATCCAGTTGTTGTGCGCCAAACATAATCTCGAAAAGCACGATGCTATTCAGTGACGGTGCGTGAGTTCTCAGGAAACACAGAACGTGAAAACTGAGGCTTATCTTCAGCGAATCGGACACGTTGGAGAAGTTCGCCCGACCGAGGCAACGTTGCGTGCGCTCCATCGCGCGCATCTGCTCACCGGCCCCTTCGAAAATCTCGATATCCATCTCGGTCGCAAAATCATCTGCGACGAAGTTCGCATTCTTCGCAAGATCATTAACGAACGCCGCGGTGGTTTCTGCTACGAACTGAATGGAGCCTTTGCCGCTCTGCTGCGAGCCCTTGGGTTTCGGGTGACGCTGCTCTCAGCTCGAGTCGGTTGCGAAGACGGTAGTCTCGGCCCCGAATTTGACCACCTAACGTTACGAGTCGATCTGGAAGAGCCGTGGCTGGCGGAGGTTGGCTTTGGAGAAGGCTTCCTGGAACCGTTGCGCCTCGAATCCCGCACGGAGCAGCCGGAACGCGGGCGCGTTTATCGCCTAACATCTCGCCGGGCATCCGTCGACAGCGCGTTCGAGCTGGAGGTCATGGCCGAAGGCAAATGGAAAAGAGAATACGCGTTCACCCTCCAACCGCGCGCCCTCTCCGACTTTGCCGGGATGTGCCACTATCACCAGACCTCACCCGAGTCGCATTTCACGCGCCATCGTATATGCTCGCTGGCTACTCCCGAAGGGCGGGTAACTTTGTCGGACGAAAAGCTGATTGAGACCAACGGAAGTTCACGACAGGAAAGAGTGCTCTCGGGAGACCAGGAATGGCGCGCCAAGCTTAGAGATCGCTTCGGAGTAGTTCTGCCAGACTCCTCGCAAGAAAAACCCGTGTAGAGACGGGGCTTGCCCCGTCTTGCACGCGGCAATCCAGCTCTCTACCCCTTCACCTCAGCCACTGCCCGTCGCAGTTCCTCAGCATCTGGGAAATTCGGCTTGATTTTTACCAGGCGGTCCAGTTGTTGCCGCGCCAGCCCCGCCTGGCCGCTCTTGGCGTAAGCCAGTCCCAGGTGGAAATTGAAGAGCGCGTTGTCCGGTTCCTTTTTCACCGCTTCTTTGAACAGGTTGATCGCGGAGGTGTAGACCTTCTTGTGATAGAAAGCCCAGCCCAGCGTGTCGGCGGTGCTCGCATTCTCGGGAAGCAGCCGCCGTGCCGTCTGCGCCATCGCGAACGCAACGTCCACATTGCCGCCCTGCTGCAGCATTACGTACGCCAAATTGTTGGAGGCGAACGGATTCTCGGGCTGAATCTCAAGCACCTTCTGGTACTGCTGCTTGGCGCGGTCCCAATCCTGCTTGCCCTCGTAGATGCCGCCGGCCAGCAGGTAGAAAGCGATTTCCTTGGGATTGGTTTTCGACCCATCGAGATAGGTTTGCAGCGCCTGATCGGTGTTGCCGCGTTCGTTCTGTACCACGCCGAGCTTAACCAGCGCCTCGCTGTTCTTCTTATCCAAGTCGGAGGCTTGCTTGAATTCCTGTTCCGCCCCCGCTAGATCCTTTGACTGCTCCATCAGTGCGCCCAGCATGATGTGAAACCCAACGTTCTGGGGGTACCTGGACAATTGGGTCTTGAGTCTAGCCAGGGCCCGATCCGGTTGCTTCTGCAGCTGGTCCACATTCAGAACGCCGCCCAGTGCGTCGGTGGAATTCGGGTCCTGATCAAGCGCCTGCTGGTAGGCCTTTTGTGCTTCGCCATACTGGCTCTGTGCCATGCGCAGGTTGCCCAACTGTACGTAGGCGGCAGGATTGTTGGGCTCCTTTTCCAGCGACCGCTTAATATATTCATCCGCTGTCGAGAACTGCTTGCGATCGATTTCAGCCACCGCGCGCAGCAGGTATCCGTCCGGAGCGGCTGGCTGCAAGGCGATGATCTGGTCCGCTTCCTGCGCGAGCTCTCCGGCATCACTCCGGTGGATGGCAACGCCCGCCAATGCCCGGTGCGCTTCCACAATGTCAGGCCGCAGTCGCACGGCGTCGCGCCACTCCGCTTCTGCCCGGTTGGTGTTGCCCAGTTGGTCGAAGGCCAGACCCAGCTGGTAGTGCGCCACTGAGGCCGCTGGGTTATCGGGGTCCGTCTTCAATACGGCTTGCAGCGTATTGACAGCATCGCTGCCTTTGCCGCTGCGAATCTCGATTTCGCCCTTGTAAATCTGGGCGTCGGGGTCATCCGGCTTCGCCTTCACGATTTCGCCATTCAGCTTGCGGGCATCGTCGAGCCGGTCTTTCAGAATCAGCAACTGAATGTAATTCTTCTTGACCACCATGTCCTTGGAGTGGTCCTGATACAGCGCCGCATACTCCGTGGTCGCTTTATCGAGCTGGTTATTGGCAAAATAGAAATCACCCAGCATGCGGTAGCCCACGGAATTGTTAGGGAAATCTTTTCTTGCTTGCCGCAGAAATTCCTCGGCTTGGCCGAACTTGTTCTCGGCCATATACAGACCGGCAAGTGAGAGCCTGGGGTTGGGATCGTCCGCCGCAGTCCCAATGGACCGCCGGAACAACTGCTCTGCCTCGGGAAACCGCCCCCGAGTCTGGTAGAAGTTCCCCAGCGAGATCAGTGCATTGGTGGACTTGGGACTGAGCTCAATCGCTTTCTTGAAATTTGCCTCCGCCGCGTCCCACTGTTGTCCGTGCGTCTGCAACAAAGCCAAATTCAGATACGAATCGGAGCGGCTGGGATCCAGTTGCAGCGCCTTCTGCATGTCCGCCAGCGCGGCGGTGGTGTTATTGGTGGCAGCGTAGTAGTTGGCCCGCGCGATGAAGACGTCTGGGTTGTTCGGCTCTTTTTGCGCGAGCAGGTCCAGATGCTCCTTCGCGTCATTGAACTGGCGACCAAGGATCAGCAGGTTAGCCAAGTCAAGGTGTGCCGCATATTGGTCCGGCTGGATTTGGATGGTGGTCGCCAGCTCCTGATAAGCGCTTGGCCACTGCTGCAGCTTCAGCGCCGTCAGCGCCAGCTTGTAGTGGGCGTCGGCGAAACGCGAATCCACTTGGATGGCGTTTTCGAACTGAATCGCGGCTTCCCGGTACTGGCCTTTGTCGAAGTAGCGCTGGCCGCTTTCCAGGTACTTCTGTTTGCGGACGTTCGGATCCCGCGAGCAGCCCGTCAGCAACGCCGCCAGCACGCAAACCGCCGCTACCGCATACCGCCATCTCCACCCTTTAGCTATACGCATCCCTGAACGCCTCATATCGCGCAAACCTTGCCTTATCAGTGCCCTACTCCACCAAGGTACTCTCCTGGGAGCACGCCGGAAAAGTTACTGCCGTTATTATCGCAAACTCGGGCAATCGGCGGAGCCAGATTGCTCCTATCTTTAAGCATACGCTCGTGTACACGCGCTTTCGTAATCTCCCCCAACCGGTCGGAGCGTGCCATAGTTCAGACGGCTATGACTCACTTCCCCCTAACCAATGCCCACCAGCGTTCCCCCCGAGTACAACTCAATGGATCGGTCGCGGCTGCCGTCATGGCCGAAGGCGGCCAGCGCGCGCGCGCAAAACTACAATCCATTTCCATCACTGGAGGATTGCTGCAGTTGCAGCAGGAGCTTTCCACCGGAGACTTCGTCGAAATCGCTTTCCACACGCGTTCCGGCCCCATCCACGGCATGGCCGAAATGCTGCACCCGACGCGCAAGTTTCAGAGTGCGTGCATGCAGCCCTTCCGCTTCATTGCGCTGGCCGACGAGGATCACCGCAAGCTGCGCATGGCGCTAGATTCCGCTCTGGACCGCAGTTTCCTGGACCCGGTTTCCGATCGCCTCCAGACGCCGCCCGGATTCTGAGCCTCGCCATCACCCACCGGTTCCGCTTGTCGCTATACTGAGTCCTCTGATGTGACCAATGATGTGACCAATGATGTGACCAACGGGGATGACCAACCAGGATGACGAGCCCGACCCTCACTCACTCTGCCGAGGAGACCATCGCTTTCGGGCGCAAGCTTGCCGCCGACCTCGCTCCTCCGCTCATCGTGCTGCTGCGCGGCGACCTCGGGGCGGGAAAGACGACCCTGGTCAAGGGGATTGCCGAGGGCTTCGAAGCCGCTCGCGCCGAAGATGTGACCAGCCCCACCTTTACCCTCGTCCACGAATATCGCGGACCCCGCACCACCCTCTACCACATCGACCTTTACCGCATCGATACCGAGCGTGAACTGGAAACGCTTGCACTCGACGACCTGGTCGCACCCAATTGCATCTTACTGATAGAGTGGGGAGAGAAGTTCCCTCGCTTGCAACGTGATCGGAACGTGGAAATCACCCTGGAGCGAGTGGGGGAAAATGAGCGCAGAATCCAGATGACCAGGCGTTGAATCGAATGAACTTGCAAGCGCCTGGTTTGCCGATAGTGGACTGCCATTAGTAGAACTGCCAATATTGCCTGGGGCGCATTTCAAACAACTTAAATTTGGAGCCAGAACGATCTTGAAGACTACCTCTTTCGCCCTCGCCGTCCTCTTCATCTTCATCGTGATTGCCGCTGCTTTTTGCGCTGCGCAAAGCGCACCCGAGCCGAAGACCTCGGATGCCAGTCAATCGCCAGCCACTGGGGTCACCCAGGCGCCGCAGCCATCCGGCCAAGCGACCCCGCCCGCCGATCAAAGTCAGAGCAAGGACAAAGCCAAAGATAAAGATAGCGAGACCTCCGGCACATCCAAAGACCGCCTCTTCTTTGCTCTCCCCAATTTTTTGAGCGTGGAGAATGCAGGCAAAATCCAACCTCTTACCGTCGGGCAAAAATTCAAAGTCGTCGCCCAGGGTTCGTTCGACCCCATTCAAATTGTCTGGTACGGTGCCCTCTCCGGTATCAGCCAGGCCGTAGATAGCGAGCCCGGGTTCGGAGAAGGCGCTGCGGCCTACGGCAAGCGCTACGGCGCTTACGCCGCCGATGGTACCATCGAGAATTTTTTTGTCGGCGCCATTCTTCCTTCCATGCTCCACCAGGATCCCCGCTTTTTCCCCACCACCCAGGGCAGCTTCTTTCGCCGCACCGTGTACGCCGTCAGTCGAATCGTCGTGACTCGCGGCGATTCCGGCCACCATGAATTCAACTTCTCTGAAGTCTTCGGCAGCGCCATCGCCTCCGCCATTTCAACCTACAGCTATCATCCCCATCCCGGCTACCATCCCCAACCACCCCCCGTCATCGTGCCGTACGTGGCCAGCGACCGCACCTTGAAGAATACGGCCAGTGTCTGGGGAACGCAGGTGGGTTACGACACGATTACCCTCGTGGTCAAAGAGTTCTGGCCCGATATCCGGCGAAAATTAAAGAAGCAGCCTCATTGATTCGGTGAGCAGATTCGGTGAGCGAGGAAGCCGTCGGCGATGACCCCAAGATCGGAAGCAACCATCAGGAAAGCCGCCGAGCCATATCTGCAAGTCGGCTTGATCTGCGCCGATCGCGACGGCAATCGCATTCGCATTGACGATGTCGATCGCAGCTCTGCAAGACTCTCCTACCATTTTTTGAACGACGAACTGCGGGTGCAGGAAGGGATTCAGGAACTCTCCATCGAACAATTCCTGGCGGAAGGCTGGTACATCGCAGCTGCAGGGATGTCTCTGTAGCAGGTGCTCGGTTTCAGGCCGACTCAGGAGCCGCACTCCGCACCAGCACCAGCGTCGTAAGATCGTTTTGTGTCGGTGTCATCGGCCTGAACCTCCGAGCCGCCCGTAGCATGGTCAGACACAGGTCGCGCGCACTGAGCACCGCCGCTTCCTGGAAGCATTGCTTCACCCCGTCCAGCCCGAATTCGGCATCTTTGTCCGCCTCAATATACTCCGCTTCGATGATCCCGCGTGACACCGCCAGAAGCGCCGCGCCCGGCACCAGGTGACAGGTGGCCGCGCTCTGCATCGTGTGCGAGAACAAGCCCAGTGGCAGCCCGGTCGCTTCGAGTAGGGCGACTCCCGTGTCGTCGCGCAGCAGCCCCGGAGTGTGGCCGGCATTGGCGTAGCACACCGTCCCCAGATCTTCGTTATAGCAACCGATGAAGGCTGGGCAACTACGAAGACCGCCACGCATAATGGTGCGGTTCATCTCCTGGCACAGTTCGATCATGGCCGTGGTCTCGTTGAAGTCTTCTCCAGCGAAAAGCTCGGGCGCAAGGCTTCGGAACGTTTTCTGCACGGCGATCAGGATTTCACGCGTGTCCGCCCGCAGGCCGGCGATATCCAGCAGCACGAACAGCATGCGGGACGGCCCCACCCGGAGGAATTCATAGAAATCGCCCGCCACGCGCTGCCCGGTGTACACCGCGGCAATCTCGGCGTGCCGCAGCAAGGGCGCATCGCAATGGAGCGGGTCGGTGAGAGGCGGTGCGCATGCGCGCTCTTTGAGCGCGGAAGGCCAGATCACCGAACGCCAGAGAAGCGATCCCCAGGACGGCGTCGGGGCCGGTTTAAGTTCTCCGGCTTCAGGCTTCCGCGTCATAGCGCGGCTCCCGAAACCTGGGTGCCGCACGCCTTAGAAGTAGCCGAAGTCTGTAGCCAAACGAAACTGAGGGGTAGAGTCTGCACCTGACGGCTCTATCGGCACATTGGCTGCAATGCTTTACGGAGAGCAGGACACGCGGATTACTACAGTGATAGTGATACGGACTAGTGCGGCAAGTACCCGGATTCCAGCAGCCCGGTCGTTCAGAACCCCATGATGTTGTATCCGCAATCCACGTAGATGACTTCGCCGGTGATGCCCGAGCTGGCATCCGACGCCAGGAAAACGCCCGTGCTGCCCACCTCGCCGACTTCCACATTGCGTTGCAGAGGCGCGCGCTCGGCATGTCCTTTCAGCATGTCTCCGAGGCCCGAGATACCGCGCGCAGCCAAAGTCTTGAGCGGCCCCGCCGAAATCGCATTGACCCGAATCTTCCGCCGCCCCAGATCCTGCGCCAGATACCGCACCGTGCATTCCAGCGCCGCCTTGGCCACGCCCATGACGTTATAGTGCGGCACAACTTTTTCCGCGCCGTAATAAGTCATGGTGATGACGCTGCCTCCGTCTTCCATCAGAGGCGCCGCAGCCCGCGAAACCGCGATCAGTGAATACACGCTCACGTCGTGCGCCACCCGAAAGCCCTCGCGAGTCGTGTTCACGAAGTCGCCATTCAGCTCCTCGGCGGGCGCGTATGCCACGCTATGCACCAGCGCGTGCAGCTTGCCGTAGCGGCCTTTCAGCTTTTCGAAAAGCTGCGCAATTTCCCCGTCCTTCGAAACATCGCACATGAAATCTTCCGCGCCCGGCAGCGACAGAATCAGGTCTTTCGCTTCCATCTCCATGCGCTCGTTCTGATAAGTGATGGCCAGGTTCATTCCCGCCGCGTGCAGTCCTTGCGCGATTGCCCAAGCGATCGAGCGCTTGTTCGCCACTCCAAAAACAACCGCCGTCCGCCCTCTCAAATCTTCAAACATGAAAAAGTCTCCTGGTACGAAGTCAATAAGAATAGCAGGGCAAGAAGTCCCCCTGTGGTGTTTTCCCCCGTGTTCCTCTGTGCCTCCCGTGGTGAGGATCTCTCTCGGCGAAAGTAACAAATGCGTGGGTGCTACTCCGCGACCGCACCCACCGCCGTTTGTGCGCGAATCGGCCAGCAGGCGCTGCCGAATGCGACCGCATACACCGCCGCGATCACGCCAAACCCCGCTGCCAGGCTGATCCGCGAAGCGATCCAGCCCACCCCCAGCCCCAGCGCCACCTGCAGAAACGTTCCAAAGAAATAGAAAGTATTCTGCACCCGTCCCATAAACTGCGGAGGCACCTGCTCCATCAGGCTGGTATTCATAGCCACCCCGCTGACGCCCCGCGCCGATCCCATCAGCCCATAAAGCAGTACAGCCAGAGCCAGCCAAGCCGAATACGGCGCCAGCGCCATGGTAAGAGTTAGCAGCAGCATGGAAAGTGCAATCAAACTGCGCGACCCCATCCGCCCAATCAGCGCCGGAGCATAAAGCGCGCTAAGAAATGCCCCCACTCCCCAGCCCCCGTTCAGCCATCCATACCCCGTAGCGCCGGCGTGAAACACGCGATCGCTAAGCGGCGCTGTGACCACTACGCCCGTCATCATCGCGCCCAGAAACAAAGCCCAACTAGTCCCCAGAAAAACCACGCTGCGATGCGAGCGCAGAAAGACGAACCCTTCGCGCATCTCGCGTAAGAAGCGTGCAGCCGCAGTTTCCGCCGCCTCTAGATCGTGACGAAGTTCGACAACTAGGGGCACCACATGCCTCCCCTGGCGCACCGCGAAGTAACACGAAAAAGAAACAACGTAAGTGCTGACGTCGACGAGCAGCACTCCGCCGAGCCCAATGTGTTCATAGACAAATCCAACCAGCGCGCCGGCAATGAGCCATCCGCCCTGCACCCCCGCCAGCAAAAGCGTATTCGACTGCACGAACGCGCCCTCCGGCGTCAGTTCCTGAATCAGCGCCGTGATCGTAGGCCAGAACATCCAGAAGCCCGCCGCCACCAGCGTATTCATCAGGTAGAGTTCCCATACTTTCACCCGGCCCATGAAAGCAAGCACGGTTACCGCAAGAATGACGACGGCGCGCCCCGCATCCAGCCACATAACCAGCCGCCGCCGGTCCTCGCGGTCAATAATGACGCCCGTGAAGGGAAGCATCAGCATCGCCGGAATCGTCTGCAGCGCGGCAAACGTGCCCAAAGCCATTTCCGAGTGAGTGCGCTGCAAAATCGTCCAAGCCACCGCGGCGGAGTTCATCCCGCTGCCCAGCATGGAGATCACGTTCGCCGCAAATACAAAGCGCAGCGAGCGTTTTTGCAGGATGGTGCGCATGTTTTGAATCTAACATGCATAGCCGTCAGCCCTTAGCCGTCAGCCATCAGGTCTAACCTCTCAAAAAAGTTTGTCATCCTGAGCGAAGCGAAGGACCTGCTGTTTGCGGACAGGGGCACAAACCGCACGATCTCGAAGGAGGCTTGCTGCTGGTTGGATTCACGGAGCAGGCCAAGTATGTAGTTAGTGTGATCGCGATGTTAGTGCGCCGGGATAAACCGGTGTGAAGCAGAGAATGAGAATTTCTTACGAGAAAGGAGTAGCGATCCACTCGGCCCCGAGTTTTGCGTTGGGCACCGTGAGGTGCACGGCGAAGCGTAAACAGGGGAATAGGCGGGGTGGGCTATTGAGCTCCGGCATGTCCAGAAAAAGAAAGAGAAAGAGAAAGGCTGATGTGTTCAGTGGGGGGT
>CZLA01000230.1_pt1 | contig 29895 bp, 23 predicted proteins | sample 1122381 | NCBI WGS metagenome assembly CZLA01 (sample SAMEA3539301, study PRJEB10725) | soil metagenome | biome: tundra; feature: field; material: soil | place: USA | collected 2010-05 | depth 0.15 m
AAATCGCGCGAGCTGTACGCACGCGGATCGAATCGTCAAAAATCGAAACCGGCAGCACGTTCACCTCGCTCACAACATCCTTGACGCCAGGCATGCGTGCCACGATGGCGAGCGCCGAGTCTTTTGCTACATCGGAAACGGTATCGCCGTTGAGCGTGATGACGCCGTCCTTCACGCCGAGCGCGAGATAGTTGAACGCGTTGTCGTAGTATCCGACGCGGTCATAGGCCAGCTTCTTAGCCAGTTTCTGCTGGAGCTGGCCGTCGGGCACGGTTTCTCCCGCGACCGCGATGTCATTGCGAACGCCGGTAACATTCGCCAGCTTCTTAACTTTCTTAGCGGCGTCGAGTTTGTCCTGATAAAGGCCGACCGTGCCGGTCAGGGTCACGATGCCGTCTTCGACGCTCGAGCTCACGCTCTGTAGTTGCTTCGCGTCCTGCATCTTCTGGCTGACCGTCTGCTGAATGTGCTGATCATATCGGCCGGTTGCGGCCATTGCAGTCATACTCAGCAGGACGAACAACGCCAAAGTCAGCGCAAACCCTCGCTTACAGATGTGCTTTTTCATGGTTGCCATCCTTACTGGAATTCCGGTTCCCCACGTCTTAACCGGTTAGTTAAATAGATGCGCGCCAGGCTGGGAGGGATGTTCGCGCGGGCGCTTTTACAAACTATTACAAGGGACGAGTCGGGACGGGAGTATGACAGAGGTTTGACAAATGCTTGTCATAACAACTAATCTCGGTCCATGCCCCGTGGTTCACAAAAACGTGGCCTGCAAGCGGAACTTAAGCAGAAAGTCCCATTCACCAGCCGGGAGCAGGAAGCCTATCTTTCTTTGATGCGTACTGCCGACGCACTGCAGACGCGAGTCGAGGCCCGGCTCAAAGAGTTCGGACTCACCAACACCCAGTACAACGCGCTGCGTATCCTGCGCGGCGCTGGGCCAGAGGGCTTGCCCTGCCGCGAAATTGGCGAGCGCATGATCACGCACGATCCCGACATTACGCGCCTGCTCAATCGCCTGGAAGATCGCGGCCTCGTCGAGCGCACGCGCGCCCGGCACGATCGCCGCGTCATCTACGGAAAGATCACCGCTGCCGGCCTGAAGCTTCTGCGAGAAATGGATATTCCGATCGAAAAGCACAGCCGCGAAATGCTCCGCCACGTAGGACAAGAAAAGTTGAAGCAGTTGATTGAGTTGCTGGAACTGGTCAGAGCTGGACAAGTTTCCAATCGCCGAGCCGCCGATAGCGCTGAGTAAGGTCGGTCCCGTGCTATCTCTTCCGCTTTGTAACTTTCTTCCTTGAAGACACGGATTCTTTCTTGGCGCCCGAATTCACCGGAAACACCCGCGCAAATATCTTGTCGATATTCTTAAGCTGCCGCTTCAGGTCGAAGGCGTGTTCGATCTTCGCCCGCGGCACTCGTCCGCTGATCTCGGGGTCGTTCAGCACCAGCTCGTGGAAGTTGAGATCCTCTTTCCACGCGCGCATGGCGTGACTCTGCACCAGGCGATAGGCGTCCTCGCGCGAAACGCCGCTCTCGACCAGGTCGAGCAGCAACTGTCCGCTGAAGACGAGGCCGTGCGTGCTCTCAAGGTTCGCCATCATGCGCTCGGGATAGACGAACATGGTCTCGATCAGGCTCGCCGTCTTGTTCAGCAGGTAGTCGGTGAGCGTGGTCGAGTCGGGGATGATGACGCGCTCCGCTGATGAGTGCGAAATATCGCGTTCGTGCCAGAGTGCGACGTTCTCGAATCCGGCCTGCGCGTTCGATCGGACCACACGCGACAATCCGCTGATCTGCTCGCAGGTAACGGGATTGCGCTTGTGCGGCATGGCCGACGAGCCCTTCTGCTTCTCGCTGAAAAATTCTTCCGCCTCGCGGACTTCGGTGCGCTGCAGGTGCCGGATTTCGGTCGCGATCTTGTCGAGCGTCGATGCAATCGTAGCCAGCGTTGCCAAGTAGTGAGCGTGGCGGTCGCGCTGAATCACCTGCGACGACACTGCGGCCGCCTTCAATCCCAGCCGCGCACACATCTTTTCTTCGAGCTCCGGCGTAAGGTGGGCAAACGTTCCCACCGCTCCTGAAAATTTACCCACGCGCAAATCTTCGGCGGCGGCCCTGAAGCGCGTGATGTTACGCAACGTCTCCGAATACCAGTTGGCGATCTTGAATCCAAATGTGATGGGCTCTGCGTGGACGCCGTGCGTCCGCCCAATCATCGGCGTGTCTTGGAATTCCCAAGCCCGGCGTTCTAGCACCTGGGCCAGTCGCTCCAGGTCGCCCGCGATCAGCGACGAGGCCTGCTGAATGAGCAACGCCTGCGCCGTATCGACCACATCGTTCGAGGTCAGGCCGTAGTGGAACCAACGAGCGTGCGGGCCCACGATTTCCGCCACCGCGGTCGTGAAGGCGATGACGTCGTGCTTGACCTCGGCTTCAATCTGGAAGATGCGATCAACGTTGAAGTCCGCGCGCGCGTGGATTGCCTTGGCGGCATCTTTCGGCACGATGCCGGCAGCGGCCAAAGTTTCCGTCGCGGCGACTTCGACCGCCAGCCACGTGCGGAAGCGGTTTTCGTCGCTCCAGATACGAGCCATCTCGGGCCGGGTATAGCGTGGGATCACGGCGCAGTCTCCTGTGGGGGAACTGGGGATTGTAAATCAAGCGGGCGATCTTAGTGGAGCGCCGGGCGTCCCCGCCCGGCTCGTCGCTAAATGGCACGTCTCCCGCCTCACTCCACCGTGTGCTTGGCCGTATACCCTTCGCGCGTATAAACGATGACCTTCAAGTCCTTGCCCTTCTGGTCGCGAATCTTCAGCGGACCTCCGTCCGGCGCCTGCAGCTCCACTTTCAACTTGCGGTAAGTACCGTCGAGCTTGGTGTTGGTGGGGCGGTAAGTAATGGCGTACTCGTTGCGGATGTCGGTCGCAACCTGGTGAAAAATTTCCGGCAGCTCGCCTTCGAACCGCGGGGTGTACTCCCGTCCGCCGGTCAGTTGAGCGAAAGTCTTGAGCTGATTCTCGTCTTGCAGCCAACCCACGCTTCTGCCAAATGGGTCGTAACCGCCACTGCGTGCTTCCGCGCGTTCTCGCGCCTGCCATCCGATGCTGATGGCATAGATTGTCACATCTTTGGTGTTCTTGACCTTCTTCAGGACCTGATCCAGATTCAGCTTGCTAAAGGTGTCTTTCCCCGAAGAAACCAGAATCACATACTTCTTTCCCTCGATGCGATCGCACCGGTCGAGCGTGTCGAAGAGCGCGTCGAAGAGGTTGCGCTCCGAAAATCCCGGAATCCGCAGCATATTCAGCGCGCCCATGATGGCGCGCTTGTCCTGTGTGAAGTCCACCAGAATCTGCGGCTTCATGTCGTACGAAACCACCGCCACCCAATCATCCTTCTTTAACCCGCTGGCGAAAGTGTAGGAAGCGTTCAGCGCGTCATACATGTACTGGAGGTTCGTGGCGGCGTATTCCACGAGCAGCACCGCCGTGATCGGAGCCTCACTCTGATTGAAGCTCGCTATCTTCTGTGGCGTGCCATCTTCCAGGATCTTGAAATTCTCTTGCTTCAGCCCCGGGATCGTCTGTCCGTCCTTGGTCGTCACCAGCACATCCAGATTCACCAGCGGCACCTGTACGCTGATCGAGTAGTCGGGCATGTTCTCGATCTTCTTCGGTTTTTCTAGGGCCGGAGGCGGTGGTTCTTCCTTCTTCTTTGGGATCACATAGGGCCCAACGTCGTTTTGCGGCCCCCCAGCTTCGGGCGGAGCCTCCTGCTTGTTCGGATTCGCCGGGGGCTGCGGTGACGTATCTTGACCCAGAGCCTGCGCCGGGAAAGTCGCGCAGACCATCCAGAAAAGAACAAACGCCAGTAGGATCACACGCTTACGGGAAGTCGCCGGCACCCGGTTTTGCCCGCCAAATACGCCAGAAATCATGGGGAAGTCCTCGAAAACTCCTGTGCTAGTATAGATGCAAGTACTCTGCGGTTGGGATATTTTGCGGTCTTAAAAAACACCGCCTCTCCTGGCAAAACCTTCTGATAGCGCGCGGAGTCTAAGCAAGCAGTAAGGTCATTTTGCGACCTTCGGGGCCATTCATGAGATCAGCCGCACGCTCACTCGCCGCCCTTTTGTTCTTCTCGTCCTCCGTCTGGGTTACCGCCCAAACCGTCGCCGCACAAGACCGGCCAGCGCCAGCCCTCATTACCCCTGTCATCATGCCGCTCGATCAGATCCACGAAGGCATGAAAGGCACCGCGCTCACCGTGTTTCAGGGCGTGAAACCGGAATCCATGGACGTGGAAGTTCTAGGCGTAATGCACAACGTGAACGGTCCGAAGGGCGATATTATCCTGGTCCGTCTCCACGGGATCAAGCCTGAATATACAGGCGTGGTTGCCGGTATGAGCGGCAGCCCGGTCTATTTCGACGGCAAGCTGGCGGGCGCGCTGGCCTTCCGAATCGGCGAGTTTTCCAAGGAACCGATTGCGGGTGTGACCCCGATCGAAGAGATGCTGGAGATCAATGCGCTGGATCATAGTCCGGCACAACGTTCGGTGCCGACGCCGATGCGCGCCAGTCTTCCCGAACACAGCGAGACCACGCAGACCGCGAGCCCCGGCGAAAGCTCCGCCCTCCCCGCCCAGAACTACAGCAACTATCTGAAGCCCATCGAAACTCCTCTCGTGTTCAACGGTTTTTCCAGCGAGACGTTGCAGCGCTACGCGTCGCAGTTCGCCGCGGCAGGCATCGTTCCGGTGATGGGCATTGGCTCCGCCAGCGATCGCAAGCAGCCGGAACCGATCGAAGCGGGATCCGCCGTCAGCGCCGTGCTGGTTCGCGGTGACATGGATATCGCTGCCACCTGCACTGTGACCTACGTTGATCCGCAGCGCTTGCTGGCCTGCGGACATCCGCTCTTGCAGTTTGGTGAAGTGGACTTGCCGATGACCAAGGCCAGGGTGCTGGCCACGCTGCCTTCACCGCTGAATGCGTTCAAGATCGTCAACACCACCGAGACCGTCGGCACGTTTGTGCAGGACCGCCAGAACGGAATCATGGGCGTGCCGGGGCGGGAGTCGAAGATGATTCCGGTGACCGTGGCCATGCACACTCGAGGCGAACATGGACCGGCGACCAAAGAATTCCATTACGAAATTCTCAACAACGCCCGTCTCAGCCCGGTAGCCATGATGGCAACCGTCTTCAACGCGCTGCACGGCACCAACGAATACGGCGAGGACATTACTTACCGAATGAAGGGCGTGCTCAGCGTGAAGGGCTATCCCGATGTGGCGCTTCGGAACATGTTTGCCCCGCAAGACAACGGGCAGCCCGCGGCGGCCTTGGCCGCTGCCACCATCGGCGAGCGCTTTGGCCGCATCTACAGCAATCCCTTCGATGCTCCCGACGTGCAGTGCGTGAAGCTCGATTTCGATCTTGTCCGCGAACGCCGTTCGGCGCGCTTGGAAGCGGCGCGCACCGACATGACGGAAGCTCGTCCCGGCGATCAAATTATGGTCGAGACCGTGATTCGTCCCTATCGCGGCGAGCGCCTCCTGCGTCAGATTCCCATACGCATTCCGACCTCCACTTCAAAGGGAACGCTGCGCATCCTGGTGAGCGACGGAGACACGCTCGACCGCATGCACCGCGGCACGCCAATGATGAACCGTGGCCTCGGCCTCGCGCCGACGATCGCACTGCTGAACCGGGAGCGCGCCAACGATCGCGTCTATGTTTCGCTTCTCGGCTCCGATCCCGAAGCCATGGTGGCCGACAAAGTGATGCCGACCCTGCCCCTTTCCGTCATGAACGTCATGGAAAACATGCGCGGCACCCAGGACATGATCGTGCTCGGAGAATCGTCGGTCAGCGAAGCGTCCACCGATTCGCTGGACTATGTCGTCTCCGGCGCGCAAATGCTGACGATTAACATCAAGTAGCTCGCGCTTTAAGTGGAGCGACGGGAGTCTCGCCCGTCCGGTCCGCTGCGTAAACGAGATTCGTATCAGGGCATGCCTTCAGGCATGCCGCAAGTTCATACGCAAGAACGCGCCTTTAGGCGCTGGATTTCGATTCGTTGACTTTCACCACAGGCTCCCAGGTATCTTGAACCGAGGTACGACTTTGGCTCGTAAGACGCTCGCTCTATTGTCAGCACTTATTTTTTCCACCCTCGCGCTTTCCGCATTCGCCCTCGCCGAGGGCACCCGCACCTGGGAACAATCCAAGTTCGAAGAACTGACCAAAGGCACGGCCAAAGGCATCGCTCTGCGCGGCGAAGGCGGACTCGAACTAGCTCCCGCTTTCAAAGCGCTCGCGACGACGCCCTCGACCTACATCTGGTCGATCGCATCCGATTCGGCGGGCAACATCTACGCCGCCGCCGGATCTCCGGCGCGCGTCTATCGCATCACGCCTGACGGCCAAAGCGCGGCCATCTTCGAGCCGCAGGAATTGCAGGTGCAGGCGCTGGTCGTCGACAAGAGCGGCATCGTCTACGCTGCCACTGCGCCCGACGGCAAGGTGTATCGTCTCGAACCAGGGAAAGGCGCGAAGGCCGATGCCAAAGCATCCTGGAGTGCGTCCACCTACTTCGATCCCGCCTCCAAGTACATCTGGGACATCGTTCTCGACAATACCGGCGCCCTCTACGTCGCCACCGGCGATCACGGCGAAATCTACAAAGTCAGCCCCAACGGCCAGCACTCGCTTTTCTTCAAGAGCGATGAAGTCCACATTCGCGTTCTCGCACTCGATCCCAAAGGAAACCTCATTGCCGGCTCGGATGGCAGCGGCCTGGTCTATCGCATCGCGCCGAATGGCGAGGCCTTCGTTCTCTACAGCGCGCCCAAGAAAGAAATTACCGCGCTCGCCATCGACCGCGCAGGCAATATCTATGCCGCCGCTGCGGGAGAGAAGCGCGCCGGAGCCGCGACACCGCAAATGGGCATCATGTTCGTAACTCCGGCGCAGACCGCGCCCGGCGGCAATATCAGCATCACCGCCGCTCCCACCGCGCCTATGATGACGCCGCCCTTTCCCGCGCCCGGCGCCGGCGCTACCGGCGGCTCCGAGATTTATCGCATCGCGCCCGATGGCGCCCCGTCGCGCGTGTGGAGTTCCCACGAAGATCTCGTCTACGCTCTCGGCTTCGATCAGCGCGGACGCCTGCTCGCCGGCACCGGTAATCGCGGCCACATTTTCGCCATCAACGGCAACGAGGCTGATGATTACACCGATCTCGTCAAAGCCAGCGCCACCCAAATCACCGCCTTCGCCGCCGCGCCCGGCGGAGGACTCTACGCTTCCAGCAGCAACTTGGGAAAAATCTTTGTCCTCGGCCCCGGTCCCGAGACGGAAGGCACGTATGAAAGCGATATCTTCGACGCGCACGTCTTTTCCCTCTGGGGACGTGCCAGCCTCCGCAGCACCGGCAATTCCGCCGCTAACTCCGTCGCTAACTCTAATGTCGAGCTTTACGCGCGCAGCGGCAACGTCGACAATCCCGACCGCAACTGGAGTCCGTGGACGCGGGTCTATCTAGCCGCCGGTTCCGAACTCAAGATTCCGCCCGCGCGCTTCGTGCAGTGGAAGTCCGTGCTCCATGCCGGCAATCCCGCTCCTCGCGTGGATGCCGTCTTGTTGAACTACCTGCCCAAAAATGTAGCCCCCGAAGTGGATGACATCACCGTCCAGCCCGGATACCACTATCAGCCGATTCCGCATGTGATCGGCAGCGAGCCGCCCGCGCCGGGCCAGGGTCAGCCGCGCTTCGATCCTCCACCGCCCGCCGTGCGCGACCGCGACTCGGTCGGCATCCGCTGGTCCGCCCATGACGACAATGACGATCAGCTCGTCTACACCGTCTACTACCGCGGCGAAGGCGAATCGCGCTGGCTGTTGCTGAAGACGAATCTCTCCGATCGCTACTATTCCTTTGACGCCAGTCTTCTCCCGGACGGCGGCTACACCGTGAAGGTTATCGCCTCCGACGCGCCCTCGCATTCCCCCGGAGAAGCCCTCTACGCCGAACGTGTCAGCACCCGCTTCGAGGTCGATACCACGGCTCCGGTCATCGCGAACCTGACTGCCACGCTGGATGGAAAACAGATCGGAGTGCAAATTCACGTCCGCTTCCGCGCCAGCGATTCGTTTTCCCCAATCAAGCGCGCGGAGTATTCGCTGGATGGAGGCGACTGGCAATTCGTAGAGCCGGTCGGCCACTTGTCGGATTCTAAAACAGAAGACTATGACTTCCGCGTGGCCGTGCCGCAACCAGAAGCTGCGCCGCCGCTGATGGCGGAGAGTATTGGGAATGACCACGTAGTTGTGGTCCGGGCCTACGACCGGTTCGACAATCTCGCCACTGCCAAGACCGTGATTCGCGGCAAGTAGAAATACCTGAACCACCGAGCAGCGCGGAAAGAAATCTAAGTTTCCCCCGTGCCCCTCTGTGTACCCCGTGGTTAAGCCGTTGACTTACTGCTGCGCGAAAATCACCGCCGCATTCTTAACCGTCGTATCCACATCAATCATCTCGAAGGTCGATGCATCCACTGTGTAAAGGACATAGTTGGCCGCCGGCGCCGTCAGCGTAATCGGCCCCGTCCCGTCAAGATGCAGATTGTATGTTCCGGTGACTGTCTGCACCAAGGGATACTGCGTCCCGCCCACGTCGAACACCCCGCCGCCCGGAGATGTCAGCAGGAAATTTGCCGCCATCGGGACGACCCCGCTGGTCGCGTTGCTGACCGTCGCCACCGCGTACGTGCTCGGCAACGCCGATGGCGCAATGGCGTTATTATTTTGCGGATCCATTGCCCCAGTCATCACCGCCGCACTCGACTGATCCAAAAGAAACCCGCGATTTGCTCCGCTCGCATAGAACACGAACGGCAGCCCTCCCGTGCAACTGTTGCCATTTCCCAGCATCGTCACCACGTACCGCCCGCCCGTTCCGGTCGTATACGTGCAGTTGAAACTCTGCGCCGCCACGATCGTGCCCGCATTGTTCGCATCAAAACTGCCGCTGAGGCCCCCGCTACTGTTTCCCGTCCCCGCCACCAGCGCCACCGTCGTGTTCGACCCGGCGTTAGCCCAACCCGTAAGATGGGAAACAGCGGCGGCATTCAAAGCCGTCATGTCGTACTTAGTCCCCGGGTCCTGAAATACCATCCTGCCCGACACGGCGGGGTTCGTCGCCAGCAAGTCCGTGGAAATCGCGAAGAGCGTCAGCGGGTTGCTCGCCTTAGCTTGTCCCGAAATCCCGTATAGATTGAAGGTGAACGTCGGCGGACCCGGCAGGTCGTTGGCCGTCACGGTCATCGTCCCAATCCCATTGTTCATGGTGTAGCTACCCGTAACATTCGTGCTGGACTCCGCCGTTCCGCCCTTGTTCATGTCAAGCAGACCGGGAGTCGTCAGTCCGATGTGCCCCGCTCCGTCCATCGGCAGCGCACCCACATACCCAACTCGTTTCCCGAGGAGATCCGTACCTGTGAATCCGAATACGAACGTACCCGTCAGCGACGCCACGTTCGCGAACTTCGTCGTCGTCGCCTCTTCCATCGAGCCCGACCCCTTCCAGTTCCCATCCAACTCGATCACACGCAAGTTTCCCGCAGCGTCGAGAACGGCGTTGTATGTATTTGTGGGGCCGCCACTCGTCGACGCGTCCACCGTAAGCGTACCCGCGTTATTGGTGTTGTTGGCATTATTGTTGTTAGCAACTGGAACGTATGTGGCAGAGTTCACAGTGTAGTGATGCGGCACGCCCCCGGCGCCTGTGTTGAGCACTTCGTCTTCCACGCCTTGCTGGAACACGCCATTCTTGTCAAATGTGAGGCTGCAAGCCATCGCCACCGGCTGATGCAAATTGTCGTAGCCCGAGAAGCGAAGCGTATACGTCCCTGAAATCCGCGAACTCAAAACCAGCACTTTCGCTGTCCCGACTGCCGTCGTGTCAATCGTCGCCGTCGCCGTCACCTGCACACAATTGCCGCTCGTACATCCCGTGGGAGCAGTCGCCGGCGCCGTATAAACCGCCAACCCGAAAATATTCGCGTCCGGCACCAGGGCCCCGCAGGCAGCCCCGCCTTGCGCACACGCCACCGCCCACGTGAATTTCTGCGGTGCATTGTCCGGAGCCGCCGTCGCCGTGAATTGCTGCACCAGTCCGTGTCCCACATTCACCGGCGCGGGCGTGGGAGCTACGCTCACGGTGATTGGGACAATTGTGAAATTTGTCTGGCCCCGTGCCGTGGAGTCGGCCCGCGAAGTCGCAACGATCGTCACCGACGATGGGCTCGGCACCGTAGCCGGCGCCTGATAAACGCCGCTATTCACGTCGATTGTTCCGCACGGATTCGGAGTGCCCGTGCATGCTGTGCCGCCTAGAGTCCAGGCAACGGCCATATTCGTCGTCCCCGTCACCGTTGCCGTAAACGTCACCGACAAGTGAACCCCCACCACGGGAATCGGGGTAACGGTAACCACAATTCCGTTGCCCGCGCCATTGCCGCCCTTCGCGCAACCAACCGACAGCGCCAGGCTCATCAGAGCTACCGCAAATAGAGAATTCTTTATCATGACTAAGTCTCTCTTAACCCAACAGTAGGGAATTCCTTGCCCGGACACAGTGCTTCGATCTGTTACATAACCCCAAATGTACCTGAATCCAACGTACTTTGTCTCCGCCGGAAAAGCCTTCGATAATAGCTTGGACTAACACCCTCTATGCGGCCTTCGCTTCCGCTTTCCTCTTCACCTGTTTCAGAATTGCCTTCCGTATCAGTCCAGAGAACGGGACTACCGCGCCCCAGTAGACGCGGAACTTCCACAACGCAGAGGCCCCGAAGCATTGGATCCTGGTCTCGGTTGAAAGTATCGTGGTCTCTTTCTCTGCCCCTGTCTCGGGCAACTCCGCCCGTAGCCTGAAATTCCAAGCTACCTTTGCGTGTCCGGTTCGGGAAAAAGCAATGAAGTTGGCCGCCGTGAGGTCCATGCAGCGCCCACCATCCGGCCGCCAGAATCTCCCCGCAACTCCAATGACGAGCTCCTCATCGGGAACTTCCTCCAACATTACGAAGCCCGTGCCCTGGAGCCGCTGACGCAGGTCGCCCGGCACAGCATGGCGCGGCCCTAGCTTTCCAGTTCTGAGGGTCATCAGCAAGCGCGTCAGCCACAGTTCACTGAAGTCCGTATGCAGAAGGCCTTCGTACACCACCGAGCGTGACCCGTTAATGCGGATTTGGTAGGCCGCGCGGAAGTCGTAATTGGGCAGGAATTCGTCGATTCGCGGCATAGCGGGCATGGTGAAACCACAACCAGTAGGGGGAAGAACAGCCCCCCGAGCCGGGGGGCTGTTCTTGAAACTAACGCTTCGAACTACTTGTTCACGTGTTTCGGAGATGCCTTACCCAGGATCGCCAGCAACCGCTGCGCCGTCGCCGGGGGCGCCACTTTGCCTTCGCGCACGATCTCCTTGGCGCTCAGTTCCTTCCCGTAGAGCGTCTTGTTGGCTCCGTCGTCAGACCGCATCGTCGAGCCCTCCAGCGACACGCCCGCGAAAAGGCCCTTCGATCTGGAGTACGACAGAATTTCGGCCTTCATGACGATATCGGTTTCCGCCGAGGCGGCGCGTCCCACCGGTCCGGCCGCCACCGATGCGTCCGCACCCAGCTTCACCTTGCTCGACATCACGGAATTTGCCCCTGACTCGTTCATGATCAGCAGCACGAAGTCGGTGGCCTGCGCTCCGATTTGGAAACCAAAGCTTCCACCCTCCAGAGCAAACATCGCCGGCGCGCTCCACGAGCCCGAAAAATCCTTTCCCTTGCGGCACGTGATCAGTCCTCGTCCGTAGCTGCCGCCTACAATAAACGCCGCCTTTTTTACCGACGGATAAATCACCATGCAATCCGTTTTGTTCAGCAGGTCCTTTGGAATCGTGTCCGGCATGCCGAGGATTTCCTTAATCACGACCGCCGATTCGTTGATGCGGTCGCCTACTTTTTCCTTATCTTCGGCCACAACCGGCAACACGCAGGCCAACAGGATGACTACCAGTAACAGCTTGTTCTTCATAAACCCTCCTCTTAGTCGATGCGTTAATCGATGTGAATCGACGGTGCAGAGATGAATGGACCGCGTTACTAAGGAAAGTCTGATTAAGTCCCTGGGTGCCTCCGTGCACCCCGTGGTTCAAGGTCTTCGATGGTACTGAATCAGAGTTTCCCTAATCGAAAACTGACGCTCTACTTCTTTTCCGGGTGTGGAGGAACCACATCCTGCGGGAAGCTTTTCAGCGCGACCTCGCGCGAGCGGGAAGAAGTTTTCTTCGCTGCGTCGCTCGTGTTCTCGACCAGCGTTCCCTTCAGCACGTGATACGCCTCGTCGCCCGGACTCTTGCCCTCGCCGCGTTCGACCGTCCCCCGAAACTCGAACGAGACGCCATGCACGGTCTCGGTGGTAAACACCAGTTGGTTGCCATCGAGCTTACCCGTCTTAAAAAAGTGATCCAGAAAAACGCCCCGGTCGCTCTCCGAATCGCCGTAGCGCGAAACAAAGCCGGTAACCCGCCCTTCCTCTTCGACCGTGACCTGAACAAATTCGCCGTCGCGCAAAAAACTGTACATGCCGGAACAATCCGCCCCAGTCGTTGCTGGACTCTGCCGACTCGGGTTCGCCTGCGCGGCCGCCAGCAGCACCGCAAAGAGAACGAAACACGCAACCTGCAGCGCGCAGAAGCGGGTGGTGTGGACCGCCATGATCACCTCGGAACCTTCAGTATAGTCGTCATGCTTAAAAGCGAGCAAAATGCCCTTACGGCAAGCAACCCTTCCCGGTCGGTTATAATCTGTCTACAGAGTAGCCGTCCGTGGCAAACCAGCGAAAGCGCCACGGATCCCGCCTTCCGGGGGCACCATCGTTAGGAGTCAATTAGGAGTTGGCTAGAGCGCAACTTGGAGCGAAATGGAATCCCCGGAGAAGAAACTGTCGAGATTTTTGGAGGAACGCGATCCCGCGAGCCCGGAGTTCTGGCGCGTTGTTCGCGCCTCGTTTGGCCCGGCGGAAGTACCCGGCACTGCATTGCCCGGCACTGCATTACGCGCCAACGACAACTACGACCTGTGGCGGGACGTATTCGTCCAGCAAAAGCTGCCGTGGGGACGCTTCCTGCAATCCGCACTGCTGCACACGGCGGCCGTCGCCCTCATTTGGACGATTTCACTCTCCTGGATTCGACAGCAAAGAATTCTGGATCGCGCCACCTTCGACCGGTCGTCGCTGGTAACGTATTCGCCCGAAGAATACCTGCCACCGCTCGACACCGGTGCGTCCGAGGCTCCGAAGGCCGAAAACGGAGATCCCGCTTACGCCAAGCAGCCGATTCTCTCCGTTCCGCCGGAAGCGGACAACCGTTCCCAAACCATCGTCGTTCCGCCCGATCTCAAGCTCGACCGCGACGTTGCCCTGCCCAACATTATTGCTACCGGAGCCGTTGTTCCGGCGGTTCCACTGGATGCGACTCAATCCTCGTCGCGCCGCGTGGTCGCGCCCGAAACGCAGGTCGTGGCGCCCGCGCCCGAAGTGCAGTTTGCGCGCGACCGTGTGGTGCAGGCGGCCATGAAATCGGACGTGATCGCGCCGCCTCCGGAAGTGACGAACCATCACACGCAGGGCTTGGCTGGACCGGAAACCACGGTAGTGGAACCGCCGCCGGAGTTAACGCAACCATCGAAAAGTCACGTCGGGCCCATGAACATTGGCCCAAGTCAAGTTGTGGCGCCGGCTCCGCAACTCACCTTGGCGGAACAACATTCTTTGGCGCCGCGTGGCAGCGGACGTCTCCCGGGCGGCGGCATGCAGCCGGTCGGCCCTCCGCCGAGTATGGCAAGCGGCAATGCCAGAGCGGGCGGACGCATGATCGCGCTGGGAATTCATCCCGTCGCGCCCAACGGGCCTGTGGCTGTTCCCGGAGGCAATCGCCGTGGAATTTTCGCCGCCACACCGCAGGGAAAACCAGGCGCTGCGGGAACGCCGGATGTGGCCGGATCGAAATCGGGAGCGAAGGGCTCGGGCGGTCGCAGCAACGGCTCTCTACCGGCTGGCCTCCATGTGAGCGCGGCGAACTCCGGTGCGACCTCGCCGGTCGAGCGGAACGGCCGCGCATCGTCCGATGGAAATTCCAACGGCAATTCTCGCGGCGACGGCGCCGCCGACCCACGCGAGATGGCGAGTCTTTCGACGCCAGGTGCTCGTTCGGGTGCGCGCGCTTTGTCTGCGGTTCCTGACGAGAAGGTCACCGACGTGGACCGCCAGGTTTTTGGCGTTAAGCGCTTCTACGAGATGGCGCTGAATATGCCGAACCTGAACTCCTCGACCGGTAGCTGGGTGATCCGGTTTGCGGAACTCAAGGCGGGACAGAAAGAAGGGGAACTGCTGGCGCCGGTGGCCATGGAAAAATCGGACCCCGGCTATCCGTTGGAATTGATTCGCGCCAACGTACACGGCCTTGTCACCCTCTATGCGGTCATTCACTCTGATGGCAAGGTGAGCGACATTCGCGTCCTCAACAGCCCGGACGAACGTCTGGATTCCTATGCCGCGCAAGCCCTCGCCCGCTGGAAATTCCTGCCCGCGGTTCGAGCCGGGAAGCCAGTGGCGCTCGAAGCCGTAGTCGTAATCCCGTTTCGAGTTCGCCGGAATTTCTGAACCGAACACGGAGGGAAGCCCGGTTTCCCCCGTGCCCCTCTGTGTACCCTGTGGTTAAGCCTTTTGTCTGTGAGCAGGCAAATCCTAACTCTTAGCCGCCGCTGATTTTTCTCCGGGCAGGGCGGCATACACCGCGGGGTTGGCACAGACTTCGTAATACCAGCGCTCGGTCCAGTGCAAAATGGAGAGATCGCGGACATCCACTTGGGCGATGCGGTTCTTGCGGATGACAATCTTGCGAAATACACCGTTGGCGATGGGCACGGTGCCGACGAAGAGTTTCTGCTGCTCATCGATCCACGGTCCCGCAAATCCAAGTGCAGTAAAGCCAGGCTCACCGCGATCTGCTGCCCAGGGGGAAAGCGAGATTTCCTGTTGCAGTTTGCCGAAGGCTGCTTCACTCAGGCAGATTCCGCCGACGTTGTAGTTAAGGCGCATTTCTTCGATCCCGGTTTCGGCACTCGCGCTGTCGTTGTGATTGCCCGCGCTATTGCGTCCCCCTCCAATCTGAACCGAATACACCTGGAAGACTCCCACGTCAGGTGCAAGCTTCTTGCGGACGCGCTTGCTGCACGAAGAAAGGCGGTCGCTCTCATTGATGGCGTCGGAAATCATGATGCGATGCTCGCCATCCATCAGGTAGAGCGGAGCCGAATCCTGGTAGGCGATGCCCAGCCCCACCTCCATCGGCGGCAGTCCGGAGCGTTCCAGAAGTTCGTTGTACTCGCGCAGCAGGCTCACAATCTCCCACGCCAGAACGCAGGTGCGGCCCACGCTGAGCATGGCTTCACCTTCGCGTTCGAGCAGCGCCACGATGATGGCATCGCCTTCGAGGAAGACTTTGGTGGCACCGTATTTCGCCAGCAACTTGTTAACCGGATCATAGAAATTAAGGCTGAAATAGGAGGCGGCGTTCATGCCTTTTTCCATCAGCGAACGGGTTAGCCGCGAAGAGTCGCGCACGTCGGCCTTCAGGATCACATGGTGAGCCACGCGATCCTCGGCGGGCTTCTGATCTTCGGGAGGCAGAAACTCGTAGAGCATCCCGTTAAGCGTGGAGAGTTCGCGGACTTTGGCGTCGCTTACCAGGTTGATGCTGTCAAAACCGGCGGTGACGGCTCCGAGGCCGCGCAGGTCGCGGTGATAGCAAAACAGGTCGTGCAGAAGACGCGCGGCGAAGCGGCTGCGCTCTGAGCTGCGGCAGGACGCGACGCGTCCGACGGCGGCAAACAAGCGGTCGGAATGAAGGCGGCTTTCCGCAATTATTTTTTCGACACGCGCTGCTTCTTCGCGAAAGATCAGCGCGTTCTTGATCTGCTGCGGATTTACCCGCGGCGCATATTCGGCGAGCAGCGGAACCGCCTCATACGAAGCAATCGCGTGCGAAAGAACGCCTTCGCGCTGCAGCATACGGGTCCAGATTTCAAGCCGGTCTTTTCGGTTGCGATCTTCCGGCGTCGAGTCTTCGCCGTTGCCGGTGCCCACCAGCGTCGCCGCATTTTCGGGAACATTGAGCGCCTGCTCCAGATGCTCATCGTCGATGCCTTCGCCGTATCCCAGTTCCCGCAGAAAATTGAGCGCGAACTGGCGGAGATTGGGGAAACGGTCCGGATCTTTGTCGAAGTTGCCGAACATGTAATAGTGTTCGGCGCAAAGATAATCGTCGCGTCCATCTTCGCTAAGAATCAGCGGATTGAGGAACAGACGATACCAGTCGGCAGGCAATTCGCCGAGCAGCGAACGGCGAGTGCGGGCCAGCGTTTCTTTTTCGATTTCGCGAAGCAGATGAAACATCTCCTGCCCGGCCCGGCGGAGAATGATCCTCTTGCCCACCTGGAATGAAGAGACCAGTGCCTGCGTCTGCATCATCTTCACTTGCCGCACGCCCTCGAGCGCCTTCGACTTCATTCGGCATTGTTCGAGAATCCTGACAAACTGCGCTTGCAGTTCGGTGCGTATGAACTTCAGCACCGCCAGGCGGCCGAGCACATCGACCGACGGATTGCCTTCTGCCTTGGCCCGATTCACAATCGCCAGATGAATCGAGACCAGCAGGGTTTTCAGGTCGGCGGGGCCGGCCTTGCGCAACTTGGTTGTGCCTTCGGCGGCGCGTATGAATTTGCTTTGGGTCGCGGAGGGAACATCCATTTCGAACAGCGATTCCACCTCGCCGAAGCGGCAGATGTAACGCGCCAGATGAAAACTTAAATCCGCGGTGATACGCGGGCTGAGAAAAACGTCGTAGCGAAGATTGTCGACGCCCAGTTGCAAATCGCTGAACGCCATGGTGAGCCCGTAGAATTGCAGATCGGGCCGGGCGGGTGGTTCAGAATTGCGCAAACGGAAAATTGGGAGCTTGGGCATCGGGCGACGGCTTGTCTCGTCTATTATGCTGCTGGTTAAATTGCTGAAACTGCAATACTAAGCAGCAGGCTAGCACGTCGCCGGGACGCCTCCAAAGTTACGCTGGTGTAGGGACAGAAGCACCGCCGTGTCGCCTGCGGTCAACCGCTATTGGCTGGCGCGCCGCGCCCTTTCAAATTCATCGCCCTTCTTCCACTCCACCGCGCGCCCCTGGCTGGCAGCCTCCCACCCGAGCGCGAACCCGAAGCGCGCCATGGCGGCATCGGAGGTGTAATCCATCCCAGGATGATACTCATCGCTCGGCTGGTGGTACCGATGAGCGGTGTAGTCGTCATCCTGCGCCAGGCCCCAGGCTTCATCGTGGCCCTTGAACTTGATCCCCTCATTGATGGAAAAGGCCGGAATGCCCACGCGCGCCAGACTGAAGTGATCGGAGCGGTAGTAATGTCCGGCTTCGGGCCGCGCGTCGGGACGAATCTTAAAGTGGAAATCCTGCGCCATCGCCTGCACTGCGGGATAAAACGTCGTGCGCTCGGCGCCGGAAACCTGCACTTCTTCCGGTGCGCCGAGCGGCATCACGTCGTCGTAGTTGAGATCGAGCGAAATTTTCCCGGCCGGAATCGGCGGATGCTTGCCCAGGTATTCCGAGCCCAGCAATCCCTGTTCTTCGGCGGTGACCGACGAAAAGAAGATAGACCGCCGCGGCCTTTGCGCAGCCTGCGCATAGACGCGCGCGATTTCCAGCAGAATGCCGCAGCCGGTGGCGTTGTCCATCGCGCCGTTGAAGATGTTGTCGCCCGCCAAGTCGGGGCGAATGCCGAAGTGATCGTAGTGCGCGGTGTAGAGGACGCCCTCGTCGGTCAGGTTTTTGTCGGAGCCCGGCAGCACGGCGATCACGTTGTTCGATTCGAACGGACGAATCTTGCTCGTCATGTGCGCGGACAGCCGGAAGTTCATCGGCACAGGCTTGAAGTCGCGCGACTGCGCATCGGCCATCATCTTGTCGAGATCCATGCCCGCCGCAGAGGCCAGCCTGCGCGCGATATCGAGATGAATCCAGGCCGCCGCTTTGAGTTTGGGGGTGCCGTCGAGCCTAAGATACGACTTCTCGCCGGAGTTCGAGTTGCGCACCACTTCCCACCCATAGCTGGCCATTTCCGTCTTGTGAATCAGGATGACGCCGACGGCCCCTTTGCGCGCCGCTTCCTCGTACTTGTACATCCAGCGCCCGTAGTAGGTGAGGGCGCGGCCGGTAAAAAAGTTAGGATCGTCCGAGGGCGGCTCGTTGACCAGCATGAGCAGGACTTTGCCTTTGACGTCCACGCCTTTGTAATCGTCCCAATTGTATTCCGGCGCCTCAATCCCGTAGCCGACGTAGACAATCTCGGCGTCGATGTTCGAGTCGGGCCGCTGGGTCTGATCGTAAGCCACGTATTCGTCGAGTGGTTTGAGTTCGAGCTTTTGCCCGCTGCCCGGAACCAGCGTGAACCGCGTGTCCGCGCCCGGCGTGATGCCGACCATCGGAACCTTCTGCATGTAGCTGCCGTTTTCGCCCGCCGGTTTCAGTCCATAAAGCGCAAACTGCGTGGCGATGTATTCGGCAGCCAGGTCGCCGCCGCGCTGGCCCGTGCCGCGTCCCTCGAGAAAATCGTGGGAGAGGAAGCGCACCTGCTGCTCAATGTTTTCGGGACGAATGCTCTGCATGGCCGCGATAGCTGCCGGGGGGAGGTGCGAGCCCAAGCGCTTTTCAGCGCGCGGCTTCGGTGCCTTCTGTTGCGCCGACACTGCGGCAATCAGGAACAGAACGACGGCGAGCACGGAGATTCTGCGAATGTTCACGCGGGGGCCTCGAAGCTCGAGCTGTTTGGAATACCCCCGAATTGTAAACGGAAACAGGATAGCGGATGCACCCATCCGAGCATCGTACTGGAGTAACTTTCTGGAGTAACTTTGGCTGCCTTGCGGATTCTACCTTGGGCCTTGTCCCGCGACCGCGGAATCAGTTTTTCGACCCTCAACCAGCGCGGAAGTCGCGAACGTCTTCTCCAGGCTTAAAGATCGGAGGCAGCGGAGTCTGTTGCGCAGCGCTGAGCTTACGGTTGATCTCCTCCACTTCCTGTTTCACCCATCCGACGCTGCTGATTTCGATCTCGCCGTCTTGTCCGATCAAGAACAGACTCGGGACATTGGTGAGCCCGTAGGCATTCGAGACCGCGTAGCCGCTCGGATCGTCGAGCAGAGTCGGGAGGGTAACGCCGTACTCCTTAAGAAAGGCAGCAGTGTCGCGCTGGTTGTCCTGCGAGATGCCGACGATCGTTACTCTCTTATCGCCGTGCGCTTTGTGCATACGTTCGAGGTACGGGAACGTGTATTGGCACACCGGACACGACACTTTGAAGAAGGCGGCGAGCACCGGCCCTTGCTTGAGGGCGGATTGCAATGAGAACTTGCCGCCATCTTTGCCGCTAAAGACGGCGGGCAAAGAAAAGTCAGGAGCTTTCGTTCCGGCTGGCAGTGCAGCCATATCTTTCGGACCTCCGAAAAAGCGATCGAGCCACTTCATAGCAGAAATGCCTCACAAAACTAGATGATGCTGCCGGCTTTCAGGATTTTCCGCGTCAGCCCCGTGATTGGGATCTCCGGGATGCGATCAATTGCGACCCATTTGCCTTTCGCACCGAACGGCTTACCTGTCAACGGCGTATTTCTCAATACATGAACAGTGTAGTCGGTGACGGTAATGGAATGCCGAAACGTGCGCCAGTGCGCGGAAGCCGGCATTGGGCGCGGAGGCGCGGACGATTGCGGCAGTTCCCACATACCGGGCATGAGCGAGTCTTTTTGAGGGCGTTGCACCAGCCGGACTTCGCCAGTGCCCCCACCCCTGCCGTTGCCTTTGCCCCTGCCATCGCGCCGCTCCAGTGCACACCAGATTTCCTTCTTTTTCTGTGGAGCGCCGGGCGTCCCCGCCCGGCCGGACCGGCGAGAAGCCCGTCCCTCCACTGATTGGCGGCCGCCGGGCGCGGCGAGCGCCGCTGTTCCCTGGGTGACGCACCATTTCCGAACCGGGCACACCAGGCAGCGCGGCGCGCGCGGCACGCACACCGTTGCGCCGAGTTCCATCATCGCCTGATTGAAATCCCCGGGCCGCGAGCTGGCGAGAAGCGCTTGCGCATGTTGCCAGGTTTGCGCCGCCGTCAGATTGATGCCGGTAAATCTTTGCAACACCCGCTCCACATTGCCATCGACAACCGCCACGGGCTCATCAAACGCGATGCTGGCAACGGCAGCAGCGGTATAGCGTCCAATGCCCGGCAGGGCGAGCAAGGCGGTGGAGTTCTGCGGAAAGCCGCCGCCGTGCTGTTCAGCGATCTGCCGCGCGGCCTGATGCAGCATGCGCGCCCGCCGGTAGTAGCCAAGGCCGCTCCACGCCGCCAGTACCGCGTCTTCCGAAGCCGCGGCGAGCGCTTGGACATTGGGAAAACGTTCCAGAAATACTCGGTAGTGGTCCAGCACGGCGGCCACGCGTGTCTGCTGCAGCATGATTTCGCTGAGCCAAATACGGTAGGGATCGCGGGTTTTGCGCCAGGGAAGATCGCGGCGATGCCGATCATACCAGCGCAGAAGAGCGCGACGAAGAGCGGCCAGGCCCTTGCTGCCGCCATCAGCCATAGCAAACCGCAAGCCCCTCCCAGTCACGATTGAGAAAGAGGGCGGAACCTCTGCTAGCTTGGATTGGGTTTTTCGCGAAACCAATCTTCTCCAGTGAGGGGCTCGCTGATCGCCATGTCGGGCAAGCCCCGTCTCCACGGTAAAGGTTGATTCGCGGAAACGCTACGCCGCCAACTCTGGTTTTGGGGTCGCGGCCGCCCACCCCGTCGGCTTCAGTGCGTGGTTGATCGCGTACGCAACGACGCCAGCACCGATGACGACCAGGGCGAACAAGAACGAGCTCATGCCGAGCACAACCTCATGTTCGCTGCGGATGATGGCAAATCCCAGCAGCAGAATTGGAGGAATGCCGACGGCAATCGCTCCAAACATGCCGCCCGGCACGCGGAACGGGCGCTTCAATTCCGGTTCCCGTACGCGCAGGCAGATCAAGGCCACAAATTCGAGGGTCAGGCTCGCACCGTAAATCATGATGTCGAGCGTGACCAGGCGTTCGAAGCCGAGATTCAGAGCCAGGCCCCAACCCACCGCCAGCGCCAGAATCGCAACCCATGGCGCGCGCGATTTTGGATGCAGCTTGCCGAAAATTTTCGGCAGCATGCCATCCTGAGCCATGGCCAGCGGCAACCGGGAGTAGCTCATCACGAGCGCATTGAACATGCCAAAGCCGCTCATCATGCCCCCCGCCACCAGCGCGATCCGCAGCACCGGCCCTCCCATCAACTGCGCGATATCCGCCCAGGCGCCGGTTTCCCAGGCGCTAGCCGGAAGCCCGGTGATCCACATGGCGGCAAACGGAAGCACGTAAGTTATGCAAACAATGGCCACCGCGACCAGCATGGCGCGCGGATAAGTCCGCTGCGGCCGCTCCACTTCGGTGGCGATCGTGGAGGCGTTGTCCCATCCCATGTAGTTCCACATGCAGATGAGCAGGCCGCCGAGTATGTCGACGTTCGAGGTAGTAGGCTTGGTAACCGCATTCGCCAGCGCGTGAAACTTAAAAGGCGCGAGCACAAAAATCGCAGCAAACGGCGCTGACAGCGCGAAGAACAGCCACAGCGAAGTCGTCGAAACGACCTTCACGCCCATGATGTTAAGAATCGCGCAAACGATCACCACGCCCAGCGCGACGGCCACGCCGCGATGGTTCTCCTGGAACCACGGGAACATGCGCGTCAGGTAGGCGACAAACAGTGTGGGGTAAATCGCCATATCGAAAATGGACGCGACCAGCGACAGCCACGCTTCCTGAAATCCCCAGAAATTTCCCATGGCGCGGCGCACCCAGGCGTAGTAGCCGCCTTCGGAAGGCAGCGCGCTCGCCAGTTCGCCGATCATGAACGCGGTCGGCAGGCTCCAGAGAATCGGGGTCAGAAGCAGGATGAGAATCGCTTTGCCATATCCGGCGCCGTGCACGATGTCTTCCGTGCCATAGGTTCCGCCCGAGACCATAAAGAAGGTCGCGGCGACCAACGGCCAAAGAGTAAGGCGGATAGATTTCTTCCGTGGAGCGACGGAGAGTGAAGGTTGCGGGATGTTAGCGGTTCGGGTAGCTGTTGCCAATTTCTATGGCTTCCTCCTCAGGCGACTCACTCTCACCACCGCGTCTCCCTTGACTTTCGTTACGCGGCTCCCAGGGTGGACAGCGATTCCTGGGCATTTTCGGCGAAGTTAGTTCGCAGTTGTGAGATTACGGGAAATTTCCACAGATGCAACATTTTTTTTGAAAAGTTTTGTCAGGGAGAGCGGTACCGAGGTAACGGCGTAGGAGTCTCCTCACCGCCGAGACGCCGGGAGCCTCAACAGTCTATTTCGTTCCTGCCCTATCCGAGCGGGAGCGTGATTTCATTATGCATATGATGACGCCGATAACGATTCCAAGAAGAAATCCATACTCCGGTCCGATAATCGGCAGCCAGGGCCCATTCTCTCCGAGTTCAAACCAGCCTCTATTGGCACCGAACAAGGCGGCGACTGCGACAAGAATCCCTGCAGCGGAGGTGAGAATAGCCGTGCCGAGAATTATGCCGAGTTTGTGGAGCGCGTTGGACGGTAGAATCCGCACACTGGTGATGGTGCCGCTATTCGCCTGTGCGGTCAACTTACCTTAGCCAGCTTTCCCCCCGTGCACCCCCGTGTACCCCGTGGTTAAAAGGTTTTCAGATTCATTACAAAGAGGCACCCACGACCATCACATGCAAGCCCGAAGCAAGTTGCTAAAGATGAAGAAATGGCCAGCCCCTCCATCATCCCAACTCTCCGAGTAAACGAGGTCTCCGCCGCCATCGTCAGTTCCGCGATGAAGGTGCATTCGATCCTCGGTGTCCCGGCCTGCTGGAGAGCGCCTACGACGCCTGCCTGTCCCACGAACTCCGCAAACGCGGCTTCCATGTAGACACGCAACTCGGTCTGCCCGTGGTTTACGAAGGAGAGAAACTCGATCTGGGCTATCGAATCGACCTGCTCGTAGAAAGCCTGGTCATCGTCGAGGTGAAGTGCGTTGAGGCCATCCATCCCGTCCACGAGGCTCAACTGCTCTCGTATTTGCGACTTAGCAAAAAGAACGTCGGCCTGTTGATCAACTTCCACGTCGCCCACTTGAAAGACGGCATCAAGCGAATGGTGGACGGCTGGAACTGGGACAAGTGACGCTGAACTGGGGTGAGCCAGAACGACCCTTGAACCACAGGTACACAAAGGAACGCGGGGGAAACCGGCCGAGGCCTGGAGCGCGGAAGCCAAATTGATGTATAACTCTCACGGGGTTTGTTCAACTTAAATTCCTCCAGGAGGCACCAGCGATGAGGACATTCGCGCTCGCAGTTGTGTGTGTTTGCGCTGCTTTACTGTGTGCACAGCCGGGAACGCATCAGAACGCGTTTACCCCTGACCAAATCAAGTTCGGACCGCCGCCGCCATTTGTTGCTGCGGGAGCCCAGTTAGCTGTGATAGAAGGCGACCCAACCGCGAGTTCCGGTGATTTCACCATTCGGCTCAAGATGCCCGACGGCTACAAGATTGCCCCGCACTGGCATCCCAAGCGCGAAAACGTAACGGTGATTTCGGGGAATTTCAAAGTCGGCATGGGCGACAAGTTCGATGAGACCAAGATGATGACTTTCCCATCCGGCAGCTTCGCCTATCTCGATCCCGACATGCACCACTACGCGATGGCGTCGGGAGACGTGATCGTGCAGGTACATGGCATGTCACCGTTGCAGTTCAACTATGTGAACCCGGCGGACGATCCCAGCAAGAAATGAGGAAGCTCTCGGCTCGCAGCTCTCAGGTAAAACTCACGTAGTCTCCTGAGAGCTGCGAGCTATACTTGCGTCCACAATTCCGCCCGAGGATCCTCCGGATTCAGCTTAGCCAGCTCCCGCAGCAGCTCCTTAGTCTTTTCATCGCGAGGCATAGGCACAGTGATCTTGACCTCGACAATCTCATCCCCCCGCACCCCGTCCTTAGTAGCCGACGCCACGCCCTTCTCCCGCAGCCGCAGCTTCTGCCCCGACTGCGTCCCCGGAGGAATCTTCAGCATGCTTCGCCCATCGATGGTGGGCACTTCGATCTTCGATCCCAAAGCCGCTTCCACCGCCGTCACCGGCACGGTAATGTGGATGTCGTCGCCTTCGCGATGAAACAGTGCGTGCTCGCCGATGCGGATGATCACGTAGAGATCGCCGACGCCGCCCCCACGCAGTCCGGCATTGCCTTTGCCCCCGATCCGAATGCGCTGTCCGTCGCGCGTTCCAGCCTTAATCCGAATCTCCAGCGGATCGGTACGCTCCACGCTGCCTTCGCCATGGCAAACCGTGCACGGGGAAATATTCTTGCCCGTCCCATGGCAGCGCGGACAAGTAACGTTGAACTTCATCCGCCCGCCAGTCTGTTCGATCGTCCCCTTGCCGTGACACTGCGGGCATTGCCCCGGAGTTTCAAGGAATCCATTGCCGTGGCAGTTTCCGCAAACATCGCGCCGGGCGATATTGAGCTTCATCACGCCGCCGCGAATCGCCGTCCAGAACGGCACGTTAACCTGGTACTCAAGATCGCTGCCCGGCTCCGGGCCTTCCTGGGCCGACTCCCCACGCCCGCCGCCACTAAAAATGCTGGAAAAAATATCGCGGAATCCGCCGCCCGCGCCGCTTGAACTCTTGTGCCCCCCAGCGCGCGCGCCTTCAAACAGATCGGAAAAATCGAAGCCGCCGAAATCGACGTTGCTGGGTGCCCCGGGATGGCGGCCTCCCGTGAACCCTCCGCCAAAGTCGCCGGGCCCAGCCCCGGGCTGGCCCCCGCCACGAGCGTAGGCGTCCGCCGTAGCCGGATCGATATTGTCAGAGTAGAAGCCGAGTTGGTCGTAGATCTTCCGCTTCTTAGGATCGCTGAGGACGTCATTGGCCTCGGAAAGCGTCTTGAATTTTTCTTCGGCTGATTTGTCGCCAGGATTGACGTCAGGATGATACTTGCGCGCAAGTTTGCGGAACGCCTTGCGGATGTCCTCGACGGAGGAGGACTTTTTTACGCCGAGAACGCCGTAATAGTCTTTGTTAGCGGTTGTCGCCATTTTTCAGCAATCAGCACTCAGCCGTCAGCCTTACATTGTAGCGCGTGCGTGGATGGCGTCCTTCGGCTCCGCTGCAGGGTGGCACGCTTTGCAGTCTTGCTCATGAATCACATCTTGTACCACGGGGTACGCAGAGAGGCACGGAGGAAACCTCGGGTTCCCCCGTGTTCCTCTGTGTACCCCGTGGGCAAAGTTCTGGAAACCGGGACCTGCTCCCTCAATTCACCACTTCCTTCGCTTGCTCATCCAGCGCCACCGTGTAGGCCTCAAAGGGCGACGCATCCATCGAGACTGGGATCTTTTGCATGCCCGTCGCGGTCGGGGCGAAGCAATACCACCGCCCTTCTTCAGGGATGAAGTTCACAAAAAACATCTGTCCATTGACTTCAAATCTCAATTCGCTTTCCTCTTTCCTACCCCGAACCCCAGATCCCGCGCTTTGTGCGGATCACAACTCTAATCACTTGGATGCAAGTTGGGGGCGCCCAATGCGCCCCCACTGAAGTGCCACTCGCTGAACCGAGCTTCGCTCGGCGGACAGCCGAGGGCGGCTGTCCCTACGTGTTACTTTTTGTCATCGACATCCACGTACTCGGCGTCGATCACGCCCTCATCCTTCTTCTGGCCCGCGCCGTTCGTGCCGGACGCCGCCGCGCCCTGCCCATCCGTCGGACCCGCGCCGCCCGCCCCCGGTGCCGCCCCCGGAGTAGCCTGCGTTGCCTTATACATCTGCTCCGCCAGCTTGTGCGACGCCGTGGTTAGCTTCTCGCGCGCCGAGTCCATCGCCGCCTTGTCGCCGCCTTCGATGGCTTTCTTCGCGTCCGCCAATGCGTTCTCCACGTCCCCGCGTTCCGTGCCCGAGATCTTGTCGCCATGTTCCTTCAGCATCTTCTCGATGTTGTAGACCATCGAGTCCAGCTGGTTCTTGGCATCGATCTCCCCGCGTCGCGTCTTGTCTTCGGCCGAGTGCGCGTCCGCTTCCTTCGCCATGCGCTCGACTTCCTCCTTCGACAAGCCCGAAGACGAGGTAATGGTGATCTTCTGATCCTTGCCCGTGGCGTTGTCCTTCGCCGTCACGTTCAGAATCCCGTTGGCGTCAATGTCAAACGTCACCTCAATCTGCGGAATCCCCCGAGGAGCCGGCGGCAGCCCCGTCAAATGGAACTTGCCCAGAGTCCGGTTCTGCGCCGCCAAAGGACGCTCCCCCTGCAGCACGTGAACTTCAACCGAAGTCTGACTGTCGGCTGCCGTAGAAAACGTCTCCGTCTTCTTAGTAGGAATCGTAGTGTTCCGCGGGATCATCGCCGTAGCCACCCCGCCCAGCGTTTCGATCGACAATGTCAGCGGAGTCACGTCCAGGAGCAGCAGGTCTTTCACCTCGCCCCCAAGCACGCCGCCCTGTATGCCCGCGCCGATAGCCACGACTTCATCCGGGTTCACGCCCTTGTGCCCATCGCGTCCAAACAGTTCTTTCACAATCGCCTGAATGCGCGGCATGCGCGTCTGTCCGCCGACCAGCACCACTTCGTTGATCTTGCTGGCATCGACGCCCGCATCTTTCAGACACTGCTTCGAAGGCCCAACCGACCTCTGCAAAATGTCTTCAATCATGGTTTCGAGCTTCGCCCGCGTCAGCTTCTTGACCAGGTGCTTAGGCCCGGAAGCATCCGCCGTAATAAACGGCAGATTGATCTCATGCTCCATGGTCGTCGAAAGCTCTATCTTCGCCCGCTCCGCCGCGTCCCGCAGACGCTGCAAAGCCATCTCGTTCCCCTTGCCGCGCAAGTCAAGGCCTTCATCTTTCTTGAACTCGTCAATCAGCCAATCCACCAGCCGCTGATCGATGTTGTCGCCGCCGAGGTGCGTGTCGCCGTTCGTGGCCTTCACCTCGATCACGCCCCCACCCACTTCGAGCACCGAAATATCGAACGTGCCGCCGCCGAAGTCGTACACCGCGATAATCTCGTCCTTGCCCTTGTCGAGTCCATAAGCCAAAGCGGCCGCCGTAGGCTCGTTGATGATTCGCTTCACCTCAAGCCCGGCGATCTTGCCGGCATCTTTCGTAGCCTGCCGCTGCGCGTCGTTGAAATACGCGGGCACGGTGATGACCGCCTCGGTAACCTTCTCGCCGAGATAGTCCTCCGCCGCCTTCTTCAGCTTTTGCAGGATCATCGCCGAGACCTCGGGCGGGGTAAACTTCTTGCCCTGCGCCATGATCACCACGTTGTCCCCGTCTCGCTCGACTTTGTAGGGGACCATCTTCAGTTCTTCGCTGACCTCGTCAAAGCGCCGTCCCATGAATCGCTTGATCGAGTAAACCGTATTCTCAGGATTGGTAATGGCCTGCCGCTTAGCGACCTGCCCCACCAGCCGTTCGCCGGTTTTGGTGAATCCAACGACCGAAGGCGTAGTCCGCCCACCTTCTTCATTAGCAATAACTTTCGGCTCCCCGCCCTCCATAACCGCAACGCAGGAGTTGGTGGTACCAAGGTCAATTCCGATAATCTTTCCCATAACGCATCCTCCAGTACATATAAGTACTTTATAATCAATGCGATGATGATTACGCTCTAGGTCATGCTATAACCTGAGCGAATCATTGTCAAGGTTTAGATTAGCCGTCGCCAGGAATCGATTCGGCGAAATGTTTGGGTTCGCCTCACCGATCGACCGTCCGTCGGCTCATCGTGAATGATCCACCCGACGGCAATGAGTGTAGCTACAATGGACCCCGCTTGACCCTCGTTGGAGACCGGGTCCAGGAGCCGCCACCGTGATGAAAGATTTGCCTCTGTCGAAAGTTTACCAGTTGCTTGAACCGGGTCCCGTGGTCCTGCTAACGACCGCCCGCAAGGGTCGCGCCAACGTCATGACGATGTCCTGGCATATGATGGTTGAGTTTGAGCCGCCGCTGGTTGCTTGTGTCGTCAGTCGGGCCAATCACAGCTTTGCCGCATTGCGGGCGACGAAAGAGTGCGTGATCGCCATTCCGGCGCTGGAACTGGCGCCCAAAGTCGTGGAAGTCGGCAACTGCTCGGGTCGGGACGTAGAGAAGTTTGGGAGATTCGGTCTGACGCCGGCGCCAGCCCAGCGCGTGGCACCGCCTCTGGTGGCCGAGTGTTTCGTCAATCTCGAATGCCGCGTGGCCGATACTCGTCTCGTCAACCGGTACAATCTCTTCGTTCTCGGAGTGCTCAAGGCCTGGATCGACCCGGCGCAAAAGAACCCGAAGACGATCCACCATCACGGATACGGCAGGTTCGCTATAGATGGCGAGATGATCAAGCTGAAGTCGAGAATGCCATAATCGGCACAAGTCAAGAACGTTGAGCTTCGCATCCTCTTTTTTGACGTTTTTCCTGTTTGGGGCATTCCGAATCTTCCACGACGGATCGGCGATCTAATTCCCAGGGAGATTCATAGATGCCAAAGATCGTTCGTTTTCATAAGTTGGGTGGACCGGAGATTTTGAAGATTGAAGAGGAAACCTCAAAGCAGCCAGGCAAAGGCGAGGTGCGGTTAAAGGTGCAGGCGGCAGGCTTGAACCGGGCGGAATTGCTGTTCGTCCGTGGCCAGTACCTCGAACATCCGAAGTTCCCTGCTGGACTTGGCTATGAAGCGGCAGGCGTGGTGGAAGCGGTCGGCCCGGATGTGGACAAAAACTGGGTCGGCAAATCCGTCGCTACGATTCCCGCCTTTTCCATGAACGACTACGGCATGTTGGGCGAAGAGGTCATTGCTCCGGTCGCGGCTCTCGGTGAATATCCGGCGAAGCTGTCACCGGTGGAGGCCGCAGCGATCTGGATGCAGTATCTGACGGCGTATGGGGCGTTGATCGCGATTGCGCGTCTGGCAAAAGGCGATTTCGTAGTGATCCCGGCCGCGTCGAGCAGTGTGGGCATTGCCGCGACGCAGATTGCGAAAGCTGAAGGTGCGATTTCAATTGCCACGACGCGCAAGCGCAATAAGAAAGCGGAATTGCTTTCTCTGGGTGCGGACCACGTCATCGCCACGGAGGAAGAAGACATCGTGGCGCGAGTGAACCAGATTACCGGCGGCCAGGGCGCGCGGGTGATCTTTGATCCGGTTGCTGGGCCCTTTCTGGAAAAGCTCGCTGAGGCTGCGGCCACCGGCGGAACTATCTTTCAGTATGGCTCGCTTTCGATGCAACCCACACCCTTTCCGCTGTTTACGGCGCTGGGTAAGGGTCTAAGCATTCGCGGCTATACGCTGATGGAGGTCACGCGCCATCCGGAGAAGCTCGCTGCGGCGAAGAAGTATGTCTACGACCGGTTGGCCGATGGGCGGTTCCATCCGAAGATCGCGAAGATATTTCCGTTTGCGCAGACGGTGGATGCCTATAAATATCTCGAGTCGAATGCGCAGGTGGGCAAAATTGTGATCACCGTCCCGTAATCCGCTTAAATGTGAAATGTCCTGGAATCCCGCCCCGGAGGGGCGTCCCGCGCTTAGTCCAGCGCTTCAGCGCTGGGAAAAGTGGAAAGAAAGATTCAAGTCCCGGAGCGACGACCGGGTTCTCGTGCACACGCTTCAGCGC
>CZLA01000061.1_pt1 | contig 29694 bp, 25 predicted proteins | sample 1122381 | NCBI WGS metagenome assembly CZLA01 (sample SAMEA3539301, study PRJEB10725) | soil metagenome | biome: tundra; feature: field; material: soil | place: USA | collected 2010-05 | depth 0.15 m
GCACGATGACGACGGCGCCGCCCAGCATGAGTTCGAGCGTAGGCCAGAGCATTCTCATCAGGCGGACCAGGCCTAGACTGCGGCGGATGTATTCCCGGTTGGCGCCTTCGAAGGCGGCGATCTCGGCCTGCTCCTGCACATAAGCGCGAATGACGCGGGCACCCGAGAAATTTTCCTGGGCGCGGGCTGAGATGTCGGAGAACATGGCTTGAATGCGTTCGAAGCGCTCGTGAATGCGGCGGCCAAAATACTGGATGACGACGCTGGCAATCGGCAGCGGCAGAAAAGCGTAGAGGGTAAGTTTGGGGCTGATGGCGAGCATGAAGCCCAGAGCGCCGGCGGTGAAGACCAGGGTGTTCGCCGAATACATAATGGCGGGGCCGAGCAGCATACGGACCGCGTTGAGGTCGTTGGTGGCGCGGGCCATGATGTCGCCCGTGCGGTTGCGCTGGTAATAGGAGTAGGACAGGCGTTCGAGATGCTTGAACAGGTCGTTGCGCAAATCGAATTCGATGTCGCGGGAAATGCCGATGACCACCCAGCGCGTTAGAAATTGAAAAGTTCCCTTGATCAGCGCGATGGCGATGATGAGCAGGGAGTAGGTGAGAAGTTTCTGGCGAGTTACTCCGGAGTGCAGGTCGTTGATGGCGCGCCGCAGAACTTGCGGAAAGAGAATCCAGACTCCGTTATTGAATAAAACGCAGAGCCCGCCCCAGAATAGACCGCTGCGGTGACGCTTCAGATAGGGAACGAGGGGACGTAGGCTCTTCGGCAGCATGTCGTCTTGTAGATGAGATTGTAGCAGCGGCGGGTGCGGATTTTCTGGGCGCCGGCGTTAGGGCGCCGAAGGCGGCGGTGAGCAGCAGTGCGGTCCAGAGCGACAACATGCCGGCGGCGAACATCAATCCCGAGTAGAGCAGGTCAGCGCGTTCCATTTGGTTCTCCAGTTTCAAAAAGCCCGGGCGAGGGCGGAGGTTGGAGGTTCCGTTCCTCACCCGGGTAGGAGAGAGACTGCAGTGCCGCGTCTCCGGCCGCGGCCGAGACGAGACGGGGCAAGCCCCGTCTCTACAGGAGAGGCTAGTCCTCGGGCGTTGGCATGTGCTTGCCCATGTGTCCCTCGTGCTTGGCCTCGATAGTGGCAAGTTTCGCTTTCTGATCGGCGGTCAGGATCTGCATCATTTCGGACTTGATGCGGGCGTGCTGAACTTGCATTTCGATCTGGGTTTGCGCCTGTTGTGTGGCGAGGGCGCGAGTCTTGACCTCGTCGAAGGGACCGCTGGCCTGAAGGGCGCGCATGTCGGCACGGTTCTGATGCATCTGTTTCATCAGAGGCTCCATGGCCGGCTTCTCTTTTTCCCAGATTGCCTTGGCCTGGGCTTGTTGATCGGCCGTGAGATCGAGAGTGCGGGTAAAGAATCCGAGCATGTGGTCGAAGCCGCCGCCGGGACCGCCATGACCGTGATGCATGCCCTGCGCAATCGCGGCGGCCACGGCCAGCAGCACTGCGGCGCCGATGATGAGAATACGGATACGAGTGGATTTCATTGGAACTCCTTTGTGACTTGCATTTGATCTCATGGGGTTCGGGAGGCAGCCCGAACGTCTCATGCAAATAAGAACACCAATCTCGAAAATAAGAGGTAAAGAGTCGGTCAAGCGCGGTAAAGTTTTGTAAATATCGGGCCGTTAAGCCGGATCTACTTTCGGAGGCAAATGAACTTGTTGCGATTTTTGCCGCATCCCGGAGGACAGCACGCAGTTGATCGGGTCATCGAAGGTCAAAGGCTCCTGACTTTAAATCACCCGATGGCCCGATCACCCGATGACCCGATCTCCACAAATCACAAATCTTTACCGCGTGTAGCCGCGCGAAGGTGTTGAATGATTAGAAGAATGGATCACGTACTGGTGGTGGATGACGACGTCGAATTGTGCGCTCTGGTGCAGGAATACCTGACGGCCGAGGGGTTCAGCTTGAAAGCTGTCCACGACGGCGAACAGGGGCTGCAACAGGCCCTGACCAATGAGTATGCGCTGGTGGTGCTGGATGTAATGCTGCCGGGGATCAACGGCTTCGAAGTCCTGCGGCGGATTCGCAGCATGTCGAAGATTCCGGTGTTGCTCTTAACCGCGCGCGGCGAGGATGTGGATCGCATCGTCGGACTTGAAATCGGGGCGGACGATTATCTTCCGAAGCCATTCAACCCGCGGGAGTTGGTGGCGCGAATCCGTGCGATCCTGCGGCGCACCAGGCCTGTCAACGCCGCGGATGTAGTGCCGGAAGTGCTCAGCGTGGGCGACGTCGAACTGGATCCGGCTACGCGGAACGTGATGCGGGCGGGGCAACCGGTCGATCTGACTTCGGTGGAGTTCAATCTGTTGGAAGTTTTGCTGCGCGAGGCGGGGCGCGTGGTGACGCGGGAGCGGTTGGTGAATGCCGTTCTCAGCCGGAAATTCATGCCGTTTGATCGCAGCATCGACATGCACGTCAGCAAGGTGCGGCGGAAACTCGGCGACTCCGAAGAAGATGGCGACCACATCAAGACCATTCGCGGCGTGGGATACATGTTCGCGCGGCCGGCGGCGAAGCCGAAAAAATGAAGAGAGCTGCGGGCTTCTAGCTACTGGCTACTAGCTAAGCCGGTTTGCAGCAGCCAGCAGCCCGAAGCTAGGAGCTATTCGCAGAAAAAATGAAAAGCCTTTTCCTGAAGATTTTCCTGGCATTCTGGGCCGCGCAGGCGCTGTTCCTGGTGCTGGCGATCCTGGTGACGATTGCCCTGCGTCCGACGCGGCACGGGATCGAGAGCCAGGGGCCGCAAACTTTAGCGGAAGTGGTGAATGCGTACCAGAGCGGTGGAGAGCGCGGCGCTCACGAGTATCTGGAAGAGCTTTGGCACACCCAGCACGTGCGCGCATTCGTTTTTGATCCGTCGGGCCACGAACTCTCGGGACGAATGGTGCCGCCCTGGATCGAGGATGTCAGGCAGGGCCGTCCATCGTCAGGCGGGATGGCGGGCGGGACAGCGCGCGGCGGCCCGCCTCGCCACCACGGGTGGATGGACAGTCTTCTGCCCGACCGCGTCATGCGCGAGGCACTGACGCTGGACGGAAAGCGCTACACGCTGGTGTTGGAGTTGCCGCCGGGGCCGCGCGTGTTTTTCGGGCCGCACGATATCCCGGGGCTGGGAATTACGATCGCGATAGTCACGTCGGGATTGATGTGCTACCTGCTGGCGTGGTCGATGACGAGTCCGGTCACGCGTTTGCGAAAAGCGGCGCAGAGTCTGGCGGCGGGCGACTTGAGCGCGCGCACGGGAGCGCCCGTGGGTGGCCGGCGCGACGAACTGACGGAACTGATGCGCGATTTTGATCGCATGGCCGAACGGATCGAAGGGCTGGTGGATTCGCAATCGCGGCTGCTGAAGGATGTTTCGCACGAGCTGCGATCTCCTTTGGCCAGGCTGAGTGTGGCGCTCGGCTTGGCGCGGCAGCGGGTGACGCCAGAACTCGCGCCGGAAGTGGAAAGCGCGCTGAACCGAATAGAACTCGAGGCCGACCGGCTGAATCAACTGATCCAGCGGCTGCTGACCATCTCGCGCCTGGAGTCGGGAACCGACGGCATACGAAAGACCAGGTTGTCGCTGCGGGAACTGGTGGAGCAGGTGGCGCACGACGCCGAGTACGAATCGCCGGGGCGGGGCTGCCGAGTTACGACGACGGCGGATGCCGCGGATCAATTCCTGGTGGAAGCCGACCCGGACTTGCTGCGGAGCGCGGTGGAGAATGTGGTGAGGAACGCCACGCGCTATACTGCTGAAGGCACTACGGTGGAGGTGCGACTGGAGCGGCAGCAGGCGGCGAACGGACAAGAAATTGTGGTTCGCGTTCTGGATTCCGGTCCTGGCGTTCCCGACGAAGCGTTGCAGAAGATATTTGAGCCCTTTTATCGGCTGGACGATGCCCGCAACCGGCAAACTGGGGGGGCGGGTCTGGGCCTGTCGATCGCGGATCGGGCCATCAGGCTGCATGGCGGACAACTTCGCGCATCCAACCGCAAAGAGGGTGGGTTAGAGATGGAAATCCGGATTCCGGCGGTTGCGCCGGTTTAGGGGTTTGCTCTTCCCGCTCATTCCTGATAAAAAAATTGCTTCAGCCATAAGCTTCAATCTCCGTGACGGCGGGCAGGGCATTGCCTGCGGACGGGAAGCGGCTGGGAGAACAGATGTCGAAGAAGATTAGCGTCGTGATTGCGCTCGTGGGCCTGTGCGCCCTGAGTTTGTTTCTGCTTAGCTGTGGCAGTTCCTCATCCCGGCCCGCGGGAGTTCTGTATGTGCTGACCCAGGGCAGCAACGGGACCGGGAACAACGTGAGCACCTTTGCCATGGACTTGAACAGCGGGGGGTTGTCGCTGGTCAATTCGAATGCGAGCACGTGCACTCCGGCGGGCGGCTCGTGTGGGCTTCCGCTGAACATTGTGCTCAATCCGACGGGTGCGGCGGCATTTGTTCTGAACCAAGGTATACCCTGCGTGCCCCAGGGTAATCTGTGCGTGTCATCCTCGAATAATCCGATTGCGCCCTCGATTTACCCTTATACGGTGAATTCGGATGGAAGTCTGTCAGCGCCGGGCACGGCGCTGTATTGGACCTGCACCTCTTCGCCCTGCACCGTAACCAACGCCCTCCCCGACACGGCGGTAGCCATGGTGCGGGATGCTGCCGGGCAGTACCTTTTCGTGATCAATCAGGGGTCCTCCCCTAGCCCGGGCTATCCGACCCCTACGCCGACAAATCCGAGCTGTCCGCATGTCCCCACCGGTCCTACCGACGTGTGTCCGTCGATCTCGGCGTTTGCCATGAGCTCGAGCGGTTTGACATTGGCAGGTGGAAGTCCGGTCTACCTAAGCAAAATTCCGACTGCGCTCTCGGCCATTACGTATACCCCATCGGGTCCCGGCGCCACCGCGCAGGAACTCCTCTTCGTAACCGACAGCGTCGACATTTGTACGACCGGGTGCAATCCGCAGCACGTTGACAATACGCTGAGTGTGTTTACCGTGAGTTCTTCGGGTGTCGTGACAGAGCTGAAGAATTCGCCTTACCCCACCAACACCGATCCACTCTCGGTGCTGGCGGTCAACACGAACCAAGCGGGGCAGGGCGGCGGCGTGTTTGTGTATGTGGGGAGTCAGCCGGGGGGATCGGGCGCGCTGAATGTGTTCCAACTGTGCACGGTGGACAACAATGGAGGCTGCACGCAAGCGGATGTGGACAATCAGGTGCTGATTCCGGAGGTAACGCCGCCGCCACCCTCAACGGGGCAGAACCCGGTGAGCATGGTGGTGGATCCGACGAACAATTTTCTCTACGTTGTGTGCTACGGCTCGAATCAGGTTTTTGGATATCGCATCAACACAACAACGGGAGAGTTGACCGCGCCGACGAACCAGCAAACCGGATCGCAGCCCGTGGCCCTGGCCATCCACTCGAGCGGTAAGTTCCTCTACACCTCAAACAGCACCGCCAATAACATCTCGGGCTTCACGTTGAGCGTGACCAGCGGAGCGATGAGCAGTCCGACCACGGTGAACAGTCCGGTGGGGCCGAGCGGGATGGCGGCGAGATAGAGCATTGAATCATTGAATCACTTGGTCATTGAGTCATTAAAACCCGGCAGGGAACCTGGGTTTTCAATGATTCAATGGCTCAATGACTTAATGACTCAATGGTCTTTAGGTTGGCATTCGGAGGATCAGATAGCCTCCGATGAAACCGAAGACCAGGTCTGGGGACCAGGCAGCGACTGCGGGCGGAAGCTGACTCAAATTGCCCATCGCCTCGAACAGGCCTGAGATCGTCCAATAGACAACGCCGATGCCGATGGCGGTGGCCACCCCTGCGACCGCCGAGCGCTTCCCGGCGGAAAGCGCGAAGGGAATCGCGAGCACGGCCATCACCAGCGTGATCAGCGGGTAGGCAATCTTCTTCTGCAATTGCACCCGCAGCCGCACCACGTCAAAGCCGCTCTGTTCCAGATCGTGAATGTAGCGGCGTAGTTCCTCGTAGCTCATCTCCGACGATTGTTTGATTTCTTTCTTAAAGTAGGCGGGGGCTTCGGCCAGCTCGGGGTAAGTCGCGGCATCGAACTTGCGGTAGTTCTCGATGGCGGATCCGCTCATGCTTCGCTCCCATCCCTGCTCGTAAACCCATTTGCCCATCGGGCTGGACCAGTGCGCCCGGTCGGCGGTGATGCGGTGCGTGATCTGGAAGGTGTGCGGATCGAACTGGAATACGGAAACGCCGGCGAAAACATCGCGGTCGGGATCGAAGAATTGGTAGTAATAAATATCCGAGTGCTGGCCGAAAATCCACTTGCGGTCCGGGCGCAGGTAGGTTTGTGCGGGCTTGCCCTTGATGCGGTTGCGCAGCGCGTCCTGCCGCTTGTTGGTATAGGGAAGATAAAGCTGGTCCGAGAGGAAGAGCACGCCGGCGACCAGCGTGGAGGCGATCAGTACCGGGACGATGATGCGGTAAAGACTGATGCCGGTAGCCTTGATCGCTGTGATTTCATTGGAGCGCTGCAGCAATCCGAAGGTGACCAGCACCGCCAGCAGCATGCTGAGCGGCGCAATCGGGTAGTACAGGAAGTAGGGGATCACGTTGAGCAAGTATTCGCCCACAGTAAGCGGTGAAACCTGATTCCGCATGATGTCGCCCAGCAATTCGAACAGGGTGAACACCAGCAGCAGCATCACGAAGGTAGCGGCGATCATCGCCAGGTAGAGCGAAAAGTCGCGCAGCACATAATCGTCGAGGATGGTTGGGAAGCGAAGATTGAACAAGCGCCAGCGTCTCGGCCAGCGGGTGAGGATGCTTTCGCGAAGGGGCGGACGTGACGACTCGCCATTCAGCGAGAACGCTTGCGCCTTCAACTTGGAAGCTCCGAACCAGGAGCGGAACCCAGCCAGTTCAATCGGTCGGCGCTCCGATTGCCAGAGCAAGAAAGCTCCTCCAATAAGAAATACGAAATCGGCCAGCCAGACACCGGCGACGGGAGAGAGGCGTCCTTGCTTCGCGAAAGACACGCCGATCAAAGAAACCGAATAATAGAGAAAAACGAGCAGCATGCTCACGACAAATCCGCTGGACTTGCCGCCTTTCTTCGATGAGAGGCCGAGTGGAATGCCCACCAGAGCCAGCACGATGCAAGCGGTCGGCAGCGCGAGACGGCTATGGTATTCGATCAGGTGCCAGCGGCGGGTGACGGGGTCGGCAGTGCCCGCGACGCGGAGCAGGTCGGCAACTTTCATTTCATGCAGTGATGTGGGTTCGTGTTCCTGATTGTTTTGTGTCGCGGGAATCCGTATGGGGATGTCCGTAGTCTGGAAGGTGGAGATCTGGTACTGGTCGGGATTCTTGGGATCGGTTTCGTGCGTGGAGCCGTTGGTGAGATGCAAGTCGAGAGTATCGGGCCCCTGACTGACGAGCAGACCTTCGCGCGCCAGGCTGATGCGCGGCGAGGACGGGTCGGTCAAATCGGCCAGGAACACGCCTTTCCAGAGGGCGCCGCCGGACATGGCCTTGACGTCCTGCACATAGAGAATGTGCTTCGGAAATCCTTCGTAAAACACGCGGGGCTGCACCTCGAACGAAGCCTGAGAAGACTTGAGGTTGTCCTGTAGCTTTCCCAACGCGGCCAGCGAGCGTGGCGCCAGATAGACGCTGTTCCCGAGAGCGAGCAGCCAGGCCACCAGTACGAAAATTGAGATCACGCGCAGGAAGGTCCACACGCCCAGGCCACCGGCGCGCATGGCGGTGATTTCGCTGTCCGCCGCCAGACGGCTGAGTCCGATGAGGATGCCGACCAGCACCCCCATGGGAATTGTGTAGGTGAGCGCGACGGGCACGGTGAAGAAAAAGATTTCGGCGACGCTCGGCAGTGGAGCGCTGTTGCGAACTACCAGTTCCAGGATGCGGCCAAGATCGCGGGTGAAAAGAACGAAGGTTAAAACCGCCGCGCCGATCAAGGCGTGGGAGACGACTTCTCTCAGGATATAGCGGGTGAGAATGCGCATCCGCAAGGTTGGTTGACTCTTTGCGAGTCTAGCATGAGAGCGGGGGCGAGGGTGCCGGTAGAGTCCCTAATTCATCAACCACAAAGGCTACGAAGGAACACGAAGGTAAGATCTGCCGAGGGTTTCCTTCGTGGTCCTTCGTGTCCTTGGTGGTGCCGGTTTGCAATGCGGACCGTGTTCGGAGAGAATGCCCATTCGTCTAGGGAAGCAAGCTAAGGAGTTTTTGGGCCGGAGGAGAAATGAATCTGCGTCGTGCAGTTGCAATAGCGGTATGGTGGGCGATTCCGGTGCTGGCGTCGGCGCAGCAGCCGTCGGAAATGAAACCGGTGACGGACCGGCTGTCCGCTTCCATCTACAACGGGCCGTCGATGGCCACCCTGGGCGAGCTTACGGACAGCATCGGCGGGCGGCTGACCGGCTCTCCAGCTTATGTTCGTTCGACGGAATGGGCGGTGGCGAAGTTTCGTAGCTACGGAATCGAGAATGTAAAGCTGGAGCCGTTCACGATTGCCGCAGGCTGGCAGCGCGGGACGGCCAGCGGCGCGATGCTGTCGCCGCTGTCGCGTCCGCTAAACGTCGCGTCGATAGGGTGGGGGCCTTCAACGCCGGCAGGAGGAGTCCAGAGCACGGTAGTGATCGTGGCAGACGTATCGCCCGAGGCCCTGAAATCTCGCGAAGCCGAGCTGCGAGGCAAGATTGTATTCCTCGAAACCAGCAAGATCTATGCGGATGGCTACGGCAAGGCGTTGCCGAAACTGGAGGCGGCGTGGCTCGCGTTTCAGAAGTCAGGCGTGCTGGCGGTGATCACTCCGGATCGCGAGAAGAATAACGTTTTGAATGCGCACGGCGCTGGCTGGGGCGCAAAGTTGCTTCCGCTGCCCGGAGCCGAGATCGGCATGGAAGACGCGAAGCTGATTCAGCGCGAGCTGGAGCGTGGGCCCGTCACTGTGCAATTGGCGATCGACAACAAGACGTCAGGCGAGATGACGGTCAACAACGTGGTGGCCGAGATTCGGGGCAGCGAGCGGCCGGACGAGTGGATACTGATCGGTGCGCACCTCGACTCGTGGGATTTCGGCACGGGGGCGCAGGACAACGGCACGGGTACAATCAGCGTGCTTGAAGTCGGACGCGCCCTGATGGCGCTGGGGAAAGCGCCCCGGCGCAGCATTCGATTGGCGCTTTGGGGCGGAGAAGAAGAGGGGCTGCTCGGATCGTTTGCCTACACCCAGACGCATAAGGAAGAACTGGAGAAGTGCGTGGCGGTTCTGAATACCGACAATGGCGCAGGCCATCCGAAGGGATGGAAAGTGGAGGGGCGCGACGATCTGAAAAAAGCAATGCAGCCCTGGAGCGACGGCCTGCTGAAAGACTTAAACGGCGGCGACCTTTCGACGGATACAACTTACGACACCGACCACGGCCCGTTTATGTTGCAGGGAATTCCAGCCCTGGATTTGTGGGTGGATATGACGCACTACATGGAGATTCATCACAAGTCGAGCGACACTCTAGACAAAGTCGATGGGCTGGACTTCAAGGCCGGAGAGGCGATTGTGGCAGTAACTGCTTACGCCATCGCGCAAAGCGAAACGCCGATCGCCCCGCACATTGATCACGCAACGGTAGGCGAAATCTTGAAGAAGGCGAAGCTAGACGAGATGCTGGAGCATGTGGGGGTGTGGAAGCCCTGACGGCAAGTTCTCGGTCGTCAGTTCTCAGTAGGACCTTTTAGATGTCAGTGATCCGTAATGCCCTCGCTACACTTTTCTTAGAAACAACGCGCCCAGCGGCGGCAACGTCAGCCGCAGCGAGTACGGCCGTCCATGGGTTTGTTCAGGCAGCGCCTCGGCGCCTCCCATGTTGCCGGATCCACTGCCGCCATATTCGCGGCCGTCGCTGTTGAGGAGCTCTTTCCAGTAGCCGCCCGTGGGCACGCCCACCATGTATCCCACTCTGGGCACGGGCGTGAAGTTGCACGCGATGAGCACGGGGTTCTCACCGGACTTACCTTTCCGCAGCAGCGAGATGACGCTCGTCGGCGCGTCGTTGCAGTCCACCCATTCAAAACCCTGGGGATCGTTGTCGAACCAGTGCAGCGGAGATTCGCTGCGATACACGCGGTTGAGTTGCTCAACCCAGTTCAGAAGCCCGCGATGCAGCGGATATTCGAGCACGTTCCAGTCGAGGCTGCGGTCGTGCGACCACTCGCTGACCTGGCCGAACTCGCAGCCCATAAAAAGCAGTTTCTTGCCGGGCTGGGCGAACATGTAAGCAAAGAGCAAACGCAGGTTGGCAAATTTTTGCCACTCGTCGCCGGGCATTTTGCCGATCAGGGAGCCTTTTCCGTGCACCACCTCGTCGTGGCTGAGCGGCAGAACGAAGTTTTCCTGGAACGAATAGAGCATGCGAAAGGTCAATTTGTTGTGATGATACTGGCGATGAATCGGGTCCTGGCTGAAGTACTGGAGCGTATCGTGCATCCAGCCCATATCCCATTTCATGCCGAACCCCAGGCCGCCAAGATGGGTGGGCCGCGAGACCATCGGGTAGGACGTCGACTCTTCGGCGTAGGTTTGAATGTCGGGATGCTCTTTGTAAGCTTCGAGGTTGAAGCGGCGCAGGAAGTCGATGGCTTCCAGGTTCTCACGTCCACCATACTTGTTGGGAATCCATTCCCCCTGCTGGCGCGAGTAGTCGAGATACAGCATGGAAGCGACGGCGTCCACGCGCAGCCCGTCGATGTGATATTTGTCCAGCCAGAACATGGCGCTCGACAGCAGGAAGCTGCACACTTCACTGCGGCCGTAATTGAAGATGAATGTCTTCCAATCGGGATGGAAGCCCTGGCGTGAATCGGAGTGCTCGAACAAGTGAGTGCCGTCGAAGAAGGCGAGGCCGTGGCCGTCGGAAGGGAAGTGCGACGGGACCCAGTCGAGAATCACGGCGATACCGTGCTGGTGCAGATAGTCCACCAGGTACATGAAATCTTGCGGCGTGCCGTAACGCGACGTGGGAGAAAAATAGCCCGTCGTCTGATAGCCCCATGAACCGTAGAAAGGATGCTCCATGATGGGGAGCAGTTCGACGTGTGTGAAACCGAGCTTATTGACGTAGTCGGCGAGTCGAGGCGCGATCTCGCGGTAACTGAGCGAACGATTGTCCTCCTCGGGGATGCGCATCCAGGAGCCGAGGTGAACCTCATAGATGGACATGGGTGCATGCAGCGAGTTGGCGGCGGCGCGCTTTTCCAGAAAGGCAGCATCGTTCCAGGTGTAGTCGAGGTCCCAGACTACGGACGCGGTGCGCGGCGCCTTCTCCGCAAATAGTCCCACCGGATCCATCTTTTCAATCTGGTAACCAAGTTGCGTGGATTCGATGTTGAACTTGTATAACGTGCCCTTTTCGATGCCGGCGATAAAGCCTTCCCAGATTCCCGACGCGCCGCGAGACTGCAGTTGGTGGGATTTCTGGTTCCAGCCGTTGAAATCGCCGACCACCGACACATGGCGGGCGTTGGGAGCCCAGACGCTGAACACAGTGCCCTTGGTTCCTTGCGCTTCCACAACGTGCGCGCCCATCTTCTCGTAAATGCGATAGTGGCTGCCTTCGTTGAACAAGTAAAAATCTTCGGCGGTCAGCAGGGAAACGTCGTAGCGGACTGGAGATACATCCTGAGTTGGAGGTTTCGGTGTCATGGTTTTGCTTCGAACCTAGTGTAGTCGAATCCTGAGAAGGATAACGCTTCTGGGATCGAACGTCGCCCATTCTACCGCTGAACTCTATTTGGAACGCCTTTTTGTGCGCTGATAGAACTTTTGCGTTTTGGTGCGGTTGCCGCACACTTTCATGTCGCACCAGCGCCGGCTGTGGTTCTTGCTGCGGTCCACGAACATCCAGCGGCAGGTCTTCCCGCCACATTGGCGGACGCGTCCGAGATCGCCGGAAGTGAGCAGTTGGCCTGCGGAACCGGCGATCGGCCACAGGATCGCTTCCAGACTCACCGGCTCCTCCGCCCAATCCAGCCGGAACCCTTTTCGCGTTGCCCGCAGTTGCAGGTGGGAGAGAGCTTGGCCAAGCGCAACGTTCAAAGCGCGCCGGTCGGCGTCTGCCAACCGCCGCCTCGTCAGTCTGCCCGCTACGATGCGGTACAAGGTCTCGCGAAGATCAATCGCGCGGCATACTACCGCACGGGCTTTGGCGGGATGCACCTTTGCCTGCCGGGTCAGCGCTGCCCGCAGCGTAGCGTTGATGGCTCCCGCCTGCACCGCCCAGTCGGCCAGATCCTCATACGACCCCAGCAACTCCCGCCGCCGCTCGGGGACAGGGCGGTTGTCCAGCGTATTGATGAAATCGAGGCAGAGCTCGTCGGCAATGATTTGGAATTTCATTTCTTGCTTCTCAGACATTATACACTAACCTCCTATATGGTTTTGACAGGTTATATTTATTGCCATAGCATATAACCAGTGAAAATAATTTAGAAGGTTATGTCAACGAATCCTGCAAACACGATCACCACCGCGAAGGCCGTCCCTTCGCGCCTCTGGATGACTCTCGCCTTCTTCGCGATTTACGTGATCTGGGGAACGACCTACCTGGCGATCCGCTACGCCGTTCTGACCATCCCGCCTCTGGTCACCGCCGGCGTGCGCCACTCCGTCGCGGGAATGATTCTGCTCGCCCTCGCGTGGTCTCGCGGTTTCCGCCCGCGCCGTGAACACTTTGTTGCCGGCGCGGTGCTGGGAGCGTTGTTTTTTCTGGTCGGCCACGGCACCCTGCATTGGGCGGAACAATACGTTTCTTCCGGACTCGCCGCTCTGCTGGTGGCGACCGAGCCGTTGTGGATTCTGCTCATCGGCGCGGCCATGCGTCAGCAGAAAATCAACGCTCTGAATGGTGCCGGCCTGCTGCTCGGACTTGGCGGAGTTGCGATTCTCACGTCGCGAGAATTTACTACGCGAACTTCCCTGACCTGGGCGATCGTCGCGGTGCTGGTGGGCGCAGCTTCCTGGGCGGTTGGCGTGTGCATTTCGCCGCGTTTGCGCCTACCCCACGATCTTGTGGGACGCGCCGCCGTGCCGCTGGTCTGTGGCGCTCCGATGCTGCTCATTGCCGCTGCCGTCTCAGGCGAATTTTCGTCGGCGCACTGGAGCGCGGTTTCTACCAAGTCGCTGCTCGGTCTGGCTTACCTGATTATCTTTGGATCGGTCGTAGCCTTTACCGCCTACAGTTGGCTCCTTCAGCACTGCTCGGCTACGCTCGTGGCGACGCACACGTTCGTCAATCCGCTGGTGGCTGTGCTGATCGGCTGGTTTTGGGCGGCGGAGCCGCTGAATGCGCGCGTGGTGGTTGCGACCGCGATCATTCTGGGAGCCATTGTCCTGATTCAACGCGGTGACCGCCATGCGGAACTGCAAGCGGAGGCGGTGCAGTCAGACTGACATGAGGGCCGCGAAATCGTTAACCACGAAGGACACGAAGGTCGTCGAAGGAAACCACCTGGGTCCGAAAGTTTAGGTGGTGTCTTCTATTCTCCTGACGGCTAACGACGAACGACCAACGACTAGCGACGCTTTTGTTTCTGCGCTTCGCGCTTCTCCCGCGCCCAGCCCTCTTTCACGCTTTGCCGGGCACGCCCAAGCGCCAGCGCGTCCGCCGGCACGTCTTCCGTGATGCAGCTCGCTGCTGCGATGTAGGCCCCTCGTCCAATGGTTACCGGCGCCACCAGCGTCGAATCGCTGCCGATGAAGACACCATCTTCGATGACCGTCTTGTGCTTGTTGACGCCATCGTAATTGCAGGTAATCGTGCCCGCGCCGATGTTGACACCTTCTCCAATTTCCGTGTCGCCGAGATAGCTGAGGTGATTCGCCTTGGAGCCCTTGCCAAGCTTGATTTTCTTGGTCTCGACGAAATTCCCCAGGTGAGCGCCTTCGCCGACATCGCTGCCCGGGCGCATATGAGTGTACGGTCCGAGCACAGCTCCCGCGCCCACGCGCGAGTCTTCCATGATCGTTCCCGGCTTCACCGTGACGCGATCGCCAATGACGGAATTGCCGATCACGCTGTAGGAGCGAATCCGGCAATCGGCGCCAATGCGGGTTTTGCCCAGCAACTGGACGAAGGGCTCAATCACAGTGTCGGCGCCAACTTCCACGTCGCTGTCGATCACGCAGGTGTGCGGGTAAAAAATAGTAACGCCTTCGTCCAGCAATTCGCGGCACTTCGCCATGCGCAACCGCGCATCCAGCATCATCATCTCCGCCCGCGTGTTGCTGCCCAGCACTTCGGCGGCGTCCGAGGTTTTGATCGCAACCACTTTCTTGCGCGCCCGGTGAAGCACTCCCGCCATATCCGTGAGGTAGTACTCGCCGTGCGCGTTCGCGGTGGAAAGGCCGTCGATATGCTCGTACAGGTCGGCCCCCGCAAAGGCATAGAAGCCAGAGTTGATCTCGCGGATTTTCTTCTGCTGCGGGCTCGCGGACTTCTCTTCGACGATCGCCCGCACCTCGGCCCCTCTGCCTTTGCGGATCACTCGTCCGTATCCATAAGGATTGTCGAGATCCGCACTGAGCAAAGTCATCGTCGATTTCTGAGCGCTGTGGAATTCGCTGAGCTTTTTGATGGTGTCCGCGGTGATCAGAGGGGCGTCCCCAGAAAGCACGATGACCTTGTCATACCCCCCAAGCGCTTCGCGCGCCACCATCAGGGCGTGTCCAGTGCCGCGCTGTTCGGCTTGCAGTACGAAGTTCACTCCCGTGGCGGCAACGGCCCCGCGCACGCGCTCTGCCTCGTGGCCGATGATCACAAAGATGTCGTGCGCGGGCACAACTTTCTGCGCCGTCGCAATCACATGTGCCAGGATCGGCTTGCCGCCGATTTCGTGCAGGACTTTGGGATGTTTCGATTTGAGCCGCGTGCCCTTGCCTGCCGCCATGATCGCAATCGCGATACGCGGGCGCTGCGGAGGTTGAGTTGATGAGGAAGTTTTCGACTTGGTCTTAGGCCTTTTTACCATGCTCACTCAATATACCCCGAGGCCATCAGCTGCGGATCGTCTCCCGATCCGGCGCTTGCGCCATCAGCGCCATCAGGTCGTGCGCGACTGGGTCGGTAGCGTGCCGCGCCACCTCGCCCTCTTCCAGATAATCGCCCAGCAGCGGGCACACTCCGAGTGCCTCGATTGCGTCGAGATCCACCACGATCTGCGAGGCTCCTTCCAACGCGTACTTGGCCTTCATCTCGGGCGAGGCCGCCTTGCGATTGAGCAGGGTATAGTCGAATAGCCGGATGCCGGCGTGGTCGTTGAGCGCCCGGATGTGATCCGCCGCTGTTAAACTAAGGCTTTCATTTACCTGCGTCATCAGATTGCAAACGAATACCTTAATGGCATGGGATTCCGCAATCGCTTCGGGGATCCCGCGCACCAGCAAGTTCGGAATCAAGCTGGTGAAAAGCGAACCCGGGCCGATCGTGATCAAGTCGGCGCTGGCAATTGCCTCCAGCGTCTGGGGAAGTGGCTCCACGTTGGCAGGCACCAGGACCAGCTCGCGAATCTTGCCCTTACTGGCCGTAATCTTCGTCTCGCCGCGCACGCGCGTGCCGTCTTCGAGCAGCGTTTCCAGTTCCACACTCGACATGGTGGCGGGATAGATATGTCCGCGGGTGAGCAGAATCTCCGAAGAAAGGCGCACCGCCTCCGCGAAGTCTCCCGTGATCGAAGTGAGCGCCGCCAGAAAAAGATTGCCAAAGCTGTGGCCTTCGAGGCCGGAGCCCTTCTGAAAGCGATGCTGAAACAGTTTCGAGAGCAACGCTTCGTCTTCGGAGAGGGCGACGATGCAATTGCGCACATCGCCCGGCGGAAGCATATTGAACTCTTTGCGCAGACGGCCGCTCGATCCGCCATCGTCGCTCACCGTGACCACGCCCGATAGTTCGCGAATGGTGGGCTGACCGGAGGTGGCCAGCGCCGGCGTCATGACGTAGCGCTTCAGCCCCTTCAACAGCGTGGAGAGGCCCGTGCCGCCGCCGATTGCGACCACGCGCAGTTCGGGGCCGGGCTTGCCGGTTTCGGATGAGTTCGTGCGCAACTGGGGAAGCATACCGCCCTGATTATTGAATCATTGAATCATTAAGCCATTGAATCGTTAGATCAGTGGGTGCTTGAGTCACTGCGTAACCCGCCGAGAACTCAGGTTTTCAATGATCCAATACCTCAATGATTCAATCGACTGAGGCCGGCATCTACTGCGCGCGTCAGTACGCGCTCGCTTCTTCTGCTGGTGGCTCAGATTCTTCGGTGCCCGGATCCGGATACAGCAGTTCGGTAAATCGCGGATCTTCTGCCAGATTCTGGAAGTCGGTGTCGTTGCGTGCCTGGAAGCGCAGCGAGGGTTTCACCTGAATCGCCTCGTCGAGCGTCTTCAGCGCTTCTTCGACGCGACCGGTCAGACAATCCAACGCGGCCAGCCCGTACAGAACGTATTCCGCCTTCGGATTCTGCTTCAAGAGCTTGTCGAGGTGCTCGCGCGCCGTCACGTAGTCGCCGGAATTGATCAGCGACACCGCGTAGTCATAGTGCTCTTCCGCGGTTTTGAACTGCAACGCGGGCGTCTCTATGTGCTTGTCGCAGGTCAGGATATGCACCTGCGCCCGGTCCACCAGCGACTTGTTCGGTCCGCTCAGTACTTTCTGCAGGTGGCCTTTCGCCTTCTCGAACTTGTGGTCCTGCAACGCGCGCAGCCCGGACTCGTAGTTTTGCACGGCCTGTGTGTGTCGTGGATCTTCAACTACTTTTTGCTTGGGAGCTACCTTCAGTGCCATCAAACCGCCTCTAGTTCAAAATTTTGTTCAGAATTGAAATCGAAAAACTCTTGAAGCGAAACTTCGAAAATGCGAGCGCTCTTAATTGATGCTGGCCGCTGTCGCCAGATCGACCGTCTTCCACTCGCCATTGATGATGCCTGCGCGAATCTGCCGCGCCGTCTTGCCCTGCTTATTCATGGTGTAAGCGTAATAAAGCTCTTTCAGACAGGTTCCGCACTCGGCGCCGTGCGTGCCCGAAAAACAGCTATGCAGACTTTTGTGTCCCATGCTGCGGTCGCAGTAGCAATAACACGGCTGCTGGTAGATGACCTTGGGAATCTTCGCCGCCAGTTCATAGGCATGGGTCTGATACGGAAACTGGGCGTTGTTGCCCCAAAGCTGATCCTTAGTCAAGATCGGCGGGAGCTTGCTGCTCGCGGCCGGCGGCGCCGCGTTAAAATGCGGAACGCCCTGATCATCTTCGGATTGAAGCCACGGCGCCGACGCCATCGTGACCATTAGAAACAGCACCGCCGCCGCGAAAACCCGTGTACGCATGCCCTCTTAACCTCGACTATTTATTTTACCTGAAGGCGCGGGATTGGCGAGTCACGCCCCGGGTTCCGACCGCGTGCCAACTCACGCACCAAGGTTTCTTAGAGTGACAGTGCGTAGTTGACCACTATTTCGGTCTGGACTGCTACTGGCTCGCCCATAAGAAGGTAAGGACGGTACTTCCATTTTCGCACGGCGTTTACGGCGGATACAACGAGCTCAATCGGTCCGCTCATAACTTCGAGATCCACAACGTCCCCCGTTTTGTTGATGACGGCTCTCAGTCGCACGGTGCCCTGGATGTGAGCATACTTGGCGTCCGTCGGGTAGACGGGTGTGACTTTCTTGATGAGCACCCGGTCGACACTCCTGAAGCAACCTTTACTCGCTTGGAGGCTTCTGGGTCCGCTGTTGATGCCAGCTTCGGCTGCGGCGGCGCTGCCGGGGGCAGGGGAGTAATCGACTGAAGAGTCGCGACGGCGGTTTCGACAGCATCCTTCGACCAGCCGGCAATATTCCACTGCAACCGGTAGTCTTTGATTGATGCGCAGACGAATGTGCGGTGGTCGATGCCGTGGCGAAATTCAAAATCTCCGCGGTAGAAGTCATGGCCAGCTAGCGTGAACTGGCGGACGCCACCCTTCTGTTGTCCTTCCTTCCGGGAGTGCAAGTCATCAGCAACCGCGTCCATGTAGTGCTTGCACTCATCCGGTAAAGGAGCGCCCGAACGGTTCACGGCGAATACAGTGAACTCGGAGTCGGCTCGCGAGGGCTCCGCGTCTTGTGGGATGTGAACGGCTGCCAATAAGACATATGTCCCTTGAGCGTTTCCCTCAGACGCCATTTTGCCGCGCATCACATCTGTATGGCGTACCCAATCACGCGATAGAGGATACAAGATGCCGAAATAGTCGTTCGAATAGACATCATTACCGAACGTGCCGAGCGGCGGAGCTGCGGGTGGTGGATTCGTCTTGAGATGGAAGTTGATGCTGACTTGCGTTTCAATTTCGGCCGGCGAACCGTCTGCTTGGTACGACTTATATTTCCACTGTTTGACGGCATCTGCCGCAGCCTGCGCCAACGCGGGGTCCCCTGAAACGACGCTGACTTCCTTCACGTCACCGGAATAGTCAGTGACGACTTTCAGCACGACAGTTCCCTGGATACCGTCGTTGCGGGCAGCCTCCGGGTACTTGATGGGCGCCTTCTGAACCACAAGCGCCGAGGCAGTGTCTGCATCCAGATGCGCTCGGCGGGGCGTTGCGGCGTCCGACGCTGCGCTTGGCGACGGCGGCTGGGACTGCGCAAGTGCGCATGCCACAGAGAACAAGAACAAAGCGATCAATTTAATGAGCGCAGTTTTTTTAATGATGGGTTCCATCGTTTTCGCCGAGTCCTTTCGTGGGGACCCGTACGTTCCAGCGAAAAGGCGCAGCACCCACCCGCGCCTCTTCGCAAACATTCTTCATTCTTCACCGATGCGGAAACTTCTACCCCAACTTCTCAAAGAACAAGCAGATCGTCTCAACCCCGTGATGGAAATTCGGGATGTGGAACTTCTCGTTCGGAGCATGCAGGTTGTCGTCGGGAAGCCCGAAGCCCATCATCACCGATGGAATCTTCAGCACGTCCTGGAAATCGGTCACAATTGGGATCGACCCGCCGGAACGAATGAACACAGTCTCCTTCTTGAACGTGTCGTGCAGCGCCTCGGTCGCCGCTTCGATGAAGCGATTGTCGGTGCCGACCACGGATGCCTTCCCTTTGCTCCAAACCTTGATCTTGGTGTCGATTCCCTTGGGCGTGAGTTTCTTGACGAACGCCGTGTAGCGCTTCAGGATGTCGTTCGGATCCTGGTTTGGCACCATGCGCATGGACACTTTTGCCGACGCCTTTGCCGGAATCACCGTCTTTGCTCCCGGAGCCACAAACCCACCGGGCATGCCGTGCACTTCGAGCGTCGGACGCGCCCACGTCCGGTACAGCACCGAATATCCCGACTCGCCGGTCAGCACCTTGGAGCCGACTTCGGTTTTGCGATAATGCTCTTCGTTGAAAGGCAGCCGCTTCCAGGCCTTCAGCTCATCTTTGCTGGGCGCTTTGACGTTCTTGTAAAAGCCCGGGATCAACACCTTGCCTTTGGAATCCTTCAACTGGCTGATGATCTCAATCAGCGCAAAGAACGGATTCGGCGCCGCGCCGCCATAGATGCCGGAGTGCAGATCGGTCTTTGCCCCAAACGCTTCAATCTCCGTGTAGACCAGGCCGCGCAGGCCCACGCACAAAGTAGGAAGGTTCGGCGCGAACAGTTCCGTATCGCAGACCAGCGCGAAATCCGCCTTCAACTTCGCCTTCTCTTTGCGGACGTACGCGGCAATCGATTCGCCGCCCACTTCTTCCTCGCCTTCAAAAATAAGCTTGACGTTGATCGGCAGCTTGCCGCCGTGGGCCTGCATCAGGGATTCGAGCGCCTTCACTTCCATCCAGAGCTGGCCTTTGTCGTCGACCGCGCCGCGCGCGTAGATGTTGTTGTTGCGCTCGGTCGGCTCAAACGGCGGCGTCTTCCACTCGTCCAGAGGATCGGGTGGCTGCACGTCATAATGTGCATACATCAAAACGGTTGGCTTGCCGGCGGCGTGCAGCCAGTCGGCATAGAGCAGGGGATGTCCCTTGGTGGGGATGATCTCAACATTGTCCATCCCGATGCGGCGCAGTTCAGCGGCCACAAACTCTGCCGCCTTCAGCACGTCGCCTTTATGCTCATCGAGCGTGCTGATGCTGGGAATGCGGAGAAGAGTCTTCAGCTCGTCAATAAAACGCGGCTGATTGTTGCGGGCAAAATCGACTGAGGGAGATGCCATAGTCTGTTGCCTTTCTGGCGCGCTGGGCGCGCATACTTTAATGATCGCTGAAAACGCACCAGTATATACCCTGAATGACGGCTGAAAGTCCTCGAACGCCAACGCAGTGTCGAGCATTAGTGGTGAAATCTCGATATTTCGACAGCGAACAGCTGGAACAGGAGCAACACTGAGCCAAAGCAATGTGGACCGCGCGAATATCGTGGGCCTACGATGAAAGTCACTATGCTGCGGGTGCATCTGTTCCTAGCTGCGGTCATTCTCTTGGGTGCGGGGACATGCTGTAAACACTCAGAACCCTCCGCACCTCTGGTAGTCCATGTCTTGCGTGACCCTTCGGCTACCTTTGCTGGAAAACTGAGGCAAGCAGACCTCCAATTTGCTCTGACGAAGCCGCATCTGGACAGCGGCAAGGAAGTGATGGTCGCGACCAACGAAGGTAAGTCGTTTGCGGTGCTCCTTCAGCAGTTCACCGAAAGCGGCTTCGAGGTGCTGATCCTTGATTCGCAGGCGGGTCTGCCGGAGAACCCTGCCATCCGAGACCGACTGGGCAAGGCAGAATTGGTGTGCGGCCAGCACCCAGCGTTCGTACCGACCTCCGTTTCGGGTGAACTGCGAGAAGCCTCTCAAGTGTATTTGCGATTTCTAGCTTCCCATTGCGACGTGGCTACCGTCGCCCTGTCTACTGATGCCACTCGTCCAGCGACAGAAGCGCAGCCGCCAGCAGCGAAGGTGACACCCCAGAGCATCGTCCAAGAGATGTTTCCCAATGCTCCGAAAAAGGCGAAGACCGGCGAATGCTTTCGCTCCTTCACTCCTCGAATGTCGATTTACATGGTTGTTGAAAAGTGCGGGAGACCCGATGAAGAGATTGGGAGCGGACTCTACATCTTTGTCTACCACTTGCAAGACGGCTCCACTGTTGCAATTGGGACTTCTTCTCTGAACAAAATCGACCACGTCGCCTACACGGATTCATCGGGAAAGAGTGCTTCTCTTTTGTCGGGGAAATGAACGCGATCCCTCAATTGGCACAACCAGTCCGTGGCTGTTGAAAAAGTACCTTTTTGTTCAAAGTGGCCCAATTTGAGGGGATAGAAAATGTCCAGACGACCCGAGAAGATCGTTCATAGGTCATCCTAACGCGATTTTATTTAGGCGATTTTTGGGGTGTGAGTTTTTCACTAGCCGCAGTCCAATTCACCAACCATCCCAAAAGCCGCCCTTCCGCGATAAATTCTAGCTTCGAAACCTGGCTGCCGCGAAGGCGCTCAAATCCACCCCTGGACTTTCCCCGGCAATCACCCGTCCCATAACCTTCGCGGTCACCGGCGCCAGCAGAATTCCATCCCGAAAATGCCCGGTGGCCACAAAATATCCCCGCGTCGGCGTTGCGCCCAAAATCGGCAGCCCATCGGGCGTTCCCGGACGCAGACCGGCCCATGCTTCCAGAATCCGCGCGTCGACCAATTTCGGAACCAGATCGAGCGCCGATTGCCGTAACCTCTGGATCGTCTCCGGCACCGTCTGCTTGTCGAATCCCGCTTCTTCCGCGGTTGCCCCGATCAGCATGCGCCCGTCGCTGCGCGGGATCAGGTAAACGTCCGAGGTTCGCCCCACTGTCCGCACCACGTGGCGCACCAGTTCTTTCTGCGGCATGGCGACGCACAGCATCTGCCCTTTGACCGGCCGCGTCGGAAACGGGTGCGGTCCGATCTGCCCCGCCCAGGCTCCGGCGCAATTCACCACCATGCCCGCCGCAAACTGCGTTTTGTTGGTGCGGACGCCGGACGCCTTGCCGTTCGCCACTTCCACGGCCAGCACACGGTCGCCGGACGCAAAATCAATGCCGCGATGTCGCGCGGCGGCGATGGCAGCTGCGCTCAGATGCCGAGGGTCGACGCAGCGTTCCTTCACAAACAGAGGAGTTAGGCCGTGCTCGGCCCCGTCCAAAATCCGCAGCGCAGGTTCCAGTTCCGCCAGCGGTCGAGGGAGGGCATAAGCTGGTGTGGTGGCGGGGCTCTGCCCCGCCGAAACGGGGCGAAGCCCCGTCTCCACATGAGAAAGAACCAGCGTCCCCACCGACCGCAGATCAATCTCCAGACCCGACGCATCTTCAAGCTCACGCACGAACTCCGGGTACATCCCGGCGCTCGCACTCGCCAATTCCCGCAGTGCGGGCGCTGTTTCGGCGGGGAAGTCACACAACATGCCACCCGCGGCCCAGGACGCCTCGCGCCCCGGCTCGTTTTTTTCCACCACCAGCACCCGCAGCCCTTGCCGGTTCAGTTCAAGCGCCAACGAAAGTCCGATGATGCCGGCGCCAACGACGATCGCGTCCCAACTCTTCACGCCTTTATCCTAGCCGCTCCCTGTTCATGGATTTCGTTTCAGAAGAGCATCGCGCACGGCGGGCGACATTCGAAAGTTAGTCTGCTCCAGTTTGCTCAACGCCTCACGAAGGTTGGTCTCACCCAAATGCGCCCCGCGCTCCAGAATGCCAAGCGTCCCTCGTACTTCTAGATGGAGCCTCTCTGCCTGTCGCCGTCCGTCCGCTTCATCCATAAGCACGGTGCTTACGCCCAACTCCAGCGCCAACTGAATAGCCTCGCGTTCTCCGGCATCCAGTGCCATCAGCGCCGGGTTTGCCACCGAAGCCACAGTGCGCACCTCCAACCATGCCGGAAGATGGGCTACCCATTGGCGCACCGTCGGAGAGGTTTTGGGATGCTGCAATTCCTGAAAGATCGCACGCGGGAGAAGTACCTGCCCGAAAATAGCGGGCAATAGATCAATCTCATCAATCAGCAGGAGGTAATTCAACGGAGACGTATCGGCGACGACGATCATGCATGTCGTTCAAACCCCGCCGCGTCCTTCTCCAGGTCTCGACGCTGTAGGCGTGGTCCAAGACCCCATGTTCTTTGAAAAAGCCATCCAGTTCGTAACTGGTCTCGAACCCCAGGAGCAGGCGGGTCTGGTACGCAGAGAGCGCACCGGATCGATAACCTTCGATGGCAAAGGCTTCCAGAGCCTCCCGTGCTGGATTGGGGTGCTGGGCCAGGTCGTCGGGAAGTTGGACGGTGATCTGCATGCTCGGAGAATAGCAGAAAAACTGTGATCTAATAAGCCGAAGGTCAGCGCAAGTTCCGTCCGCACGAGAACCTGAAACGCAATTGACAGCAACCCATATCTCACAAACAATAAGGTCTACAGTCCACTTCAAACGGAGACCCCCCTTATGTCTGAAGGCGAGCAACCGACCGTCTACCACCCCGAGCCGCAGAGCAATGTCGGCAAATGGATTCTCTTGGCGCTGGCCGTTGCCTATGTCGGCGCTTCAGCTTTTTTTATTTACGACCAGCATGGCAAGCTGGAAAAAGTCACGCAAGATCAAGCCGCCAGCCAAAAACAGGTTGGCGATCTAACCAAGCGCATGCAGTCCGCCGAAGCCGATTCTGAGACCTTGGCCCAACAGCTGGGCATGACCAAGAAAGAATTGGCAACGCGTGCTGACGCGTTGCAGCACCAGCAACAAGCCGCATCGGCGCGCATCGCGGCCCAAGCGGCAGAAGAGAAAAAAGATGTAAGCGCCGTTGCTGGAGAAGTAGGATCGGTGAAGACCGACGTTGGCGGCGTGAAGACCGACGTGGCCGCCACCAAGGCGTCGCTCGAGGCGACCATTGCGAAACTGCAGAGCACCGTCGGCGATCTCAACATACAGAGCGGGCTGATCGCCAACACGCGCGGCGATCTGGAAGCCCTGAAACACAAGGGCGACCGGCAGTACTACGAATTCACCTTGCTGAAGGGAGCCAAGCCGCAGGCGTTTTCGACTGTGGGCTTGCAACTCAAGAAGACCGATCCGAAACGTGGCAAATACACGCTGAACGTCACCGCCGACGACAAATCCATCGAGAAGAAAGACAAGAACCAGAGCGAGCCAGTGCAGTTCTACACCGGACGCGAGCACATGCTCTATGAACTCGTGGTCTGGACGGTGGACAAGAACAAGATCACCGGCTACCTAAGCACGCCAAAGAATGCGCCGATACCGATCACCGCAACGCCGCAGTAGCGGCAACTGTAGTGAGGTCAGAAGTTAGAGGTCAGATTGCAAGGTTAAGACCCATCGCACAGACGGTGGTCGGCGATCCCGCGATTTCACTTCTGCAATCTGACCTCCAACCTCTGACCTTCCTATGCTACCGGCAAGCGCGCACACGCTCCTCGAAATCGCACTCCGCACCGGAGTCATCTACTGCCTCGTGCTGCTCGGAATTCGCCTCAGCGGCAAGCGGGAAGTCGGCCAGATGACTCCGTTCGATCTGGTGCTGCTCCTGTTGCTTTCGAACTCCGTGCAGAACGCCATGACCGGCCCGGACACTTCGCTGGCCGGAGGCGCGATTGCCGCCGCCACTCTGCTCATCCTGAACTATCTGGTAGCCGAAGTTTCCGGCGGGAATCGCCGCTTCCGAAAATATATTCAGGGACAGCCCAGTCTGCTGGTGCACGACGGCGAGGTCATCCAAGCGCACATGGCCAAAGAGCATGTCAGTATGGACGAACTGGGACGCGCGCTGCGTGAGCACGGCGTCGGCACCTGCAAAGAAGCGGCGCTCGCGGTGCTGGAAGTGGATGGCTCGATCAGCGTACTGAAGTACGACGACATCACACCGACCGCCTCTACTCACCTCAACCGCCGCCGATTCCTGAAGAGGAATTAACGTAGCGCCGGCGTCTCGCCGGCTTTATCGTTCGGAATCCGACCACGGGGAATATCTAATGTCATCCAACGAAACCTTAAGCACAGTAACGTTTGAAGGCGTCACTCCGATCCTGCGAGTGGAGAATCTCTCCGCGAGTATTGACTACTATGCTCGGAAACTCGGATTCAAGGTCGATTGGCAAGATGCGATCTTTGCCTCGGTGTCGCGCGGGCGCTGCCACATCTTTCTCAGTCAAGGCGATCAGGGACATCCGGGGGCATGGGTGTGGATCGGAGTGGAAGATGCCGACGCTCTGCTCAATGAGTACAAGGCCAAGGGAGCGCGCATTCGCCATCCTCCGACGAATTATGCGTGGGCTTACGAAATGCAGGTCGAAGATTTGGACGGAAATATCCTGCGCCTCGGTTCGGATTCGAAGAGCGATCAACCGATCGGCGAGTGGCTCGATATGGACGGCGATCGCTGGGCGCGTTCCTCAACCGGCGAATGGGTGCGAGTGAAGAAGGGCTGAAGAAAGAAGAACAGGCGAATCACTCAGGCTTTTTTGATCAAGCTTGCGACTCGCCCGCCTTCGATTCGGACTGCAAACCGCCAATCGCCAAATCAACCCCGGCTACTGCGTATAGGGGCCTTTGTAATTGGTTCCATCCACGCATCCGGTGCCCAGCGATGTCTTGTAGCCGGGCCCGTTGGGGCTGGTGCCATCATTCGCTGCGTCCGACCATTCGCCTTGCATCTTCCAGTTTGTCCCGTCCGGGCCGCCAAACGTCCATGCGCAGTTATCGCCGTTCTCATTGCCAGTCAAGGAGTACCAGGCGTTGCCCTTCGGATCGGAGCGCGTTTCGGAAAGTTCGTGCCCGCTGACATTCGCGATGGCCGCCAAGCCTTGTGATTCGCCACTGACGGTGCTCTTCGGATCGCACCCGCCGTCGCCGTCCAGGTTGAAGAAGAAGCCAAACTCCACCGGCGTGCTGCCGCACGCACCCCAACTATGGTAGGCGCAATAACCCGCCGCGCCGCGCTTGCGGTCAACGTACACGGGATAGTAGCCATTGGCCGCGGGGCTAGGAGACACTTTGCAAACCTCCGCCAGGATCGCTGAGCTGGTCAGGTTTTTAGGCAGAGCAGTCGCATCCACGATGTGTCCGCCATAGGTAACGGACGAGCTGACACGCTCCTTCGCCTTGTCCGTGTATTCGTTAACGGTAGCTTCGTAGCTGGAGCCCGCTCCGCCACTGACCGTACCGAGGTATGAGTACCATTTGTCGAGGCCGCTGATCTTGTCGCCGGTGTAGGTCCCCCAGCTTGTGCCCCAGTAAATGGCTTGTGTGGTAACGCTCGGCAAGATGACGCCATTGTGATAAACCAAATCGCCCCGCTTGTGGGCCTGTGGTTTGGCGATTTGTTTGGCAGATTCTTCTCGGGTCAGGTGGGGGCCAAGGATTGGCGGCTCATTCTTGTTGGGGTTTTTGTTGGGACTCTGGGCGCTCACAAGCGTTGAGGCGAGGAACGCCATGGCAAGGGCAAAACGGGTCATTCGCAATTTCCTCCACGACGAAATGTGGCAAAGTTTACAGGCGCAGCGCCTTGTGGAGCAAGGAAATTGTGAGAGGCGGGTCGGATGATCGGGCCATCGGGTGATCGAAAGTCAAAGGCCCTTGACCTTAGATGGCCCGATGCAGTTATGGCCGCGTCATCTTTTCCGGCTTGACGAGCTGATCAAATTCCTCCCCCGTAAGATATCCCAGTTTCAACGCGGCCTCGCGCAGGCTCGAGTGCTCGACGTGCGCCGCGTGCGCGATCTGCGCCGCCTTGTCGTATCCCACTTTCGGAGCCAGCGCCGTGACCAGCATCAGCGAATTCTTCACGTACCAGTCCACCTTGGCGCGATCCACTTCAATGCCCTTGACCATGTACTCCACGTAGCCGTGGCAGGCGTCGGTGACGAGCGTGACCGAGTGCAGGAAGTTGTAGATAATCACCGGCTTGAACACGTTGAGCTCAAAGTTTCCCTGCGATCCGGCGAATCCCACCGCGGCCGTAGCTCCGTGAACCTGCACGCAGACCATCGTCATCGCTTCGCATTGCGTGGGATTAACCTTGCCCGGCATGATCGACGATCCCGGCTCATTCTCCGGAATCACCAGCTCGCCGAGGCCGCACCGCGGACCGGAAGCCAGCCAGCGAATATCGTTCGAAATCTTCATCAGCGACGCGGCCAGTGTCTGCATCGCGCCCTGCGCAAAAACGATCTCATCGTGCGCCGAAAGTGCGGCGAACTTGTTGGGATGCGAGCGGAAGGGAAGTGATGTTAATTCAGCGATCTTCTTCGCTGCGCGCTCGGCAAATTCCGGATGCGTGTTCAACCCCGTGCCCACCGCAGTCCCGCCAATGGCCAGATCGTAAAGCCCATCGAGCACCTGCTCCAGCCGCTTAATGTCGCGATCAAGCAGACTGGCCCAGCCGCCAAATTCCTGTCCAATGGTCAAAGGCACAGCATCCTGCAGATGAGTGCGTCCAATCTTCACCACGCCCTCAAATTCCTTAGCCTTGGCCGCAATCGCATCGCGCACCGTCTTGATTGCCGGAATCAGCGCGTTCTTCACCCGCTCCGCCGCCGCAATGTGCATCGCCGCCGGAAACGTATCGTTCGACGACTGCGACATGTTGACGTGATCGTTCGGATGCACCGGCTTCTTCGACCCCATCTCGCCGCCCGCAATTTCGATGGCCCGATTCGAGATGACTTCATTCACGTTCATGTTGGTCTGCGTGCCGCTGCCCGTCTGCCAGATGCGTAAAGGGAACTGCTCATTCAGCTTGCCGGCAATGACTTCGTCCGCGGCCTGGGCGATGAGCTTTGAGATGTCGGACGGAAGCTTGCCCAGATCCTGATTCACCAGCGCGCAGGCCTTCTTAAGCGTGCCAAACGCCCGAATCAGCTCCGGAGGCATGACGTCGCGCCCAATATCGAAATGCAGCAGCGAGCGCTGCGTCTGTGCTCCCCAGTAAACATGAGCCGGGACTTCGATCTTCCCCATGCTATCGGATTCGGTGCGGGTCTTTGCTTGGTTCAGGGTAGCGGTAGGTTCGGTAAGAGCAGACATGACGAAATCTCCTGTGCGCGGGAGTCGGAGTGGCGGGATTGAAGCAACTACCACTGCGCTCGGGCTGGAACAATGAACTGAGTATTATACGGCGTGGATTTCGGGCGAGCACGCCGCACTTCTGATCGTCGGGGAATTTGGTTTTGTGGAAGGGCACGGCTTTAGCCGTGCCGATGAGCCAACAAGAGATGAGGGCTTTAGCCCTGAGGGCCACCCGCCTCGGCTGCGCCATCCTCCGACCAACTATCAATGGGCGTACGAAATGCAGGTCGAGGACTTGGATGGAAACATCCTGCGCCTCGGCTCCGATTCGAAAAGTGACCAGCCCATCGGCGAGTGGCTTGATATGGATGGCGATTGCTGGACGCAATCGTCGGACCGCGAATGGAAGAGGGCGGCGAAGTAGGCGAGTGGGCCACTTCAAGGGAAGTATGGGCGGATGCCCCACTCATCGCGTACTCTTGCCTAGTCCCAAGACATACTTTACATTTTGCCCCGAGACATCCTTTACAGTTGTGTGGTTGGAACCGAGTTAGGAATCCAGCGCTCGACGATCTGGAAGTAGCGGAGGATAAGTTGTCGCGCACCATCGAAAGAGAAGTCCGTCCCGCCTCCATGGCGGCTGCGAATTCGCTTACTGGATAATCGCGGTGGAAGCCACTTCTCGAAAAGCGCGAGAAGCGGCGTACCCACAGTAAGGTTGGGTCTAACGATTAAGAGCAAACCTGAGTTATTTCTCTCGCGTTAATGGGGCCTCCCGCCAGAAAAACGAAGGCAAGAAGATATGGGCCGGAGACCATTCCCTTCAGGGAGTTGAAAAAAAAGATGAACGAACCGATACGGGGGAAAGTCTTTACAATCAGATCTTTGGTTTGACAGGAGAGACCGGTGCGCTGGATTTTGATTGCATTTATGGTACTAGCCTCGCTTGCCCATGGGCAGTCGTTCGAAACCACTGTTGCCCCACTGGCGAGCGAGACGCTCGCCGGCCCCTGTGACTATGACCTTACTTTGCCTGCTGGGCGGCGTGCAGTTCGAGCCGTTTGGGTGACCTTCGACCGGGGGGAGGACATTATGAAGTTCTATTCCGATCCCGATGTCGTCGCCTTTGCGCGGCGAAATGATCTCGCACTAATGATGCCGCACCAGTGCCCCGCAAAGAATGCTCCTGGCGGACCGAAAGAGATGGACATGGACCCGTCGCATGGTGTTGGGCGCGCCCTCTTTACATCTCTGGACCAGTTCGCCCATCAGTCTGGCCATGCCGAACTGTCTTCCGCGAAGCTGATCCTCCTCGGTTTCTCCGGTACGGGTGCTCTGTTTGCTCACTTCGTCGGTTACGCGCCTGATCGTGTCGTGGCTTCTATTCCCACCGATGCCGGTCATTACGATCCGGTGGGAATCGACAACGTGCATCTTTCCCTTGATGCCATCTCCGTTCCTGAACTCATTATGGCGGGAGGTGCAGACAAGATTTCCGGCACCCAACGCCCTTACAACTACTTCCGGCAGTATCGAGACCGTGGTGCTCCTTGGGCATTCCTCGTCCAGAATAA